>Ga0316188_10000345_pt1 | contig 19250 bp, 17 predicted proteins | sample Phiworburrow1_MG_FD_204933 | JGI IMG/M metagenome (GOLD analysis project Ga0316188, IMG submission 204933) | Coastal sediment microbial communities from Maine, United States - Phippsburg worm burrow 1 | ecosystem: Environmental > Aquatic > Marine > Coastal > Sediment | place: USA: Maine... | reverse complement strand
TGTGTCATCGTTTTGATGTACCACCCGAACGAACAACTCCAGGCTGTGATTTGGCCAGTCGAGCAGTTCGTTTAATTGCAGACGGGCACGATCAAAGCACAGCAGGAAATCGATTTCCTGCTGGAGGTCTTCCTCGACGGTGCGCTCCAGAGCATGGTAGAGAAACTCCGCTTGCTCAGTCGCATCAAAATACCTGAAGTAAACGGCGTCATTACCCGTTGCTGGAATATCCGGGGTATCCGGTGAATAGTCAGTTCGCTGCAGTAGTGGCTGGGAGTAGCGCTCTAACACGCCAACATACTCATCGAGGTTAGCGAGAATGACCGCCGATACTGGTAATACAATTCCCCGCGGAGTAAAACCGGCATTCGCGAGCACTTCATGTATCAGGTAGCGGTGAATCCGACCATTTCCATCCATGAAGGGATGAATAAAAACAAAACCGAAGGCGATGATCGCCGCATATATTACCGGGTCAAACTGCAACTCGGCTGTATCGAGATCTCCCGAATCTGCAGTTGAATCTACAAGCGATCTGGCTTTGCCCGCGGTATCCAGCAATCCTTGCATTAATACCGGCAAGTCATCAGGGCGTGCGGGCACAAAAGCGACTCTCTTGCGATATCCAAGGTCATCTCCTATCCAGTTCTGTTGATGACGCCAGGTAAATTCATGGAATCTCGGATCGATGACCGCATTTTGCAAACCTGTCATGCGCTCCTCGGTAAGAGGTTCGCCTGTATCGGCCTGGCGCAACAAGTCCGCAAATCGCTGTGCCTTATTGGTAGAGGGTTTCTCTTGTTCAACTTCAAACGATGACTGAGTTTCTTTCAGGTAGAGAAATGCGGCGGCTCGACGCAGCAGATCCTGATCATATTGCTTCAGGGTTTCCCAAGTGCGCTTGCGCAGGTCCTTGCTCACCATTTCACTGAGGAAACTGGTTTTGCGGACTAAAGGACAAAAGTCCCGAGTCCCCGGCAGATTATCGTTGACGCGAAAACGCGAATCCTTAGCGGCAGCGCGGGTAGCAAATTGCATATCGGCGTCCAGCGCATCGACATAGCGCATTTTTGCTGGAACCGGCTCTTTTACTGGAAGTTCATTGTCCGTCAGCCACTCGTACAGGAAGCAGACTCTCCGGGCATAAGCAGAAGTCGGACTCTGCGTTATCCATTCGCATAAACCCGCTGAGTCAATCCTCTCAAACAGCAAATTGAGAAGCTGCAGGTTGACGCCCTCATACCTGAGTGCGAATTGTAGATGACCCACCAGGCTCTCTTCTGGTCGGTAACGTGATTCAAAGAGCCGGGAATGATGACTACCTCTATCCTCTTCCTGGCGGCCACGCACAGCACTATCGATATAACACTTCTGCCACAGATCAATAACGGGAAGTTGGTGCTTCTCTATCAGCCAGCCATAACCTACATTAGATCTCATGCCTCTCCAGGGTAACCTCGCCGGATCTGTGGAAAATTGCCGCGCAATCTGAAATACATACGCGTATTAGGTAAATCTGGTTTTTTTATACGCCAATATCACTTATGCGTCAACTTTTCTGAGTAAATGGATATTTGCGTATCAAATAGTCGGCTTGCGTCAATATTTCAGAAACCCCAACCGAACGTTGAAAGAACGTAGAAAGTGTCTGTCCCTGTCGATATAACGGCGGAAATCCGGGGATACGATAATTTTTCGAAGCAGGTGTGATCAATTGCCTGACTTGAAACCAGCATTGTCTCCCCGGAATATTCGGTTGGGGAAAAACACGATATTGCTGATCCAGTACAAAACGGTTCCGAGTATCAGCAGCGTTGGCAGCGCAACGATCAGCAGCACCTGGTCGAGCGGCATGCTTTTGATATTGGCACCCAGCATTTTCACGATCTTGTCGGAACAATAAAGGGGACGGAGGGATTATTTTTTAATCCCGTCCCCTTTTTGTCCCCTTCCAATTCCGCAAACGCTCACGAAAACTCGGTTTCGACGGCATGGAGCGCGGCCAAAGTGCTATTGAGAAATTTAGTGTCTGAGAAGCTGGGCCATGAAGAGAGCTTGACCGCGACGAAACCGGATTCAGGCGAGACAAAGATCACTTGCCCAAATACGCCCAAACACAGATGTGTTTCGCCGCTGACATCTTCAATCCAAAACTGGTTCCTGTAGCGCCCATTGGGAAAATCCTGACGTGACTCGTCGTCAAAAAGGCCATGGTTTCCGTGCCTTATATCGTCAATCCAAGCGCGGGGGATAAGCTGTTGACCCCCGACCTTCCCATCATTTACCAGAGCAAGCGCAAAACGGGCCAGATCGCGCAGCGTCGCACTGATACCACCGCAGGCAAGGCCGTAACCCGTCGCATCAACGGTGATATTCGCATCTTCCTCACAGCCCAGCGGTTTCCACAACCGGTCGGAAATGATGTCGGGGAGAGACTGCGCGGTGACGCGCTCCATTGCATGTCCCAGAACTTCCGTCTCGATTGACCGATAGCAAAAGCGTTGCCCATGGTCCGCATCGGCAACGGTAAGCGACATTATCTGGTCCCGGATACAACCGGGCCAGGATGTCACATCCACACCGGGCGGCGCAGGTTTCCACCCGGCGGCGAAATCCAGTTTGCCAACGTCGCTGTCGCGCGCCTCATAGGTTTCGTTGAACGTCACGCCCGATGTCATATCAAGGACATGTTGAACGCTCGCCCCGTTCCACGCGGTATTTTCAAGCTCGGGCAGATATTCGGTAATGGGTGCCGAAGGGTCCATCATCTGTTCTGCAAAAAGACAGGCGGCCGCTGTCGCTGTAATCGACTTTGAAACTGATTGAACCAGGTGCAACGTCTGAGTCCTCATCCCGTTGTGGTAGCTTTCGTGAAGACAGCGCCCGTCTTGCCAGACAAACATCGCATCGGTATAGGTTTCCTCAAGCATCTGGCCGAACGTTGTCGGCACGCCGTCTGCACGACGGTAGCCGAAGGTATTCAAAGACCCTGTTGCCTGGGGCAGCGCCGTCACTTGGGCGCCTCTGCGGACCGGTGCGGTTGGCAGGATCAGGTCAATGTTTTGAAAGGTCCAGCGGTTCCACGGCGCCCTGTCCCAGTCGAGGCGTGGAACCTGCCCGGGCTCAAGTGCCCTATCAGGGCCTGCGCGCCGGGGCCCGTGCCCGTCCTTATCGGCGGAGTCCGAGGCTACCATATCTGTTCGGGCACGATCGCCGCACCACCGTCTTTCAGCCCGCCGGAATTTCGAAGTAATACTTCATATGCCGCAGATAATGCCTCGGCATCTTGCAGGGCAAGCGATAGGTTACGCGAACTGAAACGCGTCAATGCCAATGCCGCAAGGTCTGCCCGCCCGGCAGAAATCAGGATTTCGGCCGAGGCCTCGATATCTGGCAATTCCTCCGCCAATATGGCCTCCATCGCCCGCCAATGCGCCCAGATCTCCTTCAGTGTGTCTGGCCCCAGGCGAAACCCCAAATGCATCAGGCGCTTTTGCACCTGAAACGCCGAGCGGGTGACCTCGCGATTTTGCGGCACGGTCGAAATCCGGTCCGGTTCATCGTCGTCTTGGCGGTGGTTCAGAAACCGGCTGCTTTCGCCTGTCGTCAGATATCTGTGCGGCCCATATTCGGCGGGAATGTGCGTCTGGCCCATGAACACCGGTACAAGCGGCGCAGTGACCGGGCCAACAGGCGCATGCCACAGCATTCGCAGCGCAGCATCTGATGGGTCAAGAAGGGGCACAACCTGGCCATAACCGGCCGTATCGCCGGTCAACTTTTCGGTGCTGATCGCCCATATGACATCTGGCAGACCGATATTTTCCGCCCGCGCCGCGCGGGCCTGCATTTCTGTTTCGATCCATTGCACACCGTCCCACCGGCCCTTGCTATCGCCATAAACCATGTTCACGTCGAAGGCGCCCGATGCCGGATCGTACCAGCCGCGTTCAATCGCCGTCGAAATGAAATGCGGCGGGAAGCGGAAATCATCGCTCGGATCCAGCGGGATCTGGCCGATATAGCCGGGGCGTGATGCGCGGATACTGTCAGGCCCCAGACGTTCAGCCACCCAGAGGCCAAGACCACCGGCGAATTCGATGACCACCCAGGCCTCCTCGGCATCGGCAATGATATGAGAGTTGCCGCCGTAGCAGGAATATCCATGAGTGGCGATCATATCTTCAATGATGTCAATGCCTTCGCGGGCACTGTGGGCACGCTCAAGGACAATCCGCGCCAGGTCGGAATAATTCGGGCCGGTTTGTTCGGTTGGTGTCTGAGCAATCAGCTCGGACCGCGACGGCGACCAGATATCGCGCACCGCGACCCCGTGTTCGTTCAGCCCGCCATTGGTCAGCGGTGATGGCGCGCCCAGATAGTAGCTGTAACTGACCCGCAGGTGTCGTGCGGTCTCGGTTACTTGGGGAATCGTACTCAGCCGCCCCGGAAGATCCGCCTCCGGCGTCATTCCAACCGTAATCGTTACATTGTCCGGATGTTTGTAACGCGGAACGATCTCCAGCCAGTGGCTTGACGGTTCATCGCCATACCCCGCAAGCCAGGCGTGCCCGGTGCTGCTATGGTTCTTGCCGATGTAAATGCCGTAGCTCATGTTATCAGTGCTTCCATATAGTGCTCTGTGCAGGGGGCGTCAGATCAGTGGGAAATGACATGCGTAGGTGCGCCCGTCCGGGGCCATCGACTGTGCTGGCTTGATCTTCTTGCATTTGTCTTTTGCAAAAGGGCAGCGCGAAGCAAGTTCACACCCCGGTGGGCGGTTCAAAAGGCTTGGCACTTCGCCCCGTAAGGGGGGAGCAGTGCTGCGCAGGTCAGGATCTGGCTGTGGCACGCCCGACACTAGCGCCTGCGTATAAGGGTGTGCCGGACGGGCGAAAATCGCGTCGGCATCGCCCTGTTCGACGATCCGGCCCATATACATGATCGCCAGCCGGTCGCTGACATGGCGCACAACCGCAAGGTTATGGGTAATCAGAAGGTAACTCAGTCCCTTCTCCGACTGCAGGTCGGCCATGAGATTCAGGATCTCGCCCTGGACCGAAACGTCGAGACCAGCCGTCGGTTCATCGGCGATGATGAGTTTGGGATTAAGCGCGAGCGCCCGGGCAACCCCCACGCGCCGCGCCTGCCCACCCGAAAGTTCATGCGGGTAGCGAGACAGGAACGACCTTGGTAATTGCACCAGATCAGCAAGCCGCTCGGCCTCGGCGTTCAAATCAAGGCCGTTGGCACCGTGAATGATGAAAGGTTCAGTGATCAGGGATCGGACCGATTTGCGGCGGCTCAGTGATCCGATGGCGTCCTGGAACATCATTGCCATGTAGCGACGAAGTGGTTTGAACTCCCGTTCACGCAGATTGCGTATTTCGCGGCCTTCGAACCTGACCGACCCGGCGTTTGAGCGTGTGAGATTGAGAATGGCACGGCCCAGCGTCGTCTTGCCCGACCCGCTTTCGCCGACAAGACCAAGCGTTTCGCCCCGGTTTATCACAAGACCGGCATCGAGAACCCCATCGACGTAAGGATCCGCGATCCGGTTCAGAGCGGCGCGCATCGGCCCGACCGTTCGGAAGCGTACGTTCAGCATCGACACGTCGAGAAGCGGCGGAGAATCCTCAATATTCTTCGGCACGGCGGCCGCCGCCGGTGTGTCGCATGTGGCGCGGACGGTTTGTGTATCGCAAGGCGCATGGCATCGCACCGAATGCCCCAGTTTGGAGGTTTGCAGTAATGGAGACTCAGTCGCACAACGCGCCAGAACCTGTGTGCAGCGCGGCGCAAAGATACAGCCCTGCGGTAGCGCCCCAAGATCGGGCAATGTTCCCTTGATCACCGGCAAATGCAGGGTCTTTTGCAGAATGCGCGCCGGATCACAATCCAGAAGCGCGCGCGTATAGGGATGGCGAGCGTTGTGGAAAATCTCGTGGACTGGCCCGGTTTCCACCACTTCACCGGCATACATGACAACAACATGATCGCACATTTCGGCGATCAGGCCGAGGTTGTGCGATACCACCAGTACCGTTGTCTCCAGTTCAGCGGCCAGATCGCGCATCAGGTGGATTACCTGGGCTTCCATTGTCACATCCAGTGCCGTTGTCGGCTCGTCCGCCAGCAACAGACGTGGCCGCGGCAGCAGTGCCATTGCAATCCCTGCACGCTGACGCATGCCACCGGAAAAGTGGTGCGGATACTGGTCGATCCGGGTCGCCGGGTCCGGAATGCCGACACGGTCCATCATGTCCACTGCCAGAGCGCGCTTGTCAGCGGCGCTCAAGTCGCGCCTGCGATAGAGGATATCCAGCATCTGTCGGCCATAGGTCAGAACCGGGATTTGCGAGGCCATGGGGTTCTGAAAGACCACCGACATTTCCTGCCCGCGCGCGGCACGAAGCGAGGTGGCATCCTGGCGCAGCATGTCGCGCCTCTCGAACAGCACCTCGCCATCGGTGATACGGGCATTTGCCGACAGCAGGCCCAGGATTGACCACAAGACCGTGCTTTTGCCCGACCCGCTTTCACCGACAATGCCAACGACGCTGTTTTTGGGTACCGCGAAGCTGACATCGCGCAGGGCATGAATCGGGCCATGCGGTGTCGAGAAATTTACCGAGAGGCCACGGATATCGAGATGCGGCGTGCTCATGACCGGCCTTTCCCCATGCGCGGATCGAAAATGTCGCGCAGGGCCTCGCCCAGAAAAGTGAACCCGAGGGTGGTCAGGACCAGCGGGATACCTGCCGCGACCACCATGAAGGGCGCGTCCCGGATCACCAGATAGCCTTCGTTCAGGATCGTGCCCCAGCTTGCCATCGGTGGCAAAACACCCAGCCCGAGAAAACTGAGCCCGGCTTCGATCGTCACCACGACAGGGACATCCATCGCGGCAAGGATCAGCAGCGGCCCCACAACATTGGGCAGGACGTGATGGATCAGGATTCGCGGTGTGCTGGCCCCGAGCGAGCGTTCCGCCAGGATGTATTCATCGTTTTTCAGCGCCAGCGTCGCCGTGCGTGCCATACGGGCATAACCCGGTGTGGTCGAAACGATGACGATGATCAGCACCAGTTCCAGGCTCGGCCCGACCAGCGCGACGGTGGCCAGTGCCAGAACGATGGTCGGAAAGGCCAGAACCGTATCGAACGCCAGAAGTAGTAGGTTGTCGAGCCATTTGGGGCCGTAGCCTGCGATCATGCCAAGGATCAGACCGACAGACAACGCCACAGAGACCCCGATGACGGCGATCTTCAAGGCCACCCGCCCCCCGAACATCAACCGCGAGAACGTGTCGCGCCCAAGCTGGTCGGTGCCCGCCCAATGTGTGGTCGTCGGCCCGGACAGGCGCGCCGGTATGTCCAGTGCATTCGGGTCATAGGGGGCAAGAAACGGAGCAAACAGCGCACTGGCGATGAACAGCAGCACGAGGATCAGGCCAAGCATCGCCTTCCAGCTTGTGAGAAACTGGCGCAGGCTTGTGCCACCATGGTGCTGTGCGTCTTCGGGCGCCTTCGGGTCAGAGGGCTTCACGGACACGGGGATCAAGCCAGGCTATGATGAGATCAGAAACAAGAACGAATGTGGTATAGAGGCCGGTCGTCGCCAGCACCGCCCCCTGAACGACAGGAAAGTTCCGGGCTGACACCATATCGTAGAGCAGCTTGCCAAGACCGGGGCGTGCAAAGATCACCTCGGCGAAGACCGTGGAAGAGATCAGCCCACCGAACCCGAGGCCGATGAGGGTGATCGTCGGCAGGATCGCGACGCGCAGTGCATAGCTGATGATGACATCGCGGGGGCGCAGACCGAACGCATTGGCAGAGCGGATGTAGTCTTCGTGCATCACTTCCAGCAGCGACGCGCGCACCATCCGGGACAGGTAACCGACCCAGCCCAGCCCCAGCGCGAAGGCTGGCAGAATCAGATGGAGAAGCTGATCCCCCAGATGGCCGGGCTCTCCGGCCCCGATGGCCGGCAGCCACCGCAACATGACCGAAAAAAACAAGAGTGACCAGATCGCGACCACAAAGGATGGCACCGCTATGGTTCCGACGGAAATGATGCCGGTGATCCGATCAAGAGCCGAGTTCGGACGGAGTGCAGCGAGGCAGCCCAGAGGGATACCAAGAAGGATTGCCCAGCCAAGCCCGGCGGCACCAAGCGACAGCGAAAACCCGATGTTCTCACCGATTATCTTTGTAACCGGGCGATTGGAAAACACGTCCTCGCCCAGATCACCGGTCGCGAGATTGCCGACAAAGATCAGGAACTGATTCCAGACCGGCTCGTCAAGATGCATTTTCTCGGTAAACCGCGCGATTGTTTCGGGGCTGGCACGCGTCCCCAACGCAATTGTCGCCGGATCGCCCGGAATAAGATGCAACAGCGCAAATAACACCAGCACAACGAGCATGATGACAATCGCCGACAGGCCGAAGCGCTTGATAGCGTAGAGGATCATCTGGTCTCCGCAAGATAGAGTTTAGAATGAGCCGATCCTGCCAAAAGCCCGGTCCGGCCAATTTGGCCAGACCGGTTTCACGTCAGGCAAATTCGAACCGGCGATAATCAAGCTCGCCCGAGGGCGCGGTGCTGATCGTCATGCCCGCGCGATGGACATAGGCGGTTGGCTCATGGTTGATCCAGACATAGGCGCCGGTTTCTTCCATGATGTCCTGCATCCGCAGGTAGATGGATTTGCGCTTGTCGAGGTCCTGCTCGGCAATGCCTTCGGCATAGAGTCTGTCAAATTCCTCGCTTGTCCAGCGTTCCCAGTTCCAGATACCGACCTGGCTGGACACGAACCATTGCGTTGCTTCATAGGGATCGGGGGTGGTGAAGAACTGCATGATCCAAATCTCAAGATCCTTCCAGACGTCGCCGGATTCCTGGTTCCCCATCTCCCAGAAGGCCCCATCGTCCATGGGGAGAACCTTCGCGGTTATTCCAACCGCAGCCAGATTGGCCTGGATGATCTGTGCCGTCAGCAGACGGTCCTGGACATTCTCGCACCGCAATGTCAGTTCCAGACCGGCCACGCCCGCTTCGGCAAGAAGAGCACGCGCCTTTTGTGGATCGTAGCTGTAGGATTTTGTCGCGTCGCGCTGACCTAGAAGGCCGGGGCAGATGATGCCGTTGGATTTTCTGGTTGTGTTCGAATAGGCCCCGGCGAGTATTGAATCCACATCAACCGCGTGTTGGATGGCTTGCCGGACCTTGATGTCCTCAAGCTTGGGATGTTCGGTGTTCATTCCCATCCACATGTATCGCAGTTCGCCCGCAATGTTGATTTCGGTGCCGTCCGGTGGCGTTTTGCGGTACCGGGCCAAAGTGTCGGTGCCGATATCAGTGCAGTCAAGCTCGCCCGCCTCAAAAGCGAGATTGGCCGCTTTCTCTTCGCCCACGACCTGCACGACGACGGACTCCGCCGCTGGTTTTGGACCTGTCCAATCAGGGTTCGGTGTGAAACTCACGCGCTGGCCCGGCACCGCCTCATAGCGATAGGGCCCGCAAATCGCGGGGAATTTCGTGGTAAATTTGCCACCGACATCCTTGACTGCCTGTTCACACAAAACGGCGCCCGGCCCGTGGCAGAGAGTCACCAGAATGAAGGGCGCAAAAGGCGTGTTTAGGACAATGGTGCCGGTGCGATCGCCGGTAACCTCGACATGATCCAGGGCTTCGAAATATCCGGACCAGTCGGTGCCCTTCATCCGCTCGAAGGAAAATTTGACGTCGGACGCCTTTACCGCCCCGTGCCCATCTGACCAGGTCAGACCCTCGGCAAGTTTAAACTCGATATGGGTGGGATCGCTGTGCTCAAGACGGGTCACATAGTAGGTTGGCCGCCAGGACACCTCACCGTCAATCATGTCATATTCCGCGAGGAATGGCAGACATTGCTTTTGTGCAGAAACTTCAGTGCCGCCCACCATATAGCCGGGGTCGAGAATTTCGTTGTCGGCCGGCATCCTGAGACGTAGCCCGCTGGATTGCGCCATCGCCCCCCTGCCAAACCCTGGAGCAAGAGTCAGTGCTCCGACAGCCGTTGTCCAAACAAGAAATTCGCGCCGACTTGTGCTCTTGAGTGTCATCTTTAACCTCCTGCTGATTTTTTTTCGCGCCTGAGCATTCACGTGCCTCGGCGAACCCTTGAACGAATTGGAGCACTTTCGATCAAATATGTCGATTTCGCGCACCTTCGCAACTTGACACCAATAGTGCTTCCAGGTGCTAATAGAACTATGAAATCGGCTTTATCTGAAAACCTCGGCTTTCTTTGCGGGTATTATCCCTCCATTGCTGAAACATGCAGGCAAATTGGTATCAACCGCCAGCAGTTCAACAAGTATCTCAGCGGCCATGTTCGCCCCTCGCGCGCCAACATGCGGCGGATTTGTAATCTGTTTGGCGTGTCAGAAGCCGAGCTTTTGCTTGATCCCGTTGATTTTCAGAAGATCTTCGAGGTTCGAAAGCGCCCTGTAACCGAAGCCGCACTTACTGGGCCATTGAGGCATCTGGACGCAATTTATCGCTCAAGCCTCAGCCTTGAACGATATGTTGGCTATTACTACCGCTACTTTTTCGCCTTCGGTTATCCGGGCTTGATTGTGAAATCGCTGCTACGGGTTTCTGCCGAGGACCAACGTTATTACACCAAAAACATCGAGATACTCAGAGAGCCTGGCAATCAGCGTTCTATTACGATCAACAAATACCTTGGGGTTATGTTCCACCTTGGAGATCGGATTCAACTGATTGAATATGAAACACTGCAAAGCAATTCAATTTCCCAGTCGATCTACTATCCGACCTATCACAGTCGTGTTTCCAGGCTTATCGGCATCCAAACCGGAGCACCGTTGAGAAAAGGGCGTCGCCCGGGTGCGTCGAAGGTACTGCTTGAGTATCTTGGTAGGGACATCAACGCGCGCAAGGCGCTTCGCCGGATCGGACTATTCGAACCTGATGATCCGGACGTTCCAGCAGACGTTGTTGATCTGATCCAAAACCGGATAGAGCCTGGTCACTTCGTTCTTGATGTAGAGGAGCTGTAAAGACACTCAGGGTCGCGCTGCCCTCTGCTACAACCAGTTGCAACATCCGCTCCGGCCATCTGATCCGTTGTTGCCTGACTAAACTTCGCCGCAGCTTTGACGAATGACCGCTCTTCCAAATGCGGTGCAGCTTGGAAATTCACTGCAAGTATACAATTGTCTAAACCGAGACAGATCTATTTAGGGACGAGCGATTAAATAAATCTGGTCCGTTTATCCCTCAGCGGCTGAAGCGTTGAGAATCCGCGCGGCTGACAGAGTCAAAGAAGCTCAAAATGCGCATTACGCGGCTTGTTGCCGCAGATCGAGGTGATGTCCTGCGGGCAGGCGGACAGGCAGATCACCAGGTCCATTTCGGCGCGCATGACGATGTAGTCGCCCTTTTTAGTGACGGGCGGATTGGGTTTGATGGTGCCATCGGCTTCGACCGGGGTGTTTTGCCAGAGGTTAAACGGTGCCGGCAGTTCGACGGGTTTGAGGCCCCAGTTCGACCATCGCGGTCCAGTTGTGTCGGCGCAGTTGCGGTGATACTCCTTGCAGCCCAGTAGCTCGTAGCGGTAGCAGTAGCGGTCGCAGGCTGCCAGCAGGGTGTCGTGGGTGCCGGGCGCGGTGTCCTCCATGATCTTCAGAATCGGCCGGCGCCGATTGGTCACCATTTCAATTCCCATGGCCCGGAGGCCGACCAGCTCCCTTCAAGAGACTCTCGGCTCTCGATTGCATCGAGCATCGGAGACAGGAACAGGCCAAGAGAATCGAGAAGATCCGTAAAAGAATCCGGTCCGGCGACACCAGCATTTTTCAGAAAAGCAGTCCACTGTGCCTGCTTTTCGCCCGAGCCCAGCAATTCTTGCTGAAGTTCTTTGAACGCTACAACATCAGTCTTGCGATTTCCGAGGGTCGCTCGGATCGCCTCACTCAGAATTCGAGCATCGAAGCTGAGCAGTCGCGACAGTCTCCAGACATCGTAAAAATCTTTCATTCGGGAATTGAGCTCCCCGAGATGTAGCATGGCTTCAACCTTCTCGGCAATAACAGTCTCCGGTGGATAACTACGCAAGGCTGGAGGCGGAAAATCGAGTAAGGTCGGGTACGCGGTCTCCACCACGCCAGGGTGCACTACGTCACCAAATCCAACGTCGATTTGCATAGTCACACGGGCCTGGCCAAGAAATGCGCGGAATCTGATGCGCACACCCTCGTAGTCAGCGTCTTCCTTGATTCGCTCCGCAGCAACGGATTCAGAATCAAAGACGAGACCATCGTCAGGCACTTCGAGGGCCGCCGTTGACTGGACAATCTCGACCAGGTTTTCCAGCGAATTATCGACGAACGCGAGAAAGTCCATATCTCTTGTTGCTCGAGTATCCGGCACCGCCCAAATCCGAAACAGGAGCGCTCCTTTGAGAACGAACGAGTCACGATAGCTGGACTGGCTAAGACGATATAAGAAACGCTCCATCGCGAAGTATTGCAGGAGCTCAGCGAAAGGCCGGCCCGTTTCCCGAGCCTGATTCAGAAGGCGCTGGTGAACTGACGCTGCTACGTTCTTCGGCACGATCGTCTCACAGAAACGCTTCCAGATATGGGCGCATGATCTTTTCGACTCGACATATCCTGGCGAATCGCAGCAGCTCTCGGCGATTTGGTTTTCGGTTTTTCCGATAGAATTCGAGAGCTTCGCGGACGATGTCCATGCCCAGCTTATGCCGGTATTTGAAACAATCAGCGAGTGTTTTCTCGACACTGTAGACTCGAACAGGCGTTTCATCGATGACACACTGCTCGATGCCTTCGGTATATGCCTCGCCAGAAAAGGCGTAGATTTTCGTCGGCGGATAACTGAGGCGCGGCGGCTCTTTTCCCCTGCGGACTGCAATTGATACGGCGTGCGGGATCTGTGTCGTCATGTCATAAAAGTGCAGCGCGGATATCAGACATATAACTCCGTCCGGTATCTTTCTCGCGACGGTTACAATATCGGGATCGGAAAGCGGCGGGAGTTCGGCCAGCCGGTAAAGGCCCCTGTCCAGCCGTTCCAGCAGGCCGCTATCGCGCATTGCATATAGCGTTCTGCGGTGAATACCCAGGCCGAGAGCTTCCCCCGTTCGCAGGATTCCGCCGTGATCCAGGAAAAGTGCTTTTGCGGCCTCAGTTTTGTCAGGGCTCAGTTTATCTTTCATTGGACAAATATACTTTCAAAAATGAATATATGTAAGTGTTTTTGTCCGGCGTCAAAAGATAAACATGAAATTTTGGATAACAGGCCGATGCGGCGATAGCGGCGTGACTCGTCTGCATAACGGCGGAAATCCGGGGATACGATAATTTTTCGAAGCAGGCCTGATCAATTGCCTGGCTTGAAACCAGCATTGTGTTCCCGGAATATCCGGTTGGGGAAAAACACGATATTGCTGATCCAGTACAAAACGGTTCCGAGTATCAGCAGCGTTGGCACCGCAACGATCAGCAACACCTGGTCGAGCGGCATGCTTTTGATATTGGCACCCAGCATTTTCACGATCTTGTCGGTGAACGCGAGGGCCGCCCAGACCAAGGAAAACCCGATACGCCATACGTGCCGAACGACACGTTGAGCACCGGTAAGTCCCGAGTGGTAAAGATTACGCATATCACCCAGCGCACATAGAACGGCAAAAGCAGCCCAGATCAGGTAGGCGCCGGGCGCCGCCACCTCGCGCCAGCCGGCACTGATGAACAATGCCGTCACGGCAAATCCGAGAACCCATCCCAGGGCGATAACTTCCATCAGGCCGGTCTCATCCTTTTTATGCCGCGCGGCCAGCCAGGCGGTAAACACGGTATACATCACTATGGCGCCTAACATCACGTCATCGACCGATTCCTTCAGGAATGCCGCGGCAACCCCCGAGACCAGCATGATCATCATGAACAGGGTGAAACAGGAACCGGCTTTTCGGTGCAGGGCGCTGCCTTTGCCGGCGAACATGGCAACCACTGCCGTCACCAGCACGAGCGTTCCGGCAGGGGTGTGTATTGCCCAAACGATGATGTCTTTCATTTGCAAAATCTCTGCCAGGAAATAACGAAAAAGGGATGACTGAAACTTATCAACGCGAATTCAATTGCTTCGCCGCGAGGTAGCCGTATTGCGAGCTGCTGTGCTCCGCGGCCAGGTATTCGTAAAGCGTGATCGCAACGTCACTCTGACCCAGTCTCTCGTAGGTCTGCGCTTTCAGGTAAGTCAGCCCGGCTCTCGTTTCGATGCCGGGCTCGCCGGCGTTTTCTGCCTGGGTTATCAGTTCCAGCGTGCGCTCGTATTGTTGCAGCTCGTAGTGCTTGTAGGCCTCCGAGACAGACGCGGTTTGAACCAGGCCGGCACAGGCGCCGAGCGACAGTGTTGCCGCCAGTAGCGCCAGGGTTGGTAATTTCATCTCGATTAATCCTCTCAATGTGGTTTCTGGTTGCGCATCCTATCAATGCATAATTAAAAGCAATACAATGACATTTGAATTTCTGGTATGCATATTTGTATGGATTGGCGATCGACAAAATTCGACTGGAATCGTGCAAGGGCGTTTCTGGTAACGGCCGAAGAAGGCTCGCTGGCGGCTGCAGCCCGTTCGCTGGGAATGGCCCAGCCGACACTGGGACGCCAGGTCACGGCGCTGGAGCGCGAGATCGGCGTTGATCTTTTTACGCGCCGGGGGCGGGGCCTCGAGCTCACCCCCAATGGCATCAAGTTACTGGCGCATGTACGCCTGATGGGCGAGGCGGCCAGCCGGTTTTCGCTATCCGCCTCGGGGAAATCGGAATTCATCGAGGGCAATGTCTGCATCACCGCTTCCGAGCTCCTGTCTGCGTTTGTGCTGCCACCCATGATCCAGACCTTGCGCGACATGGAACCCGGCATCGAAATCGAAATCAATGCCACCAACGAGGAACGCGATCTCAACCGAAGAGAGGCCGACATTGCCATCCGCAATTTTCGCCCCACGCAACCCGAACTGATCACCCGAAAGCTCGGCAGTGTTCGAGGTCATCTCTACGCGGCCAAAAGCTACCTGCAGCAACTGGGCAATCCGCAATCCATGGCTGAGTTGAACAAGGCCAGTTACATTGATACCGAAAAACCGGGACGTCTGCTGGCGCTGCTCAACGCCCAGGGGTTCAACCTGAGCCAGCAGAATTTTCCAGTTATTTCCAATAGTCACATCGTGCAGTGGGAACTGGTAAAACTGGGCGCGGCTATTACCGCCACGGTAGAGGATATTGGTGACAATGAGCCTTTGGTCGAGCGCCTCGTCATTCCCGGCCTCTCGCCGATCGAGATGGACCTCTGGATTGTCACGCACAACGAACTGAGGACGAGCCGTCGCATCAGGCGGGTTTTTGACTTCCTGGTCTCGGAGTTTTCCAGGCGCAAGTCAAAATGAAACAGGGCACCCCGGGGCGCGGCCAGATTTTTCCAATAATTGACCGGGGTCTGCTGCCGGGCTACTCATGATTTAAAGTCGCATCGATGCAGTCGTCTTGATCCCCCCTCTGGCGCCGGGGGCCGCCAATCGATAGCAGTGATGGCAAACAGATGAAAACCGGGGCGGTATACCTGTTTCAATCTAGCGGTCGGCTATTTCGGGGGCGGGATACTGCCTCCGCTTTTACCGCCGGGTTTGAGCACCTTCACCCACCCGATCGTAACGCCCCGGATACCGCTATTGTGAATCCCCCCGCCCCGCGTAAACTGCCCTGTTTTAATCCCTGGCGGACCTCGCGATCAACTCGACCCATCGCCCCATAGCCGGCATCCTGTTCTGCGTGTTCGCGCTGCTGGCGTTTGCGACGCAGGATTCGATCATCAAGCTGCTGTCCGAGCGGTATTCGGTGATCGAGATTCTGATGATTCGGCTCGCGATCGTGCTCGCGCTGTTGCTCGTGGTGGCGCTGGCCTGGCAGGGCCCGGGGATTCTGCGCGCGCGGCAGCCGCGGCTGATGTTTTTCCGCGGGGTGCTCGCGTTCTTTGCGTTTACCACCTATTACATCGCGTTAAGCGCAATACCGCTGGCCGAGGCGGCGGTGGTGTACATGACCGCGCCGCTGTTCGTCACCCTGCTCTCCGCGCTGGTGCTGCGCGAGCGGGTCGGCCTGCATCGCTGGAGCGCGGTGGTCATCGGCTTTGGCGCCGTGGTATTCATGCTGGACCCGGGGTCGTCGCTGTTTCGCATCGAGTCGGCGATGCCGCTGTTCAGCGCGCTGTGCTATGCACTGATTCCCATCATCAATCGCCACATCGGTCTCTCCGAGCACGCGCTGACCATGGGCATCTATACCACCGCGTCTTATTTCGTGCTGATGGCGTTGACTTCGCTGGCGATTCACGCGCTGCCCGCGCCCACCACCGACAATGCGACGCTGCAGGGCGTGTTCCAGGGCTGGGTGATGCTGCAGGCCACGGACTGGTGGCTGCTGTTACTCGCCGGCGCGATTTTCACGGTAGCGCTGCTCGCCATCACCCAGGCTTACCGCATCGCCGTCGTCAGCGTGGTGGCGCCGTTCGAGTATGTTTATATTCTCTGGGCCAGTTTGGTCGGTTACCTGATCTTTGCGGATGTTCCCGGCCCGCGCACGATGATTGGCGGGGCGGTTATTGTTATCAGCGGCTGTTACATTATCTTGCGCGAGCGGCAGCAGCGCGAGCCTGCTGAAGCAGCTGCGGTCGATAGAGGGAATTAACGGGGTTGAGGCAGTTCAGGGGACAGCTTATCTGATTCAGAGATAAACTAACGGTCACCTTGATTCTTCCGGGCGCTCAGTAATCGGCTGCGATCCTGGTCATCTCCGGTTCGCCGCGCTGTACGTCGGCAAACGGACTAATACCGAGCCATTGCGGGAGGCTTGCTGCCAGTTTCCGGTTGCCCTGTGTGCGCAGCAACTTCTTGCGCAAGGCGGTCTTGATCGGAACCTCCCCTTCCCAGACTTCGACCAGGTTGCGTATCGAGCTGCTGATGTACAGGTCGACGTCCAGACCCGGGTTTTCGGTGCACAGGTCGACCTCACCATCACGGACGACAAGCCACCAGTTCTTGTATCGCTCTAGATCATCAAAAATGAAACAGATAATCGTATCGCCGTCGGGCAGCTGGTCAAGCTGCAGGCGACGCTGGATGTCCCACATCAGGAATTCGACGTCGAGTTCGTCCTCGCGCAGCTGGCCGCGCGCCCAGCGCATACCCCACACGGCGAGTTGCCCGATCAGGGGTTCTAACTCTTTGCCGGCAGGTGTCAGGTAGTAGTCACTGCCCTTACCACCCGATCTCGATTTGCGCACAATGATGCCGGCCTGCTCGAGTTGCTTCAGGCGCTTGGCCAGCAGCGACGGCGAGATCCTGGACAGCCCGCGCTGTAACTCGCTGTAACGATGCGAACCGAGGAATAGCTCGCGCAGGATCAACAGCATCCAACGCTCACCCAGCAATTCGGTTGCCTTGGCGACCGGGCAGAATTGTCCATAGCCCATCGATTATGTCCTCCACGATTCCCGCTCAAAATACCAGGCGTCAGTTTACTACATATTTTATAGCTGGATACTACAACCGGAGAAGTATCTGCAAGCTCTGTAGCTGCGTAGGCTTTCCCCATCGACCCAGCAGGGCGATTTTCAATCAACTCAACCGGAGAAAAATCTCATGAGCAATACCGCAGAACAACTCAACCCCGTCGTCAATGGCATCGATACCAGTCGCATCGTCGACCTGGCCACAAACATGACCCAGGACCAAAACTTCGGCAAGTTTCGTTTCCGCGCAAACAATCGGTGGATCGATGGCAGCCGCAGCCACACCTCGTTCAAGGACTTTTACGCAGGCGCTGAGGAAAGAACCGAGCGCCCCGTTGCCCTGACTGTGGACGCGGATCAACCGGTCTATCTCGGCGGACAGAATACGGCGCCGAACGCGGTCGAGCATTACCTGGGCTCACTGGTCAGCTGCCTCAGCACGACCATCGTGGCGCACGCTTCCGCCCAGGGCATTGAGCTCGGCGAGCTGGACATCTCTGCCGAGGGGCAAATGGATGCGCGCGGATTCTTCGGCGTGTCGGACGATGTTCGGCGTGGCTACCACCGGATCGTGGTCAACATTCGCGCGAGGACCTCGGTTGACGAGGAAACCCTCAGGAATCTGGCGAGCTACTCACCGGTCTACGAGATGGTTTCGGGGGCGCTACCGGTGGAATTAAACATTACGCTGAACGCTTAAAGCAACTGGATATCCGGTGGCAGTTAACTTTTTGAGAGATGCGTTAACTGTCACCGGAATCGAAACACAACTGAGCTGTAATTATCCCGGATTGAAATCATCCTGATACGAAGCGTGACTAACATGGTTTGCAATGGCAGCGAGCGATGTCGGCGTCACTTTACCGGGTTTTGTAAATCATATTGGAGGAATAGCATCATGAACAACCTGGCAGAAAATCTTGAGTCAATCTTCGAGGCGGGATCAGTGCACCTTGATCAGCCGGTCAGTGAAATTACTGAATTCAGTCCGGAGCATCGCGAATCACTGTCGGAAAACTTCCTGGCCGAAATCGATGCCTGGGCGCGGCACAGCCTGGCGTCAAACGGCTTCGGCGACTACTAAGCAGTGTCGAGCGAACGCATTCGACAATGAATCAGTTACTCGACAATATCACCTGGTTTACCCTGACTGGTCCGCACGACTTGTTCGGCAATTCCGGGGACAGTATCACTGCTGTCCCCTGAATTCGGGATTATTTAACCATCCCGGCGTCCCGCTTTTGCCTTTTCCGCCCCCGAGATCGAATTCAGAAGGGGCATACCGGGGTTCCGCGTTATTCGAAATGAACCCAGGCGATACGTTGGCGACTACTGAGTCGATGTGAGTCCTCGGAAGTGGGCTCCGAACGCCCATAACGAACCAGCAGGTGCAGCTCGATGTCTTCCGCTTTTACACCCCGGTCCTTTAGCGCGGCGACGATCGTTTCACCGCGATGAGTAGCCAGCGCGGTATTGTACTCGTAGGAACCGAAGCCATCGGTCTCGCTGACCAGTATCAACCTTTTCCCCGTCGCCTCATATTTCCCGGCGATCTCGGCATACAGGCCGACCTGGTCTGGATGGATGGCGGCGCTAGCAAAATCGAAGAAAAATACGAAAGTTCTGGCTTCCTCACCGGC
>Ga0316188_10000343_pt1 | contig 19290 bp, 17 predicted proteins | sample Phiworburrow1_MG_FD_204933 | JGI IMG/M metagenome (GOLD analysis project Ga0316188, IMG submission 204933) | Coastal sediment microbial communities from Maine, United States - Phippsburg worm burrow 1 | ecosystem: Environmental > Aquatic > Marine > Coastal > Sediment | place: USA: Maine... | reverse complement strand
GTCTAGTTGAGGAACCTGGTCGGTTTGAATTCTGCCCTCGGCGTCGGCATCGACCCATTCCACGTTGTCGGTGCCGAAGCCGAGCAGGGCAATGGCCTTGCTGACCGTGCCGTGCGCCTGCCGGCTGGCGATCACCCGCAGCTTCGGCGCGCCGTCATAGCCGCGGCGGTTGAACTCCCAGTCGAGTCGATCGAAATTGCGTTGTCGCGCGGCCGCAATTCCGCACAGGATCGAAGTCGACGAACCGCTGACATAGCCGGCTACGCAGGAGTCTGGCAGATAGAACAGTTTGCGCAGCCATTGCTCCGTGACTACCTCGAGATGTGAAGCGACTGGCGAAGACAGGTACAGCGGCGTGTTCTGATCCCAGAAATCGGTGAGCCAGCGAACCGCGAGCGATATCGGCAGCACGCCGCCGTTCACCAGGCCGAAGTAGCGGCCACCGATTTGCGCTACTGTCGCCGGCGAACCAAACTCGTCGAGCTGTTGCAGGATTTGCAGGGGGTTACCCGGTTTCGCCGGTAACTCCTCGTCGAAATTGGACAGGTTGGCCAGTGCCTCCGGGCGCGGAAATACATTGCGCTCCAGCGCACGGTCGGCATAGTTGTAGGCTGCCGTGCGCGCTTCGTCGAACAGGAATTTCTGTTCCATCTGGTCGAACATGCGTTTGCGAATTTCGTCAGTCATGGAAAGTCTTCCGCCAGGGTTGTTGCAGCAGTTCAGCGACCCGCGCCTGCAGTTGTGGCAAGATGCCGGTCGCGAACCAGGGATTCCGTTTGAGCCAGCGATTATTGCGCGGACTCGGATGTGGCAAGGGTAACATGTGAGGCCAGTAGTCGCGCCAGCCTTTGACCCGCTCGGTCAGCGCCAGTCCATCCTGGCGGCAATGCCAGGCCTGGGCGTACTGTCCAATTACCAGGGTGAGTTGTACCCCCGGCAGTTGCTGCAGCAAGGCCTCGCGCCAGGTTGCGGCGCATTCGGGTCGTGGTGGTAAATCGCCGGCTTTACCGGTGCCCGGGTAGCAAAATCCCAGCGGCAATATCGCGATGTGCCGGGCATCGTAGAATACGTCCCGGTCGATCCCCATCCAGTCGCGCAGACGCTCGCCGCTGGCGTCGTCAAAGGGAATCCCCGATTTGTGCACGCGAATGCCGGGCGCCTGTCCGGCAATCAATATCCGCGCCGTGCTCGCAAACTGCAGTAGCGGACGGGCTCCGAGAGGTAGCTGCGGCTCGCACAGGCGACAGCGACGGATTTCGGCGAGCAACTCCGGTAGTGCAGTCACCGCGATCTTCAATGAGTGAGGAAACGGCCGTTGCGTTGACCGCTCGGAGCCTGGTTGCGCCAGGCGTTCACCCCGTTCACCCAGACGCTGACGATGCCGGCGCTGATCCGGGTCGGTTCGGCAAAACTCGCGCGATCGGCAATGGTATCGGCGTCGAACATCACCAGATCGGCAAAATAACCGGCCGCGATGCGGCCGCGCTGAGAAAGTGCGAAACGCTGTGCCGTCAGGCCGGTCATCTTGTATACCGCGGTTTCAAGGTCGAACAGTTTTTTGCTGCGCACATAGTGTCCGAGCACTCGCGGAAACGTGCCCCATAGCCGGGGATGCGGGGTATGCGCCGAGGCGATACCGTCCGAACCGATCATGGTCGCCGGATGGCGCATGATGCGTTGCAGGTCGCCCTCGTCGATCTGAAAGTAGATCGCCGTCGCCGGGTACAGGCGCTCGCAGACTTCCTCGGGTGAACACTGCCAGTCGGCAGCGATACGCTGCAGCATCTGGCCATTGCATTCGGGATGCGGGCTGGATTCGGTCACCAGCACGGCTTCGGCTTCGCGAATAAAGCGCGGCAACAGCGAAGTCGAGCTGGCGATATAGGGGTAGACGTCCAGGCTAACGGGTTGCTGTTCGGCAATTGCCTGGTCGATCATTGCCAGGGTTTCCCGCGAGCGGCCGTAGTTCTCGGGCCCGGCGCACTTGTGGTGTGAGATTATCACCGGTACCTGTGCGCGGCGGCCGGTCTCGAGCGTTTCCGCCACGGCCGCGCCGACACCATCACCTTCGTCGCGCATGTGCGTCACGTAGACAGCGTCCTTGAATTCGCGCAGTACCCCGGCCAGTTGCAGGATCTCCGCGCTCGAGGCGGCCATCGCGGGGGGATAATCAAGCCCGCTACTCAAGCCGATGCTGCCCTGCTGCAATGCCAGCCGCAGTTGTGCCTGCATGGCTTGCAGGGCGGTTGCATCGGCCGAGTGTTCGAGTCTTCGGGGCATGTTGTTCAGACGCAGGCTGCTGTGCCCGGTGAGCATCGCCAGGTTGACCGCGCTCGGTGCGCGCAGGAGGGCGTCGCGATAACTTTGCAGCGTCGGATAGCGGAAATCGCTGCGCTCGCCGAGCAACGGGAAGGGTGCCGGCATGGCGTCGACCGGTCGCAATGGCGCCAGGCTCATGCCGCAGTTGCCGGCGATGACCGTGGTTACACCCTGGGAGAGCTTGCATTCGAGATCGGGCATCTGCAGAACTGCCAGGTCGTCATGCGTATGGCTGTCGATAAAACCAGGTGCGAGCACCAGGCCGGTCGCGTCAAGCCGGCAATCGGCCTGCCAGTCGCTGCAGTCGCCGACATCGACGATACGGTCGCGGTCGACGGCCACGTCGACGCAGCGTGCAGCAGCGCCACTGCCGTCGATGACACGCGCGCCGTGGATCAGTAGATCACAGCCGGGCATGGTGTACTGGAGTCAGCCGGCCGCCGCCCGGATCAGGCGCGGATTGAAGCTGGCGGTCTGATTGCGTCCCGCCTGCCTGGCCTGGTAAAGCGCCAGGTCGGTGTGCACCGGCCGTAGCGCTGTCCGGCCGCAGCATGGCAAATTCCTCGCCGCCGAGGCGCCCGATTTTTACCAGGAGTCCAATCATTGCAGGTGCCCTTTGGGAGTGCTGTTTTTCGATTTTGAACCACTGTAATTGGATATCTAGCCTGGTTCAAGTGCAAACGGCCGGCGACGATTTTCGACTGCGAGGCTCAGACCCTGCTGCGGAGAGGTTGCGCGCAATGGCCATAAATCCGCTAAAATCGAAGGCTTGCTGTATCTTGTGGCTTGCGTTGCAATCCAAATGCGGCAATGCTGCGTAAACTCTGCTGGACTCTGCGATTTGGCCCTGCTTAAGTGGTCGGTCGTACTGTGCTTCGAGTACCTGATCGCAACCTGACTGGATTTGAACGGATGAAATTTTTATTGCTGATTGCTCACGGCAGTCGCCGGCAAAACGCCAACGAGGAGATTGCCCACCTTGCAGAACGCATCGCCGCACGTGATGACAATGGTTACGATGGGGTGATGCCAGCTTTTCTCGAAATGGCCGAGCCCAACATTCACCAGGGCATAAAGCGCTGCGTTGAACTGGGCGCAGAGCACATCGTCGTGATGCCGTATTTCCTCGCGGCCGGCAATCACGTGAACAAGGACATCCCCGGTGAAATCGCCTGCGCCCAGGCCGGCGCGCCCGGCGTCAAAATCGAGATTTCGCAATATCTCGGCGCCAGTGAAGCGATGGCTTCCCTGGTGCTGGATTGTTCGCGTCAGGTAGGCTGAAAGACCTTCGGCCCGCTCACCGCAGCGGTGCCTGCCGGGACGTGACCGAGATTTTTGCGTCTGCCGCTGATTGCCCTGCGGCCTAATCGCTGTTCTGCGTCGTAGCTGGCGCAGGCAGAACCCTCGCTGTCGATATCGGGAAGTTTGCGTGAATCGTCCCGGAAACTGGTTTATTCGCCCCGCAGAATGCCTATAATAGCCGATTGAACCCGCCACTTTAGGCCTCTCCCGACAGCGAGACGACAACATGAATGCGCCCCTCAGTAACAGCACACTGATCGATAAAGATCAGCAACACATGATTCACCCACTGCATCACGATGCGACACATGCCAAAGCCAGGGTCTGGGTCAAGGCCGAGGGGTCGCACCTGATCGACGCGGATGGCAATCGCTTCATCGATGGTCTGTCCTGCCTGTGGAACGTCAGTTGCGGGCATGGTCGGCAGTCCCTGGTGGATGCGGCTAGCCGGCAGATGCAGGAAATGGCGTATTGCTCGAGTTACAACGGCAGTTCCAACCGGCCCGCCATCGAACTGGCCGATCGGCTTGCGGAAATCTGTTACCCGCAGATCAACAATTTTTATTTTACTTCAGGTGGTGGTGAGTCCACCGACAGTAATTTCAAGCTCGCGCGTTATTACTGGAAAGCAAAAGGCAAACCTGAAAAGACCAAGGTGATCGCGCGCAGCTGGGGATATCATGGCGTCACCTTCGCTGCCATGTGCGCGACCGGAATTCCCGGTTACTGGACTTCTTTCGAACCGCGTATGCCTGGCTTCAGCCATATTCCTGCCCCCGATCCTTACCACTACCCCGTGCCCGCCGATGGCAGTTCACAGGGTATCGCCGCGGCCAACGAACTGGAACAGGAAATCCTGCGCCAGGGCGCGGACACCGTCGCCATGTTCATTGCCGAACCGGTGCAGGGTGCCGGTGGCGTTATCGTCCCGCCGGACGATTATTTTGCGCGTATTCGCGAAATCTGTGACCAGTACGAAGTGCTGTTCGTCGCGGACGAGGTCATTACCGGCTTTGGCCGTACCGGCAAACTGTTCGCGCTCGACCATTACGGCGTGCAACCGGACCTGATGCAGTTCGCCAAGTCGATCACCTCGGGTTACCTGCCACTCGGCGGTATTGGCATCAGCGACGAGATTGCGGCGACGATTCGCGAGAGCGACAAGCCGTGGATGCACGCCTATACCTACAGCGGACATCCGACCACCTGCGCGGTGGGGTTGGCGACGCTCGATTTCATCGAAAAGGAAAACCTGCCCGGGCAGGCGGCGAGCAAGGGCGCCTACCTGCTGGAGCGCCTGCATGCCGAACTGGACGGCCACCCGCACGTGGGTAACGTTCGCGGCAAGGGCATGATGTGCGGCGTCGAACTGGTCGAAGACAAGTCGACCAAGGCCTGGTACCCGCCGGAGTGGGGTGTGGGTGCGAAGATGACCAAAGCGCTGATAGAGAACGGTATTTTTACCCGTATGCGCAGCGAAGTCATCTGCATCGCGCCGCCGCTGACCACCGACGAGGCCACACTTGACGAACTGATCGCGGGCGTGCGCAACGCCATCGTCAGCGTATTCGGCGAATAGCCGGGGCGCTCCCCGCACTGGCTATTATCGGCTGGGGTGATGCTTGCGCGAAACCTGGCTAGTGCCTCGGAAAAGAATGGCAAACGAGCCTCTTCTGCGAAGAGGCGCTTTGCGGAATCCCTTTAGAAAGTCCAGAGATAGGTGAGGTTGATCATTTCGACTTCCGAGTCGAGGGGTATGCTGTCGAACTCCTCGAAATCGGGAAACCTGAAATAGGTCAGTTCGAGCGCGCCGTCGCCAATCATCGCGCCCGCGGCTACGCCGTAACTGAAATCCTGGGCGGTGTCAGTGATCGCGCCGCCCAGATCACTGGCGGCGAACTGTAGACTGACCATGCTGTAACCCAGTTTTCCCTTCAGGTAGATATCGCCGGGTGTTTGATAGACTGCGAACAGGCTTACGATATCCGTATCAGCCGTAATTTCGACTCCACCACTGGTATCGCTATCGTCGATGACAGAGATGGAGTAGAAGAATTCGAAGCCAAATCCGCTGGCGTTGATATTGCCCAGAACGATACCGATATTGCCCGTATCAAGGTCGATGTCCTTGGAAAAATTGATTTGTCCGTAAGACAGACCGCCATAGCTGCCCTCGGCCATAGCCACGGGTGAAGCCAGCGTCGAGGCAAGAATCATCGCGATAAATAGGTTTTTCATACTTTCCTCTGCTCCCCCTGCCGAACCAGACAGGATACAGGCGCCGCCGCGTTTGCAGATCATGCGCGAAACAATTTTGATCCGATGTAGACCCTGACATTCGAATCGCTCTGAGTGTGAGTATAGGTGCTCTTTATTTTTGCGCAGAACTTTAACGCAATCATTGACTTCGGTAAACAAGCTAAGAAATTATCTGAAGATATCCCCGTTATTCTGGAGCCTGCGAGGGACGACCGGATTGGTCCAAAAAGCAAGATGTTTTAAAGGAAGTATTCGCGGATTTACGGTATCAAAGGGGGTCTGCAGGCAAGGGATCGGTACTGTCGGCGATGAAACCCGTGGCTCCGCGTGTCATTCCGGCATTTGCTTGATGTAGAGGTCGTGCTTGGAGTAGGGAATCTCGATTTTTTCGTCGATGAAGCGCTTGTAGATACGGCTATTCAGCGTGTCGAGGACGCGTCCGCGCAACATCGGCTGGTCGATCCAGCACAGTAGCTCGAAATCGAGGCTGGATGCGCCGAACTTGCGAAAGCGCACGCGCGCTTCGGGATCCGCGCATACATCCGGGTCAGTCAGCGCGATGTCCATCAGCACCTCGCGCACCTTGTCGATATCGGAGCCATAAGCAACGCCAACGGCGACGCGAATGCGGTACTTTTCGTGCGGGCCGCCCGATTCGTTGATGATCTTGGTGTTGCCCATGACCGAATTGGGTATGGTGACTTCGACGTCATCGCGCGTCATCATGCGCGTGCTGCGAATGCCGATGTGCGTGATTTCGCCGCGTTCGCCGGTATCGAGCACGACGTAGTCGCCGATTTTGTAGGGCGCGTCCGCCATGATGAAGACGCCGGAGAACAGGTTGGCGAGCGTGTCCTTCGCGGCGAAGCCGACGGCGATACCGATGATGCCGGCGGAGGCGAGCCACGCGGTCATGTCGACATTCCAGGCGGTAAAGATGATGTAAACCGAGATGACCACGATGGCGATCAGCGCGATGTTCTGGAATAACGGCAGGGTCTGCGGGTTGATCGCACCGATCCGCCGATCGTTTGATGCAATCGCGCGCAGCAGCGTGCGCGTGGCGCGAATCAGGAACAGGCTCCAGGTGATGTAACCCAGGGTCAATAATATCGAAAACACGATTTCGTCGAAGGGTTCGCCAAACTGCAGCAGGTTCACGGCGAGCGCCAGGCCCAGCAGCACCAGGCTCATGTAAATCGGTTTGTGCAGGTGCTCGATCAGGTAGTCGTCAAAGCGGAAAGAAGTGCGTCCAGCCAGGTTTCTGAGAACCGTGCAGATGACATGATCGAAGATCCAGGCCAGCAGCAGGGAACCGACGATGGCGACACCCGCCTGCATCCAGGCATTGGCGCCAAATACGCCGAGGTAGGGCTCGAGCCAGAGTTGCAGATCGCTCAACATTCGATGATGTTCACCGCGAGCCCACCGCGCGCGGTTTCCTTGTACTTGGTTTTCATGTCTGCGCCGGTCTCTCGCATGGTCTTGATCACCTTGTCCAGTGACACGAAGTGCTGGCCGTCGCCGCGCATGGCGATGCGTGCTGCGTTGATCGCCTTGACCGAGGCCATGGCGTTACGCTCGATACAGGGTACCTGCACCAGCCCACCGACCGGGTCGCAAGTCAGGCCGAGGTTGTGTTCCATGCCGATTTCGGCGGCGTTTTCGACCTGCTCGGGCGTACCGCCAAGCACCTCGGTCAGTGCGCCCGCGGCCATCGAGCAGGCGCTGCCGACTTCACCCTGGCAGCCTACTTCGGCACCGGAAATCGACGCGTTTTCCTTGTACAGAATACCGATTGCGCCGGCAGTCAGCAAAAAACGGACGATGCCGTCGTCGTCCGCGGCCGGATAAAAGTGATGGTAGTAATGCATGACCGCCGGAATAATGCCAGCAGCGCCGTTGGTCGGCGCGGTGACGACTCGCCCGCCGGCGGCGTTTTCCTCGTTTACAGCGAGCGCCCACAGGTTGACCCAATCGAGGCACTGCAGCGGGTCCTTGTAGGTGATCGCCGGCTGCCCGCGCAACTTGCGCGACAGCTCCGCTGCACGGCGTTTTACCTTCATGCCACCGGGTAGTATGCCCTCGTTACGGCAGCCGTTCTTGACGCAGGCCTGCATGACTTTCCAGATCCGTAACAGCCCGCTGCGAATGTCTGCCTCGCTGCGCCAGCATTTCTCGTTCGCCAGCATCAAATCGCTGATCGACAGGTTGTTACGGGTACAGTGCAGCAACAGGTCGACCGCGCTGCGAAAGGGATAAGGTTGCGGGGTATCGTCCTCGACGATGCGATCGCTGCCCTGGGCGCTCTCATCGACAATGAAACCGCCGCCGACCGAGTAAAAGGTCGCCTTGCGCAGCTCGTTCTCGTCCCGGTCGAAAGCGCGGAAGGTCATGCCGTTGGAGTGAAACGGCAGGCTTTCGCGACGGTGCATGACGAGGTCTTTCTTTTCATCGAAACGCACCGCGCTGACGCCGAACAGGTTTACCTGGCGCATCTCGCGAATCGACTCGAGGCGCGCGTCGATGCTATCGGTATCCACCGATTCCGGTAACTCGCCCTCGAGGCCCAGTAGCACCGCCTTGTCGCTGCCGTGACCCTTGCCGGTGGCCCCGAGCGAGCCGTACAGGTCGGTCCTGACGCGCGCAACCTGCTGCAGCAGACCATCCTCCTGCAGTTTGCTGGCAAATTGCTGTGCCGCGCGCATGGGGCCGACGGTATGCGAACTGGACGGGCCGATGCCGATCGAAAACAGGTCAAAGACACTAATTGCCATTGCGATACTTATTCCATTGAGAGGGTTAGGAGCTGCGCAGCATAGTGGATTAACGCCGCCTCCATGCGGCGTTAAAGCGCCCTGTATTTATCTGCCTACGCATCGTCTTCGATGTAGGAAGACAGCGGCGGGCAGGAACAGATCAGGTGCGTGTCGCCATACACGTTATCGACCCTGCCGACTGGCGACCAGTACTTGCAGTCACGCAGCGATGGCAGCGGATAGGCAGCCTGCTCGCGGCTATATCCGTGCGGCCAGTCATCGGCGCAGACCATGTCGATGGTGTGCGGCGCGTTTTTCAACGGATTGTCATGGGCATCCATACGGCCTTCCTCGATTTCACGGATTTCACCGCGAATCGAAATCATGGCCTCGCAGAAACGATCGAGTTCTTCCTTCGATTCGGACTCGGTCGGTTCTATCATCAAGGTGCCCGGCACCGGGAAAGACATGGTCGGTGCGTGAAAGCCGTAATCGATCAGGCGCTTGGCGATGTCGTCGACGGTGACGCCGCTGCTCTCCTTGACGATGCGCGTGTCGATGATGCATTCGTGCGCGACCAGGCCGTTGGGCCCGGTGTACAGGATCGGGAAATGCTCATTGAGACGGTTGGCAATGTAATTCGCGTTCAATATTGCCGTCGCCGTTGCTTTCGGCAGGCCGTGGCGTCCTAGCAGCGAGATATAGGCCCAGCTGATCGGCAGCACGCCGGCGCTGCCAAACGGCGCCGCCGCGACCTTGTTGATTCCACCCTGTTTCTGCCGGGTCGATGGCAGGAACGGTTTGAGATGTTGCTTCACACCGATGGGGCCGACGCCCGGGCCGCCGCCGCCGTGCGGAATCGCAAAAGTCTTGTGCAGGTTTAGATGGGAAACGTCGCCGCCGAATTTACCGGGCGCGCAGACGCCGACCATGGCGTTCATATTGGCGCCATCGATGTAAACCTGGCCGCCGTGCTTGTGCACCAGTTCGCAAACCTCGGTGACATCTTCCTCGAATACGCCGTGCGTGGACGGGTAGGTGATCATAATGGCAGCGAGGTTGTCGCTGTGCTGTTCGCACTTTGCAGTCAGATCTTCCATATCGATGTTGCCGGTCCTGGTGCTACCGACGACGACCACTTTCATACCCGCCATCTGTGCCGAAGCCGGGTTGGTACCGTGTGCCGAGGCCGGGATCACGCAGATGTTGCGGTGTCCTTCGCCGCGGCTCTCGTGGTAGGACTTGATCGCCAGCAGGCCGGCGTATTCACCCTGCGCGCCTGAATTGGGTTGCAGCGAGATGGCATCGTAACCGGTACAGGCACACAACATCTGTTCGAGCTCGGTAATCAGCAGTTGGTATCCCTGCGCCTGATCGAGTGGCACAAACGGATGAATACGACCAAAGCCGGGCCAGGTTACCGGGATCAACTGCGTCGCCGAGTTCAGTTTCATGGTACAGGAGCCCAACGGGATCATGCTGCGATCGAGCGCCAGATCCTTGTCCGCCAGCTTGCGCATATAGCGCATCAGGTCGGTTTCCGAATGATGGCTGTTGAACACCGGATGCGTCAGGTAATCTGACTCGCGCACCAGGCCCTGCGGCAGGCTGCTGCCTGACATATCATCGGTATCGTGGAAGGTGATGTCGTCACCGTGATCGTGGGTGAACACGTTGAACAACTGTTTGACGTTCTCACGCGTGGCAATCTCATCCAGCGAGATGCCAATGGTGTCTTCGTCAACCTGTCGCAGGTTGAATCTCTGCGCGCGCGCCGAGGCGAGAATGAATTCGGTGGCATTGCCGGTGCGCACGGTGATGGTGTCGAAATAGTATTTCGTTTGCACTTCCAGGCCGAGCCTGCGCAGGCCCTCGGCGAGCACTATGGTGAGCCGATTGATGCGTTGCGCGATGCGGCGCAATTCGTCCGGACCGTGATAGACCGCGAACATACTCGCCATGATCGCGAGCAGCGCCTGCGCGGTACAGATGTTGCTGGTCGCTTTCTCGCGGCGGATGTGTTGCTCGCGGGTCTGCAGGGCCAGGCGCAGGGCGGGCTTTTTGCGCGAATCCTGGGATACCCCGATCAGACGCCCGGGCAATGAACGCTTGTAGGCTTCGCGCGTCGCCATGAAGGCCGCATGCGGGCCGCCGTAGCCGAGCGGTACGCCGAAACGCTGGGTGCTGCCGACCACGATATCGGCGTCGAATTCGCCGGGTGGCTTCAGCAGTGTCAGGCTGAGCAGGTCGGTGGCGACCGCCACCAGCGCCTTTTTGTCGTGAATCTGGCTAACCAGGTCGGCATAGTCCTGAATCTCACCGGTGGAACAGGGGTACTGCAACAGCAGGCCACACAGGTCTGGCGTGCCGGGCGCGTCGAACGGGTCGCCGACGATGCACTCGATGCCCATATGTTTGGCGCGGTTGGTAACGACTTCGATGGTCTGCGGGTGGCAGCTCTCGGCAATGTAAAACAGGTCGCTCTTGCTCTTGGCAAGGCGATGACACATGGCCATGGCCTCGGCCGCCGCGGTCGCTTCGTCGAGTACCGAGGCGTTCGCCAGTTCCATTCCGGTCAGGTCGCTGACCATGGTCTGAAAGTTGAGTAGGGCTTCCAGTCGGCCCTGCGATATTTCCGCCTGGTAAGGCGTGTAGGCGGTATACCAGGCCGGGTTGCGCAGCAGGTTGCGCTCGATCACCGTCGGCGTGTGCGTGTTGTGATAGCCCATGCCGATAAACGATTTGAACAACTGATTGCGTGTTGAAATCTCGTACAGGCGATTCAGTACCTGGCGTTCCGACAGGCTGGACTTGACTTCGAGTTCCTTGCGCCGCCGGATGGACTCAGGCACGACCTTGTCGAGCAGTTCATCGATATCTTTCATGCCGAGCTGAGCGAGCATCGCGCTGACATCATCGTCACCCGGGCCGATGTGGCGGCGAATGAATCCGTTGAAAATGTCGAGATCCGGCAGTTTGAGATCAAGATTTGGCATGGCGTCGATTCCTCGGTCAAGGGGTGTTTGCCCCGCCGCGAGCCAGGTGGGTATACGCCCCGGTTCACGACTTATTAGATGGGCTGTTTTGCGGGCTAGTTTATCACTTAGGCCGCCTCTTCGGACTATAAATTAGCAATGCGCAGGACTAACTGGTCACCGATCCACTGTTTGAGATATCCGGCGGCTACCAGCGCAACCTGCTCGGCGTCGACCCATTCGAGCAGGCCCTCGCATATTGTGGCGAAATTGACGCCGTTACAGGCCTGTTCCAGCGCCCAGGCCTCGTGCACCTCAAGCGAACGCCAGTGAGTTTTGAATTCCCGCCGCCAGATCAGCCAGCGTTGCGGATGTTCGTTGCGTTGCGGCTGCGGCATGTCCTGTGCGTTATCGAGCGCGGATTCGATCTGCGGCACGTTCCAGCGAAGATCCAGCCAGGTCAGTGCGGGTTGAAATTCGAAAGTCAGCTGTGGCCAGGACTCGGGCGCAATGCCTGTCATGTCCTCGAACTGGACCAGTGCCGGACTGTCGGCGGCGTCGAACACGGTAGCCTGGGCCCATTCGTAGGTGGCCAGTTCGTGCACCAGTTCGGCGTCGTCGCCGTGGTAGCAACGCTGCAACCAGTCTGGCAGGTGCCTGCCGAACCAGCGCACCGATGGTTGTGTCGACGGGTGTTGGCGCAGATAGTCAAGCGCCATGTGCTCAAAGGCTTCGCGGCCGAGGTATTTCTCCAGCGCGGAATAGTCGGTCGCCAGCGCATCGATCAGGCGAATGCGATAGGCGTTGTAATAAGCAGCCAGCCGATGTTGTGCAAGCGCGCCATCGGTGCTGATGATGTCCTGCTCGATACTGTCCGAGCCATCGACAAGGTAATCCTGGAAACGTCGCTGCAGATCGCGCAGATCGGACATGCTCAGCTGCCGTAATAGGGCGCTGCAATCTGGCGCGCCTGGTCGAGTTCTGCGAGCACCACGTCGAGTTCGGGGATGTTGCCATCGCGCTCGATCATGGTTGACACCGGGCCGAAGCGTTGCGCGGTTTTCTCGTACAGGGCCCAGACCGGGTCGATAATGGCCTGGTCGTGCGTATCGATGATCAGGTTGCCCTCGTTGCTGTGCCCGGCGAGATGGTGTTGCCAGACGCGTTCAGGTGGAATGCCGTCGAGGTAGTCTACCGGGTCGAAGCGATGGTTGAAGCTACTGACGTAAATGTTGTTGACGTCCAGCAGCAGGTAGCAATCGGCGCGCTCGGCAATCGCCGCTAAAAACTCCCACTCGGGCATCGCATCTGCACAGTAGGTGATGTAGCTCGACAGGTTTTCGATCAGCATTTGCCGGCCGATAAAATCCTGCACGCGTGAAATCCGGTCGGCGACGTGCTGCACCGCCTCTTCGGTATAGGGTAGCGGCAGCAGGTCATGCATGTTCCTGTGCTCGACCCCGGTCCAGCACAGGTGATCGGAAAACCAGTGCGGCTCTACTCGCTTGATCAGCGCCTGCAGTTGTTTCAGGTAATCGAAATCAAGTTCGTCGGTGCTGCCGAGCGACAGCGATACGCCGTGCATCACCATCGGGTAGTGCTCGCGGATTGCGTCCAGAAAATAAAGCGGTTTGCCACCCGGTATCAGGTAGTTTTCGCTGAGGATCTCGAACCAGTCGATATTTCCCGGTTTGCGATCGAGAATCTCCTGGTAGTGCTCGGCGCGCAAGCCGAGGCCAAATCCAAGAAAGGGTTTAGCCGAAACGATATGCTGGCTGCTCTGTGCTTGAGTCAATCTTGCTTACCGGGTTGATTCGGTGGGTAGTGTATCGATCAGGCAAAAAAATGCACCGACAGTGTCGGTGCATTTTCGATATGGCTGGTTACAGCTCAGGCTTCGAATTTGCCGCCCGCTTCTTCACACTCGGACTTGGTGCGCTTTACCCAACCCTGGCCGGCACAGGAGTTCTGACCCGCGCAGCTGGTGGTTGCGGTAGCGCAGGCGCTGGTGCCCTTGCAGGAATTGACGTTGTAGCATTTGCCGGCCTTTTCGGCGGCAGTAGCGCTCATCGGAGCTACGGCGAACATGGCGGCTGCGGCTGCAGCAAGAGCGACCCCTGTAGTTTTTTTGGCTGTAATCATCTGGTGGTTCCTCAAGTTGGTGGTTTTATTTGTAAGGCTTTTTACCGTTACGCGAGATTAGAGAAGCGAAGTTTCGAGAAAGTTCACAATAAAGTGTGGGAACAGGGAGTTACCTCAACAAGCGTTGCAGCCGCGGCGGGTTGCTAGCGATGTAGCCGAATAATCAACTGGTTGTCGCGTTGCACCAGTTCGAAATGTTTTAACACGTTCATGCCGAGCAGCACTTCATCGACTTCCATGCCCTGAACGATGCTGGCATTGACGTCGAACAATTCGATGTCGCCGAGGGCCATTTGCTCGAGCCGGGTCAGGTATGCCGTGGTCACCCCGTTGGCGGTGGATACCGATGTCGCCGGGCCCGCGCGCAGGCCGAGCGGCTGTTGCAGGTGCGCCGGAATTGCCGTCATGGTGGCGCCGGTGTCGACGAGAAAGGTGACTCTTTGCCGATTGATTTCGCCGTCGAACACGTAGTGACCGTTGCTGCTGCGCTTGAGCACGATTTCCTGGAACTCACCGGTCTGCAGGGTGGCGATCGACTGGTTCGGATTGTTGCGATGATCGAGAATCTTGCTGAATACCAGCGCCAACAGCAAAAAACCGAGTATCCAGCCCGCTGCGGTGAACATCATGCCGAGTTTTTTAGTAGAATGCTCCATGGCACACTAGATTAGTGCCGATTCCGTTAAATTCAATGCAGGGCAGCCTTATGTCGGGAAACAGTTTCGGCAAATCTTTCGTAGTGACCTCATTTGGCGAGAGCCATGGCAGCGCCATCGGCTGCATCGTCGACGGCTGTCCACCAGGACTGTCGCTGGATGAAACCGATCTGCAGCAGGATCTGGATCGGCGCAAGCCGGGGACTTCACGTCATACCACGCAGAGGCGCGAAGATGACGCGGTACAGATTCTGTCTGGCACCTTCGAGGGCAAAACCACCGGCACGCCGATTTGCCTTCTCATCAACAACAAGGATCAGCGCTCGAAAGACTACAGCGAGATCAAGAACCTGTTTCGTCCGGGTCATGCCGATTACAGTTACCAGCAGAAATACGGCTTTCGCGACTATCGCGGCGGCGGGCGCTCCTCGGCGCGCGAGACCGCGGTGCGGGTCGCCGCCGGTGGCATCGCCAAGAAATACCTGGCCGAGCGCTGCGGTATCGAGGTCCGGGGTTACCTGGCGCAGCTCGGACCGTTACGGCCGGTGAATTTCGACTGGAATGAAGTCAATAACAACCCGTTCTTTTGCCCGGACGCTGCGATGGTTCCGGAAATGGAAAAATACATGGACGCCTTGCGCAAGGAGGGCGAATCGATCGGTGCACGTGTATCGGTGGTGGCGACTGGCGTGCCGCCTGGCCTGGGTGAGCCGATCTTTGATCGCATCGATGCCGATATCGCCCACGCCATGATGAGCATCAACGCGGTCAAGGGCGTCGAGATTGGCGCCGGCTTTGCCAGCGTCGAGTTGAAGGGTACCCAGAACCGCGACGAGATCAGCCCGCAAGGATTTCTTTCGAATCATGCCGGCGGCACGTTGGGCGGAATTACCTCGGGCCAGGATGTGCTGGTCAGTATTGCGCTGAAGCCGACTTCGAGCATTCACCTGCCGGGCCGTAGTGTCGATGTCGACGGCAACGCCGTCGACATCCGCACCAAGGGGCGGCATGACCCCTGCGTTGGCATCCGCGCCACGCCCATCGCCGAGGCAATGCTGGCGATCGTGCTGATGGACCACTTCCTGCGCAATCGCGGGCAGAATGCGGATGTCGTCAGCAAAACACCGATCATACCGGCCAGTCCCGACTAGGCCGCGCCTGCGTCATCGGCGCGCGCGACTCCCGCCGGATCGGCGCTGACGCCGCGGGGCATTGTAAAATCGGCGAACGCCATCATCTGTAGAAGCCATGAAATTGATTCAGGGTCGTGCCAGCTGGCCTCAGTTGCCGAGTGCCTGGAAGATTTCCTTGTATAACAGGCGCGCATGCTGGTTGCGCCGAGCGTCGGTTTTGGCGTGTTGATGGTTGCGCCAGAGTTGGCGAAGTTTTTGCCGGTCGACCTGCTCGAACTCGCTGACGAGTGCTTCGATCGCGTCGCTGCCCTGTTCGAGGATGCGGTCGCGCCAGCGCTCGGCTAGATGGTGTCTTTGCAGTGAGTGCTGGTGTTCGTTGTCGATAGCGGCCAACGCCGCGATAATGGCGTCGGTGTCACGCGCGCGCAGCAGCTTGCCGAGAAACTGGTAATGCCGTTTGAGCGCGCTGCGCTTGTTTTGAATGCGATGCGCCAGCGCAATTGCCTCGAGCACCGGCTCGTCTAGCGGAATGCGAGCCAATTGCTCGGCGGGTAATGCCGCCAGGCGCTTGCCGAGATCCTGGATGGCATGGCTTTCGCGTTTGAGCTGGCTCTTGCTGACCAGTTCGATTTCGTCAAACTCTGCTTCGTTTTCCATAACTGTCTAGGATAATATGTGCCGATGAGCCACGAAAAAAAAAGCATCTTATCATTTACCAACGCCGATTCATTTAAAAACATCGTTGCCGATACGCTCGCACTGGCGAAAGCCAGCGGTGCTACCCAGGCTGAGGCGGGATTGTCGGTATCGCAGGGCCTGTCGGTCGCAACCCGAATGGGGTCGGTGGAAACCATCGAGCACCAGCAGGACAATGGTCTCGGCATCAGCGTATACATTGGCGGTCACAAGGGCAGCGCCAGCACCTCTAACCTGGATCCGGAAGCGATACGCAAGACGGTCGAAGCGGCCTGCAACATTGCTCGCTATACCTCCGAAGATCCGTGCACCGGGCTCGCCGACGCAGAGTTGATGGCAACCGAGTTCCACGCACTCGACCTGTACCATCCCTGGGATATTCAGCCACAGGAAGTCATCGATCTCGCGCTGGAATGCGAGAACGCGGCGCTTGATTTTGATGCGCGCATCGTCAATTCCGAGGGCGCGTCGGTAGATTTGAGCGCCGGCCTCTCGGTATACGGCAATTCCCACGGATTTTTGCAGGCGGAGCACAAGACCCGCCACGGCATCAGCTGCGCGGTCGTGGCCGAATCCAACGGCAACATGCAGCGTGACTACTGGTACGATGTCAGCCGACATCCCGACCGGCTTGCCAGTGCTCGCAGCATCGGCGAAAGAGCGGCCGAACGTACTCTGCGCCGGCTCGATGCGAAAAAACCGGGTACCCAGCAGGCCGCGGTGCTGTTCGCCCCGGAGCTGGCGCGGGGCCTGATTGGCAGTTTCACCAGTGCAATCGGCGGTGCGGCGCAGTATCGCAAGGCCAGCTTTCTGCTCGATTCGGTCGGCGAGCAGGTATTCCCGGACTTCGTGCAATTGCGCGAACAACCGTTCCTGCCTCAGGCGATGGGGTCGGCCAACTTCGACGCCGAGGGCGTGGCGACGCGTGCAGCTAACCTGGTCTGCGACGGAGTGGTGCAGAACTACCTGCTCGACAGCTACGCGGCGCGCAAACTTGGATTGCAATCCACCGGCCACGCCAGTGGCGTGCACAATCTCAGCCTCGACAGTACCGGCAAGTCTTTCGAGGAATGCCTGGCGGTGATGCACCGCGGGCTTTTTGTTACCGAGTTGATGGGTCACGGCGTTAACACCGTAACCGGTGACTACTCGCGTGGCGCGGCCGGGTTCTGGGTCGAAAACGGCAAGCTCGATCACGCCGTCGAGGAGATTACCATCGCCTCGAACCTGCGCGAGATGTTCAAGGGTATCGTCGATATCGGTACCGATATCGACTATCGCGGCGGTATTCGCTGTGGCTCGATCCTGATCGACAGGATGACGATTGCCGGGTCGGATTAAGGTGTCGATGAAGATGCACGCGATTGCAGTGACGCTGATCGCCGGATTGCTGGCTATTGCGCTGCCGTCGCAGGCGCAACCGAAAGCGGAGGGCTATGTCTTCAGCGTCACGGTGAATTCCGCCCAGCAACTCGATGTCGTGCTCAGCCGCGCCGAGGATCTGCGCGAGCTGTTCGATCCTGAACAGCACGGTCGCATAGCGATCGTACTGCACGGCAACGAACTGCAGCTGTTTCAGAAACAGAATTACTCGAGCAATATGTCGGTGGTGGATCGCGCCAGACTGCTCGACGAGGACGACATCATCGATATCAAGGCCTGCCAGACCATGATGCGCACCCTTGATATCGGCCAGAACGAATTGCCGAGTTTTATCGAACAGGTACCCTTCGCACCGGCGGAGATAGAGCGATTGCAGCAGCAGGAAGGGTTTACCCGGCTATGAGCGCCAGTCGACCTTCTGCAATGTCAGGGTACTAGGGCTCTCGTCCTCTTCGAGCCGCTCGATAAGCAACGGCAACAGTGGGTTGCTGGCTTCGTAGTAGTACCTGAGCTCATACAGGGAGTCGTCAAACGTATGCAGGTAAAGTCGCGCCAGGGTCTGCTTGCCATTGATTTCCACCGACTCGTCGCCGACATAGCTCAATTCAGAACCGACCAGATTACCCTTGTAATAAAATAGCAGGTTGCGTGACTGCTGTTCCCGCAGTTGCATATCGGCGGCGAGCAGGTGAATGCTCTGGTAGTCGTAGACACCCTCGGTCAATGGCTGCTGCAGGTTCTCACCCTTGCGCAAGACCTGCATCTGGCCAGCCTCCCAGTCGAAACTGGCGTACTCCTGGCGCAAGTCTTTGTTGTCATCGGTGATCAGGATGGATTGCAACTGCGGGTCGTTGGCGGTCTGTTTGAAGAGGGTTTCCGAGTACGGTTGCTTGCGGATGAACACCGCGTAGATGCCTTTGGCCTGGGTGATCATGCGCCAACGCCACATATTTTCGAATGGCTCGAGGCTAAGTTTGGCGATAGCGGGCGACAGGCCGCCTATTTTCAGCGCGTAGGTCGCGGTAAATGCGCGTAGCGGAATTTCTGCCTGCAGGACAGGAACGTACAGGCACAGCGCCAGCAACAGGCAAGCGCTTGGTTGCCAAATGCTGGCACGGTAAAACGGTGCGGCAAGGATGCTAAGGATTGAATTGAATCGGCTGTTCGAGCAGGGTCTGGTCATAAAAGATTTGACCTCCATCATCGATGATTAGTTTACTTTCGCTTATCCAGCGCAGCAGTTGCGGATACATGCGATGCTCCAACAGGTGACCTCTTTCCTGTAAATCGGTAACCGAGTCGCCCGGTTTGATGGGGTAGCTGGCCTGCAACAGGATCGGACCGTCGTCGAGTTCGGCCGTGACCAGGTGGATACTGACGCCATGCCTGGATTCGCCGGCATCGAGCGCGCGCTGGTGCGTGTTCAGGCCCTTGTAGGCGGGCAACAACGATGGATGTATGTTGAGTATTCGGTGCGCGAAGGTCTCGATGAAACGCGCGCCAAGGATGCGCATGTAGCCCGCCAGCACGATGTAATCGGGCGCCACGGCCTCGAGCTGTTGTTGCAGCCTGGCGTCGTAATCTGCTCGCTTGTCGAAGTCGCGGTGATCGATTACCGCAACCGGCAGGCCGTGTTGCTGCGCTCGTTGCAGGCCATAGGCATCTG
>Ga0316188_10000342_pt1 | contig 19299 bp, 13 predicted proteins | sample Phiworburrow1_MG_FD_204933 | JGI IMG/M metagenome (GOLD analysis project Ga0316188, IMG submission 204933) | Coastal sediment microbial communities from Maine, United States - Phippsburg worm burrow 1 | ecosystem: Environmental > Aquatic > Marine > Coastal > Sediment | place: USA: Maine... | reverse complement strand
TTGGCGACCCTTACGAGAATCGCTGGATCGACGTTTCACGCGGCAGCGGCCTGTTTATTTCGCTGTTCGCTCTCGTCAAGTCGAGTGGCGCTTTTCTGATCATTCTGGCCCTCACCGGTGTGGCGCTCGTTGTTGCCCAACAAGAACTGACGGGAATTAATGGCAACGACTTCGTGCGCGAACAGGCACCCATGCTACTCAAATGTTCGTTACTGTTCCTCGCCGGTCACGGACTTTCATTCATCATCAATTTTCTTGTCCTCGGCGAATTTCGCCATGCGCGCATTGGCCCCCTGCTGTGGCTGCCCTTCAAACGCAGCAGCGCCCTGTTCGTGACCATAGCCGTAGCGCTAACGGCCATCCAGACCTGGCCCGGCGTTCTGACCCTTACGACATTCGCGGCGCTGCTCATCTTCATAAAACTTGCCTGGGACTACTTCCTGCACACGCGTGAACGCCGTTCATTTTCGACGGACGGCATGGTCGAGGAAATCCAGAAATGAACCTCGCACTCAGGATCACCCTCTGGGTAGAGATCGCTCTCGGCGTCTTCTGGACAATTTCAGCCGCGATGGCCCATGGTGCGGGTGGACTTGCGGCCGTCGCGTTTTTCCTGATTATTTTCCCGCTGTTTGCCGCGTTCTTCCTGTTCGCAGCGTGGGCGTGGTGGAAACACCCGGACGAGCGAGGCGTCGCCGGCTGGATCATGGCACTGCCGGTCGTGTTCTGGTTTGCACCCGTCATGATTCGTTCTGTGTCGGGCGGCTTCTTGTCGCAGCAACAGTTTACGAGCCTGGTCCTGCTGCTTCTCGTCGCGGCGATCGGAGCGTGCTGGCTTTTCCCTCGAACGGCAGCCGCGCTTGTGCCTGACTTCCTGGTGCGCAGCCGACTGTTCAACTGGTTGGTTCTTCTCGGCATGATCGGCGGTTGGCTGTTCATGATATTGGTCGTGCTGTATTTCGCCAACAGCCCCAAAGCGATCTCATCATCGACCGACTCTGGTATGGCGCTGGCCTATGCAATCATCCTTGCGGCGATGTACCTCATCTGGTTGGGCATAGCATCTTTCGGCGCATCAACCTGGGCCTGGCTCAGTCTGCGCGGGGGCTTTGAGGCAACGGCGCGAAAGCTCAATGTTGCGCAGCTGGTCGTGGCAACACCCGGCGTCTTGCTTGGCGTTCTGGTGGCGGTGTGGATGGCAGAGCAGGGCCGCTTGTAGACCACGATAAGACTGGTACAGTACTGCCCTTCATCTCCGGCGCCCGCCCGAAACTACCACAGGTCAGTCGATGCCAATTCGTGCCCTCGCGCCCGTTGCCACATTGCTCCTCAGCGCAGCAATCCTCCTCGCTGGCCAGGGCCTGCAGGGCACGCTGCTGCCTGTCCGCGCCTCACTCGAAAACTTCTCGACGTTCGCTATTGGTTCGCTCGGCGCTGCCTACTTCTTCGGCTTTACCGTAGGTTGTCTAAAAGGCGGCGAACTTTTACGCCGGGTTGGGCACATCCGTGTATTCCTGGCAATGAGTGCCATGGCCTCGGCAGCGCCACTGATTCACGGCCTCGTCGTTGGCCCGGTCGTCTGGGGCTTGCTGCGCTTTGTGACCGGGTTCTGCCTCGCAGCCCTCTATATCGTGATCGAATCCTGGTTGAACGAGCGCTCGACAAACGCCAATCGAGGTCTGGTGTTTGCGACCTACTCGATGATCACACTGACCATGATGGCGGCAGGCCAGATGATGACCTTGATGTACAACCCTATTGGGCTGCAGCTCTTCGTTATTACGTCTGTGTTGTTTTCGATTGGCGCCGTGCCGATTGCGCTGTCGTCGGCTCAGTCACCAACAATACCGGCATCCACCAAAACGGACATCCGCCGTCTGTTCAGCGTTTCGCCATCGGGGACCGTCGGTTGCTTTGCTGTTGGCATGGCCAACGGCTCGTTCTGGGGTCTTGCACCGGTCTATGCTGCCGCGGTCGGCGACCCCGCAAAGATGGCTGCCTGGTTCATGGCTTCCGCAGTTATCGGCGGCGCGATTTTGCAGTGGCCGCTGGGACTTTTATCGGACGCCCTCGGTCGCCGCAAGATCCTGGTTACCGTCTGTATTCTCGGTGCCAGCGCCGGTGTGGCACTCGCAATGCTGGTACCACACCTCGAGTTCGCAGGGATTGTTCTGCTTGGCGGAGCCTGGGGCGCGTTCGCTTTTCCGATGTACTCGATCGCCGTTGCCTACGCCAATGACTACGCCGAACATGACGAGTACGTGAAGGTCTCCGCTGGCCTGCTTCTCGTGTATGGCATTGGCGCGATCGTCGGACCATTTGCCGCCTCGGCACTGATCACCTTGCGCGGCGCCGATGGCCTGTTCCTGTTTACCGCCGGCGTCCACATACTGCTTATTGGCTTTGTTACTTATCGCTTCATCAAGGAAGGTACGCAGGCAGACCAGCCCATCGCGTTTGGCGACGCCCTGTCCTCGGCACAGACGGCCTCCCAGGTTTACGAAGAGGAAATGCAGGACTGAGAGTGTCTGTGCGCATACCATCGATGCATGATTCCCGACAGGCCGCCAGCCAGCTAAAGTTTGGAAGGTTTTATTACATTGCGAACGCAACTCGAGGCTTGATGTGACCACCTACAATCCGCCACTCAGCGACATCAAATTCTGCATCCGCCACCTCGCGAACATCGAGGAAATCCTGACCTTTGATGCGTTCGAGGGCATGGAACCGGAAGATCTCGAACAGGTTCTTGAAGAGGCCGGCAAGTTCTCAAGCGATGTGGTCGCGCCCACCAATGTTCCGACTGATCAGCAGGGCTGCCGCCTGGAAGGCAACACCGTCCGGGTAGCGGACGTACTGGCAGATGTGCATCGGCAGTTTGTAGAGAACGGCTGGCAGGCGGTCGCCGGCGACCCTGAATACGATGGCATGGGTCTGCCCTCGACTATTGCGTTCGCGACAGGTGAAATGCTGCAGAGCGCCAACATGGCCTATTCCCTGCTACCCATGCTGACGCGTGACGCGGTGGCCGCACTCGAAGCGCATGGCAGCGACACGCTCAAGCGACAATACCTGCAGCGCCTGACTACAGGCGAATGGTCCGCAACGATGAACCTCACCGAGCCGCAGGCCGGTTCGGACCTGTCCGCAGTTGCCTGCCGGGCCGAGCGTGACGGCGACCAGTTCCGGATTCGCGGGACCAAGATTTACATTACCTGGGGCGACCATGAGCTGGCCGATAATGTCATCCACACGGTTCTTGCGCGCATCGATGGTGCACCCGAGGGCGTGCGCGGCATTTCGATGTTCCTGGTACCGAAATTCCTGCTGGACGAAAACGGCGAACCCGGTGAGAGAAACGACGTGTATGCGACGTCCCTCGAGCACAAAATGGGTATCCACGGCAGTCCAACCGCCGTGATGAACTTCGGCGACAATGAGGGTGCTGTCGGCTATCTCATCGGGGAAGAGAACAAGGGACTCTCCCATATGTTCACCATGATGAATCACGCCCGCATGGAAGTCGGCCTGCAAGGCGTAGCAATCAGTGAACGCGCCTATCAGCTGGCGCGCGCCTACGCCAACGATCGTGTCCAGGGCCGCGTGCCGGGGCAGGAAGGCCGCGCACCCATCATCCATCACGGCGATGTTCGTCGCATGCTCATGTTGATGCGCTCCCAACTGGAAGCCATGCGCGGGCTCGCCTACATCGCCGCATCCATGGACGATATTGAACACAATGCCGCTGACGCAGACGCGCGTGCGGCAGCTGGCAAGCGCCTGTCGCTGTTGACCCCCGTCGTCAAGGGGTGGTGCACAGAGACCAGCGAACAGGTTACGTCGCTCGGCATCCAGATTCACGGTGGCATGGGTTTCGTCGAGGAAACCGGTGCCGCGCAGTACTACCGTGATGCCCGCATCCTGACGATTTACGAAGGCACGACCGGCATCCAGGCCGGCGACTTCGCCGGGCGCAAGATCCTTGCCGACGAGGGGCGTGAATTAACCGTACTCTTAGGTGAGCTTCGTGAGCTCTGCGACTCAATGCAAGGCGACGAGCGACTGGCCCCCCTGGCAGTGGCTGTCCGCAACGGCCTTGCCCAGCTGGAGGAAGGCATGCAGTGGCTGATCGCGAACGGAACGTCGAGCCCGGCCGCGATGGGGTCGGCGAGCTTCAATCTGCTCATGCTGGCAGGAACCGTACTGGGCGGGGCCTACCTGGCCAAGGCGGCAGCCATCGCTGTCTCGGAATCGAGCAGCGCCAGCCAGTCATTTGGCAGGAACAAGCTCGCGACGGCCGCGTTTTACTGCGCGCATGTGCTACCTCGTGCCCATGGGTTCCTCGCTGCAATGACGGCTGATGCAGATTTGACGATGGCAATCGCTGCGGATTCGTTCTGACGCTGCCCGCATAGCCTTATTGCGCTATGTCCCGTGTAAGCGCGGGGCCTTAGGCGCCCAAATCACCGAAGCAGATGTACTTCATCTCGAGGTAGTCATCGACACCATAGCTGGAGCCTTCACGGCCCTGCCCCGATTCCTTTATGCCGCCAAAGGGGATGAATGTGGACGAGATAAGTACCTCGTTAACCCCGACCATGCCGTACTCGATACCTTCCGACACTCGCCAGCTGCGGCCCTGGTCCCTGGTGAACAGGTAGGCAGCCAGCCCGAACTCCGTGTCGTTCGCCATCGCAATGGCTTCTTCCTCGGTCTTGAATTTAAAGATGGGCGCGACCGGTCCGAAGATTTCTTCTTTGAACACACGCATGTCATCCGTGACGTTGCAAAGAATCGTCGGCTGGATGAATTGCTGGCCTTCCTCCCCAAAATCACCGCCGGCAGCAATTTCTGCCCCATGCGCCACGGCGTCATCGACCATCTCCTTGATGTCTTCGAGTGCCTTACGCGTAATCACCGGTCCGTGCGTGGAGCTCTCGTCCATGCCGTCACCGATTTTGAACGTACCAACAACGCCTTTCAGCTTTTCGACGAACTCGTCATACACCCCTTCCTGCACCAGGATGCGATTGGCACAGATGCAGGTCTGACCGGAGTTACGGTACTTTGACGCTGCAGCGCCAACAGCCGCCTTGTCGAGATCCGCATCGTCAAAAACGATCACAGGGGCATTGCCACCCAGTTCCATAGACGTGCGTTTCATCGTCTCCGTGCATTGGGCGGCAAGCATCTTGCCGATGCGCGTCGAGCCCGTGAACGTGAACTTGCGAACAATCGGGTTGCTGCACATCTCATCACCGATCGGCTTGGCGTGCGCACCCGGAACGATACTGAGCAATCCTGCCGGCAGTCCGGCACGGTCGGCCAGCTCCGCGAGAGCCAGCATCGACAACGGCGTTTCGTGCGCCGGTTTCGCAACCATCGCACAACCGACGGCAAGCGCAGGGCCGCACTTGCGTGTCAGCATGGCGCTCGGGAAATTCCAGGGAGTCACGGCTGCAACGACACCAACGGGCTGCCTGATGGCAACGCCACGACTGGTACTCTGCGGCAGAGGGAATACGTCTCCATAAACCCGCTTGCCCTCCTCGGCAAACCACTCGATGAACGACGCCGCATAGACAATCTCGCCGCGAGACTCGGCCAGGACCTTACCCTGTTCGAGCGTCATGATGATGGCGAGGTCTTCGACGTTCTCCAGGATAAGGTCGTTCCACTTCCTCAGAATTGCAGAACGCTCCATCGCAGTACGTGCCGCCCAGGCCTTCTGTGCAACCTCCGCCGCTTCGATGGCACGCCGTGTTTCTGCACCGCCGACGCTGGCTACTTCTGCCAATACCTCCTGGGTTGCCGGATTGAGGACCGGGAACGTCTCCCCGCTATCTGCATCAACCCATTGTCCGTTGATATACGCCTGGGTTCTGAGAAGAGTCGGATCTTTGAGTAAGTCTTTCATGCTGCACTGCCTTTTGGTCTGGTATTCAAATCATTTCTGCCGAGCGCATATGCCACCGTTGCCTCGGCCAGAATATCGGTTGAAGAAATGAGTGGCGCGTCGAGCATCGACTGGTCAAGGACCAGCGGAATCTCGGTGCAACCCGCAATGACGGCCTGCGCGCCACGAGATGTCAGGCCTTCGGCCAGCTGTTTCATACTGGCACCGACGCCAGGGCTGCAATCGCCCATCTTGATCGCCGCAATCAGGCTGGCAAGTTCCGCCACCTCATCCTCATCCGGTACGATCGTCTCGATTCCAGCGGCTTCCAGCGCCGTTTGATAGATACCGCTTACCAGGCAACCCCGGGTTGCCAACAGCCCGACCGCAGTATGTCCGCGACACGCTATGACCGTTTCATCAATGATCGAGACAAACGGAACAGCCAGGGCGGCTTCGATATCGGCCTGAAATGCATGGGCGGTATTGCAGGGCATGACGACCATGCTGGCGCCTGCCAGCTCCAGCTGCTTCGCCATCGCAGCCAGGACAGGGCCGGGCTCGCCGCCCTCGCCAAGGATTGCCCGGGTGCGATCCGGGACGTGCGGATTATGATCGACGAGCATGTGGACATGCTCCTGGTCCGACCCCGCCGGCGTGGCAGCGATCACCTTGCTCATGAAATCCACAGTCGCATCCGGGCCCATACCCCCGAGGACCCCGACCGTCAGTGGCAGACTATTTGCCGAGACAGGCATCCAGGCAGGTCTCCAGGATATCGAAGCCTTCGTCGATCAGCTCATCAGTAATCGTTAACGCAGGCAGGAAGCGCACAACGTTGCCATTGACGCCGCAGGACAAAAGGACCAGTCCATGTTCGTAGGCTGAGGCAACGAGCGCTTTGGTCAGGTCGGCCGCCGGCTTCGCCGCGCTGGTGTCTTCAACGAGCTCAACGGCGATCATCGCGCCGCGATCACAGCGAATATCGCCAATGGTATCGGGCCGCTTTTCCTGTAGCGCTTCGAGGCGTTGCCGGAACTTCGCGCCTATCGCGTTGGCCCGTTTAACGAGACCTTCATCGTGAATGACATCGATAACGGCAAGCGCTGCAGCGCAGGCGATCGGAGAGCCTGCGTAGGTGCCACCAAGACCACCCGGAAGCGGTGCATCCATGATTTCGGCCTTGCCAACCACAGCAGCCAGCGGAAATCCGCCGGCGATGCCCTTCGCGACGGTCATAAGATCGGGTTCGATACCAGCATATTCGCACGCAAAGAACTTGCCCGTGCGGCCAAAGCCGGTCTGGATCTCGTCAGCTATCATGACAATGCCATGTTCGTCGCAGATAGCACGCAGCGCCTGCATGAATTCGTCCGGCGCCGGGTAGAACCCGCCTTCACCCTGCACAGGCTCGACAATGATCGCGGCAACGTCGGACGGCGCGATATCGACCTTGAAGAGATTGTTTAGCGCCTTGATCGAGTCCTTGACGCTGACACCGTGATATTCGATCGGGAATGGCGCGTGGTAGACCTCGCCCGGGAACGGCCCGAACAGGTTCTTGTATGGCGTGACCTTGCCGGTAAGGCCCATTGCCAGCATGGTCCGCCCGTGGAAACCGCCATTGAATGCGATCACGCCGCGGCGGCCCGTGTAAGCACGAGCAATCTTGACCGTATTTTCAACTGCCTCTGCACCCGTTGTGACGAACATCGACTTCTTCGGTGTATCGCCCGGTGCCAGCTCGTTCAGTGCCTCAGCAAGCCGTACTGCCGTGTCGTATGGCGTGACCATGACACAGGTATGGCTGAATTTATCGAGCTGCTCCTTGACCGCAGCGACGACTTTCGGATTGCTGTGTCCCGTATTACAGACCGCGATGCCAGTGCCGAAATCGATGTAGCGGCGTCCTTCGACGTCCCACATTTCCGCGTTCTCGGCGCGATCGATATACACCGGCGCGATATTCCCCTGGCCACGAGCTATCGCCGCAAGCTTGCGCGCCTGCCAGTCAGCATTGCTCATCCCCGCCATTACCTGTTCTTTTTCAACCGCACCCATTTTTCTGCTCCGAATATTCTGTAGCGACCTATGGTGGCTGCAATGCCAGTCCTCGACAATATCCTAAATGTCCTGACTGGCAAGCATTCGATGGTACTATTTCGGCCAAGTTGGCCTAAAACCACGAAATGCCTGTCAGCCCTACAACACTTTCTATTGAGGACCTCAAAGCCTGGTCCGATGGCTGTGCCCGCGTCATTGAAAAAATCGATGAGGCCGAGACCCCGCGGCGCCTGTGCGCCGCCCTTTGTGATCTTGTGCCGATCGACTTCTCGGGCGTTTTTGTACTGCGCCGCCACTCAGCGCCCATCGCGGTCCTGGACGATATTCCGCCGGGTACCGAGGCAATCTCCTATCTTGAAAGCCTGTACCTGCTGGACCCGGTCTATGACCGCTTCCTGCGTGGCACGCTGCCGACATGCACATTGCTGGATGACATCTGCCCGGATGACTTCTTCGAATCGGACTATTTCCTGAAGTACTGGAGTAACGTCAATATCGTTTCCGAGTTCAGTATCAACACACACTACGACAGCGACACCGTCTTGCACGTACCACTCTCACGAGTCGACGGCTCGAAGCCATTTTCTCAGGGCGATATTGATACCCTGACAGCAGTGAGCGGCACGGTCGTAGCCACCCTGCGCCGCTACTGGAATGCGCGCAGAGCCAGGTACGAGAGCGGCGCCACCAAGGCAGATTCATTTCACGCGCACCTGCGTTTCGTCATGGACAACTTCGGCTGCTCAATACTCACCGCACGCGAGATGGATATCATGCAGCTGACGATGCGTGGCTATTCGGACAAACTCTCCGCGCGCGAGCTCGATATCACGCCGGGAACGGTCCGCAATCACAAGAAGAGCATCTTCAACAAGCTGCAGGTCTCATCTCAGGGCCAGGTGTTCGGGCTGCTGCTCGACGCACTACAACTTCCTGCTGACAAAGCGCTCGGTCCGGATCCGCTCGCCACACTCCTGGAAAATCGTTACTGATGTCCGCACCTGAGTTCAGGTTGTTCGACCGCAACCTGCCCGACGTCGAAATAGAAGAAGCTGCAGAACTCGTCCAGGCGCATTTTGGTCTTGAGGGAAAACTGCATGCGCTTAGTGGCGAACGCGACCTGAACTTCCGCGTCGACCGCGATGACAGCGGCTTCGTGTTCAAGATTGCCAACGCGGAGGATGGCGAGGATGTTGTCGGCTTCCAGGTCGCCGCCCTGCAGCATATCCGCGAGCGCGACCCATCGTTGCCTGTTCCGGTAATGCAGCCAGGAAGCAACGGTCAGGTCATGCAGCGTGTGACGACCCGATCGGGCGACTCGCATATCCTGCGATTGGTGAGTTTCCTGCCCGGCACACCCGTCGAGGGCGCGCCCGTCACTCAACGTACGTGGCGGGAGATCGGCAAGCTGATGGGGAGGCTGAATGTAGCCCTGTGCAGTTTCTATCATCCTGCGGCACAGGCGAACGATCACCCATGGGATGTGGCGAAATGCCTGCGCTTCCAGCCTTTAACGCAGCACATCGCCGATCCTGAGGCACGCAAACTGGTTAATTCTGTTTTCGACCGATTTCGCGATGTTGCAAAGTCCCACCTCGACCGCACACGGCACCAGGTCATCCACCAGGATGCCCATAGCGGGAATGTCCTCGTAGATCCAAACGATCCCGCTCGGGTGGTCGGCCTGATCGATTTCGGCGACCTGTTGTACGGGCCGGTGATCGCAGATCTTGCGGTCGCCCCGGACAGGACAGCGCGAAGTGACGACAAGCTGCTCGATATCATCTGTAATGCGGCCATTGGTTTCGATGCTGAGTTCCCTTTGCATGAGAGTGAGATCGACCTGTTGTTTGACACTATCTGTGCACGCTATGCGCTGGGCGCGACGGTCGTAGCCGCGCGCAATGCGCTGCACGAAAACCAGCCGCGGCACATGGAGTCGAACGCGCCATTCATTGAGGCACTCGATGAACTCATGACGATTGGTGCTGAAACCGGCACTCGCGAAATTCGACGCGCCTGCCGCTTTCCTCCTGCACTCACGGGTGTGGACGAGGATGCGTTGCTTGAGGCGAGGCACCGGCTTCTCGGCAGGAACGCGACGCACTTTTACACGCGTCCCATGCACTTCGAAAAAGCCCGCGGCGCATTTCTCTACTCGACTGACGGACACCGCTATCTCGACTGCTACAACAATGTTCAGCAGGTAGGACACTGCAACCCGCATGTGGTGAGGGCCATTTCACGACAAGCCGCCGCGCTCAATACAAATACACGGTACCTGTACGGCAGCATTCTTGAGTACGCCGAGCGGCTCACTGCGAAGCTCGCGCCACATCTCGACGCATGCATCTTTGTGAATTCCGGTAGTGAGGCCAATGACATCGCCTGGCAAATGGCGAAGGTCATGACCGGCCGTTCGGGCGGCCTGCTCATGGAAGACGCTTACCATGGCATTACCGGGCCGATCCGTGAATTCTCACCGGGACACCCGGATACGAAACTGCCCGACCACCTGCAGGGCCTGCTTGTGCCTGATCCATACCGGGGAAAGTATCGGGACGGCACGCCTGACATCGCGGAGAAATATGCCGCAGATGCAGACCGTGCCATAGCCGGCCTCGCCAGGGGCGGCTATGAACCGGCGGCATTCATGATCGACTCTGCGCTCTGCTCGAGTGGCGTACCGCAGACGCCTGAGGGATACCTGCGCGCTGTTGAGCGACGTGTGCGTGCGGCCGGGGCCCTGATGATTTGCGACGAGGTGCAGTCAGGTTTCGGCCGGATGGGCCAGTGGTGGGGACACGAACTCCATGGCATGGAAGCCGACTTTGTCACGATGGGCAAACCGGTCGGCAACGGCCATCCGCTTGGCGTCATCGTCACCAGGGCCGAGATCCTGGAGCGCTTTACCGAGAAGACGGGACTGTTCAGTACCTTTGGCGGCAACACCGTTGCCTGTGCGGCGGGCAATGCTGTACTCGACGTGATCGAGCGCGAAGACCTGATCGAGAACGGTCGTGTCGTGGGTGACTATTTGCGAGACGGTCTCCGTGCGCTGGCCGAGACGCAGCCCCTGATTGGCGACGTGCGCGGCACCGGTATGCTCGCCGGCATCGAGTTTGTCACCGATCGCGAAGCGAGAACGCCAGCCACTGGCGAAACGTCACGCCTGCTTGAGCTTCTCCGACAACGTCATGTTCTCGTTGGCAGCGAGGGTCGCGATGCGAACATCCTCAAACTGCGACCGTCGCTGATTTTTCAGAGAGAGCACGCCGACCTGTTGATCAACGCGCTTGATGATGCGCTGGGAGAATTGGCGGCTGCTAGTCTTCATTGTTCTCACTGAGAACTGTCTCGATCGACGTCACGAAATCAGGCCCGTAGACGCCCGCGGAACGGATCGCTTTTCGGTATGCCGCTATCGCCGCATCGTCGTCACCTACCGACATGAGTATGTCCCCCAGGTGCCGATAACCGTAGGCGAATCGCTCGTCGAGAACCAGGCTTCTGCTTAGGCTGGCGATGGCCGCCTCGCTTCGATCCAAACTGTGGAGAATATCTGCCTGCGTATCCCACGCGCTCGGGTTTGCAGGATCGGCGTCCACAAACTCACGGACGACTCGCAGGGCGTCCTCTGATTCGCCTGTCTCCAGCAGCGCGTAGGCAAGATGGTTCTTGGCAGGGAAGTAGGTGGGGTCGGAAGCCAGGACTCTCGTCAGGACTTGCGCTCCCTCATGATGATTACCTTGATCGTTCAGGGTGAAGCCGAGTACGTGCGCAGCATAGTTGTCGTCGGATGCAGCTCGGAGATATTGCCTGAGTTGCGACTCCGTTTCTTCCAGTCGGCCTTGCGCAAAGTTCGCAAGCGCCCTGACAAAAAGTCCTTCAGTGTCATCAACTGTATCGGCCAGATCGAGTGCGCGACCCACGTTTGCAGCATTGTCCCGATAGAGCAACATATCAATGATAGCCACGTATGCATGTCCTAGTGCGTCACCCTCACACTTCGCCAGGTACCTGGCGAACTGTTCGTCCGCCTGCTCGAACCATGCACGGTGGAAGACTAACCTGGCATCCTCGAACTCCGTCCGATCACAAGCCAGCCGTTCAGGTTGCTGGGCAATTGTTGCGACGGGTAGCAGAAAGCCAATAGCGAGGAATGCGGTGGCAGAAACTCTCAGATTTCTCAATAGGCACCTCAAACAGGACGCGGCTCAAGACCCCAAGCCTATCAGTTCCAGGTTCTTAAGTAGAACTGACACCCTGTTCCAGTGATAAGGTAGCCTCGCCAGGGAGAATTACCGAACAAATAATAAGGAGCCTCTTTTGGCCGGAACCAGTCTACTAGCCCTGATCGACGATATCGCGACACTACTGGATGACGTGGCGCTGTTGTCCAAGGTTGCCGCAAAGAAAACCGCCGGAGTCCTCGGCGATGACCTCGCGCTCAATGCACAGCAGGTAACCGGCGTTCGCGCGGAACGCGAATTGCCTGTCGTCTGGGCGGTGTTCAAGGGGTCCGCCCTCAACAAACTCATCATGGTGCCGATCGCACTGGCTTTGAGCGCCTTTTTGCCGTGGGCCATTACTCCGATTCTCATGCTGGGCGGCGCATATCTCTGTTACGAGGGCTTCGAGAAAATAGCCCATCGATTTCTGCACCCTGCCGCGGCGGACGAGGAGGAACGCAACGAGCGACTGAAAGCGTTGGCCGACGAACAAGTCGACATGGTCGCTTTCGAGAATAAACGCATTCGCGGTGCGATTCGTACTGATGCCATTTTGTCGGCCGAGATCATTGTCATCGTGCTCGGCACGGTCCGTGACGTTGACCTCATAACGCGCATTGGCGTTCTATCCGTTGTCGCCGCTCTTATCACCATTGGCGTGTACGGCCTTGTTGCTGGCATCGTTAAACTCGATGACCTCGGTATGCACCTTATCGACAAACAGGGCGAATCGAAATGGATTCGTTTTCAACACTGGTTTGGAGAATGGATTCTCCGCTTCGCGCCCAGGTTTATGAGAACGCTGTCCGTGGTCGGGACTGCAGCCATGTTCCTGGTGGGCGGCGGCATCCTGGTGCACAGTATCCCGGCGATGGCCGACGCTCTGCACCATGTTGAGGTGCTGGCTCACGCACTCCCGGTAGGCGGCAAATTCGCCGCCGTTGTCGCAACAATGATATTTAGCGGCCTCGTTGGTGTCCTTATTGGTGGCTTACTGACAGGTGTGGAGAGCGGTATCAAACGGCTGCTCCCTGCCAGGTCGACAGAGTCAAAGCGTGAGTAGTCTGCTCTCTTTTGCTCGCTCGCCTACTCTTGCTCGATAGAAGTGGCAATCGCTTCACAAGACTGGTGCGGAATCTGCCCACGTTGCTCCTGGTAAGACACGTCCTCACCTGATTTTTCCAGCGTGACAGTCACTCGATCCCTTGGAGCAAGGCTCACCGGCACAACTTGCGGCGGCGTACTGTGCAATTCGACTCGGTAATCGCCCTCGGGCAAGTACATCGTTTCGGCCGCACCGAGCGACCCGCTCGCAACTTCCATGTTGCCCTTAAATACGCTGAACGATGTAGCTACCGTCGCTGCTAACGCGTCTTTGAGTTCCTCGGCACTTCCTGCAACGACGTAACGTCCGCCGGAAGCGTTGGCAACAGCCCGCAGGCTCGCAGCGTCCTCATCGGCCACGTTGCCGAGCCCGAAGCCGATGACATGGACTACGATGCCCTGCTCACTCAGATCACGGGCCGCCCGAACCGGATCCCCGCCGCAGCTTTCGATGCCGTCCGTAACGAGGACCACGGCGCGATCACCTTGCAGAGTGCCGAAGTCGTCGGCCGCCTGATCCAGGGCATAGGCGATCGGTGTTTGCCCAAGCGGCCGGAGACCGCCGATTGCACTGCGAATTGGTTCGCGGTTGTAATCTGAAAACGGCACGAGCAATGCCGAGTCGGTACAGTTGTTATTGGTGCTGGGACTCGTGCTTCCGTAAGCGCGAAGCGCCAGATCCAGGTCTTCCGGGAACCAGTAGGAAACATCCTGGAGGATTTCTTTGGCGATGGTCATCTTGGCTTTGCCATCAATCTGACCCCACATGCTCCTCGAGGCATCGACAACCACCTCGACGGCGCGATCGTTTAGTGAAATGACGGGGCGTCCCTGCTTGACTGCTGTCACTTCCAAAGCGGCACAGCTGGCATCGCGCACGGTCACCGTAACAGCGGACTCTTTCATGTCGCCATCCAGACTCGTCGCCAACGCAACGATTCGATTCTCGCCGACAGCAAGCGGAAGGTTGCCGCTAAAGGTGCCACCCGCGAGTTTTGCGGCGACAGGCGTTGATCCATTGACGCTCAGGGTGACGCTGTCCACGCCTGTTGTTCGCAAATCGAGAAAAGCCTGGGGCAATTTCGCCGGGTCGGAAACCTGGACGAAGCTACCACCCGTAGCCCAGGCAATGGTATCGAGAATTGAGCCGCCCTTCTGGCTCGACCCAAGCAGGAGCGTTTGAATCGTAGCGCGCTGCGAGTGTGCCTTCATCGCGGCGTCATACGCTTTTTGCTCATCCGACATACCGTCCGTGAACAGCATAATCACCCGTGACGACCCAGGCCGTCCATTCTGCTCAAGTTCATAGAGCGCTGTCCGAATGCCGGCAGCGAGATTCGTGCTACCGGATCGCGGCAAACCACTCAGCACGCTGATGGCCGCGTCTCGATCTGATGTCAACGGCTGGGCCAGCTCACCCTTATTATCGAAGCTGACCACACCAATCTTGATGTCGCTTTTTGGCGAGAGATTTCGCACCAGACCAATAGCTCCCTGCAATCTGAAGTCACCGGGGTCAGTGCTTCGCAGGCTCGACGACGTATCCATAACGAAGATCATGTCGAGGTAACGAACCCCGCCAATAGCGGAGGCGATGCCATCCACTTCGACCGTGATTTCGCCCTCGCCCGGGCTGAAGTCAGCCGATGGCGACTGGATCTCTATCTGTAGACCAGTCGCAGTCCCCTCCTGCCCGACGGCAAATGATGACGCGGTGCACGACAAGATAAAAACGAATAGTTTCAGACGGTTACGCATAGTACTGCTCATTTTGATACCAGATGCCTGACAGGATAGCCCCTGGCCGACGCTGATACCTCGACACAGTACTCATTTTCCATAATCTGTGGGTCGCTCAGTTCGAAAAAGTGCATGAACTCGTTGACGCCGCTGTCGGCGTCGATCGTGGCCGCGACGAATAACGATCGAATGTTCGGGTGGCCGCTTTGGGCCAGAAGCTGCTCGGTCAGACGGTGACCGAGATTTGTCGAAGACAAATACGTTGAGTCTCTCCAGGTCTCAAAATCGAAAAGGCAGGCACTTAGAAAAGCCGCACTCAGGGTCTATTTTGGCGATTTTTAGATCTCGTCACGGCCATGCAATGGTTGCGAGAAGACCGCTTGCTCATTAATCGCATGCGCTTGCTTTGGGTGAGCCGCCGTCATTCTAACTCAATCCTGGCGACCGACTCAGCCCGGCCAACAGCAGCCAGTCACGCGGTCAAACGGACTGCTGTTCCAAACGGCTGCAAGGGGTTACGAAAAGTCATTAACTGCCAAGCAAGCGGCGCACAACCAGGCACCACAGGACCAACGTTATGAGGAAGTACCAAGCCAGGAATATCTGGTACCGCTTATTGGCAACCGGAATACCAATCGCGGCCAGCGCCGCATAGTGAAGGACAAACGGAAGGTATATTCTCGGCTCAAACAGTTGGCCACGCACTGCAGTCTGCGCTACATCAAGAGCAACGAATACTACAAATGTACCGAGGAGCCACTTGCGATTCTGCTCGAAGATTTCTTCAAAGGAGTCCTCTTTCTTAATATCCGGTGGATAGAGGATAACAGCGAGCATATAGAGAGCTATGCCCCAGCCGATCAACAGCAAATAGATGTCGAAACTCCATGCGGGGTAATCGGCCCAAAGAAACAATACCCACCAATTGAGCAACAAGACTAGAATGACATTCAGCGTCCAAACGAAATGTAGCATTGCAACTTGTTGCTGGCCGCGATTGTGAATTAGTCGCGCAAGGCCATAGAGAATATGCGTCACTCCCAGTCCGATAACGATTGAGATAAAGACTGCGAGGAACTCGAACTCGTTCATGCTGTTGGGTCTTCCCCTTCGTCAGTTAGGCTGAATTCCGACCGGCTGTTTCGGGTCACAAGCCGTCATCTTACCTCGAGTTTTTCGAGCGACTTCCGAAAGTAGCGACTCAAACTTATCAACATCAGTCTTGCTGGTCGGCAATCCAATTGTTAACACGTGCTTCGAGCAACGGCATTGGCAAAGCACCGCCACCTAGCACAACATCATGGAAGCCGCGGATATCAAACTGGTCACCCAGCATCGTTTCCGCGTGCCGACGAAGCTCCTCTATTTTCAACATGCCAACCTTGTAAGACGTTGCCTGCCCAGGTGTTGTGATATAACGGCGCACTTCTGAGCGTACAGCGCCCTCGGGAATGGCCGAATTGTCAAAAAAGAACTGCTCAGCCTGTTCCTGAGTCCAGCCCTTCGCATGCAGGCCAGTGTCTACCACCAGTCGAATGGCACGCCACATCTCTGCCGTCAGACGACCGAAATCCATATATGGGTCTTTGAACTGACCCATTTCTTTAGCTAATTTCTCCGAATAGAGTCCCCAGCCTTCAGAGTAAACCGAGAAACCTGCCTGGGTGCGAAATATGGGCACATCGGTGAGTTCCTGAGCAATGGAAATCTGCATGTGGTGCCCAGGGCTGCCCTCGTGGTACGCGGTGGTCTCCATGTCGGTTTTTGAATAGCTGCTCATATCCGACATGTGGACGTAGTACACGCCCGGTCGGGATCCGTCCGGCGTGCCGCTAGAATAGTGCTGCGCCCCGCCATCAACTTCGCGAAAAGATTCAACGCGTTTCACTTCCAGTTTCGCTTTCGGCAAGGTGCCGAAGTAGTCAGGCAGCTTTTCCTCAATTTCAGCCAGAAACGCACGCGTGTCGGTAAGGTAGCCTTCGCGGCCCGCATCGGTGTTGGGGTAATAGAACCCGGGGTTTGTGCGGATAAATTCAAAGAATTCCTTAAGGTCACCTTCAAAAGCCACGTTGGCGCGAATGTCATCCATTTCGGCCAGAATGCGTTGAACCTCAGACATACCCATTTGGTGCACATCGTCGGCGGTCATCGGCAGCGTTGTATACGTTGCCAACTGGTGGTTGTAAAAGGCCTCGCCGTTCGGCAATGCCCACACGCCTCGGGCCTGTTCATCCGCGTTGGGCATATCGGACTTTAGCCACTCGACAAAACGCTTGTAGGCCGGATGAAATTGCTCGGTCAGAGCCGTACTCACTTCGGCCAGAAGGCCATTGGAGGTCTCGTCGTCAATAAGTCCGGCGACTGCCAGCGTGTCAATCTTGGCCTTGGCGTCGGCAAACAGCGGTGAATCGGCGCCCTCGCTGAACGGCTGACCATTTATTACATTCTCCGCCCGCGCCATAGCTGTTTCATAGGCAAAACGCGGTGGCCGAACACCATCAGCAGCCTTGCTTGTGGCCATCCTTGTGACCTGATCCATGGCACCGGACACGCCGCTGATACGGGCGATGTACGCGCGCATGTCGGTTTCATCGTCCACCTTGTGATAGTTGATCAGGAAAATGGGGAACCAGTCTTCCCAGCCACCCAGCTCACCAAACAAATAGCCCTGTCGCATGAACTCCAAGTCTTTGGCGGCTTCTTCTGCCTGGAACACCCACAGGTCAAACGACTCTTTGCCTGCAGTGGACAACGAATCGCGGTCGAATTGCGCCTTCATCTGTTCAACCGTGGTCATTCCCCAGGCCGCCTGATCGCGCGCCGCCTCTTCACTGATGTCGTCTATCTTGTCGTAAAGGTCCTTGCGGCCCAGCATTGTAAGGTTCATCGGGCTAAACTGAAGCTGCTCTTCGAAGCGTTCGTCCAGCCACGCATTAAGTCGTTCTGTTTCTGCATCGAGCGAAGCAGTCATCACGGCTTCGTCGGTTCCCTGGGCGTCAGCGGAAGCGCCGGCCTGTTCTGCAGCCGAATCCGTGTTTTCGCATGCTGTCAGCATTGCAGCCAGCGTCAGCGCTGCAACAAGGCTTTGCGTCTTGAGGGTAATCATCAAGGACTATCTCCGAATATTTTGAACATCAGGCGCACATCGTGACATGAATCGCAAACGCAGTCGAAAGTTGAAGTATCTGACGTTCGCCGTGGCGTCTACATTGGATCAATGAGCGGCGATGGACCACCGGCCGATTTAGGCCACAAGGCGTCATGTTACCCCAGGTTTTTAGACCGGCAGCTATGCGATGTCGGCTCCGGGCTCAGATACGTCGTCTTCTTTGACTCGTGGACCGCCGACCCGAACTACAGATTCTCTTCGACGAACGTAGCAAGAGCACGTAACGCAGCCATCCTGGATGCGTTATACGAAAGCCAGTGATCTTCCCCTTTGTATTCAATCAGCTCGACGTCCTTGCCAGCTTTACGTAATGCTTTTTGCATTGCCTTACTCTGATCGATCGGTACGACAGTGTCTTTTTTTCCGTGTATCAACAACACGGGTGCCTGAAACCTGTCGGCGAAATTGATCGGTGAAATCTCGTCCAGCGCCTCCCAGTCGAACTCTTCGCCGCCAAACTGGCGCTCCCAGTAGCTGATTGCCCAGTGACTGCGTCCGTACTTGCGGCGGTCCGATTTCAGCATACGCTGCAGGTCTGAGATGCCCGCAATCGATGCGACGCATCGGTACTTTTCAGGCGAAAACGCGCCGGCCGCAAGGGCTGCGTAACCACCGTAGCTGGCACCAACAATGCAAACACGCTCGGCGTTTACGAGGCCGCTGTCAATCAGATGATCGACGCCGTCATCGATATCCGATTGCATCTTGCCACCCCACTCGCCGAAACCCGCCCGCATGAAGTCTGACCCGAAGCCACTCGAACCACGAAATTGCGGCTGCAGCACCACATACCCACGGCTGGCGAAATACTGGGCGATCCAATCAAATTCCAGACTGTCGTAGGCCGCAGGTCCGCCATGCGGCAAGACGACCAGCGGCGCATTGCCATTCAAGCGCAGATCATCGCGTGCAGTCACAAGTGCAGGGATCTCGAGTCCATCTCGAGCTGCATAACTGATCGCTGTTGTCGGGACCACTTGATTCATTGCGATGCCGGGTCGCACGTGCGCTATGAAATTGGGTTTATCGGATCCTGCCCGAAAGAGCACGTAGGCGCCGGAGTTCCATACACCGCTAATGCGAACGACAATATC
>Ga0316188_10000341_pt1 | contig 19333 bp, 16 predicted proteins | sample Phiworburrow1_MG_FD_204933 | JGI IMG/M metagenome (GOLD analysis project Ga0316188, IMG submission 204933) | Coastal sediment microbial communities from Maine, United States - Phippsburg worm burrow 1 | ecosystem: Environmental > Aquatic > Marine > Coastal > Sediment | place: USA: Maine... | reverse complement strand
GCGACGTGAACCGCATAGAGCTTGGCTCCGTCCTGGTGCGCGACCAGCGCGGCCGATGCCAGGGCTCGCTGGCTGTTCTGCGAGAAATCGATTCCGACCGCGACCGTGCGGAACGCATCGCGGTAGTTGTCGCGAACGATCAGCACGTCGGTCGCGACGCTGCGGATGCAACCCGAGGCCAGGGTGCCCAGCCCGACGTTGGGCCTGCTTGCACCAAATGCGCCCAGCACCAGCAAGTCGGCCGCGTGCAGCGCCAGTTGCTGGCGAATACCGGCCAGGCGGGAGCCGAAGCAGACATCCAGCGGCAGCCCACGGGCGCAGGCTGTTGCATTGGAAAACGCCTCCCAGCGACGCAGCACCTCCTCGCTCAGCCCGGCACGGATCTCGCGCTGCATCGACGTCAGCCGCAACTCATCCCCCGGCTCGTCGACGCCGGTCTCGAGGACGTGCACGGGATGCACAGTCGCGTTGGACCAGGACGCGATGCGCGTCGCGTGACCGAGCGCTGCCCGCGAGCACTCCGAGAAGTCCACCCCGACGACGACGGATGTCAACGCAATCATGTGCCTCTCCTGTTGATCGTGATCGGTACCCTGCAAGCAGGCGGTCCGTGCCTCACTTGCAGGTCGTTCCATGGCCGTGCCGGCGCGCCGACGACCGCGTTCGCCACCGCCAGCTGACTTTCTGCGCCTCCATGACTGCAAGCAGGCTGAGCGCCGCCACGCCGAGCGTGAGCCATTCCCTGGCTCCGAGCGGCCCGACATTGAGCACGCTCTGCATCAGCGGAACGTGCATCGCCACCACGTGTGACAGCAGCGCCGCCAGTACGCCGGCGACCAGCACCGGGTTGTGACTGAGCGGGATGCGGAAGACAGAACGCGTTTCGGAGCGCGCGTTGAACGCATCGACGTTCTGCAGCAGCACCATCAGCAGCATCAGCGCATTGCGCGCCTCGGGCACCGGAACAGCCGACGAGAGCATCAGCACATATGCCGTGAATGCGAGGATTCCCATCCACAGACCACCGAGCACGGTGCGCTCGATCATGAGCCGGTTGAAGACCGGTTCACCGGGACTGCGTGGCGGCGACTCGAGTTCGTCGCCTCGCCCCTGTTCGAACGCCAGCGCCACGTCCTGGATGCCATTGGTCACGAGGTTCAGCCAGAGCAGCTGCACCGGCAGCAGCGGCAACGGCAATCCCACGATCACTGCCAGGCCGACCGTGAGAACCTCGGCCGCGCCGGCGGCGACCAGCAGGTACACCACGTTGCGGATGTTCTGGTAGGCGATCCGCCCTTCTTCCACCCCGGCTACAATCGTCGCGAAGTTGTCGTCGCTCAACACGACGTCGGACGCATCTCGCGCCACGTCGGTACCGCTGCGGCCCATGGCCACACCGATGTTGGCGTGGCGCAGCGCCGGCGCATCGTTGACACCGTCGCCGGTCACGGCAACGAAATGACCGGCCTCCTGGGCGGCCTTCACGATCGCAAGCTTCTGGTCCGGCGTAACCCTTGCGTACACGCGCGCGGTTTCGATCGAGCGCCGGACATAGCCCGCATCGCCGCTGCGCAGGTCGGAACCGTGGATCACCTCCGCGGCACGGTCCGCGATGCCGAGTTCACGGGCGATCGCCAGCGCGGTTATGGGGTGGTCGCCGGTCACCATGATCACGCGGATGCCCGCGTCGCCGCAGCGAAGCACGGCGGCGGAAACGTCGGGTCGCAGCGGATCGACCAGCCCCACGAGTCCGGCGAACGCCAGGTTGCTCGGTTCCTCCGGCGTTTCCTCCGCGGTCATCACCCGGGGAATGCGGCCGCAAGCCAGCGCGAGAACGCGCTGTCCACGGCTCGCCATGTCGGTCGCAATAGCCTGCATCGCTGCGTGCTGCTCCGCCGTCGACAGGCACATCGCAAGAACCCTTTCCGGAGCGCCCTTGACGGCTACCCAGGTCTGCTCGCCATCGACGTGGAAGCTCGCGGCGAAACGATGTTCCGGTTCAAACGGAATGACATTCACCGCCGGGTGGCGAACGAGCAGCACCTCGCGCTCGACGCGGCCTTTGCCGGCGAGCGCAAGCAGTGATATGTCGGTCGGATCGCCGCGCCAGACCCAGGCGCCGTCATGCCGGTGCAGGTCACCCTCGTTGCATGCGGCCGCAATCTCGAGCAACTGTTGCAGGCCCGGCTGGTCGGCCCGCCCGGACTGGCCATCGGCTCGCCTGACTTCCCCCTCGGGCTCGTACCCGGCGCCGGTCACCGCATAGCGCGTCCCATCCGGCAGGAACACCTCGCGCACCGTGAGTTCGTTGCACGTGAGCGTGCCGGTCTTGTCGCTCGCAATCAGCGTGCAGCTGCCAAGCCCCTCGACCGCCGGGAGACGCCGCACGATCGCCCCGCGTCCGGCCATTCGCCTGGCGGCGATCGCAAGGGCGATCGTGATTGCAACGGGCAGGCCTTCCGGGATTGCCGACACCGCCAGCGCAATGCCGAACATGAACATGGTCCCGACGCTGGCGTCGTGCACGACGACCGCAACGGCTCCGATGAAGAGTGCTGCCGACAGTACCGCCACTGCAATGACGCGACTGAATCGCTCCATGCGCTTCACGAGTGGCGGCTTGCCGGCGTCACCGGCCGTAATGGAGATCGCGAGCCGGCCCACGGCGGTGTGCGCGCCCGTTGCCACGACGACGCCGTGCCCCCGTCCGCGGGCGATGGTCGTCCCGGCGAACGCCATGTTGCGGCAGTCGGCCCGCTCCGCGGCGGCGGCGCCGATCCAGGACGCGTCCTTCAGGACGGGCAGCGACTCACCGGTCAGCAAGGCCTCGTCGATCTCCAGTCCGTGGGCGTCCAGCAGTCGCAGGTCCGCCGGCACCCGTTGGCCGCTTTCGAGCGCGACGACGTCCCCGGGCACGACTTCGGCACTGTCGAGTTCGATGGAGTCGCCGCCACGCAGCACCGTCGCGCGGATCAACAGCAGTTTCTGGAGACCCTGGCTCTGCTGCTCGGCACGCCACTCCTGCCAGCCGCCGAGTGCCGAGTTGAGCAGCAGCACGACGCCGATGAATGCGGCGTCGCTGAGATCACCCAGCGAAATTGCGGCCGCCGCTGCCACCAGCAGGACGTAGATCAGCGGGCTCTTGAGCTGCCGCAGCCCGATCTCGAGCACGCTCGGCGGAGGCTTTGACGGCAGCAGGTTCGGGCCGTAACGCTCGAGCCTGGCGGCTGCCTCGGCCCGGCTCAGGCCGGCTTCAGTCGCCGCCAGGAGGCCCAGGCTCTCCTTTGCCGGCAACGCATGCCAGTTGCGGTTGTCCGCAGCAGCCGGCTGGGCTGAAGAGGCGACTTTCGCAGTCATTTTCAGCCATGGGTGCTCGTTGCTTCCATGCCGTCTTGCGCTGCGCGTCAGTTGCGCGCAAGCCGGCTCGCGGCCAGCGTGAAACTGTTCGGCTTGATCAACAGCAGGTCGCATGGCGCGACGTGCATCAACTGCTCGGTCGTACTGCCGATCAGCGCCTGTCGCACGGGGCCCCGCACGATGGTGCCCAGCACCATGATGTCCGCATCCTCCGTCGTCACGGCGTTGAGCAACGCCTCGACCGGACCGCCGTGCACTATCTTGACGTCTTTCGCAGCCAGCCCAGCTCCGCGCGCGAGGTGCCGCACCATGGTCCTGACACGCTGCTGCTCGCGTCGAACGAGCGCGGGCCGCGCGGCGCGCACGAGGCTGGCATCACGCATGCAATGGATGATGCGCACGCCACCATTGGTGGCCGCCGCGATCGCCGACGCCATGCCGACGATACCGACATCCAGGCTTGAAACGCGCAGGCCGTGCGCGCCGGGATCGACCGCGGCCAGCACCGTGGGCTTCGAGTACGGGGCTGCGCTACGCGCCAGCAGCAACGGCACCGGGCACAGGCGGGCAACTTCCCAGTCGATGCGCGACAGACCCCGCTGTCGCCGCGTGGAACGATAGCGCGGCTCCGCCACCACGATGTCTGCCGCTTCGCGCGTTGCCGCCCGTGCGATCGCCTCGGGAATCGTGCGTTGCCACTCCGCGCGCACCCGGATCTCGACTCCGGCTCCCCCGAGCGAGCGGGCGATGGCCTGCAATCCCTGTGTTGCGCGCGCCACGTAGTCGCGGCGTGCTGCCGCGAGATGCGCCGAGTCGAAGAACATGCCACCGGAGAGCACGGGCTCGTAGCAGGCGTGATAGAGGATCACGTCGGCGCCGAACAGCCAGGCGACCTCAACTGCCTTGCGTGCGGCCACCTGCCCGCTCGCCGCGGGATCGGCGATCGCCGCGAGTACCGTACGCACAGACTTCCTCGTCGCCATTGCGATCTCCTGGGCGACATCGCTGCGCCCCTCAATCGACCCCTGACGCCACCGCGTACGAGCCGATGATCCCATCAGGCACCGACTGCAGCGAGTCGGGAATTTACCTAAAAGGACGGCGGCGTCCGCCTTGCGGTCTGCGCTACTTGCCGATGCAGAAGCTCGCGAAGATCCGTCCCAGCAGGTCGTCGCTCGACACTTCGCCGGTAATCTCGCCCAGTGCCTGATGGGCGTCCCGCAGTTCCTGCGCCACCAGCTCGCCCGCATGCCGTGTCGTCAGCATTTCATGCGCGGTCTCGACGTGCTCCCGTGCGCGTCGCAACGCATCGATGTGCCGGGTGCGAGCCGAGAGCGCGCCTTCCGGCGGGGGATGAAAGCCGATGCAATCCTTGAGGTGCTGGCGCAGGAGGTCGAGACCCGCGCCGGTACCGGCGCTCAGGTAGACACGCGGTGCGCCGCCCTGCCCTGTCTCTATTTTCACCGCATCGCCACTGCGATCCACCTTGTTGAAGACCAGCGTCAGTGGAATCTTGGCAGGCACGTGCTGCAGGTCGTTTTCAATCGCGGCCAACGCCTGGGGATCCGCGGCATCGACGACGAAGAGCACACGGTCGGCGCGTGAGATTTCGTGACGGGCACGCCGGATGCCCTCCGCTTCCACATCGTCCGGCGAGTCGCGCAGTCCAGCCGTGTCGAGGATGTGCAGCGGCAGACCGTCGATCGAGATGCGTTCACGCAGTACGTCGCGCGTCGTGCCAGGCGTCGCGGTGACGATTGCAGCGTCATAACCGGTCAGGCGATTCAACAGGCTCGACTTGCCTGCGTTCGGGCGACCCGCAATGACGACCGTCAGTCCGTCACGCAGCAAGGCGCCCTGGCGGGCAGTTTCCGCAAGCCCGTTGAATCGTTCCCGCACATCCTGCATGCGTTGGCCGAGCGCGCGGTCGGCGAGGAAATCGATCTCTTCCTCGGGAAAGTCGATCGCAGCCTCGATCCAGAGCCGCAGCTGCAGGACGGACTCGGCGAGCTCGTGCACGCGACGGGAGAACTCGCCCTGCAACGAGCGCAACGCCGCGCGCGCCGCCTGCTCGGATCCGCTGTCGATCAAGTCGGCGATCGCTTCGGCCTGCACTAGATCGAGCTTGTCGTTGAGGAAGGCGCGTTGCGTGAACTCGCCGGCAGCCGCCGCGCGCGCACCGAGGGTCAGCACGCGTTGCAACAGCAGTTCCATGACCACGGGGCCGCCGTGCCCGTGCAGCTCTAGTACGTCTTCGCCGGTAAACGAATGGGGCCCCGCAAAGTAGAGCGCCAGGCCGGTGTCGATGGGCGCACCCGCAGCATCGACAAACACGCGCAATTCGGCGCGCCGCGGTTCGAGCGCGGCCCCGAGCAGGGAACGGGCGATGTGCGCGGTCCGCGGGCCCGACACGCGAACGATGCCGATCCCGCCGCGACCCGGTGCGGTCGCGATCGCCGCGATCGTGTCGTGCGCCGTCGAATTCATGGGACGCTGCTCATGTGGCCGGCAAGGGCAGCTCGCCTTCGACCAGGAACGTGTCGAGTGGAAATTCGCGCAGTACGCCGGCGCTGCGGCTGTAGTAGCTCACGCGCCCAGCGGTGGTCTGGCACAGCCATTCCGCGAGGATGTCGGGCTTTGACGCGCCGAGCGCAGCCGGCGTGAACAGCGCGACGTTCAACCCCTGCTGCGGATCACGCGCCGAGCGATACTCGAACGCTTCGATGCCGGCGGTGCGCATGGCCGTGCCGAGAGCCTGGGTGACGCCGTAGTAGCGGCGATCGAGCAGTGCCGCCGCATGCTCTGCGAACGGTGCATGCTGCAGTTGCAGGCCGTGGGTCGTGCCGATCGAAGCGCTGAACAGCGTATGCCGCGTGTCGAGCGGCGCGGGCGGCGGTGCCGCCATGCCGGACCAGAACACGAACCGGTAGTACGCGCTCTCTGCGAGCACCGTATCGGCAGCGCGCGCCCCGTAGAACAGGCTGGGCTCGAAGCGCGTGCTGAAGCGCGAACCCCAGGGCAGCGGCGGATAGCGAAATGGTGTCGCCAACAGGTAGTGCAGGGCGATTGCCGGCCCGGGGAGTCGCGGCTTGGAGGCCTCGATCAGGTCTTCGAGCAACGCCTGCTCCGCGAGCGTGCCGACGAGGGAATTCGTCGCGACCTGCTCCTGGCTTTCGACCAGGCGGAAAATTTCGCCTTGCAGGGCGACGGGCACCACGCGGTCGGAGCACGCAGCCCAGATCTCGCTCACACGCGGCCCCGGATCGCATCGAGGTATTCGACCACGCGCATGAGGCCGGGCACGGAACGGACGAGTTCGGCGGGCACGCCACCGACGTGGTGGTTGTGGGTGTGCATCCAGTGCCGCATCTGGTGGGCTTCGCCGCCCACGAGCACGTAGAGCGAGCGATAGGCGCGGATGAACAGCAGCGCGAGTTCACCCGACTTGCTGTCGGGTTCGAGGGCCGCGCGGCTCAGCACCGTGCGGTCACGGCCGACGATGGCGCCGAGATCCGCCTGGGTGAGACCGAGCTCCTTGCCCGCTTTGACGAGCGCGCGCGTCAGGACTGCGGCCGGGCTGGGGTTCCCTCCGTCCGCCACGGCGTGGGTGGTCAGAATGGGTGGCACGCGATCCATGCGCACATTCTATTCTGTTTTGTTGCTTTTGCAACAGAACGGGCGGTCAGGAACAGGCGTTGGAGGGGTCGGACGCCAGCACCCTCACCCGCGCTCTGCACGATCGCTCCCGCTGAAGCGGGAGCGGTGAGGGCAAGATCAGGAGCCGCTCTTGGCCGCTTCGGCCTGGACGACCTGGTTGATCTTCCACTGCTGCGCAATCGACAGCAGCGTGTTGGTCAGCCAGTAAAGCACCAGGCCCGCGGGGAACCACGCCATCATCACGGTCATGATGACCGGCATGAAGGCGAACATCTTCGCCTGCATGGGATCGGGCGGCGCCGGGTTCAGCTTGAACTGCGCGAACATGCCGAAGCCCATCAGGATCGGCAGGATGAAGTACGGGTCCTTCGACGACAGGTCCTGGATCCAGCCGAAGAACGGCGCCTGCCGCATCTCGACGCTCTCGAGCAGCACCCAGTAGAACGCGAGGAACACGGGGATCTGCACGACGATCGGCAGGCAGCCCGCGACCGGGTTGATCTTCTCGCGCTTGTACAGCTCCATCGTCTGCTTCGCGAGCTGCTCGCGGTCGTCCTTATAACGCTCCTGGATGCTCTTGATGCGCGGTGCGATCGCTCGCATCTTCGCCATCGAGCGGCCGCTCTTTTCGGTGAGCTTGTAGAACAGCAGCTTGAGCAGGATCGTCACGATGATGATGGTGACGCCCCAGTTCTTGACAAACTTGTGCACCAGCTCGAGCAGGTGGAACAGCGGATCGGCGAGGATCGTCAGCTTGCCGTAGTCGACGGTCAGCTCGAGTTTCGGGCCGGTCGCCTTCAGCTGCTGCTGCAGCTTCGGACCGATGAACAACTTTTCGCTGAAAGTGCTGCTGGCGCCCGCCGGCACGCTCTTCAGCGGGCCACGATAGCTGACCAGCGAATGGTCGCCTTCGCGCTGCAGCGAGAAGTCGTAGGTTTCGTCCTGCGGGGGCACGGCGGCCGACACGAAGTGATGCTGCATTTCCGCCATCCAGCCACCGGCGGCAGCCTGGCGGAACGCGGCATCATCCTTGTCGTCGATGCTGAGCTTCTGGTACTTCTTGCCGTCGTACACGGCCGGGCCACGGAACGCGTAGCTCTCGACGTCGAACATCGAACGCTTCTGCGAGAACACGTGCCGCGCGAACTGCACGTACGAGGCGGCTTTCCAATCCGCAGAAGATGCGTTCTGCACGTCATACAGCACGTCGATCGCATAGTGGCCCCGCTTGAAGACGTAGGTCTTCATCACGGTGACGCCCTGCCCGTCCGTCCACGTCAGCGGCACGCGCAGTTCCTGCGCGCCCGGCGCGAGGCTGAACTCGGCGGCCGGTGCCGTGTACAGCGCCAGGTGAGTCGGTTCGGCGCGGCCGTCCGCCGCCCGCAAGCCGCTGCGCACGACGCTGAATGACGCGTCGTCGGTCGAAAGCAACCGCACGGCGGGACTGCCGGGCTTCTTGTCGCGCGGGTACTGCAGCAGGTCGGCGCGCAGCAGGTCCCCACCCTGCAGGCTGATGTCCATGTCGATCACGTCGGTGACGACGTGGATCTTCTGCGCATCGGGATTCACTGCGGCGATGGCCGGCGCTGGCGCTGCACCCGCGGCCGCTGCGCTGGCAGCGGGCGCCGTGGCGGACGGCAGTGACGGCAGGCTCGATGGCGTGGCGCCACCGGCCGCTGCAGGTGCGGCGGCCGAAGTGGCGGCGCCGGGCGGCGCCGTCGTGGCCGATACGGCCGCCGGTTGCGAGCCGTAATCGCGGTCCCACTGGATGATGTTCATCCACGCGAGCAGCGCGAGGCCAATCCAGAGAAACAGGCGCGGGTTATCCATGGCTCGGTCGCTTATCAGTGTGGTCATGCGGCGCGCACGTGCATTCGGGCACGGGATCGTAGCCGCCGGGATTCCAGGGATGGCATCGTCCGATGCGACGTGCCGCGAGCCACGAGCCGCGCAGCGCCCCGTGACGTTGAATGGCTTCCTGCGCGTAGCAGGAACAGCTGGGGTAAAAGCGGCAGTTCGGCCCGAGCAACGGGCTGATGAACCAGCGGTAGAACGTGATGAGGGCGATCAGGAACGGGCGCATCGTCGCACGATCCTATCCCAGTGCGATTGCAGGCTCGCACGGATCTCGGCGCTGCTGCTGCTGGTGGCGGCAGGTCGCGCGTTGACGACTACGTCCAGGGCGGGCAGTTCGTGCTGGCGGTGGCGGAACGATTCGCGGGCGAGGCGCTTGATGCGATTGCGCTTCACGGCGTTGCCCGCGGCCTTGATGCCGACGGCAAGCCCGAGCCTGGCCTGGCCCGTTTCGTTGGGACGGGTTATCACGAGGAACAGCGCATCGGAAGATCGCTGGCCTTGCCGATGAACGGCGTCGAACTGGGGTTTGTCGGTCAGGCGGCTCGCGCGCGGGAAGCGTCGCGAGACTGGTGTGCGATCGTTACTGCTCGTGAGAACGGTCAGACCGCAAGACGCTTGCGGCCCTTCGCGCGACGACGGGCGAGGACGAGACGACCGCCCTTGGTGGCCATGCGCGCACGAAAGCCGTGGACTCGCTTGCGGTGCAGGTTGCTCGGGTTGAATGTGCGCTTCATCTTCGGCTCCGAAGTGTCCTAAACAGGACCGGAAAACAGGACCAGAAACAACAACATGCACTGGCCGTAAAAGGGCCGGGAAGAATACGCACGGACCCCGCTGGAGTCAACCTCAACCGAAGATATCCACAGCCCTGAAGAGCCGGTATACACTCGCCGCCCCTTCCCGCTGGCAAGCGCTCACCGTCCTTCAGAAAGGCCCTTCGGTTCGTGGAGATTTCGCTCTGGCATCAATGCCTCCGCCGGCTCGAAGCGGAGCTCCCGGAACAGGCGTTCAACACCTGGATCCGCCCGCTGCAGGCCGTCGAGGACGGGGACCGGCTGCGACTGCTGGCTCCCAACCGGTACGTGGTCGACTGGGTCAATCAGAACTGCACCGCGCGCATCAGCGAGCTGGTCGACGAGCTGGTGCCCTCCCCAGTCCCACAAGTGACCGTTGAAATCGGGTCCCGGCGCCAGCCTCTCCCCACCCCGATCCAGATGACGGAGGGAATCGGCCTGCCGGTCCAGCCACGAGCCGTGGCTCGGCCGCCGGCGACGTTTGAGTCGCAGCCAGGCGCGCCACCCCGGCGTACGATCGACCCACTGCCCCAGTTCGGCGGCCGGCTGAACGCCGAGTTCACGTTTGCCAATTTCGTCGAGGGCAAGAGCAACCAGCTGGCGCGTGCCGCCGCGGTCCAGGTCGCCGAGAATCCTGGCCGGGCCTACAACCCGTTGTTCATCTACGGTGGCGTCGGCCTGGGCAAGACGCACCTGATGCACGCCGTCGGCAACCAGATCCGCGCGCGCAACAAGGACGCGAAGGTCGCCTACGTGCACTCCGAGCGCTTCGTCGGCGACATGGTGCGCGCGCTGCAGCACAACACCATCAACGAGTTCAAGCAGGCCTACCGCACGCTCGACGCGCTGTTGATCGACGACATCCAGTTCTTCGCCGGCAAGGACCGCTCGCAGGAAGAGTTCTTCCATACGTTCAACACGCTGCTCGAAGGGCAGCAACAGGTGATCCTTACCTGCGATCGCTATCCGAAGGAAGTCGAAGGCCTCGAGGAGCGTCTCAAGTCGCGCTTCGGCTGGGGACTCACGGTGGCGATCGAGCCGCCCGAACTGGAAACCTGCGTCGCGATCCTGATGAGCAAGTCTGCGGCCAGCGGCGTCGAGCTGCCGGAGGAAGTCGCGTTCTTCGTCGCCAAGCGCATCCGCTCCAACGTGCGTGAACTCGAGGGCGCCATGCGCCGCGTGATCGCGAACTCGCAGTTCACGGGTCGCCCGATCACGCTGGATTTTGCCAAGGAGGCGCTCAAGGACCTGCTGGCGCTGCAGGAACGCCTGGTCACGATCGAGAACATCCAGAAGACCGTCGCCGAGTACTACAAGATACGCGTGGCGGACCTGTTGTCACGCCGGCGCAGCCGGTCGATCACGCGGCCACGGCAGATGGCGATGGCTTTGTCGAAGGAGCTCACCAATCACAGCCTGCCGGAGATCGGCGATGCCTTTGGTGGCCGTGACCACACGACGGTGCTGCACGCGTGCCGCGTGGTGAAGGAGCTGCGAACCTCGCAACAACGACTCAACGAGGACTATTCGAACCTGTTGAGAACGCTTGCGGGATGACATGATCAAGCTGTGGATGAAATCGGGGGTCGAATACTCCACATTTCATCCACAGGCTGCGGACAGGGCTTGCGGCGGTTGCGGGGGGTGCTGACCCTGCCTGAAAACGTGCGCTGCCATTGGGGAAACTGAGGTTTTGCACAGACATGCGCTGTGCTAAAAGTCATAACAATAGAACTCTTATATAAAGACTCCGGAACTATAGAAGATGAAGATCATCGCGAAGCGCGAAGCGATCCTGAGCCCGCTGCAGGCCGTCATCGGTGTCGTCGAGCGCAAGCAGACGATGCCGATCCTGGCCAACGTGCTGGTATCGGCCAAAGGCGGCAAGCTTTCGATCACGGCGACGGATCTCGAAGTCGAGCTCGTGGCCATGTCGGAGGTGGACGTGCAACGGGGCGGGGAGATCACGATCCCCGGCCGCAAGCTGCTCGACATCTGTCGCGCCTTGCCGGAAGGCACCGAAATCACGCTCACGCAGGAAGGCGAGCGCATGCTCGTACGCGCTCGCAAGAGCCGCTTCACGCTCACCACGCTGCCGGCGGCAGAGTTCCCCACCGTGGAGGAGATCAATGCAGAGCAGACCCTGCAGCTGCCCCAGAAGGACTTCAAACGGCTGCTCGACAAGACGCATTTCTCGATGGCCCAACAGGACGTGCGTTACTATCTGAACGGTCTATTGCTTGAAACTTCTGCAAAAATGCTGCGAGCTGTCGCGACTGACGGCCATCGTCTGGCATTGTGCGAGGTTGAGCTGCCGCATGGAGGCAAAGCGGGCCAGCAGGTCATCGTGCCACGCAAGGGCGTGCTCGAACTGCAGCGTATCCTGGGCAACGAGGACCAGATCCTCGAAGTTTCGATCGGATCGAACCATCTTCGCGTCCAGATCGGCGAAATTCGCTTCACATCGAAGCTCATCGACGGCCGTTTCCCTGAATATAGCCGCGTCATCCCGGCCACACCGCCCAAGACGATCGGCGCAGTTCGCGACGATCTGCGTCAGGCATTGCAGCGTGCGGCGATCCTGTCGAACGAGAAATATCGCGGCATCCGCTTCGCGCTCAAGCCGAACGCGTTGATGATCCAGGCGCATAACCCGGAGCAGGAGGAGGCCGAGGAAGAGGTCGAAGTGACTTACGACGGCGAAGAGCTGGAAATCGGCTTCAACGTCAATTACCTGCTCGATGCGTTGGCGGCGGTGGACGGCGCGGACGTGCAGGTGGGTTTGACCGACGGCAACAGCAGCTGCCTGATTCGTGCCACGCAGGACGAGTCGGCCCGCTACGTCGTCATGCCGATGCGGCTCTGAGCGGGCGCACGTCGAGGTCTGCGCCGCTCAGGCTGGTTCCACGTGGAACAGCCAGCGAGCGCACGGTTGTCATGCACGCGCTCCGGTTGGTTCCACGTGGAACACCGGTTTAGCCTGACGCCATGAGTCTGCGTCGACTCGAGGTCCGCGATTTCCGTTGCATCGCCTCGACGGATCTCGAATTCGACGGTCGCTGCAACCTGATCAGCGGCGCAAACGCTTCGGGCAAGACGAGCCTGCTGGAGGCGATCTTCTTCCTGGGACGCGGACGCTCGTTCCGCACGGCTCGTAACGAAACCCTGATTCGAAAAGGCACCGAGGAGTTGCTGCTTACCGGACGTTTCGAAGCGGGCGAAAGCATCCGCCCGGTCGGCGTTCGATACAGCCGGGCAGGATTCGAGGCCCGTGCGGCGGGTAACCGGATTGGCAGCCTGGCGGAGTTGGCAACCATCCTGCCGGTGCAGGCTATCGATCCTGAAGTTCATCGCTTGGTCGAGGAGGGCCCACAAGAGCGTAGACGCTACCTGGACTGGGGGGTGTTCCACGTGGAACCAAGGTTCGTCGAGCAGTGGCGCCGTTACCAACGTGCGCTCAAGCAGCGCAACGCAGCCCTCAGGGCCGCTGCGTCCGAGCAAGTGGTCCGGGCCTGGGATCCAGAGTTGTTGGAATCCGGTCGCTCCCTGGCTGCTTCCCGTCGGGACTACTTTGCGCAGCTGCAGCCTCACGTCGCGGTGGTCGGCCAACGGCTGCTGGGAATGACAATTGAATTGTCTCTTGGCGATGGTTGGGCAGCAGGGACCGAGCTGCAAGATGCCATCGACAATTCCTGGTCGAGAGACCGGGAGCGGGGGACGACGCACGTGGGACCGCATCGAGCGGACCTGTCGATTCGTGTGGCCGGGGACCTGGCTAAGCACCGCGTGTCTCGTGGCCAGCAAAAGCTGACGGCTGCAGCGCTGCTGCTTGGGCAACTTAGATGCGATGACGCGTTGGGCAGTCCCACCGCGGCGCTACTTGTGGATGATCCTGCGGCGGAACTCGACGAGGCCAACCTGGAGCGGTTGATCTCGGTGGTGCTGGAACTCCCGGGGCAGCTCTTCGTGACAGCCCTCGATCCCAGCATGGCGGCTTTCCAACGGCTTCCCGCGACCCGAAGGTTTCACGTGGAACACGGAAAAATCACCCCTCTGCTATAATCCTGCGTCACTCTGAACCGGGTATCCCATGAGCTCTGCGGACGTCTACGACTCCAGTAAAATCAAAGTCTTAAAAGGCCTCGATGCGGTCCGCAAGCGCCCCGGAATGTACATCGGTGACACCGATGACGGCTCTGGTTTGCACCACATGGTCTTCGAGGTCCTGGACAACTCGATCGACGAGGCGCTCGCCGGCCACTGCACCAACATCACGGTCACCATCCACGCGGACCAGTCCGTCACGGTGCAGGATGACGGCCGTGGAATTCCTGTGGATATCCATCCGGAGGAGGGCGTCTCGGCGGCCGAAGTCATCCTCACCGTCCTGCACGCGGGCGGGAAGTTCGATGACTCGTCGTACAAGGTTTCGGGGGGGCTGCACGGCGTCGGCGTGTCGGTCGTCAACGCGCTGTCCGAGACCCTGAACCTCACGATTTATCGCGACGGCAAGGTCTACACCCAGGAGTATCGCCTGGGTGAACCGGTCTCGCCGCTTGCGGTGACGGGCACGAGCGACAAGCGTGGCACGACGATCCGTTTCAAGCCCAGCGACACCATCTTCACCAACATCGAATTCGAGTACGAGATCCTGCAGAAGCGCCTGCGTGAACTCTCGTTCCTCAATTCCGGTGTGCGCATCGAACTGGTCGACGAGCGCGACGAGCGCCGCGAGACCTTCCACTACGAAGGCGGCATCAAGGAATTCGTCAAATACCTGAACCGCAGCAAAACTGCAGTTCACGAATCGATTTTCTGGTTTCGCGGCGAGCGCGACGGCGTCGTCGTCGAAATTGCGCTGCAGTGGAACGACTCCTACGCGGAGACGATGTACTGCTTCACCAACAACATCCCGCAGAAGGACGGCGGCACTCACCTTGCCGGGTTCCGCGCAGCGCTGACGCGCACGCTGAACGACTACATCGAAGGCGAGATGGCGAACAAGAAGGACAAGGTGCCGACCACGGGCGACGACTCGCGCGAAGGTCTCACCGCCGTCCTGTCCGTGAAACTGAGCGACCCGAAGTTCTCGTCACAGACCAAGGACAAGCTGGTCTCGTCGGAAGTGAAGAGCGTGGTCGAGGCGATCGCGAGCGAAAAGCTCGGCGAATTCCTGCTCGAGCAACCCGCGCAGGCCAAGGCCATCGTCAACAAGATCATTGACGCGGCGCGCGCGCGCGAAGCCGCGCGCAAGGCGCGCGAACTCACTCGCCGCAAGGGCGCGCTCGACATCGCCGGCCTGCCTGGCAAGCTGGCCGACTGCCAGGAAAAGGACCCGGCGAAGTCGGAACTGTTCATCGTCGAAGGTGATTCCGCAGGCGGTTCCGCCAAGCAGGGCCGTGATCGGCGCACGCAGGCCATCCTGCCGCTGAAGGGCAAGATCCTCAACGTCGAACGCGCGCGCTTCGACAAGATGCTGTCGTCGGCGGAAGTCGGCACGCTGATCACTGCGCTGGGTTGCGGCATCGGCAAGGACGAGCTCGATCTCGCCAAGCTGCGCTACCACCGCATCATCATCATGACCGACGCCGACGTGGACGGCTCGCACATCCGCACGCTGCTGCTGACGTTCTTCTACCGGCAGATCCCGAACCTGATCGAGCGGGGCCACGTCTACATCGCGCAGCCGCCGCTCTACAAGGTGAAGAAGGGCAAGAGCGAGAACTACGTCAAGGACGATGTCGAGCTCAACCAGATCCTGCTGCGCACGGCGCTCGAAGGCGCTTCGCTCGTGGTTCGCGATTCGTCGGTGCCGATGCAGGACGGCGCGCTCGAAACGCTGGCCCGCAAGTACATGGATTTCCAGAACGCGGTGCGCAAGTCGCCCCGGCGTTACGATTCGCACGTGCTCGAGCAGATGCTGCACCTGCCGGAGATCGGCGTCGCCGACCGCGAAGACCCGGCGAAGCTGACCACCTGGGGTGCGCAGCTTGAGAAGATGCTGAACGACATCCCGCAGGCCGGGCGCCACTACACGGTCACGCTGCAGCCGGGCACGCCGCCGCACCTCGTGGTCACGCGCGTGGAACACGGCAATGCGGTCGAGAAGCACCTGCACCGCGAGTTTTTCAATTCCAGCGAATACCGCCGTATCACCGATCTTTCGCGCACCCTGGTCGGCCTGTTCGGAGCCGGCGCCATCGTGCGTCGCGGCGACAACGAGCAGACCGTCGACAGCTTCAAGGAAGCCATCAACTGGCTGCTCGACGAGGCGCGGCGCGGCCAGACGATCCAGCGTTACAAGGGTCTCGGCGAGATGAACCCCGAGCAGCTTTGGGACACCACCATCAATCCCGAAACGCGCCGGCTGGTGCAGGTGCGCATCGAAGATGCGCACGTCGCGAATGAACTGTTCTCGACGCTGATGGGTGACGAAGTCGAACCCCGGCGCGAATTCATCGAACGGAATGCGCTGCTGGTGTCGAACCTGGACGTTTGACGCTGATTGCAGGTCTACACCGCGAAGTACCACGTGCCGGCGGCGAGGTTCGTCAGCGGTGAGTTGTCCGTGTTGGAGGTCGGCGGCGTCCATGAGATCGTCGTCGACCCGGGCCCGGTCTGCACCGACTGCACCGCAATCGTGAAGCCAGGCAGCTACGCACTTGTTGCGCCATCCGACACCATGATGACGATGCCGGAGTAGCTGCCGACATCGCTGGCGCTCGGAGTGCCCGAGAGCCGGCCGGTGCTGGGGCTGAAGGTCGCCCAGTCGGGTCGGTTCTCGATGCGGAACGTCGGCCCGGATCCACCGGGCCCGCCTCCGCAGGCTGCAACGAGCGCGACAGCAGCCGTTAGCGAAATCCGCTTCCAGAAGCTTGAGTTTCCCATCACGTACTTCATGCCAGCAAGGCCAGCGGCGCGCAGGACAGAATCCGGAACCGAGGAAGCTCAGCAAGGACCGGCATTATGTTCAAAGGAAGCATAACGCCATACCGGCACTGGGCAACCCCGCTATCCAGGACACCCGTCCCGCGGACCGGAGGCTTTACGTGCCTGCTTCTTGGCAGGTTTGCCTTTGTAGAGAACCAGCCGGTCGGCAGTACGCATGCGCGGCGCGGCGTTGCGCCCGGTCGTGCGCGTTCGCCGTTCGCATGGAAGAAGTCGTAATCGAAGTCCGGATTTTCGAGTCGGTGGACTGTAATCTGGAGCGCAAAACATGGTGGCGGCGTCCGCGCCGCCAGCGCAGTAGATCGAGCGTGTCGGCATGCCGGCGGTCGCTCTCGAATTCGGCACGCAGCCGGGCCGCGAGTGCAGCGGACGGTATCCGCAGCAGCAACTCGTAGTTGATCAGCAGGCTGCGCACGTCGAGGTTGCTCGAGCCCACGTACACCACGTCGTCGAGTACCAGCGCCTTTGCGTGGACGATCTGCGGGCGGTAGCAGTGGATCCTGAGGCCTGCCCGCAGGAAGCGCGTGAACAGCCGCTCGCTGGCCCAGCGCGAGACCGGCACGTCGCTGCGTTCTCCGAGCATGATCTCGGCCTCGGCACGTCGCGCTGCATCCCGGATCGCGGCGCCGATGCGCCGCGACGGCAGGAGGTACGCGGCCCAGACCAGCATCTTTCGCGCGGCGCGGATGTCGCACAGCAGCCGCCGGCGCAGCTCGGCCGTGGGGCAGCCCGGCCCGGAGAGCAGTAATTCGGGCTGGCCCTGTGCGCCACATGCAGGCGTAGGCGATGCTGCCGCCAGTGAGCAGCTCCGGAGCAGGCGCGCGCGCGTGGTGTTCGATGTCGGCCATCGGCCGATGGTGCCTGTCATCGGTCGCGGTGCGCCAGCTCGGGCAGCGCAAGCAACGGAGACTCGCGGCACCGGGCGTCCCATCTATCGTGCTGCCGAGCGGCGACTCGGCGGGCTTGGCGATCAGCGGTGCGCCGTCGAGGCACACGCCCTGCGGGCGGCTTGAAACCTGCGCTGCGGCCGTGCGATAGACTGCGGACTCCGTTGCTCAACCGAGCCAGCTGCCATCATGCTGATCCACGCCCTGTTCTTCCTGTTGGGCCTCGCGGCCCTGGTCGTCGGCGCCGAGGCGCTGGTACGCGGCGCTTCCAAGATCGCGCTGTCGCTCGGCATCTCGCCACTTGTCGTCGGTCTCACGATCGTCGCCGTCGGTACCAGTTCGCCTGAGGTCGCGGTGTCGGTCGGCGCCGTCCTGAACGGCAACACCGACATCGCGGTCGGCAACGTCGTCGGCAGCAACGTCTTCAACGTGCTGTTCATTCTCGGCATCAGCGCGCTGATCACGCCGCTGGTCGTGCACTCGCAGATCATCCGTCAGGAGGTGCCGATCATGATCGGCGCCTCGGTCGTGCTCGGGATCATGATCCTCGACGGCTCGCTCGCACGCTGGGAGTCGGCCCTGCTGCTGCTGTTGCTGGTCGCCTACGTCGTGTTCCTGGTCCGCCAGTCGCGGGCCGAGAGCGCGGAGATCCGCGACGAGTATGCCGGCAGCGTGCGCGGCGCGCGCGCATGGGACAGCCACTGGGCGGTTCAGGTTCTGCTGATCGCGGCCGGCCTCGGCCTGCTGGTGCTGGGGTCCGGGTGGCTGGTTGACTCGGCAGTTGCTTTCGCACGCGCCTTCGGTGTCAGCGACCTCGTGATCGGCCTCACCATCATTGCCGCAGGCACGTCCATGCCCGAGGTCGCCACCTCGATCATGGCCGCGGTGCGCGGCGAGCGCGACATCGCGGTCGGCAACGTGATCGGCAGCAACACGTTCAACATCCTGGGTTGCCTCGGACTGTCGGGCGTCGTGGGCGCGAACGGACTCGGCATCGCCCCTGCGGTACTCAACTTCGACATCTGGGTCATGCTCGCGGTGGCGTTCGGCTGCCTGCCGGTGCTGCTCCTGCGCCAACAGATCGGCCGCAAGCGCGGCCTGCTGTTCCTTGCCTACTACGTCGCCTACGTCGTCTACCTGATCCTCGGCGCGCAACAGCACGACGCGCTCGACAAGTTCTCGGCCGTGATGATGAGCTTCGTGCTGCCGATCACCGTCGTCACGCTGGTAGCGATGGTGGTGCGGCAGCAGGAGTCGAGACCTGGACCGCACGGCTGAGCCAGGCCTCGAGCCGCCGCACGATTTAACCCCGCAGAGCGCGGCCGGCCGTTTACAGGGATGCACACCCTGCAAACGGAGTCTGAGCCATGCGCGAATCGATCACCCGCCGCACATTACTGGCCACGGCAGCAGCCACAGTCCTGGCGACAGCGGTCGTCCCATTTGCCATGTCATGCGCCGATACACTCGCGCGCGTCGACGTCTACGACCGCAGCGCCGGCGAGACCTTGCCGGTCTACCGCCAGCACGGGCGCCGGTATGTCGAAGGTCAACCCGGCAATGAGTACGCGGTCCGTATCCGCAACTGCACCGACCAGCGACTGTTGGCCGTACTGAGCGTCGACGGCGTCAACGCCGTGACCGGTGAAACCGCGTCGCCCGATCAATCGGGGTACGTCATCGAGCCCGGTGGGTATGTGACGGTACAAGGCTGGCGCAAGGACCTCGACCGGACCGCGGCCTTCTACTTCTCCGACCCGGAAGCCTCGTACGCCGCCCGCACTGGACGACCGCACGACCTGGGCGTGATCGGCGTGGCGCTGTTTCGCGAGC
>Ga0316188_10000339_pt1 | contig 19374 bp, 13 predicted proteins | sample Phiworburrow1_MG_FD_204933 | JGI IMG/M metagenome (GOLD analysis project Ga0316188, IMG submission 204933) | Coastal sediment microbial communities from Maine, United States - Phippsburg worm burrow 1 | ecosystem: Environmental > Aquatic > Marine > Coastal > Sediment | place: USA: Maine... | reverse complement strand
TAACCACCGATAAAGTGGACATCAGATATGTAAGAGTTCCTTACGCTTCTATTCCTGACAGTACTTTTATAATTACCAAAAAAGAAATTTCGGATTATATAAATGCGCATAAGGAAGATTATAAACAACCAAGCGCCAGAGATATTCAATTTGTCTATTTTGAAGATAAACCTTCGGTTGAAGACGAGGCTGATATAAAAAATCAAATAATAAAACTGCTGGATGATACGGTTGAGTATTTTGAAGAACGCGATGAAACAGATACCATTCCTGGTTTTAGAAACACAAAAGACAACGCGGCTTTTCTTGACAGGAATTCAGACACCAAATTTGACACTATATATAAGTCAAAAAAAGAACTTCCGATAAAATTTGCAGATACACTTATGGCCTTAAAGGTAGGAGAGCTTTTTGGCCCTTACAAGGATGGTGAAAGCTTCAAAATTACCAAAATGGTAAACAAAAGGCCCAATGGATCTGTTAAAGCAAGCCATATTTTAATTACATGGGAAGGAGCCGAGAGAGCAAACCCGGAGATTAAGAGAACAAAAGAAGAAGCTAAGACCAAGGCAGAAGATTTGCTTAAACAAGCTAAAGCCGAGGGAACTGTTTTTGCTGAATTGGCCAGAGATAATTCAGACGGGCCATCTGCTCCGAGGGGAGGTGATTTGGGATATTTTCAGGAAGGAGTTATGACTCCAAAGTTCAATGATTTTGCTTTTGGTAATGACGTGGGCTTTATTGGAATGGTTGAAACGGAATTTGGCTACCATATTGTACGTGTAGATGATAAGGAAGATCTTGTTCAGCTGGCAACTTTGAGCAGGGAAATAGAAGCCTCTGAGGCAACATTAAATTCATTATTTACAGATGCCACAAAATTTGAAATGGCAGCTACGTCTTCAGATAAAGCATTTTCTGATTTGGCTAAAGAAAATGAATACTTAATTAGACCAGTTAATAAAATTAAAGCATTAGACGAAAACCTTCCCGGGCTTTCCAATCAAAGATCCATTGTTCAATGGGCTTTTAATACTGAGACGGAAATAGGGGATATTAAGAGATTTGGTATTAGCAACGGTTATGCTGTTGTGCAACTAACAGCAAAGTATGAAGAAGGTTTGATGTCTGTTGAAGATGCCTCCGCCAATGTCCTTCCAAAAATTCGGAAAGATAAAAAAGCTGCAAAAATTATTTCTCAAAACCAGGGCAGGTCTTTGGATGAATTAGCTACAGCCAACAATACCAATGTATCAAATGCTTCTGCCTTAACAGTAAAAACTCCCACAATACCGGGTGCCGGAAGAGAACCATTGGTGGTGGGTACCGCTTTCGCCCTGGCCCAGGGGAGCACTTCAGATCTTATTGCGGGGGAGACCGGGGTATTTAAAATTGAGGTAATTAAAAAAGAAGAAGGCCCTAAATTGGAAAATTATACCACATTTGCTAATGCGTTGATGGCATCAAATGGCACCAGGGCGAATGCTAGTGTGTTCGATGCCTTAAAGAAGAATTCGGAGATAAAAGATTTCAGAGCAACATTCTATTAGAAACTGTATCGTTTGTCGGGATATTATGATAGCATAAGACGTCCATATGAAATTATCATTTAAAAAAAAGCTTCTCTTTTGAGAGGCTTTTTTATAATATCATTTGCCTGTAGGGAATGACAGTCCTATATCCCTTGTGGTTAAAGTATGCAGTTGTGTTTTTATCTCCTAGTGCCAGGACAAAATCTCCCCCCCAAGCCCCTAAACTTTTAATAGAGCCCTCAAAGTCTGGAAACAGATCCTCTTTTATGGGGGTCAGTTTCAGAATTTTTGACAATAGTAATTCATGAGTGTTCATTAATTCCTTAAATCTGATGAAATCTGTGCAATTAATACATTCCTCCGTTATCGCAGATATTTTAAAAACCAGGGATTCTTTATTAAAAACCTGTCCCTTATAACGGTTAATTCCTTCTCTGCTGTTTTGTTTTCTGTTTAGATGTACAAAGAATAAAGAGTCCGTGAATGGAGGATTATATTCAATTTCTTTTATAAAGGTATCCATGCCCTCAATCTGATAAAGTATTGGACGATTGTGTTGGGCACAGGCAATATCGTATCCACTACCTTTAAATGTTTTTGCCAATAGCTCATAAGGATTAACTTTTGCCCACTGTGCAATATTATTGATAAGGGTTGAGGAAGACCCAAGCCCCCAATCCCTTGGAAACCCCAGTTCCGTATGTACTTCAACTCCCGTTTTTTTAATTAAAAATTCGGGATTCAGTTTTTTAGCCTCCAACAAAATATTCAGCAACAAGCTGGTAACTTTATCAGCCGATGCTATCAGATTTGCCAGTTCACCTTTCATATCCACATTTCTCAGAAGTTCAAGTTGCAGAGAGGTTTGAAACCAGATTTCACCTTTTTCGTCCAGGCTGGTCCATAAAAGCACCGGAGTATCCAACTCCTTTATCGTTAAAGTTTGTCCGTATTTAGTTGGCAAGGCAAAGCTCAGGGCGCCATCGAGAACTGCATATTCTCCTGTAAGTAATAACTTTCCATTGCTGTAAAACCGTTGGGTCATAAATTGGACCTTAAATTTTGAAGTGCTTCAACCACTGCATTATGGGTCGCGGCATTCTTTCTAAAATGGGCGATCAAGGTTTTCTTTTCATCTTCAGTGGCACTCATTTGATTAAGAATATTTAGTAAGTGCATTTTCATATGCCCCTGCTGAATCCCGGTGGTGACCAATGATCGTATCGCCGCAAAATTCTGTGCCAATCCCGCCACGGCGACAATTTCCATCAATTCCCGGGCGGATGGTTTTTGTAAAATCTCAAGAGCAAGGTGCACCAATGGATGTAAACTGGTAAGGCCTCCTACAGTTCCCAGGGCCAAGGGGACTTCTATCCAAAATTTAAAAATGTCATCTTCCAAAGAGGCATGAGTTAGGCTGCGGTATGATCCATCTTTTGCAGCATACGCGTGGATTCCGGCTTCCACAGCCCTGAAATCATTCCCTGTTGCCAATACAACAGCATCTATCCCGTTCATTATTCCTTTGTTATGTGTTACCGCTCTGTAAGGCTCCACATTGGCAATTTTAACCGCCCTCACCATTTTTTCTGCAAATTCTCTTGGGGAAACAGACCGCTCCACCTCTAAGTCATCAATCGGGCAGCTTACTTCCGCCCTCACCAGGCAATCCGGGACGTAGTTGGATAGAATACTCATAACTACATCTATTTCCTTTTCAGCTGCGCTAAACAACTCATAATTATGAGCTTCTCTTTTTAGGGTTGCGGCAAATTGTTCCAGACAGGAATTGATGAAATTTGCACCCATGGCATCGAGGGTTTCAAATTTACAATGCAGCTGATAGTAATTATCAATTTTTTTTGTCTGATCCCTCAGTTCTATTGAAGTTATTCCACCCCCGCGTTTTTCCATATTTTGGGTGATGGCCCTGGTGTCATTTATCAGTATGGGTCTTATTTCATCAATAAATACCTGCAATTTCTCATAAGAACCTTTAAAGATAAAATGTACCTGTCCTATTTTTTGCGTGCCTATTACTTTGGTTTTAAATCCACCCTTGTCCAGCCAAAATTTAGCCGCTTTGCTGGCTGCCGCAACAACTGAACTTTCTTCAATGGCCATAGGTATGGCATATAATTTATTATTGATTAGAAAATTAGGGGCAATTCCAAAAGGAAGGTAATAGTTGCTGATCGTATTTTCTATGAATTCGTCATGAAGTTTTTGTAACATGGAATCTTCATTCCAGTACGTTTTAAGTATTTCTATTGTGGCTTCCGAATTATCCGTATAATTATCGGCAATCCAATTGATTTTTTCTTCTTTGGAAAGTTTGGAAAAACCCTGGATCGGTGTTGTCATAAGCTATTCTTTAATGAAGGCAAATATAGTCATTACACAATTATGGAATAGTGTTTCTCCATGGGGGCATTAAGTAGTGAAGTTGCAATATTTTGAGTTTAAAGTTATTTATTTCGCAAAAATATTAGTAAACTTGGGAGTTTATAATCAATTTTAAGGATTTTATGAATAAGTCTTTCGTTCTGATTTTTCTTGCCTTTTCTTTTTTCAATTTCACTCTTGCCCAACAAAAAAAGATTTCTCTGGAGGAACTTTGGTCAGGTGCCTTCTTATCGGAGGGCATGGAAGCCATCTATCCACTAAAAAATGGACAGCAGTACACTGTTCTTAATAATAATGGCACAGCCGGTACCGTGAGCATTGATATATACAATTACAATACTTCAGAGAAATTGGAAACCGTAGTTTCCTCACTGGATTTACCTTCGAAGACGGCATTTAGTTCATATACATTTAGCAGGGATGAATCCAAAATTCTACTCGCTACGGAAGAGTTTCCCATTTACAGGCGGTCTAAGATGGCAATCTATTATATTTATGATGTAGTTTCCAAAAAAATCACGCAAATAGCCGATACCTGGATTCAGGAACCAACTTTCTCACCGGATGGCAAGCGAGTGGTCTTTGTGAACAACAATAACATGTACTTATATACTATTGCCGATGGTACCATAATAAAAATGACTTCAGATGGTGAAAGGAATAAGATTATTAATGGGATAACAGATTGGGTATATGAGGAGGAATTCAAGTTTGTCAGGGCCTTTGAATGGAATTCGGACGGCACAAAAATTGCTTTTTTAAGATTTGATGAGACCGCTGTCCCTGAATTTGCTATGGATGTTTATGGAACAGATTTATATCCCTTTCAATATATTTTCAAGTACCCCAAAGCAGGCGAGAACAATTCCCTGGTTACATTGCATTTGTATGATGTCGCTTCTGGTAAAATCACACAAATTTTACTCCCGGAGTCGTATTATATACCCAGGATTACTCAGATGAATAATCCCACTAATATAAGTGTTCAAATATTAAACCGCCACCAGAATCATTTAAAAATATACGCCATAAACACACAAAGTAACGAAGTATCTCTTTTACATGAAGAAACAGACGATGCTTATGTTGAGATTACAGACGATCTTACTTTCCTGGCTGATGATAGCTTTATCTGGACCAGCGAAAATGATGGATATAAACATATTTACCTGCATTCCAAAAGCGGGGATTTAATAAAGCAGATTTCTAAAGGGGACTGGGAAGTAACCAAGTACTACGGCTATGATCAAAAAAATGATAGAATCTATTACCAGTCCACAGAGAATGGATCTGTAAACAGGGATATCTATAGTATTGGGATCAAGGGTAAAAATAAGAAGAGGCTCTCATCTAAAGAAGGAACCAATTCTGCTGAGTTTAGTGCGGATTTTACCTATTTCATAAATGAGTTCTCCAGTGGGACTGAGCCACCTGAGTTTACCCTTCACAAAGCCGCCAACGGAGATAAAATAAAAGAAATTTTAAACAATAATGACCTTTTAGTTAAACTTGGGGAGTATGAGATAAGTCCCAGGGAATTTTCCACACTTTCCATTAACGGGAACGAACTAAATATGTGGATGGTTAAACCAAAAGATTTTGATCCCTCTAAAAAATATCCCCTGCTAATGTTTCAGTACAGTGGCCCCGGTTCACAAAGAGTAGCCAATACATGGATGAATACAAGAGACTATTGGCATCAAATACTGGCTTCCCAGGGATATATTATAGTCTGTGTAGATGGCAGGGGTACCGGTTTTAAAGGGCGTGATTTTAAGAAGGTGACCTATTTGAATTTAGTGAAGTATGAAACCGAGGATCAGATTGCTGCGGCTAAAAAATTAAGTGAATACCCATTTATAGACCCGGACAGGACAGGTATATGGGGCTGGAGTTATGGAGGGCATATGTCTACAAACTGCCTCCTTAAGGGTAATGATACTTTTGAAATGGCCATCGCGGTTGCTCCGGTCACTAGCTGGCGTTTTTATGACTCCATATATACAGAACGGTTCATGAGAACACCAGCTGAAAACCCCGAAGGTTACGATGAGAATTCTCCGTTTAATTATCCCGAACTTTTAAAAGGAAATTATTTATTGATTCACGGTTCAGGAGATGATAATGTACATGTGCAAAACAGTATGCGGATGATAGAGGCCCTTGTTCAGGCTAACAAACAATTTGACTGGGCTATTTACCCTGACAAAGACCATGGTATTACGGGTGGTAACACCAGCCTGCATTTATATACTAAAATGACTAACTTTATTAAGAATAATCTTTAATTAACCAATATTACTTATGACAGCCGATATTAATAAACCAGCCCATCAAAAAGAACTTTTCGGACATCCGGTCGGACTTTATGTACTGTTTTTTACAGAAATGTGGGAACGTTTTTCATATTACGGAATGCGAGCAATCCTGGTGTTATACCTGGTTACACAATCCACAGGAGAGAACCCGGGACTTGGATGGTCAAATGGTGAAGCACTTGCTTTATATGGCTGGTATACAATGTTAGTTTATGTTGCATCTATTCCCGGAGGATTTATTGCTGACCGGCTACTTGGACAGAAAAAATCCGTAATCCTGGGAGCTATATTGCTTGTAATAGGACATAGTGTTTTGGCTATAGAACAAATGTGGGCTTTCTACACGGGGCTGTCCTTTATTGTTGCCGGGGTGGGTATGTTAAAACCAAATATATCTACTATGGTGGGAGGCTTATATAAAAAAGGTGATATTCGGCGGGATAAGGGCTTTACTATATTCTATATAGGTATCAATGTTGGTGCATTTCTCTCCAGTTTAATTGTGGGATATGTAGGCGAAGTATACGGCTGGCATTACGGTTTTGGCCTTGCGGGGATTTGTATGCTTTTTGGACTTTTGCAGTTTGTTTACGGACAGAAATATCTCAAGGGTGTTGGAAACTATCTTGGGAAATCGGAAAATGCAGAAGAGCGGGAATCTATTAAGAGGCCATTAAGCAAAATTGAAAAAGACCGGGTTATTGTGTTGATTCTCTCCTTCCTGATGGTGATAGTATTTTTTGGGGCTTTTGAACAGGCTGGTGGATTGATGAATATTTATGCCAAAGATTATACGAATAGGATCCTTATGGGATGGGAGGTTCCCGCATCCTGGTTCCAGTCACTCAATGCATTTTTCATTATCACTTTAGGAACTGCCGTTGCCGGATATTGGGCTAATCGTAAGTTAAAAGGAAAAGAAGCTTCCTCAATATTTAAGATGATAATGGGACTTATAATTATGGGTATCGGTTTTTTATTCATGACTGCCGCAACAGCACAATATCAGGGTACAGGTTCCTCTGCTATGTATTGGTTGGTTTTGGCATATTTATTTCATACTATTGGCGAATTGAGTTTATCGCCTGTTTCATTGAGTTTTGTCACGAAACTGGCACCGGCCAAATATGCTTCTTTAATGATGGGCTTGTACTTTGCAACAACCGGATTAGGCAATAAGGTTGCCGGCTTACTTGGAGAATCGGCCTCTGAATTTGGAGAATATACCGTGTTTACGGGTATAGCTGTATTCTGTATCCTTTTCGGTCTGTTAATATGGGTGTTTATTAAGAAATTAAAGGCACTTACACACGGTGCTGAAGATGATGAACGAATTATGGCTACAGATACCTAGATCCTTCATGCGAATTCGGCCTTACTGATCAGGGTTAAGGTTTATTATCAACAAAGTACTTGAGTACTACAACACAAAATAAATGAATACCGATATTGAGAATCTTTTTAAAGACCGGGTCCTGGGGCATCCTGCAGGTTTAATTGTCTTGTTTTTCACTGAAATGTGGGAACGTTTTTCATTTTATGGGATGCGTATATTATTGATCCTTTTCCTTACGGCTCCATTTGCAAGTGATAATCCCGGATGGGATTGGCCAAGGGAACATGCCCTGGCACTCATAGGCACATACGCTTCTTTGCTTTATTTAACCCCTATTATAGGAGGTTATATTGCAGATAAACTTACCGGCTATCGACTGGCAGTTGTGATCGGTTGTGCTATAATGACACTGGGTCATGCCTTTATGGCATTGGAGACCACCACTACTTTCTATCTGGGTCTGGCTTTTTTGGTTATAGGAACCGGGTTTTTTAAACCAAATATTACCTCCATTATTTCAGAAATGTATAAAGGCAAGGAATCTAAAAAAGATGGGGCATATACCATTTTTTATATGGGTGTAAATGCAGGTGCTTTCTTTGGAATGATGCTATGCGGTTATCTGGCTGAGAATTTTGGGTGGTCCTGGGGATTTGGCCTGGCCGGGATTTTTATGTTTTTCGGCATGATGCAATTTTTGCTCGCTAAAAAATTATTTGGCAGCATAGGAGGGAAACCTACCATAGTGCATGAGGTGGAATTACCTCAAAACATTAATGAACAGAACCCTGAGATCAGGGAAGAAGAAAAGGAAGCAGAAAAATTGAACCCGTTCACAATTTTCGATTATGTTCTTATAGCCATTTCGGCTATAGGAGGCCTGCTCTATCTTTTTAATGACCCCATTGAGAAAGTAAGTGGGGACAGTTTATTGCCATTTGAGATTTGGGGACTATCGGGTTCAAATTTTATAATTCTTTTTGCGCTTGTTTTATTCCTTATCCTTTTGGTTTCGAGGATTTCAAGATATATTCCCCTGATAAGAGACAGGATTATTGCTGTGGTTTTCTTTGGAATTTTTACCGTAATTTTCTTTGCAGCCTTTGAACAGGCACTGGGCTCTATGACCTTGTTTGCCAGAGATTATACCAATAGAAATTTGGCAGGTTCAGCAGCTATGGTTTTCAAAGTGGTGGACGCACTGCTTACTACAGTACCCTTAATGATTATTACCTGGGTATTATATCTTTTATTTAAAAAGACATATTCCAGGATTGGCTTATCCAATATAGTACTGGGGTTGGCTTTTGTTGGGATATGGGGATTGGTTATTTACAGGTTGACAGATAAATTTTCACAGGAGGGGAATCAGATAGACGCATCCTGGTTCGGAATTCTAAATTCCTTTTTTATCATCACACTGGCCCCTTTCTTTTCACGATGGTGGGAAAGTAAATACAATCCGAGTGCTGCCATGAAATACGGCCTGGGATTAATACTGCTAGGACTTGGATTTGCCATATTGTCTTATGGTTCAACAGGCATTGATCCGGGGTCAAAAACGGCTTCGGTAAGTATGATTTTTCTCATTTTGGCCTATTTGCTTCACACTATGGGAGAATTATGTTTGTCACCTGTAGGTTTATCTTATTTAAGTAAGCTTGTCCCGGCGAGGATGATAGGGTTTATGTTTGGCATCTGGTATCTGGCTATTGCAATAGGACAAAAAACGGCAGGTACTATGGGCGGAATGATCGACAAAATTTCAGAGCAATATTCTTTAAGCACTTTCTTTTTAATGTTCACATTGGTGCCAATTGCTTTTGGTTTTATTTCCATATTATTAAATCCGGTTTTAAAAAGACTCATGCACGGCGTACGATAATTTATTCTATATCCAGTACAAATGCTCCTTTTTCACCTGTATAATGAAATGGAATTTTTCTGTCTGAACAGGATTTTTTCCACCGCTTGATATCACTTTTATAGTTACTCCCATCCACTATGATACTTTTTGGTTGAGTTGAATCAAGGAAGCGGTTGAAATTTATTTTGGGCGAATTTCCAAGTAAGACATATTTGGTTTGCAGTAATTTAAGGAAACTGGTTTCGGGATTATTTATAATCAAAAGGCCTTGCTCCTTAATTAAGTAGCTGTTTTTTAGGCTTGTATAATTCAGTTTCCGGATGTTTTCCGCCACAACAAAATTATTAACCAGGTTTACGACCGAAGCAGAATCTGAGCAGTGTACATCTAATCTATTAGCCTTTTTATATATAAGTACCGAGGTACCCGTTTTATGGAGCACAAAGATTTTTTGTTCCCTGCTTTTACTTACTACGGAAAAAATAGCCCATAACTGCAATGCAATTACACAAAGAGCTGATACCAGGATGATTTTAAACTTCTTGTAGATAAGAAAATATACCATAGCAAGGATTAACAGATAGCACAATACAAGTTGCATAGGATCAAATGGAATATCTTTAAAAATGAAAGATTCCTGTTGCGCTGTCCATTCAATGATCCTATTCATGAGGTGTATGATCTCATTATATATTTTGGATATGATACTCGGCAGCAGATTTACAAGCATAAGAAATATGATCAGAAACCCCACGCCTAAAATCAAGCCCAGGAAAGGTATGATCAGGAGATTTGAGATAAAAAACAATCCGGGAAATTGATGAAAATAGAATAGGCTAATAGGTAGTACACCTAGTTGAGCGGCTAAGGAAACGGATATTAATTGCCAGACTTTTTTAAGAATAAAATTTTCCGGATTCCAAAAACGCTGTAGTTTGGGGTATAACCAAAAAATAGCGAATACAGCAGCATAACTCAATTGAAACCCTACCTGGAACAGTAGCATGGGATCATAGACGAGAAGAATGAAAAACATAGATAATGCGAGGATATTAAATGAACTGGTTGGCCGGTTAAGGTATATGGCATAGGCGGCAAAGGAAAACATGCTTACTGCTCTTATTACAGAAGGTGAAAACCCTGCCAGGAAGGCATAACCCCAGAGAAAAATAACTGTAAGTATCAAAACAATAATTCTGCCTTCGGGTAAGCGCTCTAAAGGACTGAGCAGAAATTGACATAGCAACAAGACTATTCCAATGTGCAGTCCTGAGACGGCCAGGATATGAACTGCCCCGGCATTTCTGTAATTATTATAAGTATCTGTACTTATTGAATTACGCTGACCTAAAAGCAGGGCTTGAATAATAGCAAGCTCTTCTCCTCCAAAATCAGATGTACCCAGACCCGAAATAATTCTTTGCCTGACGATCTCAGTTAACCCTGATAAGGAGCTGGAAGCATTTTTTTTAATAATATAATCCGAACTGTCTAATTTAATTTGATGGTTCACACCTGTTTTTTTCAGATATGCTGCATAGTCAAATTCATATGGATTAAGTGTGGGCCTTATGGATTGAGGCCGATTCAGGGTAACTAATTCATCATCTACACTAAATTTATGACTGAATGTGTCCTTTTTTACAATAAGAAGAATCCTGCCATTGGCTACCAAACTATCAATCGCAATGGTCTCAACTATATACCGATCATTAAAGTCATTAGGTTTTAGTGTTTCACAAACTTTAAGATGGAAATATTGATTAGTTGAAGGCTTAAAACCGGAGTAATGTTTTGAATTGTTATCAGGTAATGTTAATGCTATTGCCAGCGTGCCTATGCCAATGGGACATAATAGTGCTATGATGCCAAACGGCAGATTTTCCAGTTTCTTATTTCGGGTCCATGTTATGCCCAATAAAACTATAAGTGCCCCGGTTATGGCCGCAGATATGAAGAGTGAAATATTAATTTGATACCCTATCAGTATCCCTAAAACCAGAAACAATGTCAGCTTGACCGGAATGAAGTCCAATACCTTCATGGAGTATCAGCTTATTTCTAAAAACCGGTAAGTTATTCTTGAATGCTGAATGTTAAATTCAGTTAGTGAAATTAAATTCAAATAAATAATTTGGAAAAAACCACTTTACAACCAATTTGTGGTAAGCAGTTAAAGAACTCTGGTTGCCTTTACAAAAGCATAATTCCAGAAACCTTCCTGCAAGGAAGAAACAATGACACCCCTGGAAGTTGTAGCATGAATAAACCTGATATCCTGACCGTCTACTGCAACCACAAGTCCGACATGATTAATTTTTTTTCCTTTTCTGCTCGTTTTGAAGAACAACAGATCGCCCTTGGTAACTTTATTTAAATTAATCTTCTTTCCTTCATCTGCCATTTGATAAGATATCCGGGGTAATGGTATATCATTTTCTCCAAAAGAAACATATAAAAGGCCTGAGCAATCCATACCTTTTTTAGTTGTGCCTCCATATTTATAACGGACACCGGAATAGGCCATTGCAGTATTGATGATCAAATCGGCTTTTTCAAGTTCAACGAGGGTTATGTTTGGTTCTGGTGTCTTTACCTCCGTAGCTAAACTGTCTTTTTCTGATGCCGCTACGGTAACAGAACGATCCTGGGCATAGGTAGTTTTCTTTTTAACAATGCCACAGCTGCTAAGGAGTATTACAATAAAAAAAACTAAAATCTTGCTGTTCATCCCTGTGTCACAATGAGCTTATGGGTATCAAAATTAAACATTTTCTATAATAAGTGCAGCAGCATGTTCACTTGCGCCTTTCCCTCCAAGTTTTTTTTCCAACTCTTTATATGCCTTTATCTGTGCCTCACGTGAGGGGCCATCAAGGATTTTGGTTAACTCCTGCTTTAGTTTTTTTGTAGTCAAATCCCCCTGAATAAGCTCTTTTACTACTTCTTTCCCCATAATTAAATTTACCAGCGAAATATAGTCCAGAGTAATAAGGCGCTTCGCAATCTGATAGGAAATCCAGTTCCCTTTGTAGCAAACAACCTGAGGAACTTTTAACAAAGCTGTCTCCAGGGTGGCTGTTCCGCTCGTTACAAGGGCAGCATGTGAATGGCTCAACAATTCGTAGGCACGGTTAAAAACAAGGCTTACTTTATAACTTTTTAGGAATTCTGAATAAAAATCAATTTCCAGGCTCGGCGCCCCTGCTATTACAAATTGATATTCTGAAAACGAAGGTGTAATCTTTAGCATCAGGCCTAGCATTTGTCGAACTTCTTGTTTTCTGCTACCCGGAAGCAGTGCAACAATAGGTTTTTTAGGATCCAGATTATACTCATTTCTGAAATCTTGTTCATCGCCTATTGCAATATTACCAATAGCATCAATTAATGGATGCCCTACAAAAGTGACCGGATAATTGTGTTTCTTTTCATAGAAATCCTTTTCAAATGGCAGAATAACAAACATGGCATCAATATCTCTTTTGATATTTTTGATTCGCCCCTCCCTTGAGGCCCATATTTGCGGTGAAATATAGTAATTTGTGCGGTAATTGTGTTTTTTCGCCCAGCTCGCTATTCTTAAATTGAAACCTGAGTAATCAATAAAAATAATAACCTCCGGATTATAGGATTTTATATCTTCTTTGCAGAATTTAATATTTTTAAAAATGGCATTGAGATTGGCAATTACCTCTAAAAACCCCATAAAAGCCATTTCCTTATAGTGCTTTACAAGAGTACCACCGGCTTGTTCCATTTGATCTCCCCCCCAGCATCGGATTTGAGCATTCGTATCTTTTGCAAAAATTGCTTTGATAAGATTTGATCCATGCAGATCCCCGGAAGCTTCCCCGGCGATAATATAATACTTCATCCTAGAAAATCTTATAATAGAGTATGATCATGGCAGTTAGCAAGGTTGCGATTAACACTCCCTTTGCCCTTTGATCCCTCCTTATTTTTAAAAATCCAAAAAAAGCGATAAGGTTTAAAATTGCACCTAAGGCCAGTAAACTTCCCATATGCCCTTGTTTTAAAGCTGCGTGGAATGTTTCTATAATCCCAAATTCGGAAAATAAAAGTATATACAAAAGTGTACCCGTGATATTTGCAATCACACCTACTGCGAAACCAATTAATATTTCTTTTTTATTATTCATTTAAAGACCAGCTGTTTAAATCCTGTATGACATGATGTGCGGTTAAATCAAATTGTGTGGGAACTACCGAGATGTAACCATTGCTTAAAGCCCATTCATCAGTATCTTCACCTTTATCTAAGAGTTCAAATTCACCGGTAAGCCAATAGTAATCCTTACCCATGGGATTGGTTCGCTTATCAAATTTTTCTTTCCAATTAGCTCTTGCCTGTCGGCATATTTTTATTCCTTTTATAGCTTCACCATTGGTTTTTGGGATGTTCACATTCAGGACAACTCCCTTGGGAATTCCATGGCTTAAAGCTCGTTGAGTAATTTTTTTAATTGCTATTTCAGCAACTTCAAAATTTGCTTCCCACGAATAATCGCATAAGGAAAAGCCGATAGCGGGGATACCTTCAATTCCTGCTTCGATTGCCGCACTCATGGTTCCTGAATAGATGACATTTATGGAAGAATTAGAACCGTGATTTATCCCACTAACACACAGGTCAGGTTTTCTTCCCAATAGCTCCTGAAGAGCCAGTTTCACACAATCTGCCGGGGTTCCGCTACAGCTGTACTCTTCCTGACCTCCATGTTCAAGATCTATGGTGACTTTTTTTGAATAAAGGGTATTATCCAGTGTTATGGCATGCCCCATTCCCGATTGTGGACTATCCGGTGCCACAACTACCACATCTCCGATTTTCTTCATATAACGAACCAAAGCTCTTAAGCCAGGAGCAGTTATTCCATCGTCATTGGTAACCAGAATAAGGGGTTTTTGCATGCTGTATACTTTCTATGGCAAAAATACGTTTTTAATATGTTATTATGGCGCGCTATGGTAGGGTCAGTAGAAATTCAATAGTTTGTGAACGCTCTGGAATTCCATTCCACCTTACTTAAAAACCGAATTCATATAGTTGATTATTAATGCTTATTGGAAACATATCCTTATGATGTTTAACATAAAATTAATGCTGCGGGCTTGCAATGTGGCATGGTTTTTTCAGTATCTTAGGGAATTCAATGGTATAGACAGGTATTGAATACTGTTTAAGCAAAATATTAAGAAGGTTAATAATTACCACATATAAAAAAAATACATGAAAAGAAACCTCATACTAGGATTTTTGGTATTACTGATTGCAGTTGCCTCATGCAGTTTTACTAATAAATCATTTGAAAATGATGATAAGGATAAATTACTTTTAGATCTCATCACCTATATTTTAGAGCGCGGACACTATGAACCCAAAGAAATAAATGATGATTTCTCCGTTAGTGTTTTTGAAGATTTTATAGATGTTATTGACCCTACTAAAAGGTACTTTTTGGAGGGAGATATCATAGAATTTGAAAAATACAAATTTCAGATAGATGATCAGATAAGGAATACAGATATATCTTTCTTTAATATCGTTTATTCCAGATTCATGGAGCGAATACAAAATGCAAAATCTGTTTATCAAGAGGTTTTAAATGATCCTTTCGATTATTCTATTGAAGAATCTATAAATATCGATTATAAAGACCAGCCATTTGCTGCCAGCAGAAACGAACTTAAAGAGCGATGGAGGAAACAGCTTAAGTATGCGACTATTGGAACTTATGACGCGAAGTTTAAAGAGCAGGAGCAAAAAAAGAAGGATGATGCGGAGTACAAAAGTTTGCCTGATTCGGAACTGGAATCAGAGGCCAGAGAATCTACAAGAAAGACGTTGGATGAATATTTCGACTTTGTAGATGATCTCAAGCGGGAAGATTGGTTTGTGTATTATATCAATACCATTGTTGATGAGTTTGACCCTCATACTTATTACTTCGCTCCGGAGGATAAAGATAAATTTGACATTAGCATGTCTGGTAAATTTGAAGGAATCGGTGCAAGATTGCAGAAAAAACCAGAAGGAGCAAAGATTGTTGAAATCATTTCAGGCGGACCTGTCTGGAGGAATCAGCAACTGGAAGTTGGTGACGAAATTTTAAAAGTTGGTCAGGATGGCGAGTTACCGGTGAATATTGTCGGGATGCGTTTAGACGATGCGATTAAACTAATTAAGGGGCCTAAAGGTACTGTGGTAGATTTAACAGTAAGGAAAGTGGATGGTTCCATTGAAGAGATTTCCATTACGAGAGATGTGGTTGAACTTGAAGAAAGTTATGCTAAATCTGCAACGGTTATTAAAGAAAATCAAAAATACGGAATCATTAATCTTCCTAAATTCTATGTGGATTTTAATGATTATGCAGAACGTAATGCAGCCACAGATGTTGCAAAAGAAGTGGAGCTTTTGAAGAAGGAAGGAGTAGAAGGCCTTGTAATTGACCTTAGAGATAATGGTGGGGGATCCCTTAAAACTGTAGTGGAAATGGCTGGTCTTTTCATAAAAGATGGTCCGGTGGTTCAGGTGAGATCAGCGGGAAAGGATAAGGATGTATATGAAGATAAGGATGAACGAATTCAGTGGGATGGTCCCCTTGTTATATTGGTAAATGAACTTTCTGCCTCGGCTTCTGAAATATTGGCAGCTGCCATGCAGGACTATAAAAGAGCTGTTATTATTGGAAGTAAGCAGACTTTTGGAAAGGGAACAGTACAAAATGTAATTCCTTTGGAAAATATTGTCAGAAGCAATGAACATGGTGATTTGGGGGCTATAAAACTTACAACACAAAAGTTTTACAGGATAAATGGAGGATCAACTCAGTTGGAAGGTGTTAAAAGTGATGTTGTTGTTCCTGACAGATACAGTTATATTGATCTGGGGGAAAGAGATCAGCGCAATCCGTTAAGCTGGGATAAAATATCAGCAGCTGACTATAAGCCCTGGGATGGATATATTGATTATGAAACGACTATTGCGAATAGTACAAAACGTATGTCATCGAATCCTCAGATATCGTTAATTGAGGAAAACGCAAAATGGCTCAAAGAACAACAGGATGAAAATGTGGTTTCTTTAAATTTTGACATCTATAAAAATGAAGAGAAAAAAGTTAAAGAAAAATCCACCTATTTTAAGAGCATTTCAGATTACGACTCACATTTAACATTTCAATCCCTTAAATATGAAGAGGAATTATTCACAAAAGATCCGGTATTAAGAGAAAAAAGGAACCGATGGCATAATAGCCTGGCCAAAGATGTCTATGTGGAAGAGGCAATAAATGTACTTCAGGATTTAAAAGTTAACAATATTAAAAATGGCAAATTAGCTAGTGTAAAGGACTAGTAAATGATAATTTGCAACTAGAAAAAAAGAGTTCCAATACTAGTATTGGAACTCTTTTTTAATGTTTAGGGGTCTTGGTGTTTCAGAAGTATTTAAAACGAGGCATCCTAAATAGTGCTTTTCAGCCTTCCGGCATGCATTTTTCTAAGCTTTGCCAATTTTGGAGTAATTACAAAATTGCAGTACCCCTGGCTTTTGTTATTCCGATAATAATCCTGATGGTAGTCCTCTGCCTCGTAGAATATTTTTAATGGACTTAGTTCTGTAACCACCGGGCTCTCGTAATAGGAAGACATTTCACTTAAAACTTCTTCTGCCACTGTTTTTTGATTTGGATTGTGGTAAAAAATGACCGAACGGTATTGTGTTCCAATATCAGCGCCCTGCCGGTTTAGCGTAGTGGGATCATGTGTTGTCATAAAAATGATTAACAGATCCCGAAAAGAAATAACAGCCGGGTCAAAGCTCACTTGTATTACTTCTGCGTGACCCGTGCGGCCGGAGCATATTTCTCTGTAAGTAGGTTTGCCAGGAGCATTCCCTCCTGAATATCCCGAGACTACCTTTTCTACCCCTTTAACTTCTAATAAAATAGCTTCAGTACACCAAAAGCACCCTCCGCCCAGGGTAGCTAGTTCCCAATTATTATTTCCCATCATTAACTACCTTTTCAATGATCATAGACTCCGAGTTAATACAGTACCGAAGACCGCTAGGTTCGGGACCATCGGGAAATACATGCCCTAAATGTGCATCACAGGTATTACAAAGTACTTCTACCCTTATCATTCCAAATGTGACATCTTTTTCATATTTGATTGCGTTTTCTGTAATAGGTTGCGTAAAACTCGGCCAACCGGTACCGGATTCAAATTTTATGGTTGAATCAAATAAAGGGGTGCCGCAACATACACAGGAATATTTACCTGCATCGTGTATACTGCATAGTGCACCGGAATGCGGTGCTTCAGTTCCTTTTTTACGGGTAATACGGAATTGGTCCGGGGTGAGTATTTCACGCCATTCGTTTTCTGTTTTTTCAACGCGCCTTTCCGGTAACGGGTTTCCGCTTACCGTAAAATTGATTATGTTTTTCCAAGTCAGCATGGGATTACAATTAGAGTGAATGCTTTAAAATTAGTTTTGGATTAAAATTTTATGAATTCCCCAAAAAGGGAAAATTAAAAAATATTTGTCGGATTTACCCCAACTTCCTTACAATCTGTTCCATATAATACCAGTGAATATAAACTTATTTTGATCAAGGCTGTGGAGCAGGTTTTGGAGAAAACAAGGGATGTAGAAAAAGCAAAATTCTAACCCCATTCGTTTAACCTGTTCGCGTCTAATTTGAGAAATATAAACAGAAGTACTGTAAATCCTAAAAGGCCTGAACCTCCATAACTAAAGAAGGGCAGTGGAATTCCAATAGTGGGCAGTATTCCAATGACCATGCCGATATTGATAAAGTAATGGATCAACAATATGGATATTACCCCATAGCCATAAATTCGGCTAAAATCGTTTTTTTGCCTTTCGGCCAGATAAACCAACCGCAGAAGTAATAAAGTAAAGAGAAGGACAACGATAGATGTTCCAAGAAACCCCCATTCTTCCCCTACTGTGCTAAAGATATAATCTGTGTGTTGTTCAGGCACAAAATCCCCTTTTGTTCTGGTGCCTTCCAAAAAACCTTTACCAAAGAAGCCCCCGGATTCAATAGCCTTTTCCGATTGATACGTATTATAACCTATAGTCTTACGAATTTCCTCGAGCTTGTTGGGATCGTTTTCCAACCGGAGCCAAAGGCTGAACCTGTCTCTGTGTCGTTGTTCAAATACATTGTTGAACACAAAATTCACGGATAAAGAAAATAAAATTGCGGCAATTAAAACCGCGAGTAATGGTAAAACAGGTACTTTAAAGGAGGCTCTTTTCAGTAATAGAAAAAGAGCAATAATTAAGGCTAAACCAATTCCAACCCAGATAGTTCCATATATTAGGGTGGCTATGAAAACCAGCATGGCTAAGAGGGCAATACCCAGATAAAAAAGTGGTAACCCTTCTCTGAAAAGGACAAAAATAAGGGCAAAGAACACCAATGCACTTCCCGGGTCTGGTTGAGGGATAATTAAAATGGCCGGAATCAAAATAATTAAGAACCCATAAAACTGATCTTTCCGTTTTTTAATATCAGTCTGAATATCACTTAAATATTTAGCCAAGGCTAAGGCGGTGGCAACTTTAGCAATTTCGGACGGTTGAAGATTAAAAAATCCCAGGTTGTACCATGAAGTTGCTCCGGCAATGGTCTTGCCAAAAACAAAAAGCCCCAGAAGAAGAGCCATGGAAATAATATATAAAATACTGGAAAAGCGCTCATAAAAACTGGCCTCAAGTGCTAGTACTACAATAATACTAACCAGGCTCAATCCAATAAAGAACAATTGTTTTCCGTAGAGTTGATTAAAATCAAAAATGGAGGAGTTGTTTTCAGAAAATGTACTGGAATAGATGTTTATCCATCCTAT
>Ga0316188_10000338_pt1 | contig 19453 bp, 14 predicted proteins | sample Phiworburrow1_MG_FD_204933 | JGI IMG/M metagenome (GOLD analysis project Ga0316188, IMG submission 204933) | Coastal sediment microbial communities from Maine, United States - Phippsburg worm burrow 1 | ecosystem: Environmental > Aquatic > Marine > Coastal > Sediment | place: USA: Maine... | reverse complement strand
GCTATTTTTTGGGGAATAGGAATTATATTTCATGCTTTTAATGTTTTTGGAATAAAATTTTTATTAGGAAATGATTGGGAGGAAAGAAAAATAAAAGAGATTATGGACAAGGACAAGAACAAGAAAGAGTTTTGGGAATAAACTTTTTATTTGAAAGTGTATTTTGAAAAAGACAAATAATTGAGCCATCATAAATTGGCTCAATGTCAAAATTAAATACTCAAAAACCAATAAAAGTGAACTGCAATTAATTAACTCTTGCGTTCTAACAAAGCCATATAAAATCCATCGTAACCCGATTTAAAAGGTGAAACTTTATGATCTTTAATAATTTCCCAGTTGGCATTATTTTTAAGGAAATTTTTAACTTGATTCTCATTTTCTGAAGGTAAAATAGAACAAGTCGCATAGACCATTTTTCCGCCTACCTTGGTCAGTTGCGAGTAATTTTCTAATATTTCGGCTTGTGTTTTTATAATATTTTCTACAAACTCTGGTTGTAATTTCCATTTACTGTCAGGGTTTCTTCTTAGAACACCGATTCCACTACAGGGCGCATCAATTAAAACCCTGTCAGCTGTTCCTTTCATTTTTTTAATTACTTTAGAAGAGTCTATTTCTTTTGTAGTAACATTAAAAACACCGGCTCTTCGAGTTCTAATTTTTAATTTCTTCAATTTACTTTCGTAAAGATCTGTTGCAATAATCTGACCTTTATTTTCCATTAAAGCAGCCAAATGCAATGTTTTACCACCAGCTCCTGCACAAGTATCAATAACCCTCATACCAGGTTGTACATCTAAATAAGCTGCAACTAATTGGGAAGAAGCATCTTGCACTTCAAATAAACCATCTTTAAAACAAGCTGTTGTAAATACATTTGCACGCTCTACCAATTTTAAAGCATCGGGATACCCATCAATAAAAACAGTTTCAATACCTTCATCAGCTAATTTTTTTCTTAAAGAAATTTTATTAGTTCTAAGTGTATTTGTGCGTAAAATAACTTCAGCTTGCATATTCAATGCTGTAATTTCTTTGCTCCAATGTTTTTCTCCTAATTCTTTCACGGCTAATTCATCTAACCAATCCGGAATAGATTCTTTAAAAACACGCTCTTTTTGCAATTCGTCAAATTTACCTTTGATTCTTCTTTCAGGAACACCTTGTAATTGATTCCAGTCAGGTAATTTGTAACCTTTTAAAATGGCAAAAACCGAAAAATTTTTCCAAACATTTTCAGTAGTATAATGAGATTTTGTACCAGCAATTTCGTTGTATAAACGTTTCCAACGCACCATTTCATAAATGGTTTCGGCAACAAATTTACGATCTCTTGCTCCCCAACGTGCATCTTTCTTTAAGGCTTTTTGTACTACCTTATCGGCATATTCATCTTCATTAAAAACAAGTTTAATGGATTCAATAACTGTATATACTAGGTTTCTATGTAATCTCATATTAAAAAATTAAGGTTGCAAAGATACGCAATTAGTTCGTTTAAATTTGTAATTGTTTATTGCTCTTTGAATTGCTACCTTCGTGTTTTCAATAAATTAAATGGCTATATACACTTTAAATACTTCCATTTCATATTTAAAAGGCGTTGGACCTAGCAGAGCCGATTTGTTAAAATCTGAATTGGGGATTTTTACTTTTAGTGATTTGGTGAATTTTTTCCCAAATCGTTATATTGACAGAACTCAGTTTTTTAAGATAAATCAACTTCAACAAAACAGTGCTGAGATACAAATTATTGGAAAAATCACGCATATAAAAACGGTTGAACAAAAAAGAGGAAGTAGGTTGGTAGCTACTTTTATTGATGAAACAGGTTCTATGGAATTGGTTTGGTTTAGGGGTGCGAAATGGATTAAAGATGCCCTAAAAATAAACACACCCTATGTTATTTTTGGAAAACTCACCTATTTTAATGGGTTGTTTTCTATGCCACATCCCGAAATGGAATTGTTGGTGGATTATAAAAAAAACCTTCGAACTACAATGCAACCCGTTTATCCTTCAACCGAAAAGCTTACCAATAAAGGAATTACGAATCGCATTGTATCAAAAATGATTCAAAGTTTGTTTGAAGAATTAAATGGGAATTTTAAAGAAACATTATCAGTTTCAATGATTGAGGAACTTGATTTAATTTCTAAAAATGAAGCACTTTTAAATATTCATTTTCCACAGAATCAGGAATTATTAACAAAATCAATGGAACGTTTAAAATTTGAGGAATTATTTTTTATTCAACTTCAATTGATTCGAAAGAAATTAATTCGAAAATCCAAAATAAAAGGTTTCAATTTTGAAAAAGTGGGTGAAAATTTCAATAATTTTTATAAAAATAAGTTGCCATTCGAATTGACAGATGCACAAAAAAGAGTGATGAAGGAAATTAGAAAAGACATAGGTTCTAATGCTCAAATGAATCGTTTATTGCAAGGTGATGTTGGTTCTGGTAAAACCATTGTTGCTTTATTAACAATATTAATTGCACTTGATAATGGATATCAAGCTGCCTTTATGGCTCCAACTGAAATTTTAGCCACGCAACATTTTAATGCAGTTGTTGAATTGTTAAAAGGCATGAATGTTAGAGTGAAATTGTTAACAGGGTCTGTAAAAACTAAAGAAAGAAAACAAATTCATCAGCAACTGGAATCGGGAGAGTTGAATATTTTAATTGGAACTCATGCACTTATTGAAGATAAAGTAAAATTCAAAAATTTAGGGATAGCCATTATTGATGAGCAACATAGATTTGGTGTTGAACAGCGCTCTAAAATGTGGAAAAAAAATGAATTACCGCCACATGTTTTAGTGATGACAGCAACACCAATTCCACGTACATTAGCAATGAGCGCTTATGGAGATTTGGATATTTCTGTTATTGATGAATTGCCACCAGGGAGAAAAGAAATCATAACAGCACATAGGTATGATGCAAACCGGTTATCTGTTTTTAAGTTTTTAAAAGATGAAATAGCCAAAGGAAGACAAATATATATTGTGTACCCTTTAATTAATGAATCGGAAGCAATGGATTATAAAGATTTGATGGATGGTTATGAAAGTATTTCACGCGAGTTTCCAATACCTACATATCAAATTAGTATCGTTCATGGAAAAATGAAAGCAGCAGATAAGGAATATGAAATGCAACGATTTATAAAAGGAGAAACTCAAATTATGGTTGCAACTACAGTAATTGAAGTTGGTGTAAATATTCCAAATGCAAGTGTAATGGTCATTGAAAGTGCAGAGCGATTTGGCTTGTCTCAATTGCATCAGCTAAGAGGCAGAGTAGGGCGTGGAGCGGAGCAAAGCTATTGTATTTTAATGACTAGTTTTAAATTATCGGCTGATGCAAAAACGCGTTTGGGAACAATGGTTAGTTCAAGTGATGGATTTTATATAGCTGAAGTTGATTTAAAATTGCGCGGTCCCGGGAACTTGATGGGTACACAACAAAGTGGCGTGTTGAACTTGAAAATTGCTGATATTGTTAAAGATAGTCAGCTTTTAAAAACTGCAAGAACTATGGCAATAGATTTGTTGACCAAAGATCCTTCTTTAAATATTTTAGAAAATAAATGTATTAGAATTGCCTATCAGGAAATAAGTAAAAACAGTACTCTTTGGCAAAATATAAGTTAAAAAAAAAGGCTTTTAATGAAGTAAATAAGTAATTAGTAAAGAACAAAAAACCAACTACCATTTTACTTCACAAAAACCTTGAATAACAATCAATCAAAAAGTTATATTTCTTCGAACATTCTTAAATATATTGAGAAGTCCGTTTTACGTTTTCTTTGTGTGTAATAATTTTGTTACCACAATAATACAATAACGAAATCGATATAGATGTTAAAAAAACCATAAAATAAGGTTAATTGAATATAGAAAAACAGGTTGATATATTATCAATCTGAATTATAGGCTACTATCGTTTTAAAATTTCAAGATTATTGGATTCGCATAAAAAAAGAGACCTTCAATAGCTTAACTGACTAAAGAAACTTTTAACTTCAAACTTTTAACATCTAACTTGTATTGTTTATATTTGCGTTTCGTTAAAATAAAATCTAAATGAAAATATCATACAATTGGTTGAAGCAATTTTTAAAGGTTGATTGGGAAGCTGAAAAAACAGGAGAATTGTTAACTGATTTAGGTCTGGAAGTTGAAGGAATTGAAATAGTTGAGTCTATTAAAGGAAGTTTAGAAGGTATTATTATTGGCAAGGTTTTAACCTGTGTTCAACATCCGAATGCAGATAGATTAAAAGTAACCACAGTTGATATTGGAAATGGGGAAATTGTTCAGGTAGTTTGTGGTGCTCCGAATGTTGCCGCGGGGCAAACTGTGCCAGTAGCAACTATTGGTACAACTTTGTATGATGATAAAGGTGACGGATTTATAATTAAAAAAGGAAATATTAGAGGTGAGGAAAGCCATGGGATGATTTGTGCTGAAGATGAACTTGGTTTAGGTGCTAGTCACGCGGGAATTATGGTTTTAGATAAAGCTTTGGTTGCTGGTACACCTGCCGCAAAAGTCTTTAACATTGAAAAAGACGAAGTTTTTGAAATTGGCTTAACTCCAAACAGAGCTGATGCTATGAGTCATTATGGTGTTGCTCGCGATTTGCGTGCAGGCTTAATTCAAAACAATATACCATTGGAATTAATTTCACCGTCAGTAAGTGATTTTCATGTTGACGACAGAACCTTAAAATTTGACGTAGTTGTTGAAGATGTTGATAAAGCACCAAGATATGCAGGTGTTACAATTTCAGATATTACTGTAAATGATTCGCCTAAATGGTTGCAAAACAGATTGAAAGCTATTGGTTTAATACCAATAAATAATGTGGTTGATGTTACAAATTATGTTTTACATGAATTGGGTCAGCCGTTACACGCTTTTGATGCAGCTAAAGTGAAAGGCAATAAAGTAATTGTAAAAACATTGGAAAGTGGTACGAAATTTACAACTTTAGATGGTGTTGTTCGTGAATTGCATGAAGAGGATTTAATGATTTGTAATGGAAATGAAGAACCAATGTGCATTGCTGGTGTTTTTGGAGGAATAGATTCTGGGGTTACTAGTAACACAACCTCAATATTTTTAGAAAGTGCCTATTTTAATCCAGTTGCAATTAGAAAAACAGCAAAACGACATGCTTTAAATACAGATGCTTCTTTTAGATTCGAACGTGGTATTGATCCTAATATTACTAAATATGCATTGAAGCGTGCTGCCAACTTAATTTTGGAAGTTGCGGGAGGTAAAGTTTCTTCTGAAATTGTAGATTTATATCCTTCAAAAACTGAAGATTTTCAAGTGTTTTTATCTTACGTAAAAATGGATCGTTTGATTGGAGCTATTATTCCCAGAGAAACGATTAAAAACATTTTGGCTTCATTAGATATTAAAATAAATAGTGTTACAGATGGTGGAATTGGCTTAACCATTCCTTCATACAGAGTTGATGTTACACGTGAAGCTGACGTTATTGAAGAGATTTTACGTGTTTATGGATATAACAATGTGGAATTTTCTCATAAATTAAATACCTCAATTTCATTTTCAGAATTTGATGGTGTTAAAATAGAAAATGTTGTGGCAAATCAATTGGTTTCACAGGGTTTTTATGAAACAATGGCAAATTCTTTGACTAAAGCAGACTATGTTTCTCTTTCAGAACTATTGAATGAAGAAAACAATGTGACGATGTTAAATCCTTTAAGTAACGATTTGGGTGTTATGCGACAATCGTTATTGTTTAGTGGCTTAGAGTCTGTAATTCATAACATTAACAGAAGAAACAATTCGCTAAAGTTTTTCGAATTTGGAAAAACATATCATAAATTTGAAAGTGGATATAGTGAACAAAAGCATTTGACTTTATTTGTTTCAGGAAACAGAACAAAACAGAGTTGGAATGTAACTCAAAAAACTTCAGATTTCTTTTATTTAAAAGGAACTGTGACAAGTATTTTAAACAGATTAGGAATACAGAATTTAAAAACTTCACCAACTAAAAATGATGTTTTTTCGGAAGGAGTTACTTTGAGTTTAGGTAAAATTAAATTGGTTGATTTAGGTGTTGTAAAGCGTTCAGTTTTAAAAGAGTTCGGCATAAAACAAGAAGTATTATATGCCGATTTTAATTGGGAAAATGTAATGAAAGTGGGTGGAAAATCACAAATTAAAACTGCTGAACTGCCTAAGTTTCCGGCTGTAAAACGAGATTTCGCCTTGTTATTAGATGACTCAGTTTCATTTAATGAAATTTATAATTTAGCTTTTCAGGCTGAGAAAAAATTATTGAAAGAAGTTGATCTGTTTGATGTTTATGAAGGTGATAAACTTGAAAAAGGAAAAAAATCCTATGCAGTGAGTTTTTTACTGCAAGATGAAAATAAAACTTTAAATGACATGGAAATAGATAAAATTATGCAAAAATTACAACAAACTTATGAAAAGAATGTTGGTGCTACTTTGCGTTAAATATTAAAATAATGAATAAAAAGAGGCTGTTTTATTAATGAAACAGCCTCTTTTTATTTAAAAAACCTTCATTAATTACCACAACCAAGGAATTACTGCTTTTCTGTTTTTAGGATATTCTTTAAAATGTGATAAATACCATTTGTGATGTTTCAGAGCTCTTGGAAATAAGTTAGCTGCTGTCCAAATTAAAAATGTGGTTGCAGGAAAGTTCCATGCCATTAATGCAAACCCTGACCATTGTATAAATTCACTAAATAAATTTGGGCAAGAAATATACTCAAATAAAAAACCTTTGGGGATTTTGTATCCAGTTTCATCGGGTTTTCTAAGATTTATTAAAATAGTATCGCTTATTTGATTGAAAATAAATCCAAGAGCAAAAAGTATTCCGCCTAAAATAAAATTCCAAGTTATGAAATTTGCAGCAGTGTATGTTTCAAAATTGGCTAAAAAATATCCATTAAGTCCAGCGTTAAAAAAATTAAAAAACACTGCTGAAAAAACGATTGCTAAGGGCATTTTTTTTCCTTTTGTTCTTATTCTAAAAGGAAATATAAAAGTTCGGTTTACATAATTAAACAACCAAAGCATACTTAAAAATGCTGCATAAATACTTTGGTCAGATGTTAAATAAAAATATAAAATAATTAAAAATGATGGCAGTTCCATTAAAATCCAGCCAGTTCTATTTGAAATTTGTGCTCCCCAACCAGCAGTCACATGTCTGCCATAAGGAGCTGTTACAAATTGCAATAAGATAAATGTGGCAATTGCTATGGCCGACCATATGATACAAATTAAATTAAAGGTTTCTAAAGTCATTTATCGTTGTTTTTGTTGAAACCAATTTAGTAAATCTTCAATAGATTCATTCATAGGTCTGCAGTTATGATTTAATTCTTTTTTTGCTTTCGAAATATCCATATGTTTTGGGGCAAGTTTTAAAGTAATCAAACTTTCCTTTGTAATTGGCCATTTTAAATGAAATAACTTCTGATAAATATTAATTAGGGGCATTAAAAACAACAATAAATTCAATGGAATCTCTGTAGGGATTTTAGTTGGATTTGAAGCAATTGCAATTTCTTTAACAGTCATATTTTGTCCACCAACCAAATAAATTTCACCTTTTTTACCTTTATCAAAACTATTAATGATGGTTTGAGATAAATCGCGAACATCTACTAAATCATAACCACCCGTTGTAATTGCTGGCATTTTATTTTGTGATAAATCTAAAATTGTTTGCCCTAAAAGGGAAGGTTTGTTGTCAGGAGGACCAACAATTGATGTTGGTCTAATGATGACAGCATCCAAATTTTCATTTTGAACAGCTTTTAAAATCAATTGCTCTGACAAGGCTTTTGTATATGGATAAATAAAATCGTTTGCGTTTTTATAGGGTCTATTTTCATTAAATATTTCATTTGAATTGCATTCTTTAACTGCATTTGAAGAGCTGATATGAATCAATCTTATGGGTGAAAATTTAGAGCATACATTTATAACTGTTTCTGTTCCAGTTACATTAATAAGATAAACTTGATCTTTATTTTTGCTCCCAATCGATATCAGTCCTGCACTATGAATTAAAACATCACAATTTTGTATCAGTGAGTTTATAGCTTTAGCATCATTAATATCACCATTAATCCAGGTCAAATTTTTATTTTTTTTAATGGGTAAGCCATTTGAATGCAGTGCATTTACTACATAACCTTGAGAGAGCAGCAGTTCAATAAGGCAGTTTCCTAAATGACCACTTCCACCTGTAATGGCTATTCTTTGGGTTTTTATCATCTATTTTAATTGTAGTTTTTCAGTTTCTAATTTAATATAATTTTATTTTAAATAACACATTTTACACCATCTCTATCCATTTCAACAACACATTCATTGCATCTGGTACAAGCTGATGTTTCAATACTATTGCTTTCAATTTTTATTAAAAAATTTGAATCATGAATTAAAGGTCTTGCCAATGCTATAAAGTCGAAACCTGCGTTTAAAATTTCTTCAATTCCAGTTTTAGAATTTACACCACCCAAATAGGTTAGCGGCATAGCAACTGATTTTCTAATTTCTTTTGCCTGATTCAAAAAGAAGTTAGGCGTAAATGGGTATTTCTTTACAATAAAAGGCCCAAAAAGTACCATCGTAATTTTTTCAGCCAAAGATGCGCCGTTTTGTATCATTCCTTTTATAGGTACATCGCCTCGCATTAAATAAAATGGTGTTTTACTTGTAAAACCACCACTAAGCACAATAGCTGTACACCCATTTTTCTCAAGTTCTTTGGCTACATATTTACATTCTTCTAAAGTAAAACCACCTTTAAATCCATCACTTAAATTTAATTTTACAAGTACTGGAAAATTGTTTCCTACTTCCTCAATCACATTTTTTAAGACTTCTAACGGAAATCGGACTCTGTTTTTAATACTTCCTCCATATTCATCTTTTCGTTTGTTTGTCCAAGGACTTAAAAACTGACTCAATAAATACCCATGACCCATATGTATTTCAACTGCATCAAAACCAATTTTTTTCAAATTTAAAGCAGCTTCTGCAAATTGATTTGACACCAACTGCATATCAGTTTTTGTCATTTCTTTTGAAAAAAAAATGCCGCTCATGAATCCATATTCATTAAAAATTTTGCTTGGGGCTAAAGGCGTTTTAATATTTGTGTTTTTTGAAAAATAGCCGCAATGTGTAAGTTGCATAGCTACTTTTCCACCTGCTTTGTGAACTTTAGATGCCAGTATTTCGAGCTTCTCCAAACTTCTGGAATGAATATACATTTGTTCGCTAAATGTTCGAGCGTCGGGTGAAACAGCACCGTAAGAAACTATTGTAAGGCCTACATTTCCTTTAGCCATTGAAACATGGTGTTCAATCAATTTTTGAGTAGGAATGCCATTTTCAAACATGCCTTCATAAGTTGCAGATTTAATAAATACATTTTTTAAAATGAGGTTTGATTTCCCCATTTGTTTTTTAGAAAAGGCAACTTCTAACAATAGATTTGTATTTTAATTTGATTGGTTTTTAATTGAAATATAAATAACGTAAATTGTTTTTCAACAAGCAACCATTTATTATTTAATATTTTTGTTGAAATTTGAATTGATGACGAAATGTCAATTGTAATTTTTTGGCATCATTTTCGACTATAAGTTTCTATGAGTAAAAATAAGGTATCATTTGGTTGGGCGTTTAAAGAATTTATTTGGCCCAGAAGAAAAATAGTATTAATTGGTTTGGTTTTAATCATACTAAAAAGTTTAGCAGGATTGATCATTCCGCTACAAACCAAAACATTAATTGATGAAGTAGTTCCAAATCAAAACCTTGGAGGTTTGTATACGCTTTTAATTATAGTTGTTGGCGCATTGTTAATTCAGGCGGTTACTTCATTTTTATTAACCAAATTATTAAGTGTTGAGGCACAGCATTTAATCTCAGTATTAAGGGCCGAAGTACAAAGAAAGTTACTAAAATTACCTATTAATTTTTTTGATAATAATAAATCTGGCGCGCTTGTTTCTAGAGTTATGACAGATGTTGAAGGGGTTCGTAATTTGGTTGGAACTGGTTTGGTGCAGTTAATTGGTGGTTCTATTACGGCGATTGTTTCATTTATTTGGTTGATAAAAATTAATGCAACAATGACATTTGTTGTACTGGTTCCAGTGCTTATTTTTGCTTTTGTGATGTTAAAAGCGTTTGCGGTTATTCGTCCTATATTTAAGGCGAGAGGAAAAATCAATGCTGAAGTTACTGGTAGATTAACAGAAACATTGAATGGTGTCAGGGTAATTAAAGGTTTTAATGCTGAAGAGCAGGAAAATAAAACCTTTGAGAAAGGTGTAGAAAACTTATTTTTAAATGTGAAAAAAAGTTTGACAGCAACGGCATTAATTACAAGTTCTTCTACTTTTTTGATTGGGTTGGCATCTGCAGGAATTATGGGAATTGGCGGTTATTATATGATGAATGAAACAATGACGTTGGGTGAGTTTATTCAATTTACTTTATTGCTTGGTTTTATGGTAGCTCCAATTGTGCAAATGAGTAATATTGGAAGTCAGCTAACCGAAGCAATGGCAGGTTTGGATCGTACACAGGAATTGATGAATATGACAGAAGAAGACAACCCTGAAGTTAGAACAATTCTAATTGATAATATTAAAGGAGATATTATATTTGACAACGTATCTTTTAGTTACGAAGAGAATAAGGAAGTATTGCATCATATTTCATTTGAGGCTCCATCAGGCAGTGTAACTGCGTTGGTTGGGTCATCAGGCTCAGGGAAATCAACAATTGCTGGTTTAGCGGCCACATTTTTAAATCCAAACGATGGTATAGTTTCGTTAGACGGCATAGATTTATCTAAGGTGAATTTGAGTAGTTTTCGAAAGCATTTAGGCGTTGTTTTACAAGACGACTTTTTATATGAAGGAACCATCCGCGAAAATATTTTATTTCCAAGACCAGATGCAAGTGAATCACAATTGTTAGCCGCTGTAAAAGGTGCCTATGTTGATGAATTTACGGATAGGTTTGAAGATGGTTTAGATACTGTAATTGGTGAAAGAGGTGTTAAATTATCTGGTGGTCAACGTCAAAGAATTTCTATTGCAAGAGCTTTACTGGCGGATCCTAAGGTTATTATTTTAGATGAAGCAACTTCAAATTTAGACACAGAGAGTGAGTCTTATATTCAAAAAAGTTTAAATATATTGATGAAGGATAGAACAACCTTTGTAATTGCACACAGGTTAAGTACCATTCAACAAGCGAATCAAATTTTAGTAATTGAAAATGGAAATATTGTAGAGCGTGGTAAACACAATGATTTGATTGCTAAAAAAGGCAGGTATTTCGACTTGTATACTTATCAGAGTAGGATTTAATATTTTAGTATCTGGTATTTTGTTCTGGGTGTTTGGTTGGTAAATATAGCTGAAAATTTAAAAATTCCCAATTGGTACTCAATTCATCGTGCTAATTATTCAATACTAAATTATCCAAGTTTCTCTAGTTCTAAATTATAATCGTATTGCAAATCTTCGTGAAGTAAAAGCAATTTTTTTTTGATGGCATCAACTTCTCTGATATAAATATTTTTTAAAACCGTATTATTTTTAATTGAAGGTTTAAATGCTTTTAGTTTTTGACAAAAGTAGAGGAGGAGTTCAATTTCTGTTTCTTTCTTTTTTGAATAACGAATGTACTTTTTAATAATGCGTAATATTTTACGAATGCTTTTTTTAATAAAATAATAGGTTTTGGTATTTATCAATTCAAATTGTTCGTCTATTTCTAATTTTACGGTTTCAATATAGCCTTCTTCAAAATCGGCTTCAAATAAAAGATAAGTGAGTAGTTCCTTGTTTTCCTTTTTGAATTTTGAAAGATTTAAGCATAATTCAATCATTTCACTTTGTGAACAATTGTTTAATGCAATTTTTAGTTGTTTTACTGAAACAGCTTTCATATAAATTAGGAAGCAAATAGGTTAAAAGTTTGATGTTGAGTTGCGTCAATAGTTAAAATTTCTATTGTGTTTGTGTTTTTTTTAAGGTAAGCATTTAAAATGCGTTTTATATCATTGTTGTCTTTTTGAGCATCAATTATTTCATGATAATCGTTTAAAGTAATTATTTCAATATCTTTATTGGCATAACCAAAACCTTTGTAAATACCATTTGAAATCAAAATATAAGCATGCTCGTTGCTATTTCTTCCTTGTTCTTTAATGATGAAATTTTCCACCTGAAATTTTATAGAATCAATAGCCTCTATAACTCTTGAGTTGTAAGTTTCAATAGTTTCCTTCTCGCTACAAATACCTCTACATTTTTTTATTTGATAATGAAAACAACTGTCGACATTGGATTGTAAATGACAATATTTTGGACATAATTCATATTCTTCACATAATTTCTCTAGAAAAAGTCTGACTTCAGTAGTGCTGTGAAATTTCATTAACGGACTGGCAATTAACTTTATACGGTTATAGGCTATATGCATAATTCCGCTTCTGTCTTCATAAATAAACAAACCAATACTTTCCTGAGCTCTTCGTTGTGCTCTGTTAAACTTTGGAAATATTTTTTTTATTTCAGCCGATTCTAACAGCAGCGCTACCAGTTCGTTGCCTGTTTCAATATAAGTAACGTTTGCAGTTTCTAAGCACATCGTTACTTCTTTTTTAGATTTATCGTAAAAATGACTTAAGACTCGTTGCTTTATATTGTTTGCTTTACCAACATAAATAATTTCACTTTTATTATTTTTGAAATAATAAACGCCTGTTTTTTCTGAAAGCCCATCTACAATTTTTTTTGGCAATAAAGGAGGAAGTGTAGCTTGGCGAGAACGCGTATTTAAAAACGAATTAAATACTTCTTGATTTTTGTCTAATTGAATTAATTTTTTGAATAAAATTGTAGTGGCTTCAGCATCCCCTTTTGCTCTATGCCTGTCTTTGATAATTATTTTTTGAGTAGCGCAAAGAGATCCTAAACTATAAGAGTTTAAACCTGGAATTAATTTTCTCGATAAACGAACAGTACACAATTTTTTTCGTTTAAAATCGAAACCTAAATCTTTAAATTCCTTGTGAATAATGTTATAATCAAAATTTACATTGTGCGCCACAAAAATAGTGTCACTTGTAAGTTCTTGTACTTTTTGAGCAATTTCATAAAACTTTGGAGCATTGCCAACCATTGCATTTGTAATTCCGGTTAAATTGGTAATAAATGGGGGAATTACACATTCAGGATTTACCAGCGATGTGTATTCATCAATTACTTTTTTGCCGTCAAATACAAAAATGGAAATTTCTGTAATTTTAGAACTATGTCCTGTAGTTTCTATATCTACAATTGAATACATTAATGAAGGGTTTTTTGTAGTTCTTTTAATTCAACGCCTAATTGCGTTAGCATACCAGCAATACTGCTTATTTTTAATTCGTGTTCATCATATTCCTGAGTATTGATACTGCAGGTAAATTCCCATAATTCAATTATTTCATCAACATTTACATAGTAGGGATCGTATTTTTTATTGTCAGAAGCAAATAATAACATACCATGTTCTTCAATTTTATCATAAATGCGTTTGTAAACAAGTCCATCGTTTAACGTAAGAACGATATAGGTTCTTCCATTCTTTATGTCAGAAATATCTTCAATAAAACGCGCAACAATATAAGCTCCGCTTTTTACGGGTAACATAGAATCACCTTTTATTGGAAAAGCTCTGTGAGTTCCCGTTGGTAAAAAAGGCAATTTAATTTTGTTTAAATGTTCTATATATTCAGGATCAGAATAGCCTCTAAGATAGCCTGCGGAAGCTTCAACCGGAACCAAATCAATTAAATCTTCATTTTTTGAATTCACGGTAATTGGAAATAAAATTCGTTTGTTTCCTATTTCAATAAAAGAGGAATCAGTTGCTGCAGATAAATCATTTTTTATAAATGCGTCTATTGGAATATTAAAATATTCAGATAAATCAACTAGAAAATCAATTGGTGGGATGGCTCTATTTTCTTCATAAGAGCTTATTCTTGAGCGGGATACATTTAAAATTGATGAAAATTGTTCTTGTGTTAAACCTTTTAAGGTTCTTAAATGTTTGATGTTATTTGCCAGGTGATTCATAAAGCTTATTAAATGAGCGTATATTGCTAAAATTATAAGCTAAGATAATTTAAATTTTAGAATTACCAAATATTTTGAAAGTTTGTTTGAAAGTTTTCAATGGGTGTTATGAAATTGGGAAAATAATTTTAAAAAATAAACAACAAACTACAAGTTACTTTCTTGACTTTTTCTAATAATGGCTTTTAAATGTTCGGTGTGTGCCAACTTTTTATCTTTCAATTTATTTTTCTTTTGGTTCATTAATTTAGTGTGTTTTGCCTTGTTTATGGTGTTTTTTGGTTGCCCTTTTTTTGCCATTTTAAATAATTTATAGGTTTAAAATTTTAAGGTAATATGCTAAAATAACGCTTCCTTTTTTAAAAAAAGAAGATGTTCTATAATACCATAAATATTTTTTGAAATTATTCAGGGTTTGCAGTTTCGGCTTGCTCAATAGAAACATTATTTAAAGCTTCCATTAATTTATTTGTGTCCCAAAATCCATATTCTTCTGCAACTTTTCCATCAACATAATGAATTGATAAGTGTACTGGAATTTTTAACAGCGTTTTAGAATCAGCGATTCTACCTTGCCAAACACCCCAAAAATTAACCCATTTTTTTTCATCATCATCAATAGTCATTTCAAACACGATTGATTCATCAATATATTCATAGGATGATAAATAAGATATGATTAATTGATGTCCTGTTAAAGCTTCAGTACTTGTTAGTGCTTTATCCCAATTGTTGTGATATATTTTAGAACTATCCGTATATTGTTTTTTCCAGACTTCCCAATCCCCATTTTCGTAAGCTAGCAGATGCTCTTTTGCAATATCAATTTCTGGAGATGAAGTTGTGTATCGAGATTGGTTTTGACATGAAAATAGTGACAAAACACAAAGTAATGTTAACAAATATTGTTTCATAGTCATAAAATTTAGTTATTCATATTGTTAAGTAATTTACGAAAATAAATGAGATAATTTATCAGTGTAATGGTATTTTAGAATTCATAATTTGACCTGCCAATAAAAATGAACAGATTTTTTTCTGACAAAAAAGAAGTACATTTAACAAATTTCAAATTGAGAGTGGCTAAATGAAATGTTTTAGTTTCTAAAAGAGTGAAAATAAAATTATTATATGTTAATAATATCGAGATTAATGAGGATAAAACAGTACCTAATTGTTGCGATTAGCATCATTTTTGTTCTTCAAACATTACAAAGTCAAAACGTTAGGGAGGATTTACTAGCTACTTATAAAGGTGAAGCTATTGGTATAGAGCATGCTTTGAGTATGTACATTAAATTCAATTCCATCGGTGGAAATGAAAAAGAAGCTGGCGAATGGTTAAAAGAAATATGCATTGAAAATGGTTTGTTTATTAAACAAATGGGAGAAGAAAACAATAATTATAATTTAGCAGCATCTCTTTATCCACTTTCAGAACAATTACCAAACATAATTTTTTTAAACCATATTGATGTTGTTCCAGTTGGAGATAAATCAAAATGGGTAAATGAACCTTTTTCAGGAAAAATTATTGATGGGGAAATTTGGGGCAGAGGTTCTTTTGATAATAAGGGAAATGCAATTATGCAGTTATTTTCTCTTCTTGAAATTAAAAAAGCCAACCTTGACAAACAATTGCCTTTTAATATTACTTTTTTGGCTGTATCAAGTGAAGAAAAACAAACTGAGGGAGGAGCAAAGTATGTTACTGATAATTTTTTAAAAGAATTAAATCCTGAAGTAATTATTGGAGAAGGACCTCCAGGATTGATAGGTTTGTTGGATAGCACTTCTAAAATACCATTGTTTGGTATTTCAGTGGCTCATAAAAGAGCATTGTGGTTGGAATTGGAACTGACTGTTGAAACATCGGGTCACGGTTCAGTAACGCCAAAAGAATACGCCAATAAAGAAATGAATACAGCACTATTCAAACTTTTAAAAAAGAAACCAAAAGCAGTTTATACAGATTTAAATGTGAATGTTTTAAAACAACTTGGAAATTTGCAAGGCGGTTTTAAAGGTTGGGTTTTAAAACATCCAAAATTATTCAAATGCATTTTAGTGCCACAATTAAGAAAACAGCCTGAATTATTTGCTTTATTTTCAAACACTGTTACTTTAACCAACATATACAGTCAAGGGGAAGCAATAAATGTGATTCCAAATAAAATTACTGCACAGTTAGATTGTAGATTGCTTCCAGCAGCATCAAAAGAAATGTTTATGGCTGATTTAACAAAAAAATTAGCAAATGATGCCGTAAATATTAAAATATTAGAAGCAATGCCTGAAGTTAAAAATTCAAGTACGGAGACTAAATATTATAAAAGCATACTTAAAGCTATTAAAAGATCCTATCCAACAAGTGATGTAATTTCTGTTTTAATGCCTAATTTTAATGATGTTGGAATCTTTAGATTGTCAGGAATACCGGCCTATGCTTTTACTCCGGTAATTTTAGAAAAGAAGTATTTAGAAAGTATTCATAATATAAATGAAAGAATTCCTATTTCAATTTTAGCAAAAGGACAAGAAACCTATACTTATTTTATAAATGAATTGTTGAAGTAATAAAAAGTTAAAAAAAATACCGAAGGTTAAACTTCGGTATCTTTATATTCTTTAAGGTTTGGTAACCTTACATGTTCTTATAAGTGAATTACTTCGTCATAAGCAGCAGCAACAGCTTCCATAACTGCCTCACTCATTGTTGGGTGAGGGTGAATTGTTTTTAAAACATCATGACCGGTAGTTTCTAATTTTCTACCTAAAACAGCTTCAGCAATCATATCTGTTACACCGGCACCAATCATATGACAACCTAACCATTCACCATATTTAGCATCAAAAATAACTTTTACAAAACCATCAGGAGTCCCTGCAGCTTTAGCTTTTCCAGATGCTGAAAATGGAAATTTACCAACTTTAATTTCATAACCAGCTTCAATTGCTTTAGCTTCAGTAAAACCAACACTTGCAATTTCTGGAGTTGCGTATGTACAACCAGGAATATTACCATAATCAATTTTTTCGGTATGTAAACCTGCAATTTTTTCAACACAAGTAATACCTTCAGCAGAAGCAACGTGCGCTAAAGCAGGACCAGGAACAACATCACCAATTGCATAATACCCTGGGATGTTAGTTTGGTAAAAATCGTTTACTAAAATTTTATCTCTATCTACAACAATTCCAACATCTTCTAAACCAATGTTTTCAATGTTAGATTTAATTCCTACTGCTGAAAGAACAATATCTGCCTCAATAATTTCTTCTCCGTTTTTAGTTTTTACAACTGCTTTTACAACTTTTCCAGAAGTATCAACAGATTCAACGGAAGAACTAGTCATAACTTTAATACCTGCTTTTTTAATTGAACGTTCAAACTGTTTTGAAACATCAATATCCTCAACAGGAACCACGTTTGGTAAAAACTCAACAATAGTTACATCTGTACCCATTGCATTGTAAAAATGAGCAAACTCAACTCCAATAGCGCCAGAACCAACTACAATCATTTTTTTAGGTTGTGTTGGCAAGGTCATTGCCTGGCGGTAACCAATTACTTTTTCGCCATCTTGAGGTAAGTTTGGTAATTCACGAGAGCGAGCTCCAGTAGCAATAATAATATGGTCTGCACTATATTCAGTTACAGTTCCATCTGCTGCAGTTACATCTACTTTTTTGCCAGTTTTAATTTTTCCAAAACCATCAATAACGTCAATTTTATTCTTTTTCATTAAGAATTGAACCCCTTTGCTCATTCCGTCTGCGACGTTTCTACTTCTTTTAATAACCGCTTCAAAATCTTTGTCAATAGCTTCAGCTTTTAAGCCATATTCATCAACATGTTTTAAATAATCATATACTTGAGCGCTTTTTAATAAAGCTTTGGTTGGTATACAACCCCAGTTCAAGCAAATTCCACCTAAATTTTCTTTTTCTACAACTGCAACTTTAAATCCAAGTTGTGATGCTCTAATAGCTGTAACGTATCCTCCAGGACCACTACCAATAATGATTACATCGTATTTCATGTTTTTTGATTTTCTATTAATGTTAACTGATTAACTCAGCAAATTTAAATATTTTTTATTAATGTGTAATTGTTTTTTGCTGTAGGCTATAAGCTATTCTTTTAATATCGCTTCGACAAGCTCAGCGTGACCATTTGTGTAAGACTTAAAAACTTACAAACTTTTAACTTACAAACTAAAAATTACATTCTTTCAGGAACATTAATTCCTAATAAATTAAATGCAGTTTTTATAACTTCACTTACTTTTTTCGAAAGTTGTGTTCTTATAATTTTTTCATTTTTAACATCGCTTCCTAAAATTGGTAATGTTTGATAGAATGAATTGTATTCTTTTACCAAATCGTACGTGTAATTTGCAATCAATGCCGGACTGTGATTTTTGGCGGCGTTTTGAATTACTTCAGGAAATTGTTGAATTTGTTTTATCAACGAACGTTCTTTTTCGTGTAAATCAATTTCCGAGCTTACTTTTGAATAATCAAAATCAGCTTTTCTTAAAATAGACTGTATTCTGGCATAGGTATATTGAATAAACGGACCTGTATTACCAGCAAAATCAACAGATTCTTCTGGGTCGAATAAAATTCGTTTTTTAGGATCAACTTTTAAAATGTAATATTTCAATGCTCCCAAACCAATTGTTCTATATAGTTCTTCTTTTTCTTCGGTTGAATACCCTTCCAATTTTCCTAAATCTTGTGATATGTCACTTGCGGTGTTGGTCATTTCTAACATTAAATCATCGGCGTCAACCACTGTGCCTTCTCTAGATTTCATTTTTCCACTAGGTAAATCAACCATACCATAAGATAAATGGTAACAATTTTTTGCCCAGCCGAAACCTAGTTTTGCAAGAATTAAAAACAACACTTTAAAATGGTAATCTTGCTCATTTCCAACTGTATATACCAATTCATCTAAATCAAAATCTTTGAAACGTTCAATGGCTGTTCCAATATCTTGCGTCATATAAACAGCAGTTCCATCCGAGCGCAATACAATTTTTTCATCTAAACCATCTTCAGTTAAATCTATCCAAACAGACCCATCTTCTTTTTTGTAGAAAACCCCTTTTTTTAAACCATCAGCCACTACATCTTTTCCTAATAAATAAGTATTACTTTCATAATAATTTTTATCAAAATCAACACCTAAGGCTTTGTATGTTTCATTAAAACCTGCATATACCCATTCG
>Ga0316188_10000337_pt1 | contig 19456 bp, 20 predicted proteins | sample Phiworburrow1_MG_FD_204933 | JGI IMG/M metagenome (GOLD analysis project Ga0316188, IMG submission 204933) | Coastal sediment microbial communities from Maine, United States - Phippsburg worm burrow 1 | ecosystem: Environmental > Aquatic > Marine > Coastal > Sediment | place: USA: Maine... | reverse complement strand
GCTGCCGCACAGGCCGACGATATCGAGCGTCTTCATGATTGAGTTTTCTCCCCGCTGACAGGCCGCGACTCCGGCCTCACGACCGATTGGGCCGGAAGTCGAAGGCCAGCACGCGGCACGGGACATCGCCGCACGTGCTAGGCAACGCCGCAGCGGTGGCAGACTCCGCCCCATGATCGACAAGTGCGTCCCCTCCCCGGCCCACGCCCTTGCCGAAGTGCGCGATGGCGCGACCGTGATGATCGGCGGCTTCGGCACCGCCGGCCTGCCGCACGAACTGGTGGACGCGCTGATCGCGCAAGGCGCGACCGACCTCACCATCGTCAACAACAACGCGGGCAACGGCGACACCGGGCTGGCGGCGCTGCTGGCCGCAGGGCGCGTGCGCAAGATCATCTGCAGTTTCCCGCGCCAGACGGACTCCTGGCACTTCGACCGCCTGTATCGCGCCGGCCAGCTTGAGCTGGAACTGGTGCCGCAGGGCAACCTGGCCGAGCGCATCCGTGCCGCCGGGGCCGGCATCGGGGGCTTCTTCACGCCCACCGGCTACGGCACCGAACTCGCCAAGGGCAAGGAAACGCGACGGATCGACGGCCGCTGGTACGTTCTCGAGCAGCCCATCCACGCCGACCTTGCACTGATCAAGGCCGAGCGCGGCGATCGATGGGGCAACCTGACCTACCGCATGACCGCGCGCAACTTCGGCCCCATCATGGCCATGGCCGCCCGCCACACGGTGGCCAGCGTGCACGACATCGTGCCGCTGGGCGCGCTCGACCCGGAGGCGATCGTGACGCCGGGCCTGTTCGTGCAGGCGCTGGTGCAGGTGCCGCGCCAGGCCACCGGTGCCGGCGGCATCGGCAAGGTCGCCGCATGATCGCCGTGCACAGCCCCTGGACGCGCGCCGACATGGCGGCGCTGGTGGCCGGCGACCTGTTGGACGGCGCCGTCGTCAACCTGGGCATCGGCCTGCCCACGCTGGTGGCCAACCACCTGCCCCCGGGCCGCGAGATCCTGCTGCACAGTGAAAACGGCGTGCTCGGCATGGGCCCGGCGCCGCCCGCCGGCGAGGAGGACTTCGACCTCATCAACGCCGGCAAGCAGCCGGTGACCCTGCTGCCCGGCGGCAGCTTCTTCCACCACGCCGACAGCTTCGCGATGATGCGCGGCGGCCATCTCGACGTGTGCGTGCTCGGTGCCTTCCAGGTCTCGGCCGGCGGCGACCTGGCGAACTGGCACACGGGGGCGCCGGACGCCATCCCGGCCGTCGGCGGCGCCATGGACCTGGCGATCGGCGCCAGGCAGACCTGGGTCATGATGGACCACCGCACCAAGTCCGGCGCCTCCAAGCTGGTGCCCGAATGCAGCTACCCGCTGACCGGCCTGGCATGCGTCAGCCGCGTCTACACCGAGCTGGCCGTGATCGACCTGGGGCCGCGCGGTGCCCGCGTCCGTCGCCGCTGCAGGGGGCTCACGATGGAGGCGCTGCAGGCGCTGACGGACATCCCCCTTGCACAATGACGCCATGAGCACACACGCCTTCGTCTGCGACGCCCTGCGCACCCCCATCGGCCGCTACGGCGGCGCCCTGTCGTCGGTGCGCACCGACGACCTGGGCGCCATCCCGATCCGCGCGCTGATCGAGCGTCACCCCGGCGTCGACTGGCAGGCCGTGAGCGACGTGCTGTATGGCTGCGCCAACCAGGCCGGCGAGGACAACCGCAACGTGGCACGCATGAGCGCGCTGCTGGCCGGGCTGCCACCCAGCGTGCCCGGCGCCACCATCAACCGGCTGTGCGGCTCGGGCCTGGACGCGCTGGGCAGCGCCGCGCGTGCCATCCGCGCCGGCGAAGCCGGTCTGGTGATCGCCGGCGGTGTGGAGAGCATGAGCCGCGCCCCGTTTGTCATGCCCAAGGCCGACACCGCCTTCAGCCGCAACAACGCCGTCCACGACACCACCATCGGCTGGCGCTTCGTCAACAAGCTGATGAAGGCCGAGTACGGCGTGGACTCCATGCCGGAAACCGCCGAGAACGTGGCGCTGGACTTCGGCATCGATCGCGCCGCGCAGGACCGCATGGCGCTGGCCTCGCAGCAGAAGGCGCTGGCGGCACAGCGGGCGGGCTTATTCGACGCCGAGATCTGCCCCGTGACGATCCCGCAGCGCAAGGGCGAGCCGGTGGTCGTGGCCCGGGACGAGCACCCGCGGGACACCTCGCTGGAGGTGCTGGCCAAGCTCAAGGGCATCGTGCGCCCGGACGGCACGGTGACGGCCGGCAATGCCAGCGGCGTCAACGACGGCGCCTGCGCACTGCTGCTGGCCAGCGAGGCCGTGGCGGCCCAGCAGGGGCTGACGCCGCGCGCGCGCGTGGTCGGCATGGCCACCGCCGGCGTGCCGCCGCGCATCATGGGCATCGGGCCGGCGCCGGCGACCCAGAAGGTGCTGGCGTTGACCGGGCTGAGCCTGGCGCAGATGGACGTGATCGAGCTGAACGAGGCCTTCGCCGCCCAGGGGCTGGCGGTGCTGCGGCAGCTCGGCCTGGCCGACGACGACGCGCGCGTGAATCCGAACGGCGGCGCCATCGCGCTCGGTCATCCGCTGGGCGCCAGCGGCGCGCGGCTGGCGACGACGGCGGTCAACCAGCTGCACCGCATCCAAGGACGCTATGCGCTGTGCACGATGTGCATCGGCGTCGGCCAGGGGATCGCGGTGGTGCTGGAGCGCGTCTGAGCCGCGGCGCCGGCGCCGGGCAGGTCGGGTGGTAGGCCGCCCGTGAGTCGAACACGGCACCAACAGATTATGAGTCTGCTGCTCTAACCAATCATGAGCTAGCGGCCCCCGAGTGCGGATTATCCCGCCTCGACCGGCGCGCGCAGCGCGCTGGCTACTTCTGCGACAGCGCCTGGCCCACCAGCCGGGACGTGATGTCGACGATCTGGATCATGCGGTCGTACGCCATGCGGGTCGGCCCGATCACGCCCAGCGTGCCCACCACCCGGCCGTCGACCTCGTAGGGGGCGGAGACGACCGACAAGGACTCGTAGGGCACGACCTGGCTCTCGCCACCGATGAAGATCCGCACGCCCTCGGCCCGGCTGCTCACGTCCAGCAAGCGCATCAGCTCGGTCTTGCGCTCGAACAGGTCGAACATGCGGCGCAGGCTGCCCATGTCCTGGCCGAAGTCCTCCACGCCCAGCAGGTTGCGCTCGCCGGAGACCACCACGCTGTCGCTGCTCTCGGCCAAGGCGTCGGTGCCGGCCTGCACCGCCGCCTGCATCAGCGCGGCGATCTCCTCGCGCAAGGCCTCGATCTCGGTCTTCAGCCGGCTGCGCACCTCCTCCAGGGTCAGCCCGGCGTAGTGCGCATTGAGGAAGTTGGTGGCCTCGATCAGTTCGGTCTGGGTGTAGTCGCGGGCGGTGAAGATGACGCGGTTCTGCACGTCGCCGTCCGGGGCCACCAGGATCACCAGCACGCGCCGGTCCCCCAGCCGCAGGAACTCGATGTGGTGGAACACGCTGGCCTTGCGCGGCGCCGTGATGACGCCGACGAAGCTCGACAGATTGGACAGCAGTGACGCCGCCTGCGCGATCACGCGCCGCGGCTGGTCGGGGTGCAGCTGTTCGCGTGCGGCCACCATCTCGGCGTCGGGCCGGTCCATGTCCAGCGGCCGGGCGGTCAGCATGGTATCGACGAACAACCGGTATCCCCGCGCCGTGGGCACCCGCCCGGCCGAGGTGTGCGGGCTCGCGATCAGGCCGAGGTCTTCCAGGTCGGCCATCACGTTGCGGATGGTGGCCGGGCTCAGGTCCAGCCCCGACGCGCGCGACAAGGTTCGCGACCCGACAGGCTGGCCCTCGGCGATGTAGCGCTCCACCAGGGTCTTCAGCAGTGCGCGCGCGCGGTCGTCCAGCATCGCGCGATTGTAGGGAAAGGGCTCGCCGGCGGGGCACACAGCCGCTCCGGCCGACGCAGGCCCTATGGTGTAATCGTTCGCATGCCGAACCGGTTTCGCCACGCCGCACTCGTGGGCAAATTCCAGGCCCGCGGCATCCGCCCGCTGCTCGAGGAGATTGCCCACTTCCTGGTCGGCCAGGGGCTGGACGTGTCCTTCGAGCGCAGCACCGCGCTGGCCACCGGCGTCACAGACTTCGATTCGCTGCCGATCGACGCGCTGGGCCGCGACTGCGACCTCGCCGTGGTCGTGGGCGGCGATGGCACGATGCTGGGCATCGCACGCGAAGTGGCGCGCCACAACCTGCCGCTGGTCGGCATCAACCAGGGGCGGCTGGGGTTCATCACCGACGTGGCGGCCAACCAATGGCGCGAAGCGCTGGCGCCGATGATCGCTGGCGACTACGAAGAAGAGCACCGCAGCATGCTCGAGGGCGAAGCGTGGCGCGACGGCGAACGCATCTACAGCGCGCTGTCGCTGAACGACGTCGTCGTCAGCCGGGCCGCCACCGCCGGCATGGTGGAACTGCGCGTGGACGTGGGCGACGACTTCGTCGCCAACCTGCGCGCCGACGGGCTGATCATCGCGTCGCCCACCGGCAGCACCGCCTATGCGTTGTCCGCCGGTGGGCCGATCCTGCACCCCGGGATCGCGGGCTGGGTGGTGGTGCCGATCGCCTCGCACACGCTGTCGAACCGGCCCATCGTGCTGCCCGATGCGGGCGAAGTGCGCGTGGGCATCGTCGCGGGCAAGGACGTTTCGGCCAACTTCGACATGCACAACCTGACCAGCCTGATCGAAGGCGACCAGGTGCGTGTGCGGCGCTCGGCGCACAAGGTGCGCTTCCTGCACCCGCTGGGCTGGAGCTACTACGCCACGCTGCGGCGCAAGCTGCGCTGGTACGAGGGCGCGGCATGATGCCGCTTGCGCGCATGCGCTGCCTGATCGCAGCCCGCCCGGAGGCCTGATGCTGCGCCGCCTGGCCCTGCGGGACGTGGCCATCGTGCCCGAACTGGCGCTCGAGTTCGAGGCTGGCTTCACGGTGCTGACCGGCGAGACTGGCGCCGGCAAGTCGATCCTGATCGACGCGCTGCAGCTGGCGCTGGGCGCGCGCGCCGACGCCACGCTGGTGCGCGAAGGCGCGTCGCGCGCCGAAGTCAGCGCCGAGTTCGACAGCCCGCCCGCGCTGGCTGGCTGGCTGGAAGAAGCCGGGTTCCGCGACGACAGCGATGACCGGCTGCTGCTGCGCCGCAGCGTGGACGCCCAGGGCCGCAGCCGTGCCTGGATCAACGGCAGCGCCGCCACCATGGCGCAACTGCGTGAGGCCGCCGATGCCCTGCTGGACATCCACGGCCAGCACGCCTGGCAGAGCCTGACCCGCCCGCCGGCCGTGCGCGACATGCTCGACAGCCAGGCCGGCGTCGATACGGCGCCGCTGGCGGCGGCCTGGCGGCAGTGGCGGGCCTGTGAGGCCGCGCTGTCGACCGCCCGGTCACAGCGCGACAGCCTGTCGCGCGAACGCGACCGGCTGGTCTGGCAGATCGGCGAGCTGCAGGCCCTGGCGCCGGCCGACGGCGAGTGGGAAGCCTTGAATGCCGAGCACGAGCGACTTGCACATGGCCAGGCACTGATCGACGCCGCGCGGTCGGCGCTGGAGGCATTGGCGGACGGCGAGCCTTCGGCCGGTGGCCTGATGGCGCGCGCGGTGGACTCGCTGGACGAGGTGCAGCGCCACGACACCGTGCTGGCGCCGCTCGTGGACGAACTGCGCAGCGCGCAGGCGCAACTGGAAGATGCCAGCCACTCGCTGACCCGCTATCTGGCCCGTGCCGAGCCCAACCCGACGCGGCTGGCCGAGCTGGACACCCGGCTGTCCAGCTGGTTGTCGCTGGCGCGGCGGTTCCGGCGCACGCCGGCCGAACTGCCGGCGCTGCTGGCCGGCTGGCAGGGCGAGCTGGCGTCGCTGGACGCCGCGGCCGACCTGGACGCGTTGCAACGCCGCAGCGACGAGGCCGAAGCCGCATGGCGCGCCGAAGCGAAGCGCATCAGCAAGCTGCGGCGCAAGGCGGCACCGCAACTGTCCAGCGCGGTGACGGCGGCGATGCAGCCGCTGGGGATGGAAGGCGGCCGGTTCGAGGTCGTCCTGCAACCGCAGGACAGCCCGCAGGCCTTCGGGCTGGAATCGGCGGAGCTGCTGGTCGCTGGCCATGCCGGCAGCGCGCCGCGGCCTCTGGCCAAGGTGGCCTCGGGCGGGGAACTGTCGCGGCTGGCGCTGGCGATCGCGGTCACCGCCGCCGAACGCGCGCAGGCAGCGGCGAGCGGCCCGGGCACGCTGATCTTCGATGAGATCGACGCCGGCGTCGGTGGCCGCGTGGCCGACACCGTGGGCCGGTTGATGAAGCGCCTGGGTGCGCACACGCAGGTGCTGGCCGTGACGCACCTGGCGCAGGTGGCGGCCTGTGCCGACCAGCACTTCGTGGTGAGCAAGACCCTGCAGGGCGGGCAGACCGTCAGCACAGTTCAGCCGGTTCGCGACGAGGCCCGCGTCGCCGAGGTCGCGCGCATGCTGGGCGGCGAACGCCTGGCCAGCGACACCAGCCGCGCCCATGCGCTGGCCATGCTGGGCGAGTCCCGCGCGCCGTGACGACGCCGGTGCAGACGGAATCACTGGGCGCGGAGCTGGTGCTGCTCACCGGCATCTCGGGCTCGGGAAAGTCGGTGGCGCTGCACGCGCTGGAGGATGCCGGCTACTTCTGCGTCGACAACCTGCCGCCCGAGCTGCTGCGAGACTTCGTTCGCCTGGAGCAGCAGCGCGGCACCGCACGCGTGGCGGTCGCGGTCGACGTGCGCACGGCCACCTCCTTGCCCAAGCTGCTGCCGACGATCGACAGCCTGCGTGCCGCGGGGCTGCAGGTCCGGCTGCTGTTCCTGGACGCCAGCACCGAGGCACTGGTGCGACGCTTCTCGGAGACCCGCAGGCCGCACCCGCTGACGGCCGCGCACGTGCCGGGCGAGCTGGCGCGCGCGCTGATCGAGGCGCTGGAACTCGAGCGAGAGCTGCTGGCTTCGGTGCGCAACGTGGCGACCGTCATCGACACCAGCCAGCTGCGGCCGGCGCAGTTGCGCAGCTGGGTGCGCGGGCTGGTGGGCGTGCCGGCATCGCGCCTGACCCTGGTGTTCGAGAGCTTCGCCTTCAAGCACGGCGTGCCGCTGGACGCCGACTATGTGTTCGACGTGCGCGTGCTGCCCAACCCCTTCTACATCCGTGAACTGCGGCCGCTGACCGGACTTGACGCCCCGGTCGCCGACTATCTGGCCGCACAGCCGGAGGTCGGCCAGATGCTCGAGCAGATCGAGACCTTCCTGCGCCACTGGCTGCCGCACCTGCAGTCCGACCAGCGCAGCTACGTCACGGTGTGCATCGGCTGCACCGGCGGCCAGCACCGGTCCGTCTACATCAGCGACACACTGGCCAAGCGCTTCCAGGACCTGTCCGGCACCTTGGTGCGACACCGGGAACTGGATGAGCGCGCCTGAGCCCCTGCCGCTGTTCCCGTTGCAGGCGGTGCTGTTTCCCGGCGGGCTGCTGGGCCTGAAGGTGTTCGAGGCGCGCTACCTGGACCTGGTCAGCACCTGCCTGCGCACACGGCAGCCCTTTGGCATCGTTTGCCTGCGCCGGGGCAGCGACGCCGGGCGCGGCGCGGTGCAACTGGAATCGGTCGGCACGCTGGCGCACATCGAACAGGTCGACGGCGAGCAGGCCGGCATCCTGCAGATGCGGTGCCTGGGCGGCAGCCGCTTCACGCTGTCCGGCGCGCCGGAACAGCAGCCCGACGGCCTGTGGCGGGCCGCTGTCTTGCCGCTGGCCGACGACCCGGCGGTGGGCCCCGAGCCCCGGATGTCAGCCACGGTGGCGGCGCTGGCACAGGCGATCCAGTCATTGAAGGCGCAGGGCAACCTGCCGTTCGTGGAGCCCTTCCGGCTGAACGATGCGGGCTGGGTCGCCAACCGCTGGTGCGAGATCCTGCCGATCTCGCTGGCCGCCAAGCAGAAGCTGATGGCGCTGGAGTCGCCGTCGGTCCGGCTCAAGCTCGTGGACGAGTACCTTCGCGGCAAGCAGGTCGTCAGGGACTGAGTTCGAGCAACCGGCGCACCGGCGCCGGCAGGCCAAGCCTCAGGGCTTCGTCTCGCGTCGCCCAGCGCCCAGCCGGCAACCTGCCCTCGAGCGCCCGCAACCGCGCAGCCGCCAACCGCGCCGGCAGGTCCCAGCGCAGCGGTTGCAGCGTCCAGTCGAAGTGCGTCAGCGCATGGTCGATCGTGGGCAGCAACGTTGCGCGGCCCGGCCAGGCCGCCAGCAGTGCCTGCCATGTCTGCACGTCGGCCGCCTCCGGCAGGCTCCACAGTCCAGCCCAGACGCCGGACTCGGGCCGCCGCACGAGCCACAGCTGCGGGCCGCGGCGCAGCCACAGCAGGCCCGCCGTCCTGTGTCCGCGCAGCAACCGGCGTGTCTTGTGCGGGTAGGCCTCGGGCCGGCCCAGCGAATGCGCGACGCACACGGCGCGCAGCGGGCAGCGCTCGCAGGCCGGCCGCCGCGTCAGGCACACGCTGGCGCCCAGGTCCATCAGGCCCTGCGTGTAGACCTCCACACCGCGCGCAGGCAGCAACTCGGTGGCCTTCAACCACAGCGCGCGTTCGTTTGCCGCCGCAGACAAGTCGTCGGCAAAGCCGAGCACCCGAGTGAGAACCCGTTTGACGTTGCCGTCCAGAATCGCCACCCGCTCGCCGAAGCAGAAGGCGGCGACCGCTGCCGCCGTGCTGCGGCCGATGCCGGGCAGCGTCTGCAGCACCTCGGCACGGTCGGGAAAGCGCCCGGCGTGGAGATACACCACCGCCTGCGCGCAGCGATGCAGGTGCCGCGCCCTGCTGTAGTAGCCCAACCCGCTCCACAGCGCCAGCACGTCGTCCAGCGGCGCAGCGGCCAGCGCCTGCACGTCGGGGAAGCGCTGCAGAAAGCGCGCGTAGTAGTCGCGCACGGTCGCGACCTGGGTCTGTTGCAGCATGACCTCCGACAGCCAGACGCGGTAGGGATCGCGCGTGCCCTGCCAGGGCAGATCGTGGCGGCCGTGCTTGCGCTGCCAGGCGACCACGCGCGCGGCGATCGACGGCAGCTTGCCTGGCGGGGTCAAGCCGCGTCGGCTTGCGAGTCGGGCGGCGCCAGCAAGCGGCGCGCCACCGCCACGGTGTCGCCAGCGGCCGCTTCCAGCCGCTGCTGCAGGCCGCGCAGGTGTTCGTCCTGCGACTCGACCTCGGCAATGCGCTGTTCGAGTTCGCCCGCCGCTGCCTGGATGCGCTCCAGCGCCTCGCGCCGGCGCTGGAAGGCCTTGCGTCGCTCGCGCAACTGCAGGTCGACCTGGGTCGTGGCCGACTTGCTCCACATCTCGAGCTCGGCAGCCGCGCTTTCGAACACCATGCGCAGCTTGCTCAGCAGCATGCGCCGGAACTGCTCCATGAAGCCCGGCACCGCGAGGCGCCAGGACTGGGTCATGCCGACGTAGCGGCTGTAACTCTGGTCGATCAGCCCGAGCTCGGCGCGGTAACGGTCCAGCGACGGCGCCGGAACAGTCGAGAAGGCAAAGCCAAACTCGCTGTTGAGCCGCTCGAAGCTCGCGGTGAGCATCTGATGCATCTCCTGCGCCCGTGTCTCGGCCCCCCCCAGCGACACCTGGAGGCGCTTGAACAGCTGCCGGAACGCCTTGCGGGCCCCGAGCGCCAGCGGCGCACTGCCGGCCGCCGACTGCATGGCCGAGACCTCGGTGCGCAGCAGCTCACTGCTCAGGCGCAGCAGCGTGTCGCGCTGCTGGCGCGCGCTCACGGCGCGCAGCGCGGCGAGCTGACTGGTGCAGCGCTCGAAGTCGTCCGCCTCGGCCTGCACGCGCTGCAACATCAATCGCACCTTGGCGCCGCTCTTGCCGCGCAAGCCGCGCAGCTCCATCATCTGCTCCGCGTTCTGGCGCCGCTGGTCGCCCAGGCGCCGCAGGGCGCCTTCGCGCAGATGGCGCACCGTCTGCACGGTCGCGTGCGACAGGCTCTCGGACTGGCGCGGCAGCAACTCGCCCGCCAGCGCGGCCTCCAACTCGGGCAGGCGGCTGCGCGCCAGCAGGGAGGCGTCGCCCGACACGCGGGCCGTCAGTGCGTCACGCGCCGAGAGCGGGAAGACGCGCGCCACCGGCAACCCCAGCGTCTTGGCCGTCGATTCGCGCTGGCGCTCGATCTGCGCCTGCACTTCGGCCGCGCTCAGCATCGGGTCGGCCAGGGCGTCGATCTTGTTCAAGACGACAAAACGTTCCAGCGTGTCGCCGCCCAGGTGCTCGCGCCAGATGGCCATGTCGGACTTGGTCACGCCGGCATCGGCACCCAGGATGAACACGGTGGCGTGCGCCGCCGGCAGCAGTGACAGGGTGAGCTCGGGCTCGGCGCCGATCGCGTTCAGGCCCGGCGTGTCCAGGATCACCAGCCCGCGCTGCAGCAGCGGGTGCGGGTAGTTGATGACCGCATGGCGCCAGGCCGGCACCTCGACCAGACCATCTTCGCCCAGCGGCGGGTTGTCCTTGGGGTCCTCGGCGTGCCAGAAGCCCAGTTTCTCGGCCACGTCCACGCTGACGCGTTGGGTCAGCGTCACGGCGGCCAGGGCGCGTGCCAGCGCTTCCGGCTGGCGTGGGTCCAGCGGCATGCGCTGCCAGGGGCCGTCGCGACCGCGCAACTCCACCAGCGACAACCCGTGGAGCCGGGTTTCGATCGGCAGCAAGGCCAGCGAGGGCGGCTCGTCGGGGTCGTGGAACAGCTCCACCGGGCACATGGTGGTGCGACCGGGTGTCGCCGGCAAGATGCGGCGCCCGGTGTCGGCGAAGAAGATCGCGTTGATGAGCTCGGACTTGCCGCGCGAGAACTCGGCGACGAAGGCCACTGTCAGCCTGTCGGCGCGCAGCCGCTGGTGCAGCGATGCCAGCGCGGGCCCGTCGCTGGCGTCGGCCAGATCATGATCGGACAGCAGGCGCGCGAACGCCAGTACGCTGCGGTCCAGCGCATGACGCCAGATCGCCTGGCTGTCCAGCCGGCTGACGAGGGGGCTCAACATGGTGCCAAACATGCTATCGCAGCCCTCGCCGCTGGGTCGGACGCGATACAACTGATGACAAGTGCGCGCGCCAAGGTGTGGCGGCCGTCACGCGCCAGAGCCGTTCAGCGCCTCTGGCAGTGGCGGCAGAAGTACGTTGCACGCTGCCCCTGCACGATGCGCCGCACCGGCTGGCCGCACCGACTGCAGGGCTGCCCGGCGCGGCCGTAAACGCGCGCCTCGGTCTGAAAGGCGCCGCTCATGCCGTGCGCGTCGCGGAAGTCGCGCAGGGTGCTGCCGCCCGCCAGCAGCGCGCGGGCCAGGACGTCGCGCAATGAACCCAGCAGGCGCGCGGCGCGCGGCCGACTGACGCGATCGGCACGCAGCGCCGGATGAATGCCGGCCTCGAACAGCGCCTCGCAGGCATAGATGTTGCCCGCACCGACAACCACGTCGCCTGCAAGCAACACCTGCTTGATCGGTACCCGACGGCGGCGCAAGGCCGCGTGCAGGAACTCCGGCGTCAGCGCGCTGTCGAAAGGCTCATGCCCGAGCGACGCCAGCAGCCGTGCGGCGGGATCCTCGGCCAGCGACGGCGACCACACCACGGCGCCAAAGCGGCGCGGGTCGGTCAATCGCAACAGGCCGTGCGTGGTGAGCAGATCGAAATGGTCGTGCGGGCCCGGCGGCGCCGCAAGTTCGAGCAATGCCAGTGAGCCCGACATGCCCAGGTGCAACAGCAAGCCCTCTTCGCTCTGGCTGCCCAGCAACGGCAGCCACAGGTACTTGCCGCGGCGCCGCGTCGGCCCGAGCCGCAGCCCCAAGAGCCGTTCCGGCACCCGGCCCAGCGGCCAGCGCAAGGGCTTTCCCAGCCTCACGCCCGTCACCTCTGCGCCGCGCAGCGGTTCGTCGATGCTGCGCCGCGTGACTTCAACCTCGGGCAGTTCGGGCATGGCCCATTATGTGAGAATGATTTTCAGATGTTTGGAGCCCTGATGCCCGAGTCCCCACGCCGGCGAATCCGCGCCCTGGCCCTCGTCGCGGCCTGCGCCGTGGCAGGCGTCCAGGCCGCGCCCGTGCCTCCGCAGCCCAGCCGTTCGGCGCTCGATGCGCAGCTGTTCTATCAGCTCCTGATCGGCGAGATGCAGCTCCGCAACGGCGACCCCGGAACGGCGTACCGGGCGTTTCTCGAGGCCGCCAAGCGCACCGCCGACCCGGCGCTGTTCCGGCGCGCGATGGACGTGGCGCTGCAGGCGCGCGCCGGCAACGAGGCGCTCGCGGCCACGCAGTCCTGGCGCGAAGCGCAGCCCGATTCGCCCGACCCCATCCGCCTCCAGCTGCAGATCCTGGCGGCGCTGAACCGGGTGGCCGACGCGCGCGAACCGACCGCCGCCTTGATCGAGCTGACGCCGGCGTCCGAACGCAGCTCGCTGATCACGGCGCTGCCGCGCCTGTTCGAACGCGCCACCGACAAACGTCAGACCGCCGACATGCTGCAGGCGGCGTTGGCCCACTACGCGTCGGACGAAGCCACGCGCACGGCCGTCGCCGTCTCGCGTGGGCGCGCCTGGCTCGCGGCCGACGAGCCCGATCGGGCCCTGGAGTTGGCGCTGCAGGCGGCGCGGCAGGACCCGGCGGCCGCCGGTCCGGCCCTGCTGGCGCTCGAGCTGCTGCCCAAACGCCCGGCCAGCGAGCAGATCGTGATCGACCACCTGGCTCGCCCTGGCACGGAGCCCGCTCTGCGCCTGGCCTACGTGCAGGCACTGATGGCGAGCCAGCGCTTCCCGGACGCCGTGGCGCAGTTGCAGATCGCCACGAGCGAAAGACCGGAAATCGCGCCGCCTTTCCTGACGCTGGGAGCGCTGCAGGCCGAGCTGCGCCAGTTTGACGCGGCCGACGTCGCGCTGCAGCGCTACGTGGCCCTGGTGGAAGGGGAAGCGGCCGCGCCGACGGTTGCACCGGCGGCATCGGCGGTGTCCGCCGCGGATGCGGACGCCCCGGATGCGGCCGCGACGAGCGAGGACGCGCCCTCGGCAGGCCCGACGCCGGACCGGGACAACCAGGCCAAGCAGGGCCTGGTGCAGGCGTGGCTGCTGCTGGCACAGGTGGCAGAGCAAAGAGGCGACTACGGCGCCGCCGAACGGTGGCTGTCCCGCATCGACGACCCCCGCCGCGCGCTGCAGGTGCAGGTGCGCAGGGCGCTGATCATGGCGCGTCAGGGCAAGGTCGACGAGGCCGTCGCGTCGCTGCGGCAGGTGCCCGAGCGGAACCCCGGCGACGCGCGGGCCAAGCTGGTGGCGGAGGCGCAACTGCTGCGCGACGTCGAGCGCTTCCCGGCGTCCTACGCCGCCTTCGCCGTGGCCAACGAACGCTTTCCCGATGACACCGAACTGCTTTACGAGCAGGCCATGGTGGCCGAGCGCATCGGGCGCCTGGACGACATGGAACGCCTGCTCCGGCGCGTGATCGAGGTCCAGCCCGACCACGCTCACGCGCACAACGCGCTGGGCTATTCGCTCGCGGACCGTGGCCTGCGGCTGCCCGAAGCACGTGCGCTGATCCAGCGCGCCCTGGAACTGACGCCCGGCGACCCGTTCATCACCGACAGCCTGGGCTGGGTCGAGTTCCGCCTGGGCAACCTGGAGGAGGCGGAGCGCCAGTTGCGCACCGCCTGGCGCGCGCGACCGGACACCGAGATCGGCGCCCACCTGGGCGAGGTGCTGTGGTCGCGTGGCCTGCGCGACGAAGCACGCGGCATCTGGCGCCAGGCCCAGGCCCGCGACAGTGCCAATGCGGTGTTGCGAGAAACCCTGGCGCGGCTCCAGGTCAGCTTGTGACACCCCGCCGGCCCGCCCGTTGGCCGGTCGCCGCGGGCGGCTGGGCGTTGCTGGGCGCCGTGCTGGCCGGCTGCGCCACCCCGCCGCCGCCCGCGACCATCGTCAGCGGGCGTCTGTCGGTCAGCGTGGCGGCTCAGGCGGGGCAGCCGGCCCGTGGCATGAACGCCAGCTTCGACCTGCGCGGTGATGGCGAAGCCGGTGAACTGAGGCTGTCGACCCTGCTCGGCCCGCAGATCGCCGCCGCCCGCTGGAGTCCGGGCCGCGCCAGCCTGGTCACGGCGGACGGCGAGAAGCTCTACCCGGATCTGACCAGCCTGGCGCAGGACGCGCTGGGCGAGGCCCTGCCACTGCAGGCGCTGCCGGACTGGCTGGCCGGACGGCCCTGGGCCGGCGCCCCCAGCCGGCGCAGCGCAACGGGGTTCGAACAGCTGGGCTGGACACTGGACCTGGCCGCCTGGGCCGAGGGCTTCGTCGTTGCGCGTCGCAACGACGAGCCCGTCGTCACGCTGCGCGTCAGGCTGGAGCCGTCGTCCTGATGGGCCTGCGAGCCGCCTACGATCTGCCGGCGCCGGCCAAGCTGAACCTGTTTCTGCACGTGATCGGGCGCCGCCCCGACGGCTATCACCTGCTGCAGTCGCAGTTCGTGCTGATCGACTGGGCCGATACGCTGCACGTCGAGCGGCGCGACGACGGTCAACTGCACCGGCACGACCTGGGCGCCGCCCTGCCCGCCGACGATCTGTGCCTGCGTGCCGCACGGCTGCTGCGGCAGGCCAGTGGCGTCTCGCTGGGCGCGGACATCCACGTCGACAAGCGCCTGCCGTCGGGGGCCGGCCTGGGGGGCGGCAGCTCCGACGCGGCCACCACGCTGCTGGCGCTGAACCGGATCTGGGGCCTGCACTGGCCGCGCGAACGATTGCAGACGCTGGCCGCCCGACTGGGAGCCGACGTGCCGTTTTTCGTCGGCGGCGCCAACGCGTTCGTCGAAGGCATTGGCGAACGCTTGCGGCCGGCGCCCTGGCCCGAGCAGTGGTTTGCCGTGCTCAAGCCGCCCGCGGCGTTGGCCACGGCCGACATCTTCGGCCATCCTGCCCTGACCCGGGACACGGAGCCTGTTATACTTTTGGGCTCTTTCGAGGACGCCGAGCGTCTGGCTGCGTGGACGAGATGGGTCTGGGAGCAGGGTCGCAACGACCTGCAGGCCCCGGCCGAAGCGCAGTGCCCCGAAGTGGCCCAGGCCGCCCGGTGGCTCGAGGCCCGATTCGGTCACAGCCGCATGACGGGCTCCGGCAGCGCAGTGTTCGCGAGAGCAGGTACAGGCGACCATCCCGTCGCGACCTTTTCGGCAGCCGATGTGGCGCCGGGTTGGGAAGGGCGCCTGTGCCGCAGTCTGCCGCAGCATCCCTTGAGGGGCTGGGTGGACTAGAAGAGTTCGGGGGTGCCGGCAACAGCCGGTGTCCTGCGTAGGGGAGTCGCCAAGTTGGTCAAGGCATCGGATTTTGATTCCGACATGCGAGGGTTCGAGTCCTTCCTCCCCTGCCAAATCCTTCGGTCCTGAACCGGCCACCCCTGGCCAAGGTTTCGTCGTGCTGTTCAACACTGTGCTCTTCACAGGCAATGCCAATCCCACGTTGGCACTGGAGATCGCCAGTCACCTGGGTGTGGATCTGGGCAGGGCGAGCGTCAGCCGTTTTTCCGACGGCGAGGTCACGGTCGAGATCCGTCAAAACGTGCGCGCGCGCGACGTCTTCGTGGTGCAGCCGACCTGCAGCCCGACGAACGAAAACCTGATGGAACTGCTCATCATGGTGGACGCGCTCAAGCGCGCCAGCGCGCGTCGCATCACCGCGGTGATGCCGTACTTCGGATACGCGCGCCAGGACCGCCGCCCGCGCAGCACGCGGGTGCCGATCAGCGCCAAGGTGGTGGCCAACCTGCTGGAAACCGTGGGCGTGGAGCGCGTGCTGACGATGGACCTGCACGCCGACCAGATCCAGGGCTTCTTCGACATCCCGGTGGACAACATCTACGCGTCGCCGGTGTTGCTGTCGGACCTGAAGAGCAAGAGCTACCGCGACCTGATCGTGGTGTCGCCCGACGTCGGCGGCGTGGTGCGCGCGCGCGCGCTGGCCAAGCAGCTGGGCTGCGACCTGGCCATCATCGACAAGCGGCGGCCGCAAGCCAACGTGTCCGAGGTGATGCATGTGATCGGCGACATCGACGGTCGCAACTGCGTGATCATGGACGACATGATCGACACTGCCGGCACGCTGGTGAAGGCGGCCGAGGTGCTCAAGGAGCGAGGCGCACGCAGCGTCTACGCCTACTGCACGCACCCGGTGTTCTCGGGTCCGGCGATCGAGCGCATCCGCAACTCGGCGCTCGACGAGGTCGTGATCACCAACACCATTCCGCTGTCCGAGGCCGCCGCGGCCTGCCCCAACATCCGCCAGCTGTCGGTCGCCTTCCTGTTCGCCGAGACGATCCGTCGCATCAGCGACGGCGAGTCGGTGACCTCGCTGTTCTCGGAGCAGAACAACAACTTCTAGGTGTCAAGACGGGCTCCCGAAAGGAGCCCGGCACGCTTTCGGGCCTCGGCCCGCATCAACGGCCCTGGTCGCGGGGCCTTTCAACTTGGAGTGAACATGAAATTCACCGCATACGCGCGTACGCAGCAGGGGACCGGAGCGAGCCGCCGCCTGCGCAGTGCCGGCAAGGTTCCGGGCATCGTCTACGGGGCCGGCGAGCCGGCGATGATCGAACTTGACCACAACGCCCTTTTCTTCGCCCTGAAGAAGGAAGCGTTCCACTCGTCGCTGCTCGAAATGGCCATCGGCGACAAGACCGAGACGGTGCTGCTGCGCGACTACCAGAGCCACCCCTGGAAGCCGCTGGTGCTGCACGTGGACTTTCAGCGCGTAGACGAGACGACCAGGCTGCGCAAGAGCGTGCCCGTGCACTACGTCAACGAGGACCAGTGCGAGGCCGTCAAGACGGACAAGTGCCTGATCAACATCGTGATGAAGGAACTCGAGATCGAGTGCCTGGCCCAGAAGCTGCCGGAGTTCATCACGATCGACCTCAGCGGGCTGAAGAAGGGCGACTCGATCCACTTGCGGGACGTGCAGCTTGATGAAGGCATCAAGATCCTGCGCCACGGCCGCAAGGACATCACCCTGGTGAGCGTGGTCGAACCGCGCGTGGAGGTGGAGGAAGTGGCGCCCGTGGTCGTCGCGCCGGCCGAGCCCGACAAGGGCAAGGGCAAGAAGGACGAGAAGCAGAACAGGAAGTGATCCCCCGGTAGAGGGAGGCGGCGCCTCCCCCAAGGGCAGGCCCCACTGCGGTGGGGCTTTTTCATGCCTGCGGCCGGGATAATCCTGGCCATGATTCGACTCTTTGTCGGCCTGGGCAATCCGGGCCCGGAATACGAGGCCACGCGGCACAACGCCGGTTTCTGGTGGCTCGAAGCGCTGGCTCGCAAGCTGGGCGCCGGCCTGGGGGCCGACCGCAGCTACCAGGGTCTGGTGGCGCGGGTGAACCGCCCGGGCGCCGAGCCGGTCTGGCTGCTCGAGCCGATGACGTTCATGAACCGCTCCGGCGTGTCGGTGGCGACACTCGCACGCTTCTTCAAGATCGCGCCACAACAGATCCTGGTCGTGCACGACGAGCTCGACCTGCAGCCGGGTCAGGTCAAGCTCAAGCAGGGCGGCAGTGCCGCCGGGCACAACGGGCTGAAGGACATCCAGGCCATGCTCGGCACCGCCGACTTCTGGCGCCTGCGGCTGGGCATCGGCCACCCCGGGGTGAAGTCGGAGGTGGTGAACTACGTGCTCAAGAAGCCATCGCCGGACGATCGGAACGCCATCGAACTCGCGATCGACAAGTCGATCGCCGCCAGCGACGACCTTCTCGATGGTCCGATGGCGCAGGCCCTGGCGCGCATCCACGCGCAGCCGCCGCGTCCGAAGCCGCCCCGCCCAACGCCGCCGCCGGAGACCGACCCATGAGAGTCCTGACATGTCTGCTTTTCTGCGCCCTGACCCTGCCGGCCACGGCGCAGACCGTCTGGCGCTGCGGGACCGATGGTCGCACCTTCACCGATCGCCCCTGCGTCGACGGCCAGGAACACCGCGTCGACGCCTCGGTGCCGGCCGCGGCGCTGGCAGAGGCCCGGGAGGTCCGCGAACGCGAGCGCCTGGCCTTGCAGCGGCTGGCACAGGAGCGCAGGGCGCGCGAATCCGAAGCGCAGCTGCTGGCGCCCGCTGGCATCCAGCGCGCCGCGCTGCCGGCAGAAGCGGCCGAGCCGCCGCGACACCGCAAGTCACGCCGGCGGCCGGCACCGGAGCCGAGCCCGGACGCCAGCCGGTGGGTCAGTCCGCGACCGCGTGCAGCCGGCGGTACTTGAGCATCAGCTGTTCCGGCGTCTCGACGAAATCCGGGTGCAAGGGGATGCAGCTGACCGGGCAGACCTGCACGCACTGCGGTTCGTCGAAGTGCCCCACGCACTCGGTGCATCGGTGCGGGTCGATCTGGTAGATCTCCTCGCCCATGGAAATCGCGTCGTTCGGGCACTCGGGCTCGCACACGTCGCAATTGATGCATTCGTCGGTGATCAGCAGGGCCATGGAATGGGGGTTCGTCAGCGGTCGGCCTGCGCCACCCGCTCCTGCAGACGTCGCAGCACCGAGGGTGCCACGAAATTGGAAACATCACCGCCCAGGCTGGCAATCTCGCGCACGAAGGTGCCGCTGACGAACTGGAACTGGTCCGACGGGGTCATGAACACCGTCTCCACGTCGGGCATCAACTGGCGGTTCATGCCCGCCATCTGGAACTCGTACTCGAAGTCGGTGACTGCGCGCAGGCCGCGCACGACGACCTTGCCGCCCTCGGCGACGACGAAGTCACGCAACAGGCCGCGGAACGGGAGCACCTCCACGTTCGGATAGGGCGCCGCGATCTCGCGCGCGATGTCCAGCCGTTCGGCCGGCGTGAACATGGTGCGCTTGTGATGCCCGGCGGCCACCGCAAGGATCAGCCGGTCGAACAAGCCGGCGGCCCGGCGCATCAGGTCCTCGTGGCCCAGCGTCATGGGATCGAAAGTGCCCGGGTAGATCGCGGTCAGCGGCGATTTCAAGGTCACGGCGTCGGCTCCTGTGGCGACCAGTCTACCCGCAGCAACTGGGCGCTGACGGCGCCGGCGCGCGCGCTGCGGTGCGGCTGCAGGCCCGGCGGCAGCGGGTGCAATGGCGCCGCGGCCTCCAGGTACAGCCAGCCGCCGGAGACCAGCAGCGGCAATGCAGCCGCCACAGCGGTGGCCGACAACCCGGCGTCGAACGGTGGATCCAGCAAGACGAGCTCGAACGACGCCGGTGGCGAACGCGCCATCCAGCGCAGCGCGTCGGCGCCCTGCACCGCCACCATGGGCAGCTGCAGCCGCTGGCGCTGCCGGATCAGGTGCGTCACCAGCGCCGGGTCGCGCTCCAGCAAGACCACCGAGGCCGCCCCGCGCGACGCCGCTTCGAATCCCAGCGCGCCCGTGCCGGCAAATG
>Ga0316188_10000336_pt1 | contig 19472 bp, 21 predicted proteins | sample Phiworburrow1_MG_FD_204933 | JGI IMG/M metagenome (GOLD analysis project Ga0316188, IMG submission 204933) | Coastal sediment microbial communities from Maine, United States - Phippsburg worm burrow 1 | ecosystem: Environmental > Aquatic > Marine > Coastal > Sediment | place: USA: Maine... | reverse complement strand
GTATCGGGCAGCATCGCGAGGATCACCGTGCCTTCCGCCGCCTCGTCCGCAATGTCGAGCGCCGTCGCAAGTGTCGCTCCGGAAGAAATACCGGTGAAGATACCCTCCTTCGCGGCCAGTTCGCGTGACACCGCGATAGCGCGATCATCAGAGACAGAGCGCAGTTCGTCGAAGACCTCCCGATTCAGGACTTGCGGAATGAAATCCGGCGTCCAGCCCTGGATTTTGTGGGGAGCCCAGTCTGAGCCGGCAAGCAGGGCTGCCGCAGCGGGCTCAGTCGCGACCACCTTGAGATCGGGCCGCGCAGCTTTAAGTATTTCACCTGCGCCTGTCATGGTGCCGCCGGTGCCGTAGCCCGTTACCCAGTAGTCCAGGCGCTTGCCTGCGAAATCGCTCAGGATCTCGGGACCCGTTGTGTTGCGATGATAGTCCGGGTTCGCCGGATTCTCGAACTGGCGTGCAAGGAACCAGCCGTACCGATCGGCGAGCTCGTGCGCCTTTTTAACCATGCCGGTGCCACGCTCGGCAGCGGGTGTCAGGATAACCTTCGCGCCGAGGCCGCGCATCACAAGGCGACGTTCGACCGAAAACGAATCCGCCATGAGCGCGACAAAAGGGTAACCCTTCGCCGCGCAAACCATGGCAAGAGCGATGCCGGTGTTCCCCGAGGTCGCCTCGATGACCGTCTGCCCGGGCTTCAGTGTGCCTTTTTGCTCGGCGTCGTTGATGATCGCGAATGCGAGGCGGTCCTTGACCGAGGCCATCGGGTTAAAGGACTCGACTTTCACGTACAAATCCACGTGCTCGGGACCCATGCGATTCAACCGGACCACGGGTGTATTTCCAATCGTCTCCAGAATATTGTTGTAGATCATCGCTTTATCCTTGTTATTTTCGGCTATCCAGTGTGTTTAGCACAAAACTGGCACGCCCGCTTTGACGCTGGCCAGACAGTTATAGCCTATTGTTATAAGAATCTGCTATACCTTGCAGCCTTACCGCGATCGCGAGTGAAACCGAACGGTCCCGAAAAGGTCTCATTACTATTCGCAATTAAACGAGCTCACCAGCAACAAACCGATGAAACTGCAGCAACTCAAGTATCTGCTTGCGATTGTCGACAATGGCCTTAACATCACGGCCGCTGCCGAACGCCTGTACACGTCGCAACCCGGCGTGAGTAAACAGTTAAAGCTGCTGGAAGAAGAGCTTGGCATGCAGATATTCACGCGCAGGGGCAAAAGCCTCGGTGGCGTAACCCCTGCCGGTGAACGAATTATTGAGCGTGCAAGAGTCATCATGCAGGAGGTCGATAATATTCGCAGCCTCGCTGCCGACTATTACGAAGAAGAAGATGGCTCCCTGTCGATCGGCACCACGCACACGCAGGCGCGCTACGTGCTGCCCGAGATTATCGCCGAATTTCGCAAGCGCTTTCCTGACGTCGGACTGAACCTGCACCAGGGAACGTCGGAACAGATTGCCGATATGGTGGCAGGCAACAAGATTGACTTCGCGATTGCCACGGGCTCCCAGGACCTTTTTTCCGACCTGCTGCTCGTCCCCAGCTATCACTGGGACCGCTCGATCATCGTGCCGAACGGACATCCGCTCACCAGTATTGATCGCAAGATCACACTGCATGATCTCGCCAAATATCCTCTGGTGACCTATGTATTCAGTTTCAGCGGCGAATCATCGCTCAAGCGTGCATTCGCGGATGAGGGACTGGAGCCCAATATAGGGTTCACGGCACGTGACGCTGATGTCATCAAGACCTACGTTCGCATGGGGCTCGGCGTCGGCATCGTTGCCAGTATGGCGGCGGATTGTGCCGACAAGAAAGACCTGCAGGTCATCGATGCGGAAGGACTGTTTCCGCGCAGCATGACGTGGATTGGCTATCGGCGGGATGCCGTTATGCGGCGCTACATGCTTGAGTTTCTGCAACTCTTCGCACCGCATATTGACGACCGGCAGCTTGACGACCTGCGCCGCGCGAACACCCAGGAAGAGGTCAACCAGCTGTTTCACGACAGGAAGCTCCCGCTGCGGGGCGGCTGTGCGGATACCGTAACCGCTGCTGCCTAGCCGCTAGTAAATGCGAATTCCGCCGTGACGCCTGCGGCTGCGATAATCAGACCACCAAAGTCCGCCGAGCAATCCAACAATCAGGCAGACCAGCGTCGCACCGCCAACCCAGCGCAGCGGCATGCTGCCCTTGTATTGCTCCTTCATGCCCTGGATTGACGCGTTCTCTTCCTGCAAGGCCCTGATTTCGCTCTGGGCACTCTCGAGTTGGGCGGTCAGGGATGACGTTTCGTTGCGCAGGACATCAATGGTTGCCGCAGGCTCCGCAAACGCCTGCTTCGCCTGTTCGAGTTCAGCGGCCAGCGCGTCCCGTTGGGCGATGGTCTCCTCAACGATCAATTTCGCTGGCTTGTCGTCCACAAGGTAGGCGCTTTTTACCCAGCCTTCCGTGCCATCCGGCAGGCGGACATTCGCATAGTTGACCGCGCGAATCAGGACCTCCATCGACTGGCCGCTGTCGAGTGTTCGAAACGCCCGACCGCTCGTGTCCTCTGCTTCATACAGGCCGAGTTTGAGATTGTCGGTAACGTAGGCTGTCTCCGCCGCCGCCACGATGGGCAGCAACGCAAGAACCCCAATAATCAGACGCATAGTCGATCTCCAGTGCTGTACGCGAGTGTACTACACGCGAAATACTAAGCTGTGTGAACTACTGCTCGTACAGCCAGCGGAGTAATGCTTCCTGGACTTCCTCGCCCGGGCCGCGGTGGATGTCTTGGAAATTCTGCAGCACAACGACACTGAAACGACGACCGGACCTGGCCTGCAGGTAGCCCGCGATTGCGGTAACGTCATCAAGCGAACCGGTTTTCAGGTGGGCTTTGCCCGCAAGCTCGCTGCCTCTGAAGCGACGGGACAGTGTGCCGTCCAGACCTGTCAGGGACATCGATGCAAGGTACTCGGGCATGTAGGGCTGCTTCCAGGCGAAGCGCAATAGTGACGCCATGTCGGCTGCAGTGATACGCGATGCCCGCGACAGCCCGGCGCCATTCTCGATGGCAAGCTCGGCAGGTTCCAGTCCGTTGTCGCTCAGCCATTTGCCAATAACTTCTCGCCCACCCTTCTCGGTACCGGGCGGGCCAAGAACCTCGGCCGCCAGCGTGTACAGCACCTGGCGGGCCATGACGTTGTTGCTGTGCTTGTTGACTCTCGCGATCATCTCGGCGAGCGATGGCGAATCAAAGGTAAATAATGGCTCCATGTCCTCTGGCGCAACAGCCTTGCGCCACCCGCCGTCCAGTGTCCCACCGGATTCCCGCCAGAGAGACGAGAACAGGCCGTAGGCAAATTCGTTGTGCGACAACACGGTCCGATCCATCGCGTAACGTTTGCAACCATTCGGAAATCGTCCTGAGAACGTCACCCCGTCGTTGTCGCCATTGTTTGTAACCGTTATGCCGCGCTGGTATCCACCGCAATACCCCTGTACGAGCTTCAACCGGTTGTCCACACCCAGGTTTTCGAGCGGCGGATCGAGACGGACCGTCACCGACTCACCGTCGGGCTCAAACCAGTAGCGCACTACCTTGAAGTTCATGAGTAGTGCATTGGGCGCGACGTTGTAAGCACGCAGTGGTTGCTTGTCGAATGCGGCGGGATCGTACTCGCCGATATCAAAGTAACTGTCGTCAAGCAACAGGTCGCCCGAGATGCTGTCGATGCCTGACTGACGAATACGGCGCAGCATTTTCCAGACACGCTCAGTGACAAGAAACGGATCGCCGTGACCTTTCAACAGCAGGTCGCCCTCCAGAGTCCCATCCTTGATCTCACCGAGCGCATAGATGTCGGTCTTCCAACGGTAGGCAGGTCCCAGGACATCAAGAGCGACCAGGGTAGTGAGCAGCTTCATGGTCGATGCTGGATTTCGCGGCTCCCCGGGCAGCCATGCCAGGACAACTTCACCCGTATCGAGATCTTCGATGTGAACACTCAGCGAGTCCTGCGGCACCTGGCGAACCTGCAGTGCGCTGCGAACGCCGGCCGGCAATTCATCCTCGTCAGCATGCGCTGCGCCGTGGCACAACAGTGACGCCACCAGCAGGCAGGCAATGAGGTTGCGAAAACAGTCAGGCATTGTCCGATTCCATTTTGGGCAGGTGGCGATCAAGCGCGCGGCTCGCGGCGCGATGCATGACCCATGTCAGCACAACGATCGCGATGAGGCCAGCGCCACCAAGCCAGTAACCGAGTGTTGTCGGGGTTGCCTCCCCCGCTAGTATCTGTCCGATATCCCGTGCCAGTGTCCCGAGATAGACATACATGGCGACCGGCATGAGCATGCCGACGGCGGTCGCCAGCAGGTGCACCCGTGCCCGGACCGACGTAATGCCGTACATGTAGTTAAGCAGATTAAACGGGATCACGAGCGACAGCCGCGTCAACACAACGATGAGGAAGGCTTCCTCCCGCAGTCCTGCCTCGATGGCCTGGAGTCGTGGCTTGTCCGCGACTTTTGCCGCGACCCAGTCGCGCGCTACGAGGCGACCTGCCAGGAAGGCGCATTGCGCGCCCAGCGTTATTGCAAGCGCGGATACCAGCGTGCCGATGCCCAGCCCGAACAGGTAGCCTGCGATCATCATGGAGCCCGAACCGGGGACGAACAGGACCGTCGCCAGGACCACGCACACGATGTAAACGAACGCTCCGGCGACCGGGTTGGCCTGCGCCCAAGTGACCGCTGCCAGCACAGGTTCGGCGATTGGCGTTACATACACGGCGTAGACGAGGGCGAGAAATATCACCACCATCACGAGGCGATTGAATAGGCGTCGAGTCATCGTGCTGGTCTCTTGATCCTGAACGTGCGGATGCGATCCGCGAGTGTGGTTGGGCGCACGCCCAGCAATTCTGCTGCGCCACCCTTGCCCGAAACCTTCCAGTCAGCCCGCTCAAGCGCCTTTATCAGGTTGGTCTTCTGGAACTCTCGCATTTCTTTTTCGGTCATCGGTTCTTCGCCGCGTGGCTCGGCCGGCACCGCGGGTTCATCGTCGAATTTTAGCTCCGGCATCGACAGGTCCAGTCGCAGCGACTTGCCCGGGGAGAGAATAACAGCGCGTTCGATCACGTTCTTGAGCTCCCGCACATTACCGGGCCAGCCGTATGACTTCATGTTGGCGACCTGCGAGCGTGTGAGCGTCAGCGCTTCCCGGCCAAAGTCCTTGCAGGTCTGCTCAAGGAAGTGTTGGGCAAGCTGTACGATGTCGTCACCACGCTCGCGCAGTGGCGGCACGTCCACCGGGAACACGCTCAGCCGATAGAAGAGATCTTCGCGAAACTCGCCGTCGACGATCAGGCGTTCGAGGTCCCGATTGGTCGCCGCAATGACACGAACATCGACGGATTTCGTGATGTCGTCACCGACCCGCTCGAACTCACTCTCCTGCAGGACACGCAACAACTTGCCCTGCAGCTCCAGGGGAATTTCGCCGATTTCGTCGAGAAAAATCGTGCCCCCATCGGCAAGCTGAAAACGACCAATTCGATCCCGGTGCGCACCGGTGAAGGCGCCCTTCACGTGTCCGAAGAACTCACTTTCGAACAGTTCCTTGGGAATAGACGCGCAGTTCACTTTGACCAGTGGCCCATCAGAACGCGGGCTCCGGGCGTGGATCTCCCTGGCGACGAGCTCTTTGCCGACGCCCGACTCGCCCTGTACGAGCACGCTCGCCGGCGTCTCCGCGACGGCTTCAATGCGTTTCAGCATCCGTCGCAGCGCCTGGCTCGTGCCAACAATACGGCCGAAATTCAGGGCGACGTTGACTTCCTCGCGCAGGTAATCGCGTTCGTTCTCCAGTTCCTCGCGCAGGCGGGCGTTTTCGGCAAGCGTCCGCCGCAACTCTCGTTCGGCACGATTTCTTTCGGTAACGTCTTTTGATGCCACGAGCATTCTGTCGACGTGGCCATTTTCGTCGCGATGCGAGATTGCCGACATGATGAGATCGATTGGCTGGCCATCCTTGGCAACCATCTGGCGCTCAAGGTTATTGAAGTCACCCTCGGCGATCAGTTCACGCAATCCACCGTCGGCGTATTTCTTCTGGTCAGCCACACTCATGAAATCGGTAATCGGGCGGCCCAGCACTTCGTCGCGCGTGAATCCCAGTTTACTGAGCCAATGGTCCGTGACCGTGATGATCAGACCATCCCCGTCCACGGTGTGCAGCATGGCTGGTGTCGATCGATACAGTGTGCGGTACTTGAAGTTCGCGCGCGCCTGGTCGGACAGCTCTGAATACATGGCGACCGTCCGCAGATATTTGCCCCCGGTGTCATACTCGACAAAGGCGTTCGTAACGCACTCAACAATCTCGCCCGAAGACGAGACAAACGACACGGGTTTATTCTCAAGCTTGCCGCGCCTGCGCAAGGCCGGACGCAATTCGTGCACGATGCACTCAGCCGTTTCCGCGGTCGCGAATTCCTCCGGACGGTGCCCAACCATGTCCTCGAGTTCATAGCCAAGGCGCTCCAGCATGGCGTCATTGACATCGAGATAGGCGCCGTCTTCGGCAATCGACGTGGTCATGACCGGTGCCTTGCGAAACAACCACTCGTAGTCTTCTTTTGAAATCATCGGCGGATGATATACGAAATTTCGTAAATTATCTTACGGTTTTTCGTAATTTACGATATTTCGTAAGATTGTATTTTTGGCTAAGCCCCTGTTTTATAGGGATTTAGCAAGTTGGCACGAGATATGCATTTAGGAGGACAGAATGTATTACCTCTGAATCCCAGCATCACCGAATTTTTAAAGGACACACTAATGAAAGCCAGGAACATTGAAAACAATCTCGCGCTGATAGGCGCGCTGATCGTTTTGGTTGGCGTTTCGTTTGCCGCCGAGGATGCCCTCGGCTTTGAAACCGCCGACGTAACCAGCACGGCCGTTGCAATTCACGACGTAGCAGACAGCACGACGAGCGGTGCGGCGAAAGCCAATGCCGACGCGGCAGCGCTGGCTGCCAAATCGTTGGCACGCGAAAACTGGATCGACCTTGATATCAAGCACGATGACCACACGTCTATGCTGGTTGCAGGCAAGAAGTAAGGTCTGACAAGAACCCCCTTCGGTTGCGACTCGACCAGGTATCTCTTTCCCCCGAAGAACTGGTCGCGCTTCCGAAAATCAAGCCGGAAGGATTTCGGCTTTTGCGGACCTGGAAGGTCCGGCGGCATTCCCCCCCAGCCGCTAACTATTGGGCGCCGGTTCGCCGGCGCCCTTTCTTTTTGCCCTTATTGTTCGTACCTAGTCATCGGCAACCCTGTCCCGGTGCGCTTCGGCGCGAGCATTTAGATTGCTGGAATTGCGGCTACTGATCGACTTGCGCAAGCGCTTGAGCCATGCCCGTGCCCAGGTGAACTCGATACTCAAAATCGCAAGCCCCACAGGGATCACAATTAATGCGGGACCGGGTGTGACCAGCATCACCACACCGACTGCAAGAACCGTAGCTCCTACAACGCCGATAATGATGCGTCGTGCGGTCTTGTATGTGAGATGCGCCGCTCGCCTGATCAATCAAAGATCCTTCGCTTTTTCCGCGCTGTGTCGTAGCCTTGGTGCATGAACATCAACCGAGCCTCCATTGTAGCGCTGTTTGTTGCCGCCAGTTACATTTCGACTGCGTTTGCCAGCGAAAGTGTCGTCGTTGCAGCAGCAGAAGCGGAAATTGTTGTTACACCTCGATCTGCCAATCTGAAGTTGATCGAATTGCCCGCACTCGATTTTGATCTTCGCGCAACAATAAGCTGCAGCGGCACGGCAGAATCACTGACGCTAAGTATCGCCGATACGTACACAACACTGGGGCAGGACGCTATCGCCGACGAGCCATCAGCCGAGGTACGACTGACCGTACCTGCACCCCAGATTTCTCTGGCCGCCAGTCGAGGTTTCTGCCTCAGGGATGATCTGGCAAGTACAGACGAACTACTGGTGCCCGGCCTCGCTACCGCACATGCGTCATTGCGCTGCAGGAATGAAGACAGTGTGACAGTGCATTTCGCCAGTGCACCGTTGCAGGTCAGGCTGCGCTGCAGCCGCCCCTCGACCGAAGATCAGGACCCATCGCCGGACAGGTGATGGCCCAGGAATGCGATAGTCTTGTCCCAGGCGTCGGCTGCCGCTTCTGCGTTGTAGTTTGTTCCGGTCGGATTGGCGAACGCGTGCCCAACCCCCGGGTAGATGTAAATCTCGTGTTCCTTGCGCAGGTGCTCCAGCGCGTCGCGAAACGCTTCTACAGAGTCCACCTTGATACCGGCATCATCAGCTCCGAATAAGCCGAGAATAGGTGCGTTGATTGGGCGGAGCTTGTCTTCGTCGGCCGTGACCTGCCCATAGTAAATGACGCTTGCATCGAGATCATCCGGAAACAACTGCGCCGTATTCAGCGACCAGCCGCCGCCGAAACACCAGCCCAATGACCCGACACGCGGTGCTCCGGCTGTCGCCAGGAATTCATACGCACCACGAAGGTTTTCCCGGGCCACCTCAGGTTCCTCGACGACCTCGAGCATCAACGCCCGTGCCTCCGCCGGTGTACTCGCCGTCTGTCCACCGTACAAATCGACCGCCAGCACCATGTAGCCTTCCCCGGCAAGGCGGTCGGCCATTGCGCGGACATTGTCATTCAGGCCCCACCATTCGTGAATCACGATCAAAGCAGGCAGCGGTTCCAACATATCGGACGGCGCTGAAAAATAGCCGTACACATTTTGGTCCCTCACCTCGACGTAGGCCATTCTGGGCTCCGAAATAACGGCCCGCGCAGGTGCGACTTCGGCAACAGGGCTCGGCTCCGGCGTATCCTGGGCATGCTCCCTCGACATGGCTTCGGCGTTCTCACGGCCCGCGACCTTGTCGGATTCGTCGTTGACGGCCTCTTCTTTTGCGCAAGCGCTCAATAACAGGCCGCCGACCAGAAGCGCGGCAAGCGTGCCCGTTTTCGAAAGACTGGCTGTCAACATTCTCTATTCCTGGTGTTTTGCGGAGTGCTGTAGTTTAAAACAATGCGCCGCGCTAGTCCCACTCGTCATCATCCCACTCCTTGAGTTTGCTCTTGTCGACCTGCTTCCATTGCTGTTCACTTAGGCGGTTGTAGCTGACAACCTTGGCGATCGTATAGACGACGATCACGGCGATCATGACAAGAAGAAAGATCAGGCCCTTTGGCATCGCGCTCTGCCCTGTGGTTTGCTGTGTCCACAGCATAGCATCGGCGTGGGCATATCGTCAGAGAGCGCAGCAGGGGCAACCGGAAAAACATGACGCATGAGGCACCACTGGTAGAAATTCGCAACGCCACGATCTGGCGCGGGACGACCTGCGTGTTCGAAGACCTTAACCTGGTCATCAAACAACATGAACGGGTCGCGATTGTCGGACCGAATGGATCGGGCAAGACCACACTGCTCAAGGCAATTAATCGCGAACTGTATCCGGTTGCACGTCCGGATACCGTATTCAGGATCCTGGGGCGGGACCGGTGGAATGTCTGGGAGCTGCGCAAGCATATCGGTCTCGTTTCGCAGGACCTGCAACAGCGCTATACGCCAGCGACGACCGCACTCGAGGTCGTCGTGTCCGGCTTTCACTCGAGTATTGGCGTGCACGGCACGCTGGCGAAGCGTGTTAACCGGCAGCAGCTGGATGCCGCGCACACGACGCTCGCGGAACTGGGCATCGAATCACTGGCGAACACACCATTACGGGCCATGTCGACCGGCCAGCAGCGCCGGTGCATCCTGGCACGGGCACTGGTACACGAGCCTCATACGCTGATACTGGATGAGCCAACGGCGGGCCTCGATTTCGCAGCAAGCTTCGACTACCTGCAGCGCATTCAGGCGTTGTCGGCCGCCGGGCGCAACATTATCGTCGTTACTCACCATCTCAACGAAATTCCACCAGCAGTAGACCGCGTGGTTCTGCTTCAGAACGGCCGCATCGCCGCTGAGGGCAGCAAAGGCGAGGTACTGAACGAGGCACAGCTCAGTGAGGTCTACGAAACATCGATCCGGGTGACCGAGATCGACGGCTATTACCTGGCATACCCGGGCCAGAACGCTAAAACGTGACCTGTTACGCTATTTTTTTGCAGCCGGGCTATTATCCTGTGTCTTATGTTCAAACCGGTCCACAGAATCATTACCAGCACTCCGCTTGTCGCGATGCCCGCATTAGCGGCTGAGGGCGGCGCGCAGACCGGCATCACGAGTGTAGGACCCGCGATGTTCCTGTTCATAATTGCAGGTACGCTGCTATTGACCCTGGTTTTCCGCTCTGCGGCAAATCACCTGGCAACGTTCATTACCGGCAAGATCGGTCAGTTCCGAATCCGCTCCGCGCTGGCAAAACGCAGCCCGGACGTCTTGCACGATTTCATTCTGCCTGGTGCCTACGGCGGTCTTGCCAAAATCGATCATGCAATTCTTACAGCGGGCGGCATTCTTTGCATCCAGACCAAGCACTTCAATGGCATTGTTTTTGGTGGCGAGGATGAAGCCCAGTGGACTAACGTGGATGGTGTGCATCGCCGCCGCTTCCTGAATCCCCTGATCCAGAACGAAGGTCGCACCCGCGCGTTGCGCAAGGTCGTTCCCGACGTGCCTGTCGAGAACCTCGTCATCTTCACCGGCTCGGTCGAGTTCACGACGGCACCCCCGAAGAATGTCATTCACGTCCGCGAGCTGGAGAGTTTTGTCGCAAAGCACATCTTTGGTCCCAGCAAGATCAAGGACTGGCAGGCCGTCTGGCTGACTGTCAATTCCGCCGTCCTGCGGGACGACGCTGCACGCAAGGATTTCTCTGCGCAGATCAGCTTCGGCTGAGCTGATGCTTTATACTCGGTCGCCATGTCCGGCCCGAGAGAAACTGCATGGAATCTGTCCTGATTGACTCACCGATCAGCGTGCTCGCCGTGCTGTGCGGTGTTGCCGCTTTTTTCTTCCTGCTCGCACAGGTAACAGAAGCCAAGCTCTTCAAATACATTCCGCCACTGCTGTTCATTTACGCCACACCAATTTTCCTCAGCAATCTTGCTGTCGGTGGCAGGACCCTGATTCCAAATTCCTCCATCATTTATTCCGGTCTCAGTCAGTTCGCGCTACCCGTTTTCATTGTCTTGATGTTGATCAAGGTCAACGTCCCGGCAATCATCAAGGTACTGGGGAAAGGCGTACTCGTGATGCTCATGGGGACGGCCGGCGTCATGGTCGGCGGTGTCGTCTCTTACGTCATAGTTCACGGCTGGCTGCCGGACGACGCGTGGAAAGGCGTCGGCACCCTGGCCGGCAGCTGGATCGGCGGTACGGCGAACATGCTGGCGACCAAGGAAATCCTCGGCGCATCGGAATCGCAGTTCACCCTTGCGATCGTTGCCGACAACATTATCTATATCGTCTGGCTGCCGATACTTCTGATGTCGCGCGACTTCGCCGACAAGTTCAACAAGTGGGCACGTGTGCCTGAAGACCGACTCGCAGCGATGGATGCCGCCGCCGAAATGCACATCGAAGAGGACCATGCCCCGACGACGCAGCAGTACCTGTATCTTGCGGCTGTTGTTATCGGTATCACCGCGATCGGCCACGGCGCCGCGCCGGGCATCGCCGCCTGGATCGCCGAGTCCTCCCCGGGAGCGGCAGGAATATTCTCGGAAACAACCACACGAATCCTGCTCGTCACAACCATCGCGCTGGCACTATCGACAACCCGTGTATCGGAGCTACCGAACTCAACTGCACTCGGTACGGCACTGGTTTATGTCTTCGTCGCCGGTATGGGTGCACGAGCGGAAATCTCGGGTCTCGGTGATGCACCAGCGTTCGTGCTGGGCGCGTTCATCTGGATCTTCATCCACGGCCTGTTCATGCTCGCCGGCGCATGGCTGTTCCGTGTCGATGTACACAGCGTCGCCATCGCTTCCGCCGCGAACATCGGCGCTGTGGCGTCGGCGCCCATCGTTGCTGCGCATCACCGACCTAGCCTGGTACCCGCATCGATTCTGCTGGCCCTGCTTGGCTACGCCCTGGGCAACTACCTCGCGCCCCTGACCGGACATCTCGCAAGGATCGCCGTCGGGCAGTAAGCGAATGAACCGGGCGATCTGGAAACGACGGGCGAAACAGACGGCGGTCGCGTGTATCGCCGTACTGGCTGTAACGGCGACGGGCAGTGTCCTGCTATGGCGCGACAGGCCAACGCTGGACAGCACCGGGTGGCAAGCACCACCCGACCCGGCAGAAAATAATGCATCAGTTACGGCAACCTGGCTTGGCGTTACCACGTTGCTGTTCGATGACGGTGAAACGCAAATCCTGATCGACGGTTTTTTTTCGCGACCGACTCTCTGGGAATCAATCCTTGGTCGAGAGGTTGTTAATGATGCTGCCACCATTAACTACGCACTGCATGAGTTCGATATCCGCCGTGTCGCGGCAATCATTCCCGTGCATTCGCATTTCGACCATGCCATGGACATTGGCGCCATCGCAAGACGCACGAGCGCCTCGGTACTGGGGTCCGAATCCACGGCGAACATCGCGCGCGGGTCCGGTGTTCCTGACGACCAGATTATCGTGGCTGCTGATGGGCAGGTGTACGAATTCGGCGAGTTCAAGGTTCGCCTGTTGCGCTCTCGCCATGCGCCGATCGGCTGGGGTGGCAATGCCCCACTGCCCGGCACAATCGACAAACCCCTCAGCCTGCCCCAGTCGATTGATGCCTTTCGGGAAGGCTTGAGCTATTCGATCGTCATTGAGCACACGCAGGGCACAACACTCGTCCAGGGCAGTGCCGGGTTTATCGAGGGTGCTCTGGAAACACTATCGGCCGATGTCGTAATGCTCAGCGTTGGCGGGCTGACGACACTGGACAGGGACTACGCAGAGACTTACTGGCATGAAACGGTCACCAGCACCGGTGCGCTCGCCGTCTACCCGATCCACTTCGATGATTTTACCAAGCCTTTTGGTACAGTCGTCCCATCACCCAGGTTCCTCGGCAACCTGGAGAAGACCGCGAGGTGGCTTGACGCGTTTCGCGACAAATGGGACCAGGAAACGCAGATTTTCCTGCCCGAGTTTGGCAAGCCCATTCCGCTCTATGCGTCGCCCTCTTCGAGCACCTGAGCCGACGGTAGTTCTGACAAGCCCGAGCGCCCCTCTATCAAAGCCAGCTTCTGCGCTCGGCTAAGGCGCTTTACGCGATATTCAAGCTGCGATGCACTCGCCCTGTCGCCGACGACCTCGGAGAATACGACCTGTAGCGGCCCTTTGCCACGCAGGTACTTTGCACCACGGGGGCCGGCTTCGTGTTCGGCCAGGCGCTTGCTGACGTCAGTTGCAATACCGGTGTACAACGTGCCGTTCGCGCAGCGCACGATGTAGAGACTAAACTCGGAATCCGCCACTTCGGCCTCAGGCGTTGCCGCCAACCAGCGCATCGCCCAGTACGCGGAACGCGCCCGCCTCTATGCTGTCCTGATTATCGGTGGTATCCGACCAGGTCAACACAATGTCGGCGATACCACCGAGTTCGGTGGCCGGAGCGTGCAATCGCAGCGTCAACACGTTGCCCGTCAGGCCGGCTTCGCGGATAAGGTTATGACCGCCGAACTGCTGTTCGTTGATTTCAATGTAGATCGACTCATCGAACTCTTCGTCGACAGTGCGCATGAGCAACAGGTAGTCGTTAATGTCACCAACGTCGCTTGTCTTCGCAAAAAACAGCATCGTTGTGTTATCACGGACATCGAACGCGACCGTGTCGTAGTGGCGGCTTTCAGTCATCGAGACTCTCGGCTATCAAGAGTCTGTTGTATCAGTTCATCCTTCTCCTGCCAAATCTCCCCGAGCCAGGCCTGCACGCTACGACGCCATTCGCGGTCGTTTTCGTAGTCGCCGCAGGTCAGCCAGGATTCGACCGGCCGCTCCCGCACGTCCACCAGGACCTCGACGTGCTCGCCGCAGCACATGTCCCAGAAATTGGCCGGCCCGTCCGGGTAAACGAGTGTGACGTCGAGTATCGCACCGAACATCTCACCCATGGATGACATTGCCACGGCAAAGCCGCCGGCACGCGGGCGCAGCAGGTGGCGATAGGGGGCATTGTGGCGATCGCGCTTTTCTACGCTAAAACGGGTGCCTTCGACGAAGTTGATCACCGAAGTCGGCGTATGGCGAAACTTTTCACAGGCCTTGCGCGTCGTTTCAAAGTCCCTGCCTTTCATGTGCGGATTGCGCGCCAGGTAGCGCGCGGAATAGCGCTTCATGAACGGCATATCCAGCGCCCACCAGGCAATGCCGAGAAATGGAAACCAGATGAGCTGCTGCTTGATAAAAAATTTCAGAAACGGGATACGCCGATTGAAAATCTTTTGCAGAACGAGAATATCGACCCAGGTCTGGTGATTCGACATCACGAGATACCAGTCGTCGCGGCGCAAGGCGTCGACTCCCGTGGCGCGCCAGTCGATGGATCCGGCTTTCGCCAGGATCGCCGAGTTCAACGCTACCCAGGTCTCTCCCATCGCCATGAGAAGACGCGTGATCTCCCGCCGCAGGGCGGGAATCGGCAGCAGCAGCTTGACGACGGCCAGCACCAGGATCGGTCCAAACCAGAAAACCGTGTTCAGGGTGAAACCACCAAACACGAGAACGCCGCGAAGATGCCGGAAGAAAGCTTTCAATCGAGTATGCTCTTTGAATCGATTACGCATTCTATCCCGAAGCCATGACCCAACGCATGACACCCGAAAAGGCAATGGCCGCTGCAGCGGTATCCGGCAATGCACTCTTCGTGTCCGCCGGTGTCGTATTCCCGGGACCGCGCGGCGGGGAGCGCCCGGCATGAGCCTATTGAAAACGCTGTTGAGTCCGCTGGCGCAGGACCCGGCTTACCATGCGTTTGCCGACGGCCGCAGCCTGTTGGGTATCCCGAACTTCTGGAACGTCGCTTCAGGCCTGCCATTCTTCATCGTCGGTGTCTGGGGCCTGGTGTTCCTGGCACGCAACCCGGGGACAGTCACTCATTTGCGCGGCGTCTGGACGGTGTTCTTCATCGGAGTTCTCCTGACAATGTTCGGCTCCGGCTATTACCACCTGGCTCCCGACAATGCGTCTCTCGGCTGGGATCGCCTGAGCATGGTCATTGCCTTTATGAGCCTGTCGGCATTAGTCATTGGCGAATACCTGTCAACACAATGGGCAAACCGCCTGCTGGTGCCGCTGTTACTCATCGGCGCAGGCAGCGTTTACTACTGGTTGCATACCGAAGCGCAGGGTGCGGGCGACCTGCGGCCTTATGCGCTCGTCCAGTTCCTGCCCATGATCCTGCTACCGTTCATTGTGCTGCTGGGCCGGGCGCGAAGTGACCTGGGCCCATGGTTTGGCTTATTGATCGTCTTCTATGCCGCGGCCAAAATCTTCGAGTTTTACGATGCTTCGGTGTTCGCAGCCGGCGAGTTGATGAGCGGCCATGCAATCAAGCACCTGTTGGCGGCACTGGGGGCTGCCTGCCTGCTGCCGGGCCTGCACCGGCGGGCACAGCCAGCATCGCGCCGCGCGCCAGTTACGGGTTTCCCCAAGTAGCCAGCAGCCTTCATTGCCGCTACCATGCGGCCCGCATCCCAATCGTGTGGAAGACCCAAGATGACGACCGCAAAACGAATCGACGGCAAGGCCAAGGCCGAGCAACTCGCTGAATCCATTACCGAGCAGACGGCCGCGCTACTCGCCGAACACGGCATCAAGCCCGGCCTGGCCGTGGTCATTATCGGGGAAGATCCCGCCAGCCAGGTGTATGTTCGCAACAAGAAACGTCGGGCCGAGGCTTGCGGCTTTCATTCCGTGCAGCACACGCTGGCCGCGGATACCTCGCAGGACGATGTACTTGCGCTGATCGACGATCTCAACAACGATGACGCCATCCACGGCATTCTCGTGCAGCTGCCGTTACCGGGACATCTTCACGAGCAGACCATCACTCAGGCCATCGCACCGTCCAAAGATGTTGATGGATTCCACTTCGTGAATATCGGCAAACTCACCGCCGGCCACACAGCCGACGCGTTCGTACCGTGCACGCCGGCCGGTTGCATCCTGATGATCGAAGACGAGCTGGGCAGCGATTTTTCGGGCCTCAACGCGGTCGTCATCGGCCGCTCCAACATCGTCGGTAAGCCGATGGGCTCGCTGTTGTTGCAGCGCAATGCCACCGTCACCATGACGCACAGCCGTACCAGGGACCTGCCAGGTGTCGTCCGCAATGCGGACATCGTCATCGCGGCGGTCGGTCGCCCCGATATGGTTAAGGCCGACTGGATCAAGCCCGGCGCTGTGGTCATCGACGTCGGCATCAACAGGGTCGAGAAAGAGATCGACGGTGAACTGAAGTCGAAACTCACAGGCGATGTGGACTACGACGACGTCTGTACCGTCGCCGGCGCGGTTACGCCGGTGCCCGGCGGGGTTGGTCCCATGACAATCACGATGCTGATGTTCAACACGCTGCGCTCAGCGCGTCTGGCCGCGGGCCTTGAAGGCTAGATAACACCCTGCTCACGCAGATTCGCGAGCTGCGCCTCAGAGTAACCGGCGCTCAAGAGCACACTGTCTGTGTCCTGCCCTAAATCGGGTGGCGCTGACGCGATCTCGGATCGAGTCTCGCTGAAGTGCGGCGCGGGCGCTGGTTGTTTCACACCGGCAACTTCAGTGAATGTTCCGCGAGCCCGGTTATGTGGGTGCTCCGGCGCTTCGTCAAAATCGAGCACCGGCGCAAAACAGATGTCGGTACCTTCCATGAGGTCGCACCACTCAGCACGCGTTTTGGCTCTGAAAAGCTCAGCGAACTTTTGCTTGAGCTCTGGCCAGCGCTGCTTGTCGTACTGATTCGAAAAATCGGGGTCGTCAGCGAGACCCAGCTTCGCCAGCAGCAGTGCATAGAATTGCGGCTCAATCGAACCCACCGAAACATATTTGCCGTCAGCAGTCTCATACGTGTCGTACCAGTGGGCCGCGCCGTCCAGCGGGTTGTCCTGCCGCTGCGGCGACCACTGTCCGTTCTGGAACAGGGCGTACAACAACGAGGTGGCGGCCGCCGATCCATCCGAAATCGCGGCGTCGACAACCTGGCCCTTGCCGGTGGTCTGCGCATTCAGCATGGCCGCCAGCATGCCAACCGCAAGCAGCATCGACCCTCCGGCCATATCGCCCACCAGCGTCGGCGGCACGATCGGAGGCGAGTCGGAACGACCGCTGTACCAGAGCGCACCCGACAGGGCCACGTAATTGATATCGTGCCCCGCTGCCTGGGATAGCGGGCCATTCTGGCCCCAACCGGTCATGCGCCCGTAAGCAAGTCGTGGATTGGCCTCCAGGCACGCCCCTGGCCCCAGACCCAGCCTCTCCATGACGCCGGGTCGAAATGCCTCGATCAGTCCATCGGCATCGCGCAGCAGCCGCAAGACGATATCTGTCGCGCCTTCGCCCTTGAGATCGATCGCGATCGATTTCTTGCCGCGATTCATGATTTTCGCATTGGCGTTTTCCAGCATGCCAGTACGGTTGACGGGATCCGCCTTGCGCTCGATCAGGATTACCTCTGCCCCCATGTCGGCGAGCATCATTCCGCAGACGGGTGCCGGCCCGATACCACCCATCTCAATAATTCGCTTGCCTGCCAGCGGTCCCATGCTTCACTCTCCCGTGTAGACTCGACTTGGTACGCGACTCCGCTACGCAAATCAATCCTGCAGGAAGAGACAGCTTGACTGCCGAAAACTTCAGAACAATCTGGCTCAAGGCCGACGACCCCGGCGTCGTGCAAATTATCGACCAGCGGCTGCTGCCGCACGAATACACGGTGCATGAGTTGCGCACGTGGCAGGACGCTGACACGGCGATCGCGGACATGTATGTTCGCGGAGCACCGCTTATCGGCGCGACGGCCGCCTGGGGCCTGTACCTCGCTGCGCTCTCCGACCCGACGCCGGCAGGCGTCCGTTCAGCCGCCGAAGCATTGCTGCAATCCCGGCCGACAGCAGTCAATCTGCGGTGGGCGATCGAGCGAATTATGCGGCTCGTCGAGGCGACAGGCGACAACCTCGTGCAACGAATTCGCAACGATGCACAGGCGATTTGTGATGAAGATGTCGAGATAAGTCGCGGCATCGGCGAGCACGGCGTCGTGCTGCTTGAGGAGATTGCCAGGCGCAAGCCCGGTGAGACAATCAATGTGCTGACGCACTGCAACGCTGGCTCGCTTGCGACGATCAACTATGGAACGGCCACGGCCCCGATTTACTTCGCGCAGCAACGCGGCATTGATATTCACGTCTGGGTAGACGAAACCCGACCCCGAAACCAGGGTTCGCAACTGACCGCGTGGGAACTGTCTGCCAGTGGCGTCCCACACACTCTCGTCGTTGACAATGCCGGCGGCCACCTGATGCAGCACGGAATGGTGGACATCGTTTTCACCGGCACCGATCGCACGACGCGGTGTGGTGACGTCGCGAATAAAATAGGCACGTACCTGAAGGCACTGGCTGCGCATGACAACGGTGTCCCGTTCTATGTTGCGCTGCCATCGACAACGATCGACTGGCACAGCCGTGATGGGGTTGCCGAGATCCCGATTGAAGAGCGTGATCCCGAAGAAGTCAGTCACATCTACGGCATCAGCAATGGCAAACCCACGCGAGTATGCACAACAGCGAATGACACACCGATTAGCAACTATGCGTTCGATGTGACACCTGCGCGTCTCGTCACCGGGCTGATTACGGAACGCGGCATTTGTGACGCATCGGAACAAGGGCTGCTCGGCCTGTTCCCGGAGATGCTGGGCAAGTGATTCTCGACGAAGGCTATATCAAGTACCAAAGCCGCTGGACGCATGGCGATGCGCCTGATATCGAGGCGGCAAATCTGCTGGAGCAATGGCGCCGCCCGCTGTACGAGGCGGGCCTCATCGGGCACTACGAAGACCTTGGAATCGGCTACGGCAATATCAGTGTGCGCTGCGGCGACGCGGGGCAGTTTCTGATCAGCGGCACCCAAACCGGGCACCTCCCGGTTACCAACGAGTCACACTACTCGCTGGTGACCGGGTACGATCTCACCGGAAATTCAGTGAATTGCACCGGGCCGGTACAGGCCTCCTCGGAGGCCATGACGCACGCCGCAATCTACGAACTGGACCCGGGCATCGGCGGCATCGTGCATGTGCACAGCAAGCTGCTGTGGGGCGAATACCTTGACAAACTGCCGACCACCGACCCGGCGGTCGCCTATGGAACACCCGACATGGCGCGCGAGTTTACACGCCTGTATGCGGAAGGCGGGTTCAAGGAATCCGGGCTTGCCGTGATGGC
>Ga0316188_10000334_pt1 | contig 19481 bp, 15 predicted proteins | sample Phiworburrow1_MG_FD_204933 | JGI IMG/M metagenome (GOLD analysis project Ga0316188, IMG submission 204933) | Coastal sediment microbial communities from Maine, United States - Phippsburg worm burrow 1 | ecosystem: Environmental > Aquatic > Marine > Coastal > Sediment | place: USA: Maine... | reverse complement strand
GAAGTCGAGAAGCCGGATGCCCGGGGTGCGCAGCAACATCTGCACGAGCGGCGCTTCCGGCGCCGACACGAACACGGCCGCGTCGATGCGCCCCTCGAGCAGCTCGACCACGGCCGGGGTCTGCGCGAGCCGGAACAGTTCCATCGAATCCGCGTCGATGCCGTTCGCCTCGAAAAGCCGCGTCGCCAGGGCCATCACCCCGCTGCCGGGCGCGCCGATGTTCACGCGCAATCCGCCAAGCCGATTCAACTCGTCGAGCGGATGCTGCAAGGTGCCGCCGGGCTTCCCGCCCGCGGCGTCCTCGCGGTAGAACACCCAGACCGGTTCGTAGAAGAGCCCGCCCAGGGCAATCAGCCCATCGTTCTTCTGCTCGCCCGGAAGCGGGCGCAGGCTGTCCGCGCCACCCTGCACGAACGCGACGTCGACCCCCGAGTCCGGGTCGCGCAGCAGCGCCAGGTTCTCGGTCGTGCCCTCGCTTGCACGCAGTCGCACCTCGATGCCGTACTGCGCCATCCACCTGGCGTAACGCCGGCCGAACTCGGCGTAGGCCCCCTGCTCCTGTCCGGTCGCGAGCGTGACCACCTTTGGCGGCGCGGGGTCGAGCACCCAGTACGCAGCCGCGACGAGGCCGACCGCGATCAGCACGAATGGACCCGCGGCAACGACCAGATCGCGCAGGGTCAGCAGGGCGAGGCGAATGGTGCGTGGCATGGAAGGCGCTCGGACTCAGGAGCTTCGATGGCGTTTGACGCGTTCCCGCGGGATTCTCTCAAACTTGTCGCCGCCCCGGTACGGTGACGCTCGCGGCACGACGCGACCCGACATCACCATGCGGCTTGCGGCGACTCAGAGGGGACGGTTCATATCGGTCCGTCAGGGGGCGCCGTGCTCCCGTCGCTCGACGCCGACACCCGCAGCCGGCGCAGCAGCGAGGTCTTCTTGTGCTGGTGATTGCGCATGCGGCGGAGCACGTCGACGAGAAAGCGCAAGGTCTCGCGAATGTAGGGCCCCTTGTTCAGCATGACGCACTCGGCCCGGCTGGCCATCGCCGCGTCGGTGACCTCGGCGCGCGACGGCATGCCGCCCTTGGCCAGCGATTCGAGCACCTGCGTCGCCCAGATCACCGGCACGTGCGCAGCCTCGCACAGCCAGAGAATCTCCTCCTGGACTTCCGACAGGCGCTCGAAACCCACCTCCACGCCGAGGTCGCCGCGGGCGACCATGACCGCGATGCGCGGATGGCGCATCGCGGTCAGCAGGAGCACGGGAAGGCGCTCGAACGCCCGCTGCGTCTCGATCTTCAGGATGACGCCGAGGTGCCCCGCCTGCAGACGCTCGAGCTCCGAGAGCAGCTGGACGATGTCCCCGGGCTGCTGGACGAACGACAGCGCGACCAGGTCGCCGTGCTTTGCGACGACCTGCAGGTCCTCGAGATCCTTCGGCGTCAGCGCCGGCAGCCGAAGATCGGTGTCCGGCAGGTTGATGCCCTTCTCGCTGCGCAGCTTGGCCGAGCCGCCCGCCGCGCTCACGACCTGGACCGCGAGCCGGTCGTCGGCGGCGCTCCGGACCACCGCGCCGATGCGGCCGTCGTCGAACAGGATGCGCTCGCCGGGACGCACCGACCGAAAGACCTCGGGCAGCGAGCAGCCGACCTGCGCCGGCGCTGCGCATCCGCCTTGCTCGTCGAACAGGGCCGCGTGACCGGGCATCTCGCCGCGCACCAGATCGAGCCGGTCGCCCGGGCGCAGCGTGATCGCCTGTCGGTTCGCCGGCAGCGCGCCGATCTCGAGGCTGCCGATGACCCGCCGCTTGCGCCGGATGGTGAGCCGGGTGCCCGGGACGACGTAGGCGGAGCTGCCGGCCTCGCAGTGCGCTTCGCCGTTCTCGCAATGCCGGACACGCAGCTCGCGCCGGTGCCCGCGCGTGTCGGTGAGCGACACCACGTCGCCCTCGCGCGCGTTGGCCAGCCCGTCGCCGATCACCGGGATCGCACCGGTGTCGCCCGCGCCGGCCCGTGTCGACAGCCGAACCCGCGCGGGCGCCGCGACGCGGCCGAGCGCGTCGCGCTCGGGGCGCCAGTGCGCGACTCGAGGTCCCTCGGCGATCGGTCCGGTGCGCAGCTTCGGACCGGCAAGATCGAAGGACACGCGACAGGCGCGCCCCGTCGCCACTTCGGCGGCGCGCATGTGCTCGACCATCCGCACCCACTCCAGCGGCCCGTCGTGCGCGCAATTGACGCGCATCAGGTCCATGCCCGTATCGAGCAGGTCGCGCAGCAGCGCCGCGTCGGCGGCGGCCTCGCTGGGCATCGTCACCATGATCCTGGTCCGCCCGTCCTCGAGGCTCGGGCCGAGCGTCGCGTTCGCGTGATCTGCGAGCAGGGCGTCGCCGCTGCCGAATTCCATCTCCGCAGCGCCCGCCCGCGCAGCGCCCGCGGGCCGCTGCGGTCGTGGGCGCCCGCGCATCGCGTCGATCGCCGCGCCCACCGCGTCCAGCGAAGCCATCACGTGCGCCTCCATCCGGCCGAGCGAACTGAGGCCGAGCGCGGCGAGTTCGTCCTGCAGGGGTCGCACGTCGTGGCGACGCACGGCCAGGTAATGGGCGAGGTTGTACGCGCTCTCGCGCGACTCGGGCGCGGCTCGGTCGAGCAGCTCCGCGAATTCGGCCTCTGCGGCGAGCGCGGCGAGGCGCAGCTGCTCGACGCCGCGCGCCGCGCGTTCCAGGCTCAGCGAGCGGCGCTCCTGCCGTTCGGTCGATCGGTTCTCGGGCTTCATCTGGATGCCGGGACGAGGCAGCCCGGATCTTGCGGGCCTCGCATCACGCTAGCACGGACGGGGCGGCAAGACGATGACAAAGGCTGTGGCCGCTGGTCCGGCACGCCGATGGCGACGCGACTGGCACAATGCGACCGGTCGATGTCGGCCTCGAGGACGCAATGGAAAGTCCATTCAAGGGAAAGACCGGCCTGACCCGATTGTGGAACGCGATGCACTACTCGATCGCGGGACTGCGGGAGGCCTACCGCCACGAGGGTGCGTTTCGCCAGGAGGTGTGGCTCGCGCTGCTGCTGATTCCGGCAGCGCTGATGCTGGGCGAGGACGGCCTTTCGCGCGCCGCGATGATCGCGAGCGTCCTGATCGTACTGATCGTCGAGTTGCTCAACTCCGCGGTCGAAGCGACGGTCGATCGCATTTCGCTCGATCGCGACGAACTCGCCAGGCGCGCCAAGGACCTGGGCAGCGCCGCCGTGCTGATCGCGCTGATCAACGTCGCCGTCGTCTGGGGCTGCGTGCTCTTCTTCTAGACCGGCCACGTGCGACGGCGCTGATCATCGCCCGCAGAGACGTCCCCTGCTGCTCCGACGGCAAAGTCACGACCGGGCCGGCGGCCCGTTGCACCCGCGGACTTGCATCTGCGCCGCAGTGGGCAGAGGCATCTGCGGCGCGGTGGGCAGAGCGGTGGCCGCTTCAGCCACACTCCCCACTGCCCGCCCGGATACCGCGAAGATGGCGCGCCCGGCTGGGATCGAACCAGCGACCCCTGGCTTCGGAGGCCAGTACTCTATCCACTGAGCTACGGGCGCGAGACCGCGGATTGTACCTTGCTTGAGAGCCGTTTTCTTCCCGAGCCCCTTTCCCGATACAATTCAAGGCTTTGATCTCGACGGCCCGCTGGGGCATGCGCGGTCGCCCCCATCGTTGCGGGGACGCGCGAACCGGGCGCCGTGCGAGCGACTTTCGCCAATCAGGGAACCGGCATGAGCGAAGAACACTCGTCATTCATCAAGACCCCGCGGCAGCTGATCACCGTTGTCGTGCTCGCTTTCGTTGTACCGATCCTGCTGATCGTGCTGCTGGTCAAGTTCGTGAACACGGACTCCCGCACCGGCGCAGGAGCCGAGGCGATGACTCCGGAGGCGATCGAGGCCCGTATCCAGCCGGTGGCCAAGTTCGTCCTGAAGGACGCGAACGCTCCCAAGGTGCGGCTGGCCGGCGCCGATGTTTACAAGGCGCAGTGCGCGGCCTGCCACGCGACCGGCGCCGCCGGGGCGCCGAAGTTCGGCGACAAGGCGGCCTGGGCGCCCCGGATCAAGACCGGCTACGACGCGCTGCTGAACTCCGCGCTCAAGGGCAAGGGGGCGATGACCCCGCAGGGCGGCGGACAGTTCGACGACGTCGAACTCGCCCGCGCGGTGGTCTACATGGCCAACGAGGGTGGCGCGACGTTCGAGGAGCCCAAGGCGCCGGCGGCCGCGGCCCCCGCTGCGGCGGCTGCTGCTGCTCCTTCGGCACCCGCGCCGGCTCCGGCGGCAGCCCCCGCGGCACCTGCACCGGCAGCGGCGGCGGCCCCGGCTGCGGCGCCTGTCGCAGCCGCAGCACCGGCAGCCGACGCCGGCGCAGCCAAGAAGCTCTACGAAACCGTCTGCCTTGCCTGCCATGCCGCCGGCGTCGCGGGCGCGCCGAAGTTCGGCGACAAGGCCGCCTGGGCGCCGCGGATCGCGACCGGAATCGACGCGCTCACCGCCAGCGTCGTGAAGGGCAAGGGCGCGATGCCGCCGAAGGGCGGCAGCGCAGCCTCCGAAGCCGAGTTGCGCGCCGCAGTCGAGTACATGGCGGCGGCCGCGAGGTAACCGGCGTCAGAGCGCGCCGGTCCACGAGCGCCGGAACCACGAGCAAGGCCCCGCAGTCGCGGGGCCTTGTCTTTTCCGCAGCGTCTTTCGAGGCGCCTCGCCCCCGTCCGGCCGGCGCCCGCCCGCCTGCGGGTCAGCCCGGGTCTGTCGCCGCAGACACGGGCGCATCGCCCCCCGCGACAAGGGTCGCCAGATCGTCGCCGTAGCGCTCGAGCTTCTTCGCACCGATGCCCGCGATTTCGCCCAGCTCGTGTGCGGCCCGCGGCCGGCGCCGGGCGATCTCGGCCAGCGTCGCGTCGTGCAGGATCACGTAGGCCGGCACCGACTGGGCCTTGGCCTGGGCCAGGCGCCAGGCCTTCAGGCGATCGAGCAGCGCCTCGTCGGCCGGTGAGAGCACGGTGTCGTCCCGGCCGCCCGCGCCACCGGCCAGCGTCGCGCGGCTCGCGCGCCGGCGCCGCGTGCCGGCCACCGCGCGCTTCTCGCGCACGTCGCTGCGCAGGCTCACCGCCTGGTCGCCGCGCAGCACCGGCCGGCTCGCGTCGGTGAGCCTGATCGCGCCGTGCGCCTCGTGGTCCACGCGCGCGAAGCCGAGCGCCACCAGCTGGCGGAACACGCTGCGCCAGGTCTGTTCGTCGAGATCGGCGCCGACACCGAAGACCGCGAGCTGCGTGTGCCCCCATCGCTGCACGCGCTCGGTGTCGCGGCCGAGCAGCACGTCGATCAGGTGGACGACGCCGAAGCGCTGCCCGGTGCGGTAGATGCACGACAGCGCCTTGCGGGCGGCCTCGGTCGCGTCCCAGGTGCGCGGCGGCGCGAGGCAGTTGTCGCAGTTGCCGCAGGGCGCGCTCGCCTCGCCGAAGTAGGCGAGCAGGCGCACCCGTCGGCAGCCCGCGGTCTCGCACAGGCCGAGCAGCGCGTCGAGCTTGGCGCCGGCCACCCGCTTGTAGGCTTCGTCGCCCTCAGACAAGTCGATCATCCGTCGCTGCTGGACGACGTCGGCCAGTCCGTAGGCCATCCAGGCGTCGGCCGGCTCGCCGTCGCGTCCCGCGCGGCCCGTCTCCTGGTAGTAGCCCTCGATGCTCTTGGGCAGGTCCAGATGGGCGACGAAGCGCACGTCGGGCTTGTCGATGCCCATGCCGAAGGCGATGGTCGCCACGACCACGATGCCGTCCTCGCGCTGGAACTGCGTCTGGTGCGCCTCGCGGCTCGCCGCGTCCATGCCGGCGTGATACGCAATTGCGCGCACGCCGTGGGCCGCGAGCCAGGTCGCGGTCTCGTCGACCTTGCGCCGCGACAGGCAGTAGACGATGCCCGCCTCGCCGGCATGCTCGTCGCGGATGAAGCGCAGCAGCTGCGCGCGTGCGTCCGCGCGATCGACGATGGTGTAGCGGATGTTGGGGCGGTCGAAGCTCGAGACGAAGACCCGCGCGTCGCGCAGCGCGAGCCGCTCGACGATCTCGTCGCGGGTCAGCGGGTCGGCGGTGGCGGTCAGCGCGATTCGCGGGATCGCCGGGAAGCGCTCGTGCAGCACCGACAGCTGCAGGTACTCGGGCCGGAAGTCGTGGCCCCACTGCGACACGCAGTGCGCCTCGTCGATCGCGAACAGCGCGACGCGCGTGCGCGCGAGCAGCTCCATGAAGCCGGCCGTCACGAGGCGTTCCGGCGCGACATACAGCAGATCGATCTCACCGTCAGTGAGCGCTCGCTCCACCGCGCGCGCGTCGCGTGCGGAGAGCGCCGAATTCAGCGCCGCGGCGCGCACGCCGAGCTGGCGCAGCGCCGCGACCTGGTCGTGCATCAGCGCGATCAGCGGCGAGACGACGATGCCGCATCCTTCGCGCATCAAGGAGGGGATCTGGTAGCAGAGCGACTTGCCGCCACCGGTGGGCATCAGCACGAGCGCGTCGCCGCCGGCGGCGAGCCGCTCGACGATCTCCGCCTGCGGACCCCGAAACGCGCCGTAGCCGAAGGTCTCGCGCAGGATCGCCAGCGCGCGGGGCGAGGCAGCCGCGCCGGACGACGGGTCGGCGGGCGTGACCGGCGCGGTGTTCGCTGCGCCGGTCGGCGAAGTGCCGGCCGGTGAAGTGCCGGCGGGCGAAGCGCCGGCGGCCACAGGGAGCACTGGCGAGTCATCCCCGTTCGGCGCGTCCGCGCCAGGCAGGCCGGCGAGCAGGTCTTCGATTCGGTCGGTCGAGTCCATCGTCGACGCAGATTACCAGCCCGAAGCGCGCGATCCGCCTCGGCCTGAAGGACGAGCGCCAGCGGCCGAGGGTGTTCCCCGACTGCGACGGGCGCGCTTGCGGTAACGTGGGCACATCGCCAGCCGGCTGAGATACATTGGTGGCAATACACCACCGATACCCGACGATGGAACTGATCCTTCTGCTCGCCCTGATCCTGTTGAACGGCGTTTTCGCCATGTCCGAGATCGCGCTGATCGCCGCCCGCAAGGCCCGGCTACAGAAGTCCGCCGCCGAAGGCGACGCGGGCGCCGCCGCCGCGCTGCGGCTCGGCGAGACGCCCACGCACTTCCTGTCGACGATCCAGATCGGCATCACCTCGATCGGCATCCTCAACGGGATCGTCGGCCAGGCCGCGTTCGCCGAGCCCCTGAGCGACTGGCTGCAAGAGGCGGGGATGAAGGGCCCGTGGCCCGACTACCTGGCGACCGCGCTGGTCGTGGTGATCGTCACCTATCTGACCATCGTGATCGGCGAACTCGCGCCCAAGCGGCTCGGTCAGATCGGCGCAGAGGCGATCGCGTGTCAGGTGGCGCGCCCGATGGAATGGCTGGCCGCGGTGTCGCGACCGTTCGTGCGGCTGCTGTCGGGCTCCACCGACATGGTGCTGCGGGCCTTCGGCGTGAAGCCCGGTTCGGTCCCGAAGGTCACGCAGGAGGAGATCAACGCATTGCTCGAAGAGGGCTCGGACGCCGGCGTGATCGAGCAGCAGGAGCACGCGATGGTGCGCAACGTGTTCCGTCTCGACGACCGCCAGATCGCGTCGCTGATGGTGCCGCGCGGCGAGGTGATGTGCCTGGACGCGACGCTGTCGCTCGACGAGAACCTCAAGCGCATCGAGGAGGAGGCGCACACCCGCTACCCGGTGGTCCGAGGCGGAATGCATGACATCGTCGGCGTGGTCAACGCCCGCCAGCTGCTGCTGCACGCGCTGCGCGGCGAGAAGCCGGACCTCACCACCAGCCTGGAGCCCGCCGCGTTCATGCCGGAGACGCTGACCGGCATGGAGCTGCTCGAGAATTTCCGGGCGACCGGCGCCGAACTCGCGTTCGTCATCGACGAGTACGGTGAAGTGCTGGGCATCGTCACGCCGCAGGACGTGATGGAAGCGATCACCGGCGAGTTCAAGCCGCAGCGGCTCGAGGATGCCTGGGCACTGCAGCGCGAAGACGGCTCCTGGCTGCTCGACGGCCTGATCCCGATCCCCGAGCTCAAGGACCGGCTCGAACTCGCCGCGGTGCCCGAGGAGGAGAAGCAGCGGTACCACACGCTGGCGGGAATGCTGATGCTGCTGCTCGGGCGGCTGCCGCACACCGGCGATCGGGTCCAATGGATGGACTGGAGCTTCGAGATCGTCGACATCGACGGCAAGCGGATCGACAAGGTCCTCGGCACGCGGACACCGGAAAGCGAACCCTCGGCCGCAGAGGGTGCGGACGGCGCCGCCTGATTCGCCCGGCGCCGGCGCCGTCCCGCACCCGGGCGCGGATGCGCTCGCGCTTCCCGTGCGCGCGAACGCGCTTCGGTGTCAGAATCCTCGACTCACGCCGGGCCCATCGGGACCCCCAGAACCGACAACGACCCACCAGGAGGCCTCATGCGCATCGAAACCCTCGCCGTCCACGCCGGCTACACCCCCGACCCCACGACCAAGGCCGTCGCCGTTCCCATCTACCAGACCGTCGCCTACGCGTTCGACAACGCGCAACACGGCGCCGACCTGTTCGACCTGAAGGTCGCCGGCAACATCTACACCCGGATCATGAATCCGACCCAGGACGTGCTCGAGCAGCGCATCGCCGCGCTCGAGGGTGGCATCGCGTCGCTCGCACTGGCCTCGGGCATGGCGGCGACCACCTACGCGATCCAGACGATCGCCGAGGCCGGCGACAACATCGTCTCGTCGAGCACGCTGTACGGCGGGACCTACAACCTGTTCGCGCACACCTTCCCGCAACTGGGCATCACGGTGCGCTTCGCCGATCCGCGCAAGCCCGACACATTCGCCGCGCTGATCGACGACCGCACGAAGGCGATCTTCTGCGAGTCGATCGGCAATCCGCTGGGCAACGTCACCGACTTCCGCGCGCTGGCCGACATCGCGCACGCGCACGGGATCCCGCTGATCGTCGACAACACGGTGCCCACTCCTTACCTGTGCCGACCCTTCGAGCACGGCGCCGACATCGTCGTGCACTCGCTCACCAAGTACCTCGGCGGGCACGGCAACAGCGTGGGAGGCGCGATCGTCGACAGCGGCAAGTTTCCGTGGGCCGAGCACAAGGCACGATTCAAGCGCCTGAACGAACCCGACGTCAGCTATCACGGCGTGGTCTACACCGAGGCACTCGGCCCGGCCGCCTACATCGGGCGCGCGCGCGTCGTGCCGCTGCGCAACACCGGCGCCGCGATCTCGCCGATGAACGCGTTCCTGATCCTGCAGGGCATCGAGACCCTGGCGCTGCGCATGGACCGCATCTGCGAGAACGCGCAGGCGCTCGCCACGCACCTGCGGGCGCACCCGAAGGTGCAATGGGTCAACTACGCGGGGCTGCCCGACCACCAGGAGCACGCACTGGTGCAGAAATACATGGGCGGGCGCGCGTCGGGGATCCTGTCGTTCGGGCTCAAGAAGGCCGGACGCGAGGCGGGCGCGCGCGTGCTGGACGCGCTGCAGCTGTTCACGCGGCTGGTCAACATCGGCGACGCGAAGTCGCTGGCCACGCACCCGGCGTCCACCACGCACCGCCAGCTCGACCCCGCTGAACTCGCCAAGGCCGGGGTCAGCGAGGACATGCTGCGCCTGAGCGTGGGCATCGAGCACATCGACGACCTGCGCGCCGACCTGGACCAGGCACTCGCCGCAGCCTAGGCGCATCGCGCCCGAAGCGATCCCCGGTCGCCGTCGCGCCGGGGCCGCTTCCCACCCCGACACTTCGCATCCGCAACCGCAACCGCAACCGCAACCCGAGGAACGCCCGTGTCGCCAGCAGAACTCGTCGGCCCCGCCGAACTCCTCGCAAACGCCCTCACCGAAGCCGGGCACGCGCTGTCGAGTCCGATCGGTGCCATCGCCTACGCCGCGGCCGCGATCGGCGCCGGGCTGATCGTGATCAGCGCGTTCGTCAAGACGATGATTCCGCTGCGCTGGCTGGCGGTGGGCAGCAACGCGGGGTTCGCGCTCTACGGCGTGCTCTCGCCGTCGCTGCTCACGCTGCTGCTCGAGGGAATCCTGCTGCCGATCAACATCTATCGGGCGGTCGAGATGCAGAGGCTGACCAGGCGCGTGACGGCCGCGGCGGCAGCCGCCGACATGTCCGGGCTGTGGCTCAGGCCGTACATGAAGCCCCGGCACCTGAAGGCCGGCCAGATGCTGTTCAGCAAGGGTGACATGGCCGACCACCTGTACTTCCTGGCGGCCGGGCGCATCGAGTTCGTCGAGATCGGCGAGCAGATGGACGCGGGCCGGATCTTCGGCGAGATCGCGTTCTTCGCCCCCGACAAGCGCCGCACGCTCACCGCCCGCTGCGCGCACGACTGCACGGTGCTCACGATCGACGAGAGCACCGTCAGGCAGCTCTACTTCCAGAACCCGGCCTTCGGCTTCCAGCTGGTGGGGCTGATCGCCGGACGGCTGTCGGCCGACGTGCAGCGGCTGGAAAAGCAGCTCGCGAAGCCCGAGTCGACCTGAGCCAGACCCCGCGCCGTCGCGCTTGCGCCGTGGCATCGCCCGTGCGCGGCGCCGACGGCATCCGACCGAAGTTCCGCAGGAGAATGCCGTGAGCACCGTCATCAACCACGCCAAACGCCAGCTTCGCGACGGCAAGCTCGCCGTCGGCCTGGGGCTGCGCCAGGCGCGCACCGTCGACATCGCGCAGCTGGCCAAGACCGCCGGCTTCGACTGGCTGTTCATCGACTGCGAGCACAACTCGATGGACACCGACACCGCGGCGCAGATCGCCAGCGCCTCGCTCGCGGTCGGGATCACGCCGATCGTGCGGGTGCCGGGCCATGAACACTTCCATGCGTCGCGCATGCTCGACAACGGTGCGCAGGGCGTGGTCGTGCCCCATGTGGACACCGCCGAGCAGGCGAAGCGCGTCGCGGCGCAGTGCCGTTTCCCGCCGCTGGGTCACCGTTCGATGGGCGGCGGCCTGCAGCAGCTCGGCTTCGCGTCGATGCCGGTGGGCGACGCAGCGCGCATCGTCGACGAGGAGACGCTCGTCGTGGTGATGATCGAGTCTCCGGCAGGCGTCGAGAACTGCGACGCGATCGCGGCGGTGCCGGGTGTGGACGCACTGCTCATCGGCACCAACGACCTGTGCTTCGAGATGGGCATTCCGGGACAGTTCGACGATCCACGCGTCGACGACGCCTACCGGCGGGTGATCGCCGCCTGCCGCAGGCACGGCAAGTTTCCCGGCATGGGTGGCATGTACACCGCGCCGCTGCTCGAGCGCTTCATCGGCATGGGGGTGCAGCTGGTGCTCTCGGGCTCGGACTTCGCGCTGCTGATGCACGGCGCGGCCGAACGGGCGCGACTGGTGCGGGGCTTCGAGCGCGCGAAGTAGCACGCCCGCGGCAGACGCCGCGCGTCAGCCCCGCGCAGAGGACATCGCGGCGAACACCGCCCCGCGTGATTGCCGCGCGGGGCGGTCGCGGACGAAGCGCCCGGTCAGCGCAGGAACATCGTCGCGATCCACGGCTGCCAGACGACCATCGCGAGGCAGGCGAGCATCAGCGCGATGAAGGGTACGGCCGCCTGGCACAGCAGCCCGAAGGGCTGCTTGAACGCACTCATCGCGACGATCAGGTTCAGCCCGACCGGCGGGGTCAGGTAGCCGATCTCCAGGTTCAGGATCATGATCAGGCCGAAGACGACCTTGTCGTAGCCGTAGGCGGCGGCCATCGGCGCGAGCAGCGGTCCGAGCACCAGGATCGCCTCGCCGGTCGTCATCAGGCAGCCCACCGCGAGCAGCAGCAGGTTGACCAGCACCATGAACATCAGCGGGCTGGCGATGTAGTCCTGCATCACCGTCACCAGGGCCTGGGGCACGCGGTGCTCGGTCAGCAGGATGTTCAGGCTCAGCGCGACCGCCAGCACCGGGAACAGCGAACCCCCGAGCTTGGAGGTCTCGAGCACGATGTCGTAGAAATCGCGCAGCTTCATCTCGCGATGGATGAAGGTCTCGACGACGAGCGCGTAGGCCAGCGCGACCGCGGCCGCCTCGGTCGCGGTGAAGTACCCCGAGTAGATGCCGCCGAGCAGGATCACCGGCATCATCAGCGCCCAGATGCCGTAGCGGAACGCGGCCCGGAACTCGGTGAAGTCGAAGCGCTGCGCCGGCAACCCGCGGTTGACCCAGATCGCATAGCCCGACAGCGCCCCGGTGAGCAGGATGCCGGGCCCGAAGCCGGCGACGAACAGGTCGGTCACCGAGGTCTCGGTGACCAGCGCGTAGATGATCATCGGGATCGACGGCGGGATGATGATGCCCAGCGTGCCGCCGGACATGATCGCGCCGATGCTGAACTTCAGGTCGTAGCCCGCCTGGCGCATCGCCGGCAGCATCACCGAGCCGATCGCCAGCATCGTCACGATCGACGAGCCCGAGATCGCCGCGAACACCGCGCACGAGAGCACCGTGGCCACCGCCATGCCGCCGGGCAAGGGCCTGGTGAGGGACGACAGGATGCCGATCAGCCGCTGCGCGATGGAGCCGCGCGTCATCACGTTTCCGCAGAGGATGAACAGCGGGATCGACAGGATCACCTCCTTGTCGAGGCCCACCCACATGTCCTCGATGATGTCCTCGAGGTGGCCCCGCCCCCAGTACATGTGGACGCTGGCGGTGGCGCCGAGCAGGATCACCAGCAGCGGCTGGCGCATCAGCAGGCCGCCGAAGACGACGGCGGCGACGGCGAGCGCCTTCATTCCTGGTATGCGGGCGGCGCGGGCTTGGCGGTCGGCCAGGCCGCGTACAGGAAGTAGCGCCCCGCCGCCGACAGGAAGCCCAGCGGGATCGCGAGCTGGATCGGCCAGACCGGCCAGTCGAGCACCGGCGCGCGCAGGTCGGTCATCCGCGACGACATGACGAACACCCAGCCGTACCACGCGATGCCCACCAGCACCGCGCCGGTCATCGCGTCGGCGAGCCTGTCCATCGTCGGCCCCCAGCTGGCGGGCACCCACGCGTGCCCGACCCGGGGAACGAGGTGGCTGCCGGTCGCGGTGGCGATGCCGATGCCGGCGAAGCTGCCGATCACCAGCGCGAACACCGACAGCTTCTGAGACGCGAAAACGCCCATCGGGCCCGGCTCGAAGCCCAGTGCGCGAAGCACCGGCCCCACGAGCTCACGCCCCAGCACGTCGGTCAGCAGAATGGCCGCAATGAACCCGAAGCAGGCGACGGCGACCAGGCACTCGATGCGGTGCCAGATCCGCAGCACGGCGTGGATCGGCTGCGGAACCCGGTTGGTATCCGTCATGCGATGCGCAGAATCACGCCGGTGGTCTCAAGCGGCACACCCGTCACCGGGCGTACAGCGCGCTCACTTGGAGCAATCCTTGATCCCGTCCTGGATCGCCTTCCAGTACGCGTTCGACTCGCCGCCGACCGCTGCGACCGCCTTGGTCCAGGAGGCTTCCATGCCCTTGCGCCAGACGTCCCGCTGCTCGGGCGTGAGCTCGACGATCGTGCCGCCCTGCGACTTGTGCAGCGCGCCCAGCTTGAGCTCGAACTCGCGCACTTCCTTGCGCAGCGTGGCGCCGGGCGTGCTTGCACCCGCTTCCACGATCACCTTGCGCGCCTCGGGCGAGAGCTTGTCGTAGACCGCCTTGTTCATCACCGAGACGCCGGCCTGATCCAGGTGTCGCGTCATCGTCAGCACCGGCGCGACCTTGTTCAGCCCGGCGAACACGTAGAAGGTCATCGGCGCGTCCGCGACGTCGACCAGGCCGGTCTGGTGCGCCGAGTTCCACTCGGTGACCGGCAGCGGATTCGGGTTGGCGCCGAAGGCCGTCCACAGGTAGGGGCCGATCTTGGTCGGCTGCGCGCGCGCTTTCAGCCCCTTGAGCTCGTCCGGACTGACGAACGACTTCTTCCCGATCAGGTTCGTGATGCCGACGTGGGTCCAGTCGAGGAACTGCACGCCCTTCTTCGCGAAGAGATCGGCGGTCATCTTCGTCAGGTGCTTGTCGAGCACGCAGTCCTGCTCGGCGCTGTCCTTGAACAGGAAGGGCAGGTTCAGCAGCGAGATCTCGGGCACGATCAGCGACCCGGCGGTCACCGAGTAACCGCCCATGTCGATGCGCCCGCGCGCGATCTGCTGGATCGTGTCCTGTTCGCTGCCCAGCTGCGAGTTGATGAACGCGCTGATCTTCATCGAGCCCTTGCTGAGCTCGGCGACGTTCGCCGCGAAACGGTCGACCTGCATCGCCCACACGGTCTTGGGCGGGGCGCTCGACGCGTAGCGCAGTTCGACGGGCGCGCCCTGCGCGAGCGCCAGCTGCGCCGGCGCAACGGCCGCCGCAATGGCGAACGCAGCCAACACGGTACGTGTTTGAATCGACATGACCCGCCTCCTCTGATGGTCGGTCCGCCTCTCGTCGGGCGGCCCTGATAGGTTTCCGCGGAGTCTGCCCCAGCGCCAGGGCGCTGGCAATACGCCGCATCGAGCCGCGCACCGACCGTGTTCCGAATCCTGAGACGCCTCGACGGGTCCGGCCGCGACGATTGGCTCGACGCCGGCGATCCACCCGGCTCCGACGATCCGCCCGGCTCCGGCGATCCGCCCGACCCCGGCGATTGGCACGACGCCGCGATTCGTTCTACGCGTCGATCGGCACGCGAAACGCGGTGTCGCGCAGCACGATCCCGCCGCGATCCCCGATCTCCACGCTGCCGTAGCGCTGCGCGAACACCGGTGGCAGCGGACGCGCGCCATGGCAGGCGAGCCACAGCCGCAGCAGGTGGCGGTCGCGCCCGGCTTCGGGCCAGTTCTCGAACGCGGTCCGGTCGTGCAGCAAAGTGTGGTTGTGCACGAACTGCATGTCGCCGGGCTCGAACGCGATCTTCAGGTGCAGCGCCGGATCCTCGGCGAGCGCGTCGAACAGATCGAGCGCCTCGACATGCGCCGGGGTCAGCCGCGGCACACCTTCGAATCGCTGCGCGCTGTCGATGTAGGCGCGGTGGTAGATGGTGGTGAGCCGCCCCGCGTACCAGTTGAACACCGGGACCTCGAAATACGGCTTCATGCCCTCGGGCACCTCGCCGCGACGGTCGGTGGCAATCGGATCGAACAGCAGCCGCGCGAGGTCCGGCCGGCGCCGGCGCATCTCGTTGTAGATCGTCACCGAGCTCACCAGCAGCGAATCGCCGCCGCGGCGCGCGCCGCGCAGGCAGAGCAGGCCGACGACGTCGCAGGAGTCGGTGTGGAAGGTCTGGCGCTCACTGGTCTGATAGATGCGCACCGACGGATCCTTGCTGCTCAGCCCGAGGTCGCGGACATGGCCCAGCAGGTGGCCGGCGGCGTTCTGCGAGCGCGCATTGCCCAGGTGCGCACCGATGCCGATGAATGCGAGCGCGGCGTCGCGCTGCGGCCAGCGATCCACCGGCAGGCCGCGGAGCACCGCGAACCCGCGGCCATCGAGCAGTTCGCCGCGCAGCGCCAGGAGCTTCGCGGACAGCTCGGGAAGCGGAAAGTCCTCGGCGCGCAGCGGCGCGGGACCGTTCTCGTGGCGCGCCCACCACTGAAGCGCGGACGCGATCTCGGCCAGGTCCCGCGGGTCCAGGCGGACCAGCCAGTCTTCGCGCGCGGCGATGCGAGGGCCGTACCAGGCGGCGGGGGTCTGCTGTTCCGGCGGCAGCTCGTGATGGTTCATCGGGATTGCCTCGGAGTTTCGCGCGCCGCGTCCTGCGGCGTCGGGGATCGGTCCGTCCGCCATTGCTGCGCCACGGCCAGCAGTGCGTCGACGCGATGCGCGTAGCTATGTTCGCGCTGCACGGTGCGGTGAGCGGCTTCGGCGACGCTGCGCAGCGCGACGAAGTCACCGAGCCAGCGCCGGATCTGCAGCAGCGCGTCCTGCGGGTCGGCGAAGTCGGCCCAGTCGACCCCCGGCGTGAAACTGAGCGCCGCGTGCTCGCGCCGGTCCGAGAGCAGGAAGCCGCCGCAGGCGGGGATCCCGAAACAGCGTTCCGGCAGGCCGGCGCTGCGCAGGCCCGGCAGATCGCAGGCCGCGCCCAGGCTCAGGTTGATGCGGCTGCGCTGGATGATCTCGACTTGCGCTGCGGCATCGAGTTCGCGGGAGTCCTGCAGCAGCACCGAGACGCCGTCCTGCTGAAGGCGCCCGGCGAGCGATCCCAATGCCGCGGCGCGCGCGCGATGCTCCGGGTAGCGGCGGTCGTCGAGGTTGCCGACGAAGCTGACGTCCCAGCGGTAGCCGGCCGGATCCGTCAGGTCGGCGAGGCTGCGACCGCGCAGGTGGTAGCGCTGCGTCCACGCGGCGTTGGGCAGGAACAGGCGCCGGCCCGGGAATCGCTCCGCGTCCTGAAGCGAGTGTGTCGCATACACGTCGAGCAGCGCGAGCATCCGGCCCAATGCGACGCGCCAGGCCTTGGCCCCCTTGTGCCAGGGCGCGTCGCGGTTCCAGCCGATCACCGGCACGCCGGCGAGGTTGGCACGCCGTTTCAGCGCGCGCAGCGCCATCGGCCTGCGCAGCCACGCGAAGTAGTCGATCAGGCAGAACGCCGCGTCGTCCAGCGGCACGTCGGCAGTCGTCGCCACCGTGACGGCGCGCTCGCGGCAGCCGTCGGCCAGGCCTTCGAGACCCTTGCCGAGCAGGATCGCCGTGCGCCGCGAGTTCACCGGCCTGTCGCCTGCGCCAGCAGTGTGTCGACCTGCGCGAGCACCAGGCCAGGCGACAGTGCCTGCATGCAGCGCGGCTGCGCGCACTGGTCCAGCCCTCTTCCGCAGCGCCGCACCCAGGCGATGTCGCGCCGGAACAGCACCGTCTGGTCGCGGCACTCGAACGGATCGATCGTGACGGCGAGATACGGGGCGTCGCGCCAGAACTCGCCCTTGCCGCAGATCAGTGCCGAGCCCGGGCCGAACAGCGTCAGTGTCGGCACGCCCGCCAGACGCCCGAGATGTGCCACGCCGGTGTCCGGCGACACCGCCAGCGCCGCGGCGCCGAACAGCCGCCAGAGTTGCGCGAGGTCGAGCGTGCCGGCGTAGCTGCGGTGGCGCCCGTCCGGGTCGATTTCCCGGACGATCCGCTCCTCGCCGCGCCCGCCGCTCCAGACCGGCTCGATCCCGCGGGCCGAGAGATGGGCGGCAAGCGCCCGCCAGTTCCCGGCGGGCCAGAACTTCAGCGGACTGCTCGCCCCCACGTGCAGCACCGCATAGGGCCCCGCGGGGCGATCGAAGTCGCGCGCCGCCGGCGCCGGCCAGTCGGCCGTCCGATAGGCCGCGGGCATCGGCCCGTCCGCGAGGTCGGCGACCATGTCGCCCCACGCCGCCGGCGCCGCCCGATAGGCGATCGCCTCGTCGACCATCCAGCTCTTCCAGGCCGGCCGGTCGCCCGCGTGGGCCACGACCCAGCGCGCGCCGAGCGCGCGCGCCAGCCAGGCCCATCGGTTGTCGCCCGGCACCACCGCCAGATCGAACCCGTCCGGCCAGCGCCGCGCGATGCGCCGGATGGTGCCGGCGTCGCGCGGATCGTAGGCCACCGGCGTCACGCCGTAAGGCCGCCCGGCGTACAGCGGCATGCAGGCCCCGGGGAGCGTCAGCACGATTTCGCTGTCCGGATGGCCGGCCCGCAGCTTCGCGAGCAGCGGCGTGAGCATCAGCGTGTCGCCGAGCAGCAGATGGTGCGCCACCAGAATGCGGCGAAGCGTCTGCGGCCGGCGACGACCGCGCGCGCTGCCGAGCCGGGACAGCAGCATCGCGGCCGTCAGCAGGCGCGAGGGCAGGCGGGAACTCACGGCCGGGAAACCGGTTGGACGATGTGCGAAGCCATTCGTTGCAAGGATAGTGCCTTTGCGTGCGGCCGGCGCCAGCGCGGGGCTTGTCCGCCGACTGTCCGGCGGTGCGATACTGCGGCGCATGCCACCCGACGACGTGTCGCTGAAGGCCTACTACGCCGCCCGCGCGCGCGAGTACGAACGCATCTACGACAAGCCCGAACGCCAGCCCGACCTGCGCCGCCTCGAGCGGATGATCCCCGCCGAGTTCGACGATCGCGCGGTGCTGGAGATTGCCTGCGGCACCGGCTGGTGGACGCGGCACCTTGCGCAGCGGGCGCGCCGCGTCGTCGCCACCGATGCGACCGCCGAGACGCTGGAAATCGCGCGCGCCAAGGGGCTTGCAGCCGGGAAGGTGTCGTTCGAGATCGCCGACGCGTTCGACCTGCCCGTCAGCCTGCGGGCATTCGACGGCGCGTTCGCCGGCTTCTGGTGGTCGCACCTGCTGCTGCGCGACCGCGGTCGGTTCCTCGCATCGCTGCACCGCTGCCTGCGCCCCGATGCGACGGTGGTGTTCGTGGACAACCGGTACGTCGAGGGCAGCAGCACGCCGATCGACCGGACCGACGAGGAAGGCAACACCTACCAGCGGCGCGTGCTCTCGGACGGCTCCGAACACCTGGTGCTGAAGAACTTCCCGACCGAGGACGAGCTGATCGCCCAGGTCGACGCGATCGGCACGCGATGCCGCTACACCGCGCTCGACTATTACTGGGTCTTCGCGTACGCGCTGCGCTGACCCGCTACGCGCGGACGCCCCCCGGACGAGCCCACGGACGTGCCGGGCCTCGCCGCGCTCATCGCGAGCTCCGGGCGAGCGCGGCGGCACGCAGCCGCCCGACCACGCCGGCCGGGAAGTAGTAGACCGACAGCACGAACAGCAGACCGAGCCAGAGCAGCCAGCGCTCCGGCGCGAACAGCACTGCCAGCATCGGCAGCGCCTGCAGCCCGTCGGAGAGCCACTTCATCAGGTCCTGCAGATAGCTCTGCGCGTAGACGAAGAACGCGCTGCCGATCACCGCGCCGTACATCGTCCCCATGCCGCCGATCACCACGATCAGCAGCACGTCGATCATGATCTCGAACGACAGCGAGGTGTCGGGGCCGTTGTAGCGCAGCCAGATCGCGAGCAGCGCGCCCGCGCAGGTGGCGAACAGCGCGCCGAGCACGGTCGACAGGGTGCGGTAGACGACGACCCGGTAGCCGAGCGCCTCGGCGCGGAATTCGTTCTCCCGGATCGCCTGCAGCACGCGGCCGAACGGCGAGTTCACGATGCGCAGCAGCACGAGAAAGAGCACGAGCGTCGCGACGAACACGAGGTAGTAGCCGAGCAGCCGGCCGTCGAGGTCGACGCCGAGGAAAGGCTCTTCGGAAAACGAATACGACGGCTGCAGCACCTCGGGCAGCTTGAAGCTCAGCCCGTCCTCGCCGCCGGTCAGCGCGGAGAGCTGCGAGGCGAGCGTCTGGAAGGCACTGGCGACGGCCAATGTGATCATGGCGAAGAAGATCGCGCGCACGCGCAGCGAGAAGAGGCCGATCAGCAGCGCCAGCAGGCCCGACAGCACGAGCGCGCACAGCAGCCCGACC
>Ga0316188_10000333_pt1 | contig 19523 bp, 11 predicted proteins | sample Phiworburrow1_MG_FD_204933 | JGI IMG/M metagenome (GOLD analysis project Ga0316188, IMG submission 204933) | Coastal sediment microbial communities from Maine, United States - Phippsburg worm burrow 1 | ecosystem: Environmental > Aquatic > Marine > Coastal > Sediment | place: USA: Maine... | reverse complement strand
CGCACGCGTCTCGCTGGACGGCGGTGAGCAAACAGAAGAAGGAAGAGTGCAATGACTACCAACATGGCACCGAACGTTCGCGGTGTGGGCGTCCGGGGCAAGCGTACGGTCTACAGCATGTGCGGCATGTGCGCGGTGCGTTGCCCGATGGAAGTGACGGTCGAGGACGGCAAGGTGACGTGGTTGCAGGGCAACCGTCACGACGCGGCGCTGGGCGCCAGTCTCTGTGCGAAGGGCTCGGCCGGGTTGCCGTTCGAGTACGACGACGAGCGCCCGCAGACGCCGCTGATCCGCATGGGTGCACGTGGAAGTGGCCAGTGGCGGCGCGCCTCGTGGGACGAGGTGCTCGACTACATCGCGGACAAGCTGCGCGAGACGGTCGAGGCCTTCGGCCCGCGCGGCATCGCATTGTCCGACCGCGGGGGGTTCTTCACCGATCTCACGCGCACGTTCGTGGCGGCGCTCGGCTCGCCAAACTATTTCAACCACGACGCGACCTGCGGCGGCAACGTCCACAACGCCGCGCGGACGGTCTTCGGCTTCAGCCACGCGGCACTGGTGCCGGACCTGAAGAACGCGAAGCACCTGGTGCTGTACGGACGCAACATCGTCGAATCGCTGATGGTCAAGGAGGCGAAGGCCTTCATGGACGCGGTGGCCAACGGCATGCGCGTCACCTACATCGATCCGCGCGCCAGCATCACCGCCTGCAAGGCTGATCGCTACTGGCGGGTGCGCCCGAACAGCGACTACGCGCTGAACCTCGCGCTCATCCACGAGATCCTCGAGCGGGAAATCTACGACAAGGAGTTCGTCGAACGCTTCGTGATCGGCATCGACGTCGTGCGCGAGGCGGTCAAGGACGCCACACCTGAATGGCAGGAAGCGCACACCGGCGTGCCTGCCGGCGAGTTGCGCGCCCTGGTCGACGAGATCGCGACCCAGGCGCCGCGCGTGATCTTCCATCCGGGCTGGATGACTGCGCGTCACAAGCAGTCGTTCTACGTCAGCCGCAGCGCGCTGATCCTGAACGCGCTGATGGGCAACGTCGAACTGCCCGGTGGCTTCGTGATCGCCAAGCCCCCCGAGTATTACGGCCGCAAGAGCTTGAAGCCGCTCGCAGCGCGCGTGCCCAAGGTCACGGAGCCGCGCGTCGATGGCGCGGGCACCACGCGGCCGTCATGGGATCCGGGCATCGGAATGGTGCACCAGCTGTTTGCCGCGATGGAGACGGCGCAGCCGTATGGCGTCGGCGCGTATATCGCCTATCGTCACGACCCGCTCACCAGCCTGCCGGACGTGGAGGCGCAGAAGCGCGCGCTGGACAAACTCAAGCTGCTGGTGTCAATCGACGTGCGCTACTCGGAGACCGGCTGGTACTCCGATGTGATCCTGCCGGAATCGACCTACCTCGAGCGGGCCAATATCCTCGCCGGCGTTCCCGGCCCGGTCCCGGTGCTCGTCATGCGCGACCAGGCGATCGCGCCGCGCTTCGACAGCCGGCCTGCGTGGTGGATCTTCCGGGAGATCCTGCACCGCATGGGCGTCAAGGAGGCTCTCGATTTCGAGTCCATCGAGGAACTGTGGAACTACCAGCTCGAAGGCACCGGTGTCACCGTCGCCGAGATGCGCAAAGAGGGCGTCGTTGCCCTGGCTTCGGCCCCGAAGCTCACGCCGCGCGACGCGCTGAAGTTCCCCACGCCGTCGGGCAAGATCGAATTCGACAGCGCGATCCTCAGGGAGGCAGGGCTGCCCAGCTTGCCGCCGTACGAGCCCAAGGTGGCGCCCACCGGTGATCGCTTCACCCTGCTGTTCGGTCGACCGGCCACGCTCGCGCACGGACAGTCGCTGAACAACCCCTTGCTGCGCGAGATCGCGCCGAAGCAGGTGCTGTGGATCCATCCCGACCGGGCAGGGCCGCTCGCGATTCGCGACGGCGACGAGGTCGAGGTCGACGGCGGTGGATCGTACGTCGGGCGCATCACGGCGAAAGTCACGCCCTGGATCCACCCCGAGGCCGTGTTCATGCTGCACGGCTACGGCGCCACGGTGCCGGTCGCCACGCGTGCGCTTGGCGTCGGCGTGGCCGACCAGCGCCTGCAGCACGGCAAGCTCTACGAGTTCGACCCGGCCGGCGGGGGGTGCGCACTGACCGAGACCATTGTCCGCGTCAAACCGGCGACGACGACGGGAGCGAAATCATGAGCAAGTACATGCTGCGCCACGACGAGGCAAACTGCATCGGCTGCCTGGCCTGCGAGGTTCACTGCAAGACGAACAAGGACCTCGGCGCCGGCCCCGCCCCGTGCAAGATCGTCTCCACCGGCCCGGTCGACGTCGGCGGACAGCCGCGAATGCGCCACGTGTTCATGCCTTGCTTCCACTGCGAGGAGCCCTGGTGCGTCAAGGCCTGCCCGACCGGCGCGATGCGCCAGCGCGAGAAGGACGGCATCGTCCACGTCCAGTCCAGTCTGTGCGTCGGCTGCAAGACCTGCATCGCGGCCTGTCCATGGGGCGTGCCCCAGTGGGACCCGGCCACCAACAAGGTGGTCAAGTGCGATTACTGCATGGATCGTGTCGACGCCGGGCTGCAACCGGCCTGTGTGACCAAGTGCGTGACCGGCTGCCTGTCCTTCGGCGTTGCCAACGAAGTGCCCGACCCGCGGCGCGAGCGTTACGCGCGGATGCTCATGGCCGAGCCGCTCGGTGGCGCCTTGGGTGGCGCGGGCGGTGGCGAGTAAGGAGCGGCCATGAGCGAACTCCAACGCCTGCCCGCATGGCTCGATGCCGATGCGGCCACTCTGTCGGGCGCCGTGGCGCCGGCGGCGACGCTGGCCGGCGCCCTGCCGGGTCTCACCAGGGCGCAGTCGCTGACGCCATTGCAGCGCCTGCAGCTCGTACAGCAGGCCGGACTCGCCGACGGCACAGGCGCGGGCGAACCAGTTCATCTCGCGTGGCGTCGGTTCCTGCGCGGCCACGGGCCGTCGGTACTGGTGATCGATGCCACCAGCTTCGACGCGCACGCGCGCGGCACGGCCGCGGTTCTGCAGGGCGCCCCCTGGCTGCTGGCCGAGGGGCTGCTGATCGCCGTTGGCCTGCGCGACAGCGCCACGGTCGAATTGCGCCTGCCGGCCGAGCTGACAGGCCAGGAAGCAGCGTTCCTGAACGCGGTCGATGCGATTCGCGCGCTGGCGCAGGTGTCGGGTCCGCGCAAGCGCATCGAGGTGCTGCGCGACAGCAAGCCGAGCTGCTGGGGCGAGGGCCCCGTCGGTGACGCATCGCGCCTTGTGCACACGCCCGACACCTGGTGCCGGATCGCGCTGCTGTTCGCGGGCGCGTCAGGACCCGATACGTCGTTGCTGACGCTGCGCCGCGGCATGAAGGAGCGCGGGCTGGCCGAGCTCGATCGCGGCGGCAACCTGCGCCGGCAGATCGCCGGGTGGGGCGGCGGTGTCGAGGTCCAAGGCGAGGATCCGCTCCTCGTGTTCGACGACGGTCTCGGCGGCTTCCTGCCGCTGTCGCAGGCGGACCTGTCGTGCGAACCGCTGGCGCTCGCGGCGGCGGGCGTCGTGCCGGCGCCGTCGACGCTGATGGTGATGGCGCCGGGCGTGTGCGTGGTCAAGCAGACGCGACGCGCACTGTACCGCCATTGGCAACTGGCCGAGGGTGAAGCGGCGCCGGTGCGCGGACTGCTGGCGCGCACGGCGCGCCTGGTCACCGAGATCACGCTCGGGCGCGGCGAAGCCCGTCACCTGGAGTCGCTCGACGCGCTCGCGGTCGAACTCGCCACGCAGGGCCTCGCTGCGGCCTGGCCACTGGGGAGTTCGCTGCGCTACTACCGCGCGCAGTGGGAAAGCCACGTGCGGCGCGAGTCCTGCCCCGAAGGGCTGTGCCTGCAGCGCGATGCCGCGCCCTGTCACCGCACCTGTCCAGCCAACATCGACATCCCCAGCTTCATGGCCCACCTGGGCCACGGCGACTATCACGCCACGATCGAGGTTATCCGGCGCGACAACCCGCTGCCGCTGACCTGTGGGCTCGTGTGTCCGGCGCCGTGCGAGTCGGCCTGCGTTCGCGGCAGCAGCGACGGCGCGGTGTTCATCCGTCCGTTGAAGGCGAAGGCGGCCGAGCACTGCCTGGCCGATGGCGGCTACCCGAAACCCGAGATCGCTCCCGACACCGGCAAGCGGATCGGCATCGTCGGCTCCGGCCCGTCTAGCCTGACCGCCGCCTACTACCTTCGCACCTTCGGTCACCAGGTCGAGGTGTTCGAGGCTCAGGAGAAGGCCGGCGGCATGTTGCGCTATGGCATTCCGGCCTATCGCCTGCCGCCCGAGCTGCTGGACAAGGAACTCGAGCAGATCCGCGTGCTCGGCATTCCGATCCGCACCGGCGCCAAGGTCGGCAATCTGGAGACGTTCCGGGCAGACTACGACGCCGTTTTCCTGGGACTCGGAACGCAGACGGCGCGAATGCTGCCGATCGAAGGCGTGCATCAGCCCTTCGTGCTGGGCGGCATCGACTTCCTTCGCGCTGTGCGAGGCGGTGAGCCGGTACGCGTCGGGCCGCGGGTCGTCGTGATCGGCGGTGGCAACGTCGCGATCGACGTGGCGCTGACCGCGCTGCGCCAGGGCGCCGCGACCGTCGACCTGGCCTGCCTGGAGAAGCGGCGCGAGATGCCGGCCAGCCCGCACGAGATCGAGGAAGCCGTTGCCGAAGGCGTTCGGCTGCGCGCGGGTTGGGGCCCGCTGCGAATCGAGGAGGAAGGCGAAATCGTCTTTCAGTTCTGCGAACGGGTCAAGGACGACGCCGGCAAGTTCAATCCGAAGTTCGACGCGGCACGCCTGCTGACGCTGGAGGTCGACCACGTGCTGCTCGCGGCCGGCCAGGGCACCGATCTCGCGATGCTCGAGGGCAGCGGGGTGGAGAACACGCGCGGCTTCATCGTCGCGGACCCGAAGACGCTGATGACCAAGGTGCCTGGCGTCTTTGCCGGCGGCGATGCGCAGCAGGGTCCGCGAACCGTGGTGGAGGCGATCCGCGCCGGCAAGATCGCCGCGGCCGCGATCGATGCCTGGCTGCGTGGCACGCCGATGGATGCGTCGACCGGCAAGCCGGTGCGCCGCGCCGACGTCACGCCATTGCCGATCGTCGCGATGGATCGCAGCCACCGGCGGCGCGCGATGATGCCCGAGAAGAGCGTCGAGGAAGTGCTCGGCGACGGCAACTTCGTGCGTATCGAGGAGGGCCTGAGCGACGCGATGGCACAGGAGGAGGTGCGCCGCTGCCTGCGCTGCGACGTGTGCATCGGCTGCGGCCTGTGCATGGCGGCCTGCAGCGAGATGGGTATCGAGGCATTGCGCATGGGCGATACCAACGCAGGCCGGCTGGCCTACTTCGACTTCACTCGACCGGCGGAGCGCTGCATCGGCTGCGGCGCCTGCACGCAGGTCTGCCCGACAGGCGCGATTCGCCTGGAGGATCAGGACGGCGTGCGACGCACGATCATCACCGGGACGGTGGTCAAGGAGCAGCCCCTGCTCGCCTGCAGTGAATGCAGCGCGCCAACGCAGACGCCCGCGCACCGGGACTACCTGCGCCAGCGCCTGCCGGACCACATGGCGGCGCTGCTGGACCGCGAACTGTGCCCGTCGTGCGCGCGCGGGCGCGCCGATCGCCCTCGTTGGGGACTGGGCGATGTCCCGCAGTGAACGCGCCGGCCGCGCTGCGCGCCGGGCAGTGCGTCGCAGATCGCACTGTTCGTCGCGCTGGTGCTGCTCGGCAATGTCCTCGGCCCGGCTCGGATGGACCTGCAGCATTGGCCAGGCGCGGTGGTGATGGTGCTCATCGCCATCCTCACCGCAGTGCTCGTCACGAACGGCGGTCGGTCCGCGTGGTTTCTAGGCATACTGTTGCTGATGGTCTGAGTGCGGTTGCCGGCCCGACGCCAGGCGCTAGTCTTAACGGAGCGAATCCATGAACCCCGCAATCGTAGATGTCAGCGAGCAGAAGCGGCTGAACGACACCCGCGAGGCGCAGGTTCCGTGGAAGAAGTGGGGGCCCTATCTGAGCGAAAGGCAGTGGGGAACGGTTCGCGAGGACTACAGCGACAACGGCGACGCCTGGAACTACTTCACCCACGACCAGGCGCGCTCGCGCGCCTACAAGTGGGGCGAAGACGGACTCGGCGGACTGTGCGACGACAAGCAGCGGCTGTGCTTCGCGCTGGCCCTGTGGAACGAGCGCGACCCGATCCTGAAGGAGCGCCTCTACGGCCTGACCAACAGCGAAGGCAACCACGGCGAGGACGTGAAGGAGTACTACTTCTACGTCGACAGCACGCCCACGCACTCGTACATGAAGTACCTGTACAAGTATCCGCAGCGGGAGTTCCCTTACGCCGATCTGATCGAGACCAACCGGCGGCGCTCGCGCGAGGAACACGAGTACGAGCTCCTCGATACCGGCGTTTTCGACGACGACCGCTACTTCGACGTGTTCGTCGAATACGCCAAGGAAGGCCCGGAGGACGTCTGTGTGCGCATATCGGTGCACAACCGCGGGCCGGAGGCGGCCCGGCTGCGCGTCCTGCCGACGCTCTGGTTTCGCAACACCTGGTCGTGGGGCGAGGACGATCACAAACCTTCGCTGCGCGAGGCTGGGCCCGGCGCGATTCAGGCCACGCATCACGAGCTCGGCGAGTACTGGCTGCATTGCGACGGCACTCCGGAACTGCTCTTCACCGAAAACGAGAGCAACGCACAGCGCCTGTGGGGACAGCCGAACGGCTCCGCGCACGTCAAGGACGCGTTTCACGCCTACGTCGTCTCGGGAACGGGTGGGGCGGTGAATCCCGACAAAGTCGGCACCAAGGCCGCGGCCCACTATGCCCTCGACGTGCCCGCCGGCGGCAGCAAGACGGTGCGCCTGCGCCTGGCTGGCGCCAGGAAAAAGGATCCGTTCGCCGGCTTCGAGAAGACCTTCAAGAATCGCATCGCCGACGCCGACGAATTCTACGAACGCATTGCCCCCAAGTCGCTCAGCGAAGACCAGCGCCGCGTGCATCGCCAGGCCCTGGCCGGAATGCTGTGGAGCAAGCAGTACTACTACTTCGACCTGGAGCGCTGGCTGCGCGAGCACAAGAGCCATCCGCTGATCGAGGCCGCCCGCCGCGACGTGCGCAACACCGAGTGGTTCCACATGCTGAACGCCGACGTGATCTCCATGCCGGACAAGTGGGAGTACCCGTGGTACGCGGCCTGGGACCTGGCCTTCCACACGGTCTCGCTGGCGCTGGTGGACTTCGACTTCGCCAAGGAGCAGCTGCTGCTGATGCTGCGCAACCTGTACTTCCACCCGAGCGGGCAGATTCCGGCCTACGAGTGGAACTTCAGCGACGTGAATCCTCCGGTGCACGCCTGGGCCACGCTCTACCTGTACAAGTACGAAAAGCAGTTGGGTCGGGCCGACCTGCGGTTTCTGGAGCGCTCGTTCCAGGGCCTGATGCTGAACTTCAACTGGTGGGTCAATCGCAAAGACCCCGAGGGGCGCAACGTCTTCGCCGGCGGTTTCCTGGGCCTGGACAACATCGGCGTCTTCGACCGCAGCGCGCCGCTGCCCACCGGCGGATCGCTGGAGCAGGCGGACGGGACCGCGTGGATGGCGCTCTATTGCCAGAACATGCTGGAGATGGCGCTGATCCTGACCGAATACGACCCGATCTACGAGGAAACCGCGTTCAAGTTCGTCCAGCACTTCATGTGGATTTCCTACGCGATGGACCGCGTGGGCGAGCATCACGACGAGATGTGGGACGAAGAGGACGGGTTCTTCTACGATCTGCTGCGACTGCCGGACGGCCAGGCGATGCGCCTGAAAGTCAGGTCGCTGGTCGGGCTGCTGCCATTGTGCGCGTCGACGGTGTTCGAGGCGGACACCGTCACGCGCCATCCGAAACTGATGGAACTGATCGCGCAGTTCTGGAAGCGCCACCCGGAGCTGGTTTCCCAGGTCGCGCCGACAGACACGGGCTTCATCGGCTACAAGGAGCGCCGGCTGCTGTCGATCCTCACCAAGCAGAAGCTCGAGCGGGTACTCGGCTACCTGCTCGACGAAGACGAATTCCTCGGCCCGCACGGCATTCGTTCCCTGTCGCGCTATCACCTGGATCATCCGTTCGTGTTTCAGGTCGGGGACCAGGAGTACAAGGTGCAGTACCTGCCGGCGGAGTCGAACACGGGAATGTTCGGCGGCAACTCCAACTGGCGCGGCCCGGTGTGGATGCCGGTCAATGCGCTGATCGTGCGCGCACTGGTGAATCTGTACAGCTTCTACGGCGACGAGTTCAAGGTTCAGTGCCCGAGCGGTTCCGGACAGTACATGACGCTGTTCGAGGTGGCGGAAGAAATCGTCCGCCGACTGACGGGCACCTTCCTGCGCGATGCCGACGGGCGACGGCCTGTCTACGGCGGAATCGCAAAGTTCCAGGACGATCCGCATTGGCGCGACCTGATCCTGTTCCACGAGTACTTCCACGGTGACAACGGTGCGGGCATCGGGGCGAGTCACCAGACGGGATGGACCGGTCTGGTCGCCCCCCTGCTCGACCTGTTCGGGCGCTTCGACGCCAAGAGCCTGCTGGAGACCGAGCGCGGGCAGGTGATGGCCAGGCTCGTCAGGGAGCAGGTGGGCGGGCAAGCGACCGGTGATCGTTGAGGAAAGGTGATGTCCGCTGCGCGTTACCCCGCGCTGTATCAGGTCAACACCCGCGTCTGGCTGACCGAGCTGTCTCGTGCGCTGGGCAGGCGCGCGACGCTGGACGATGTGCCGGACGCCGAACTGGAGCGCTTGGCAGCGCTGGGTTTCGACTGGGTCTGGTTGCTGAGCGTCTGGCAGACCGGGTCGGCTGCGCAGGCGGTCTCCCGCGCGAATCCGCAGTGGCGTCGCGAGTTCTCGGAAACGCTGCCGGATCTCGACGACGAAGACATCGCCGGCTCCGGGTTCGCGATCCAGGACTACACCGTCCATCACGCTCTGGGCGGGGCCGCGGCCCTGCAGCGCCTGCGAAGGCGGCTGCAGCAACACGGGCTGAAGCTGATGCTCGACTTCGTTCCGAACCACATGGCTCCGGACCACCCGTGGGTCGAAGCGCACCCGGACTACTTCGTCCACGGCGACGAGGGCGACCTCGAGCGCTCACCGAAGAACTACCGCCGCGTGCAGACCGAAGCGGGCCCGCTGGTGCTCGCCTACGGTCGCGACCCGTACTTCGACGGCTGGCCCGACACGCTGCAGCTGAACTACGGCAACCCGCAGCTGCAGCAGGCGATGATCGGCGAACTGGAGCGCATTGCCGGGCAGTGCGACGGGCTGCGCTGCGACATGGCGATGCTCGTCCTGCCAGAGGTATTCGAGCGCACCTGGGGCCTCCGGGCCGATGCCTTCTGGCCGAAGGCGGTCGAATCCGTGCGGCGCAGGCACCCGGACTTCCTGTTCATGGCCGAGGTCTACTGGGACCTGGAATCGACGATGCTGCAGCAGGGCTTCGATTACGCCTACGACAAAAGGCTCTACGACCGCCTGCGCGAAGGGCACGCGCGCCCGGTGCGCGAGCATTTCCACGCCGGGCTCGACTATCAGAACCGTCTGGCACGCTTCCTGGAGAACCACGACGAGCCGCGCGCGGCCGCGACGTTCTCGCCGGAAGTCCACGAAGCGGCGGCGGTCGTCACCTTCCTGGCGCCGGGGCTGCGGTTCTTCCATCAGGGGCAATTCCAGGGGCGCAAAATGCGCATCTCGCCCCATCTGGTCCGCGCGCCGCAGGAACCGATCGACCGGAGGCTGGAGCAGTTTTACGATCGCCTGCTGGCCGCGCTGCGCCTCCCGGCGGTGCGTCAGGGCGACTGGCAGCTGCTCGAGTGCACGCCCGCCTGGGAGGGCAACTGGACCTGGGACTGCTTCCTGGTCTTTGCCTGGCAAGGCGACGCCGACGAGCGACTGCTGGTGACAGTGAACTACGCGCCCAACCAGAGCCAGTGCTACGTGCGCCTGCCGTTCAAGGACCTTGGCAATGCGCAGTGGCGGCTCGCGGACATGATCGGTGAGGCCGCCTACGAACGGGACGGCAACGATCTGCAGCTGGGCGGTCTCTACCTGGACGAGCCAGCGTGGAGCACGCACGTCTTCACATTGGAGGAGTCGAAATGAAGGCCATCACTCTGGAGCCGCACAAGCCGGGGACTGCACGCCTGGAAGACATTCCCGAGCCCGACGCAAGTGCCGGGTCGGTCCTGGTGGAAGCCATCGCGGTCGGCGTCTGCGGAACCGACGTCGAGATCGTCGAGGGCAAGTACGGCTGGGCCCCTGCGGGCAAGACGCGCCTCGTGCTCGGGCACGAATCCCTCGGCCGCGTGCTGGACCCGGGACCGAGCAGCGGGCTTCACAAGGGGGATCTCGTGGTCGGCATCGTCCGACGCCCCGACGCCGTGCCCTGCCCAAACTGCGCGGTCGGTGAGTGGGACATGTGCCGCAACGGCCTGTACACCGAGCGCGGCATCAAGGAGATCGACGGTTTCATGTCCGAGCGCTGGCGGATCGAACCCGAGTACGCGATGAAGGTCGACGCCTCGCTCGGCATGCTGGGCGTGCTGCTCGAGCCCACGACCGTCGTCACCAAGGCGTGGGAGCAGGTGAGCGCCGTCGGCCAGCGCGCATTCTGGGAGCCGCGCACCGTGCTCGTGACCGGCGCCGGGCCGATCGGCCTTCTCGCGGCGCTGGTCGCGAGCCAGCGCGGGCTCGAAGTCCACGTCCTCGATCGCGTCGAAACAGGGCCGAAGCCGGATCTGGTGCGTGCCCTCGGGGCGACCTATCACAGCGGCAGCGTCGCGGACGTGGGGTTCGAACCCGACGTGATCATCGAGTGCACCGGCGTCGGTCAGGTCATCGCCGACTCGATTCAGGCGATCGCGGCGGGCGGCGTCGTCTGTCTCACCGGCGTGGGGGCCGGGGGCAGGACCACGGGGCTGCCGACCGCCGATGTCGCAGCGGCGATCGTGCTTCGGAACAACGTCGTGGTCGGCAGCGTCAACGCGAACAAGCGGCACTGGTACAAGGCGGGGCAGGTACTGGCGCAAGCCGACCCGGCGTGGCTCGCGCGCCTCATCACGCGACGCGAACCGCCCGAGGAGTTCATGCGCGCCCTGCAGCGCCAGCCCGACGACATCAAGGTCGTCATTCAATTTGCGCAGGTCTGAGCGTAGCGGGCTGAACCGGATCAGGTCCTTCGCGTCCTTTGTCTCGAGCGCAGCGGCTGCACGGTCGACCGACGCGCCCTGATCCGCGACCGACGCCCTCGTTGTCGCTGCTCCGGGCGAGCCGATGCAGGTTCGCAGCCGGGCTCGCAGGATCGTCGGGCTTCCATGAAATAGCCCTTCTGGTCGCGCAGCGCAGCAATTATGACAATGGTAGTATTTTCAATTACTTAACCAGACCATAATGAAGAAATAAGACCATGGATGCTGCAAAGCAGGCAGAACGAAGCTACGACATCTCCACCAAGGTCGCGAAGCTCTTCGGAAGACGCGTTCAGCTGGCGCAGGAGCGGTACGGAAAGCGGCTTTCCACCGCGTACACCGACTGCTCTGCGCGTCTGAGCGAAAAGCCGCTCGATCCCGCTGAGGCCTGGTCGCAGTGGTCCGCCTACGCCACCGATTTCGCGCAGCGCTCGATCCTGTTCTGGGACACGCTGCGCGAGCGCGGCAACAGCTTCGTCGAGCGCAACCGCGAGGATCTCAAGCCTGTCCTGCACTTCGACTACGAGACCGTCATCGACGGTCGCACGCTAGCGCGGCCGGTCAATTACGCGCTGGTGCGCATCATTCCCCCCAAGGGTGTGACCGTCGACCCGAAGCGCCGGCCGTACGTGATCATCGATCCGCGCGCCGGCCACGGCCCGGGCATTGGCGGCTTCAAGGACGACTCGCAGGTCGGTGTCGCGCTGCGCGACGGGCACCCGGTCTACTTCGTGATCTTCTTCCGAGACCCCGAGCCCGGCCAGACCCTGCTGCACGTCTGCGAGGCCGAGCAGCAGTTCGTGAGGAAGGTGCGCGAACTGCATCCGGACAGCGCCAAGCCCGCGATCGTCGGCAACTGCCAGGGGGGCTGGGCGGCGATGATGCTCGCCGCGTCCGACCAGGACGACACCGGGCCGATCGTGATCAACGGCGCGCCGATGTCCTACTGGGGCGGCGCGTTCCAGGAAGGCGCCGGCGACAACCCGATGCGCTATGCCGGCGGCATGCTGGGGGGTACCTGGCTGTCGTCGTTCTCGGCGGATATGGGCAACGGCGTGTTCGACGGCGCCTACCTGGTCGAGAACTTCGAGAACCTGAATCCGGCGAACACCTTCTGGGACAAGTACTACCACCTGTTCGCGAACGTCGACACCGAGGCTCCGCGCTTCCTCGACTTCGAACGCTGGTGGGGCGGCTTCTACCTGATGAACCGCGAGGAGATCGAGTGGATCACCCGCAACCTGTTCGTCGGCAACAAGCTGTGGTCCGGCGGCACGCAGGGCATGGGTGGCAAGGCCTTCGACCTGCGCGAAATCAAGGCGCCGATCATCCTGTTCGCCTCGATGGGCGACAACATCACGCCGCCGCAGCAGGCGTTCAACTGGGTCGCCGACGTCTACGGTTCGACCGACGAGATCAAGGCACGCGGGCAGGTGATCGTGGGCCTGCTGCACGAGGACATCGGGCACCTCGGCATCTTCGTCTCCGGCAAGGTGGCGACGAAGGAGCACGCGCAGATCGTCTCGGTGCTGAAGTCGATCGAGGTACTGCCGCCGGGGCTGTACGGCATGCAGATCCGGGAGGTCAAGGGCCGCGACGGCAGGACCGAGTACGAGGTCGATTTCGTCGAGCGCCGGCTCGAGGACATCGTCGTTGCCCTGAACCGCTTCGAGCGAGCTGACGAAAAGCCGTTCGAAGCCGTGGCCGCGCTCTCGGAATTCAACCAGCGCGCCTACGAGCTCTTCGCGCAGCCCTTCGTCCAGTCGCTCAGCAACGAAACCACCGCGAACCTGTCGCGCCAGCTCCATCCGCTGCGCTCGCAGCGCTGGGCCTTCTCCGACCTGAATCCCTGGCTCGCCTGGCTCGGCCCTGCGGCGCAGATGGTCAAGGCGCAGCGCCAGACCGCCGGCAGGGACAACCCCTCCAGCGAGATCGAGAAGCTGGTGTCGGAAGGCATCAGCGCGTCGCTCGACTATTACCGCGAAGTGCGCGACGCGACCAGCGAGGCGGCGTTCTTCCAGACCTACGGCAGCGTGTTCTCGCTCTACCTCGCCGACAAGCATGAAGCCGAGGCGCAGGCCGCGGAAAGCGCGATGGAGCCTCGCGATCTGCCCTTCGTGAAGGAGGCACTCGCCTCGATCGGGGAAGGCGGCTACGCACAGGCACTGGCCCGCGTCGGGTCGCTGCTCGCCCGGCGAGGCGCGCCATTGCCGCTGGCGCGGCTCGCGTTGAAGCACGAGCTGGAGTCGGAGTACCGCGACCTGCTGCCCGACCTGGCGCCCGACGAGTGGCGGCGCATCCGCGGCGAACAGGACATCATCGTCCGCTACGAGCCGGAGAAGGCTGTCGCGACGCTGCCCAGGCTGCTGTCGAGGGCCGGCGATCGCGAGCGGCTGGTGACACTGGTGCGACGCCTGCTTGCCGACGAGCGCATGCAGCGGTTCGCGCCGACGGCCGAACAGCTCGGAATGATCGAAAACATGGCCGAGGTGCTTCAGGTGCAGCCGGCTGCAGGCCGTCGCAAGGCCGTGGCGCGCAAGGCTCCGGCTCGCAAGGCATCGCGCGCGGCGGCCGCCGGCCGACGCAAGAGTCGTTGAACCCTGAAGGCGACAACCGGAAACGCACATGCAACGCAAGCACGAGAAGTACCAACGCCTGCTCGACCTCTGCGCGACACTGCCCCCCACGCCGACCGCCGTCGCGCACCCCTGCGACGAGAGCTCGCTGCGAGGGGCCGTCGACGCCGCCAAGCTGGGCCTGATCACGCCGATCCTGGTCGGCCCGCGCGCACGCATCGAGTCGATCGCGAAGGCCAACGACATCGACCTCGCCCCGTACGAGATCGTCGAGACGCCGCACAGCCAGGCTTCGGCCGAAAAGGCGGTGGAACTGGTGCGCGAAGGCAAGGCCGAGGCGCTGATGAAGGGCAGCCTGCACACCGACGAGCTGATGGCTGAGGTGGTCAGGCGCGACACGGGTCTGCGTACGGCGCGCCGGGTGAGCCACTGCTTCATCATGGACGTGCCGAGCCACGCGGACACGCTTATCGTCACCGACGCCGCGGTCAACATCGCGCCGAGCATGGAGGACAAGGTCGACATCATCCAGAACGCGATCGACCTCGCGCACGCGCTTCGCTTCCCGGAAGTGCGCGTCGCGATCCTCTCGGCGATGGAGACCGTCAATCCGAAAATTCCTTCGACGGTGGAGGCCGGCGCACTGTGCAAGATGGCGGATCGCGGCCAGATCACCGGCGCACTCCTGGACGGGCCACTCGCGCTGGACAACGCGATCAGCCTCGAGTCGGCTGCGATCAAGAAGATCAATTCTCTGGTGGCCGGACGCGCCAACGTGCTGGTGGTGCCCGACCTCGAGGCCGGCAACATGCTCGCGAAGAGCCTGTCTTTCCTGGCCGGCGCAGACGCCGCCGGCATCGTGCTCGGTGCGCGCGTGCCGATCATCCTGACCAGTCGCGCCGACTCGGTGATGACGCGGCTCGCCTCCTGCGCAGTCGCGGTGCTGGTGGCCAACGCGCGGCGCGAGGCGGCCGGCAAGGCGGTGGCCTGACATGGCCGACGCGATCGCCGTCGTGAACGCGGGCTCGTCGAGCCTGAAGTTCTCGGTCTTCGTCGAGCGCGGTGAGGCGTTGGAGCTGATTGCGCGCGGACAGGCCGAGGGTCTGTACACCGCGCCTCGCTTCGTTGCCAAGGATGGCGCGGGGACGGTTCTGACCGAGAAGTCCTGGGGCGACGGCACCAGGCTCGGTCACGACGGCGCGCTCGACCATCTGATGGCGTTCCTGCGCGCGGAACTCGCCGAGCACCGGCTCGTCGGTGTCGGACACCGCGTGGTGCACGGCGGACTCGAGTATTCGCGTCCGGTGCGCGTCGACGCAGCGATCCTGGCCAGCCTCGAGAAGTACGTCGCGCTCGCGCCGCTGCACCAGCCGCACAACCTCGCGCCGATCCGGGCGATCCTCGAGCGCTCGCCGCAGCTGCCGCAGGTGGCGTGCTTCGATACGTCGTTTCACAGCGGTGCGCCGCCAGTCTCCAAAGCCTTCGCGCTGCCGAAGACGATCACCGAACGCGGCGTGCAGCGCTACGGCTTTCACGGGCTCTCCTACGAGTACATCGCTCAGGCACTTCCGCAATTCGACGAGCGCGCGGCGCGGGGCAAGACGGTGGTCCTGCACCTGGGTAACGGCGCAAGCATGTGCGCGATCGCGGACGGGCGCAGCGTCGCCAGCACGATGGGCTTCACCGCGGCGGACGGGCTGCCGATGGGCACGCGCTGCGGCAACCTCGATCCCGGCGTGATCCTGTACCTGCTGGACGAACTGAAGATGGATGCACGCGCCATCGAGAAACTGATCTACCAGCAGTCCGGGCTGCTCGGCATGTCCGGCATTTCCAGCGACATGCGCACGCTCGAGGCTAGCGACGCGCCGCAGTCAAAGAACGCGATCGACGTTTTCGTCTACCGCATCGGCCGCGAGCTGGGTTCGCTCGCGGCAGCGCTGGGCGGGCTGGACGGGATCGTGTTCACCGCCGGCATCGGCGAGAACAGCCGGTCGCTGCGCGAGCGCGTCTGCCGGGACGCCGCGTGGCTGGGTGTCGAGCTGGACGCATCGGCCAACGAACACAACGGCCCGCGGATCAGCACCGCGGCGAGTCGGGTCGGCGCGTGGGTGATCCCGACCGACGAGGAACTGATGATCGCGCGTCACACCCGCGGGCTGATCGGCCCTGCAGCCAGCGGTTCTCAAGGGGGAGATCGCCAGTCATGAAAGCAGTCGCGCTCGGCCGAATCATGCGTGGGAGATGACGATGGGCAAGAAGAAGGGCGGATCGAATGACAAGCCAAAGGCCAGGGCGCCAATGGATGAAGGCGAAGCCATGGTGGCGGCAGGGGAGCGCGATGCTTCGCCGGCCGAACAGAAACTGTCCGGCAAGGACTACGACCGCGAACTCCGCAAGCTGCACGTCGAGCTGGTCAAGCTCCAACGGTGGGTCGTACACAAGGGGCTCAAGGTCTGCGTGCTCTTCGAAGGCCGGGACGGCGCCGGCAAAGGCGGCACCATAAAGGCGATCACCGAGCGCGTCAGTCCTCGGGTGTTTCGCGTCGTCGCGCTGCCCGCGCCGACGGAGCGCGAGAAGTCGCAGATGTACGCGCAGCGCTATCTGCCGCACCTGCCGGCCGCGGGTGAAGTGGTCATCTTCGATCGCAGCTGGTACAACCGCGCAGGTGTCGAGCGGGTGATGGGGTTCTGCACCGAGGCGCAGGCGAAGGACTTCCTGCAGGTGGTGCCGCTGTTCGAGAAGTTGATGGTGGAGTCCGGCATCATCCTGCTCAAGTACTGGCTGGAGGTCAGCCCCGAAGAGCAGACACGCCGGCTCGCGTCGCGCATCGATGACGGGCGCAAGACCTGGAAACTCTCACCGATGGACCTGAAGTCCTACGATCGCTGGGACGACTACACGAAGGCGCGTGACGAGATGTTTGCGGCCACCGATTCCGATTGGGCGCCGTGGTATGTCGCCCGCTCCGAAGACAAGAAGCGCGTGCGGCTGAACGTCATCAGCCATCTGCTGGAGCATGTGCCCTACAAGAGCGCGCCTGCCGTGAAGGTCAAGCTGCCCAAGCGCAAGATCGGCCGCTACAAGTCGATCGACTATCCGTCCAAGTACGTGCCGGAGCGCTTCTGATTAGAACGCCAGGCCGAAAGAAGCGACGACGACCTGGTCGCTCGAGCCCGGGTTGAACCAGTAGCCGCCGATCGTGACGCGGCCCCAGGTCAGCTGGGCGAATGGGCCGCGCTGGATCTCACGGTCGCCGCCGTAGGCCCTGGTGCGTTGGGCGACGGCGCCGATGCGAAGCCACTCGGCCGGCCGGAATCCGAGTTCGCTCCAGGCATAGAGGTAGCTGTCGGTCCGCTCGCCGCTGTCGCGCACGTGTTCGGCCTCGACATAGAAGTCGAGCAGCCTCCAGGCCAGGCTCGCCTCCAGCGCGGGCACGAACGCCCGTGTCGTGCCCCACGCGCCTCCGAGCATGGGCGTCAGCTCCCAGGTGACGGTGTCTCCGCCGGAAAACGTCCAGCCGGCGAAGGCGGAGCGCGCGTCGATCGACTCGTAGCTGTACCTTGCTTCCAGGTGCAAGGGGCCGCGATCGGCTGCCGCGATGACCGGGGTGTAGTTCTCTCCGCCGCGAACCGCGGTGGGGTACGCGGTGACCGCGAACTCCCACGACGGTATCGCGGGACGCGACGCACGGCGCCCGCTGTGGTCGTCATCGGCGGCGAATGCCAACGTGGGCGCGACGACGGCCAGCGCCATGACCAGGCCGGAAAGCAGTTCGGAGACTCGGTCCAACGGACTGAGCAGCGGCGTGCGGACCGCTTCGTCGGAGCTGTTCCCTTCGTTCAATTGGAATCCTGCGACTCGGGATATCCCCTTCGCGCAACGATTCTCACCGACCCGCGTTCGACGTGCAACACGAGACGCATGCGCTGCGCATGCACAGCCGGTAAGGTGGAGACCGAGCCGAAGCATCCGACCGCGCAGCGCCTCTGGTTTCACCGGATCACCGGAAGCGCACAGCATGACTCGAGACCGGTCGTGGAGCTCATGCGAAGGGCCGGTCTGGGCAAGCCCCTGGGCCGGGAGCGGATGCTGCTAAATGCGCACAGGCCGGCCGATACGCCGTATTCTTGCGGTGCAAATCGCCGCAAGGATGTCACCGATGAAACGACTTGTTCCGCCACTGATATTGGCTCTTGTGGGCCTGGTCGTTGCTCCCGGGGCGCAGGCACAGACGCCGACCGTGACGACCGCGGCGCAGGCGCCCTCCGGTTCGCCCGAAGCCGCCGGCGTCGCGCCGCGAGGCCTCGAGATCGCGACGAAGGCGTTCACGGGGGATTTCGACGCGATGCTCGAACGCCGGGTGATCAGGTTCTACGTGCCGTACAGCCGGTCGCTCTACTTCATCGACAAGGGCCGAGAGCGTGGGATCTCGGCCGACCTGATCCGCGAGTTCGAGCGATGGGTGAACAGGAAGTACGCCAAGTCGCTGGGAAAGCGCCCGCTTACTGCGTACGTCGTCGTGGTCACGCGCGACAAGATGGTCGCCGACCTGACCGGGGGGCACGCCGACGTCGCGGTCGGCAACCTCAAGGTCATTGACGAACTGCTCAAGTCGGTCGATTTCGTGGCTCCCGACGAGAAAGTTGCCAGCGCCGAATTGCTGGTGACCGGTCCGGCGTCGCAGGCAATCGCGTCGATCGACGATCTTTCGGGCAAGACGGTGCACGTGCGCGAGTACTCCAGTCAGTACCTGAGCCTGAAGGCATTGAACGAACGATTCAGGAAGGCCGGCAAGCCCGAGGCCAGGCTCGAATTGCTGCCGAACGCGCTCGAAGACGAGGACCTGCTCGAAATGCTGAATGCCGGTCTTCTCCAGGCGATCGTGGTGGACGACTGGAAGGCCAAGATGTGGGCGCAGGTGCTGCCGAAGGTGAAAATTCATGAGGAGATCCAGTTGCGGCCGCGCACCAGGACGGGCTGGGCGACACGCAAGAACAGCCCCGGGCTGGCTGCCGAACTGAATGAGTTCTATGTGTACTACGCGACAAAGCAAGGCGGGATTCCGCAGCTTCAGCGCCAATACATGGGCAAGGTCAAGGCGCTGAAGAGCGCGGCATCCACGGAGGACTACAAGCGCTTCAAGCAGTTGATCGATTTCTTCGGCAAGTACGGCAAGCAGTACAACTTCGAACCGTTGATGCTCGCCGCACAGGGGTACCAGGAATCGACGCTCAATCAGCAGGCCAAGAGCTCAGTCGGTGCCATCGGTGTCATGCAGCTCATGCCCGCGACGGGCGCGGAACTCAAGGTTGGCGACATCCGACAGACCGAGCCCAACATCCATGCCGGCGCGAAGTACATGGACCAGCTCATGACCAGGTATTTCAAGGACGCGAAATTCGACAGACAGAACCGAACCTTGTTCGCCTTCGCGAGCTACAACGCGGGGCCCGGGAACATCTCCAGGATGCGCAAAGAGGCCGAGAAACGCGGCCTCGACCCGGATCAATGGTTCAACAACGTGGAGATCGTCACTGGCGAGAAGATCGGAATCGAGACCACGACCTATGTCCGCAACATTTACAAGTACTACGCGGCATACACGCTCGCGACGCAGGCAGTGGACGCCACTGAGACGCTGACGAAACAGGTC
>Ga0316188_10000332_pt1 | contig 19524 bp, 10 predicted proteins | sample Phiworburrow1_MG_FD_204933 | JGI IMG/M metagenome (GOLD analysis project Ga0316188, IMG submission 204933) | Coastal sediment microbial communities from Maine, United States - Phippsburg worm burrow 1 | ecosystem: Environmental > Aquatic > Marine > Coastal > Sediment | place: USA: Maine... | reverse complement strand
TTTGATACTGCTAGGTCTTTCAACGAAGATCTCCAAGACTGGGATGTTAGTAGTGTTATGAATATGTCAAGAATGTTTCATACAGCCAAAGCTTTCAACCAACCATTGAGTAGATGGGACGTTTCTAAAGTTAAAGATATGTCATTCATGTTTTATAAGGCTTCACTTTTTAACAATGATATTAGTAATTGGAAGACTGAAGAGGTAACCAACATGAGCAGCATGTTTGGTTTTGCTACTTATTTCAATCAAGCATTGAACTGGAATGTCGCCAAAGTTGAAGATATGTCATATATGTTTCAAGAGGCTAAAGCTTTCAACCAGCCCATCGGAAATTGGAATACATCCAACGTAACTACTATGCTCTGGATGTTTAAAGGAGCTACAGAATTTAATCAAGACTTGAACTGGAATGTAGAAAAAGTTCTAAATATGGAAAGCATGTTTTATGAGGCCAATAAATTCAATGGCGATATTCATGAATGGAGGCCAATTGCTGTTACTAATATGTCTAGCATGTTTCAATTTGCAACAGCTTTCAATAAACCTATCGGTGAATGGGATGTTTCTAATGTTACCAATATGACCAGTATGTTTGATTCTGCAAGTAATTTTGACCAAGACATTTCATCATGGAGTACAACAAAAGTTACAGATTGTACTTTTATGTTTTATTTAGCAACGAAAATGAACAAAAATTCTGACAAAAAACCAACTTTAACCTGCCCGCAATGAAACTAGGCATACCCCGTCCCAATGGGTAGTAGGAATTATGGTTTACCGTAGCGAGTAAGAAACGTTACTGATACGTATATCATATTTTTGTTAGCTAACGTATTTATAGAAGTCTTGAATTATGCTTCTTTTATAAAAATAGCCACAGCACAAAAGAAGCGAGTAAAGTTCTATATCTAAAGACTGCGTTTTTTTTCGGCAATCTGTTACATTAATTAAAATGAAAAGCCGGAATAACCTTCTAATTTCATAACTTTGCCGTCTTAAAAATAATTTATGTGGTTGGTCATAGCCAATATTCTACTTCGTTTTAGATTTTTATTGATGAGCATTATCCTCGGCGTCACCATTGTCATGGGATACTATGCCTCAAAGGTAGAGATGAGTTATGAATTTTCGCGCACCGTTCCGCTCGATGATCCTGACATGATATTCTTGAACAAATTCAAAAATCAGTTCGGGGAAGATGACAATTTGATAGTTCTAGGTCTAAAGGACAGTTCTGTTTACAAGTTAAAAGACTTTAAATCCTTGAGGAAATTAACAGATGAATTGCTCAGCATAGAGGGGGTTAAGGATGTGCTCTCACTACCAAATTTAAAGATATTTCTTAAAGACACTCTGACTAAAAAATTTGTTCTTTCCCCTTTATTTCCCGACAGCATAAAAACGCAATCGGACTTAGACAGTTTACTGACTTTAGCAAGCGACCAGAAATTATATTCCAACCAAATATTTAATAAAAGCAACGGTGCCTTATTGATATTGATAGGAATAAAAAAAAATTATGCTCATTCAGTAAAGCGTATTAAGCTAACTAACACAATTTTAAAATTTGGTGGTGATTTTGACAATACTACCGGTATAAAACTTAGATATGCCGGACTACCATTTATACATACGGTAGTAGCCGAGCAAGTGCGCAAAGAACTATCCCTATTCCTGATTCTATCTGCCATTATAACAGGTTTAATAATGCTTTTATTTTTCCGCACCTATAGAGCGGTAATTTTCTCGCTCATAATGATAGGGATAATGGTAATATGGACTTTAGGAACGATAGCTATTTTGGGCTACAAAATTTCAATGTTGAGTGGCGTAATTCCGCCATTAATAGTAATTATAGGTATAACAAATGCCATTTATCTGCTAAATAAATATCACCTAGAATTTCAAATAAGCCGCAATAAACAGTTGGCTATCAAGGCAGTAGTAGAAAAAATGGGTCTAGCCACTTTTCTTACCAACCTAACGGTTGCCATCGGCTTTTTCTCGTTGGCAGCTACCGATATAATAATACTTAGAGAATTTGGTCTTGTTGCCGGAATCAACATATTAGCTTTATTTGTTGTAAGCCTGACCCTCATCCCGAGCATATTATCAATTTTGCCGGAGCCGTCTTCAAAGCATTTGCAACATTTAAGTTTTCCACTATTAAATGGTTTCATCAAGTGGGTCAACCACATAGTTCTTAACCAAAGAAAGGTAATTTATTCAATATCTATTGTACTTGCTACATTCTCAGTAGTATATATCTGGGGACTTCAATCGGTGGCATTCATGGTTGATGACCTGCCCGCAGAGAGTCAAATTAAAAAGGATTTATTGTTTTTTGAGAATAATTTTAGTGGTGTGATGCCCTTAGAAATTGAGGTAGAACTAGACACAAAACAAAGTCGTCCGTTTTTGGATATTTCGAACCTCAAGGCCATTGATGCATTTGAAAATTCTCTTGATTCTATCGAGTTCATTTCGCCACCAATCTCCATTGTCAGCCTTGTTAAAGCCTTTAGACAAGCCATGTACAACAATAATCCGGATAGATATGCCCTGCCCACCAAACAGGAAATGGCATTTATACTCAGATACTTAAAAGGTCAAAAAGACAATAATGGATTGATAAAATCTTTCATTGATTCTACGTTTCATAAGGTACGCATATCGTTAAAAATGGCGGATAAAGGCTCCAAAGTAATGGACGCACTATTGAAGAACGTAGTTCAGCCCAAAGCAGACACTCTGGTTAGTGATTTGAAAAAGACCTTACGTTCCGCATCCGATTCGGTCATTGTTACCGTGACCGGATCTTCAAAATTATTTATTAAAGGAAGCCAATTACTAATCAAAAATTTGGTCGAAAGCATAATATTAGCAGTTATCCTAATTACACTTTCAATGGCACTTTTGTTTGCCAATGTCAGAACGATAGCTATTTCACTGATACCCAACATACTGGCCCTTATGATTACGGCGGGGCTCATGGGCTATCTTGATATTCAAATGAAAGCCAGTACAGCACTGATATTTAGCATTACTTTTGGTATTTCCATCGACAGTTCAATCCGCTTTTTGGCTAAATACAGACAAGAGCTAAAACTGAATGGCTACACCTTAATCCCTGCCGTTTACGAAAGCGTTACGGAGGCCGGAAAAAGCATTGTATATACCACTATCGTTTTATTCGCCGGATTTATAATTTTTGCATTCTCTGATTTTGGCGGGATTATTGCACTTGGCATATTGACTTCTGTAACCTTGTTCATTTCTATGTTTACAAACTTGATTTTATTGCCTGCTCTAATTCTGACATTCGACAAACCAAAACCTAAAAATGGGCCGGAATTGATTGATGAGTTTGATAATACTACTCTGCAAGACTTTGATAATATGAATGTTGAGGACAAGGATGAAAACAAAATAAAGTCTAATTAAAATTGTGCGTTAGTCAAAAAAAAATCATAAATAATAATTGAATACTACGTGAAGGATAAAGAAAATAAGGAGTTGAGTTTGGTAACAGTTGCTGAAGAAATTTTAAGTTTTTGGAAAGAGAACAAAATTTTTGGAAAGACAATAACAAATAGAAATGGCAAACAGGCTTTCACTTTTTATGAAGGTCCACCTTCGGCTAACGGCACCCCCGGTATTCACCACGTTATGGCCCGTACCGTCAAAGATATTTTCTGCCGTTTTAAAACCATGCAAGGTTATCAGGTAATTAGAAAGGGTGGTTGGGATACCCATGGCCTTCCGGTTGAGCTACAAGTCGAAAAAGAACTTCAAATCACAAAAGACGATATTGGAAATAAAGTAAGTGTAGAAGATTACAACAAGTACTGTCGCAAAACAGTAATGAAATACAAACATGAATGGGACTCTCTGACCGAACAAATGGGCTATTGGGTAGATTTAAAAAATCCATACATTACTTACACCAACGATTATATTGAGACCCTATGGTGGATAATTAAGAAATTACACGGTAAGGGACTGTTGTATAAGGGCTATACAATTCAACCCTATTCCCCTTCCGACGGTACCGGACTCAGTTCACATGAACTCAATCAGCCCGGATGCTACAAGGATGTTAAAGACACTTCCATAGTTGCTCAATTCAAAGTAAAGAGAAATCAACAATCAGAATTTTTGTTTGACAATATTCTCAATCGGGAAGTTTTTATTCTTGCTTGGACAACCACCCCATGGACATTGCCTTCAAACACAGCACTTGTTATTGGCAATAATATTAAATACGTCGCTATCGACACCTTTAACGCTTTTACTTTCGAACCCATAAGAATAATCGTTGCTAAAGACTTGATTAGCAGTTACTTTAATACAGAACAAAATGACAGTAATAGAATAGCATTATTTGATACAAGCATTGATTCCGTGCCGGAAGATTTGAAATCTTCAATGTTGTCATCAGGAAAAATAAATTATTGGAAAGCAATTACTGAATGTGACGGTGCCGACTTAGTCGGGATTAAATATGAACAATTGATGCAATATCTTCCCCCGCTTTACGATGTAGAAAAGAGTTTTTGCGTTGTCGCCGGCGACTTTGTGACTACCAAAGAAGGTACGGGAATAGTACATTCATCACCAACTTTTGGAGCCGACGATTTTCGAATTTCAAAACAGTATGGTATTCCGCCACTTACCATCAAAGATGAGTCGGGAAATGAGGTTCCCATCGTTGACAAACAAGGCAAATTCGTCAAAGAAATTGGCATTCATTTTGTAGAAGCCATCAGAAAATACGAAATTAAAACTAGCAGAACCTTAAGTGAAAATGATTTCTACGTAAAAAATTATACCGAAGATGACGAAACACTTCCCAATTATAAAAATACTGACACTATAATTTCGATAATTTTAAAGCAAGAAAACAAAGCTTTCAAAGTAGAAAAATATACCCACTCCTACCCGCACTCATGGAGAACCGACAAACCCATTCTTTATTATCCGCTTGATGCTTGGTTCATAAAAACTACGGCTTTCAAAAATAGGATGGTCGAATTGAACAAAACCATAAACTGGAAACCGGAGTCAACCGGGACGGGTAGATTTGGAAATTGGTTAGAAAATCTTGTCGATTGGAATTTATCGCGCTCGCGCTATTGGGGAACCCCCATTCCAATATGGCGAACAAAAGACAATAAAGAAGAAATATGTATTGGCTCGTTGGAAGAACTGCAATCTGAAATTGACAAAGCAAAATTACTTGGTATCGATAACAAATTTAAAAAAGTTGACGACCCCGCTTTTGATTTGCATAGACCTTTCGTTGACGAAATTATCTTGGCTAGTAGTACCGGTCAACCTATGTATCGCGAGCCTGACCTCATTGACGTCTGGTTTGATTCGGGAGCTATGCCCTATGCACAGTGGCATTATCCATTTGAAAATAAATCTGAATTCAAAAACGCTTTCCCCGCTGATTATATTGCAGAGGGAGTAGATCAGACTCGTGGTTGGTTCTTTACCCTGCACGCTTTGGCTGTCATGCTATTTGATAGTGTGGCCTTCAAAAATGTGATATCAAATGGACTGGTTTTAGACAAAGAAGGCAACAAAATGTCGAAACGCAAAGGCAACGTAGTCAATCCCTTCACGACAATGGAGCAGTTTGGTCCCGATGTGGTACGATGGTATTTAATTGAAAATGCGCCCCCGTGGGAAAATCTGAAATTTGATGCTAAGGCATTGGAAGAAATCCAAAGAGGCTTTTTTGGAACTTTGATAAACACCTACTCATTTTTTTCTTTGTATGCAAACATAGACGGATTCGCCAACGATGGTCAAAAAGTGAATTATGACAATCTTACAAAACTTGACCACTGGATACTTTCAAAACTACAAACCCTTATCGAAGAGGTTACCAATTATTATAATGATTATGAGCCAACAAAAGTGGCAAGAGCCCTACAAGACTTTGTAATCAATAATCTTTCCAACTGGTACGTTCGTTTAAATCGTAAACGCTTTTGGTTGCCTGCCGATAGGGGCGAATTGTCAGCAGATAAAAAAGCTGCTTATGAAACCCTAAACCAATGCCTTTTAGTTGTTTCTCAACTGATGGCACCAATAGCACCCTTCTACTCCGATTACTTGTATCGTAGCCTCACTCTAAACGAAAGTAAAACAAGCCCAGAGTCAGTACATCTATCCGACCTGCCTAAAGCCAACCACGATTTAAAAAATAAGCAACTTGAAACGGCTATGGAGTTGGCACAAAATATATGCTCTTTGGTGCACTCTATACGTAAACAAAATAAAATAAAAGTCAGAATTCCACTCCGAAAAATAATGATTCCTGTGCTCAACAAAGATTTTGCCGACAGTATAAAATTGACAGAGACAATAATCATGTCTGAGGTGAACGTAAAAAATATTGAATATATAGATGACACTTCCGGACTATTAATAAAGAAAGCAAAACCAAATTTTTCAAAATTAGGAAAGCAATATGGCTCAAAGATGAAATCAGTTTCCGACATAATTCTAAGTCTTTCAAAAGAGGAAATTTCTATCATTGAAAATGAAGGGAGCCTTCAAAAAAATGGTATCAAGCTGGTAGCCGAAGATGTTATCATAGCCTCAGAAGAGATTAAGGGCTGGTCAGTAGCCACCTTAGACAACATTACGGTTGCTTTGGATATTACCATAACTGATGAATTAAAAAGAGAAGGCTTTGCCCGCGATTTTGTCAATCGAATTCAAAATTTAAGAAAGAAAATGGGTCTCGATATTTTAGATAAAATTGAAATAGAAATCGAAGCAGACCACAATCCGAATGAAATTTTATTGGGACTAAAAGAATTCGACAATTTTATTACTAACGAAACACAAGCATTGAGTCTTACACTTAAAGATCACATTATCAATCCGGTAGAAGTAGAAATAGACAATTTTAATTTAAAGGTAAAAATAGAAAAGCACGGGTAACTATCACACATAATGAAAAACTATAAATATTTATTGATTGTAATTGCTGTGGTCACAGTAGATCAGGCAAGCAAAATTTTGGTTCATCAAAATATGGAACTTCATGAGGAAATAAATGTGATAGGCCAGTGGTTTAGGATACATTATTTATTAAACCCGGGTATGGCATTCGGACTTCAGTGGGAAAATGAATTCGGCAAGTTAGCTCTTACATTTTTCCGAGTCTCGCTCATGTTTGGGATTATTTGGTATTTAATCCGATCCATAAAACAAAAAGCAAATCAGGGCTTTCTCATCTGCCTAGCACTGGTATTAGGTGGTGCAATAGGCAATGTTACCGATAGCGTTTTTTATGGTGTGATTTTCAACAATGCATACCCAAATTCGCCAACAAACCTATTCCACGGTCAAGTAATTGACATGCTCTACTTCCCGATATTTTCGCTTCAGTGGCCAAGTTGGATACCATTAATCGGCGGTCGCGATTTTGAATTTTTTAATGCTGTATTTAATTTTGCAGACTCATGTATTTTTATAGGCATTACCTATATCCTAATCTTTCAAAAAAGGCTATTAAAAAAGGAACCAATCGAAAGTATCAAATATAAGGAAGGTGTTGGTGTCATCGAGTCTTTTGCCGACAACGTTGATAACGACATTAAACCTGAGTCTGATATTGAGCCTACACCAATAGATAAACCTCAGTCTGATTATGAACCTAAACCTTTAGATAAACCTAATAACCCTTTAAATTTATAACTTGGAAAACTTAGTTGTTACCTCTTCACATAATAAGACCGAAAGGTATAAAGCGCTTATCCCGCAACTACAAAGTTTGGTTGAATCGGAGACGGATACAATAGCCAACTTTGCAAATCTGGTTGCAGCCTTGAAGCAAACGTTCAATTTTTTTTGGGTTGGCTTTTATATAGTTAAAAATAATCAACTTGTGCTTGGGCCATTTCAAGGGCCAATTGCCTGCACTAGAATAGACTTGGGAAAAGGAGTCTGTGGCAAGGCGTGGAAAGAAAAACAAACAATCATTGTGCCGGATGTAGAGCAATTCCCCGGACACATTGCCTGCAACCAAGCCTCGAAATCAGAAATCGTATTGCCCGGATTCTATCAAAACGAAGTCATCTTTGTACTGGATATTGACAGTGAAAAACTAGATCATTTTGACGATACCGATAATATGTATTTAACTCAAATTGTTAAAATAATTGAGGGTAGTATCCACCACCCTTTTGAGAATTAACTCAAATATCCATCTGACTATCAGAATAATAAATTTAGTTAATTTTTTTATTTTAAGATACGGTGATTAAAGTTAAAATAGAAAAAAAATCAATCTAACAATTTGATATTCAGAAAATTACGCCACCTATAACCGGTTTATTAAAATTTTTTATTAACTTTATTGGTAAAATAATTTTCTAAAGTATTATTGCAGGCTTAGAATTCTAACTTAACTTACCGACTATGAAAAACAACAATCTCGCACTTTTAGTTATGGCTGCCGGAATGGGTAGCAGATATGGTGGGATAAAGCAAATTGATGGCTTTGGTCCCAACAAAGAAACAATAATGGACTATTCACTCTATGATGCCATTCGCTGTGGCTACACCAAGATTGTGTTTGTAGTACGTCAAGAAATTCTTTCTGCTGTACAAGATATGTTCTTACCAAAACTCGAAGGAAAAATTTCAACGCATTTTGCAATTCAATCTTTAGACAAATATGTTCCTAAGGGCTTTGAAAAGTTGCATAGAAATAAGCCTTGGGGTACAACTCATGCAATGCTTTGTTGTAAGGAGATGATTAATGAACCTTTCGCCGTCATTAATGCCGATGATTTTTACGGTAGGGATGCCTTTGCTTCCATTGCCGATTTTTTTAAGAACTCACCTTCAGACCAACATGCAATGGTAGGCTATGTACTTAAAAATGTGTTGTCAGAGCATGGAAGTGTTTCAAGAGGAGTGGCAGAGGAAGTGGATGAACATGGATTCTTAAAAACATTGAGTGAAATAAAAACGATAGTGGTTGAAAATGGCGATATTATTTCTAAAACCGAAGGCGGGAGTCGTAGGTTGAGACCGGATCTTTCGGTATCAATGAATTGCTGGGGCTTTCAACCCGGAATATTTCCGCTAATACAAGAAATGTTCAATAATTTCGTTCTCGACAACGCTAATAAACCGACCGAAGAATTTTACATAGCACAATTAGCAAATGAAATTGTAAGGCGCAATATGGGGAAAGTAAAAATTTTATCTGGGGGCACAACTTGGTTTGGGGTAACGTATAAAGAAGATAAAGACGAAGTTTCAAAAAAAATAATGAACCTAGTTAAGAAAGGAGATTATCCTTCAAATCTGTGGGGTTAATAGAACAGGGCAGGAAACAGAAATACGATTCAATAATATATGAAATATTTTAATACGTTGATTTTTATAGGTATTTTAGGAGTATTACTCCCCTCATGCAGGACAAGTGCCGGTCAGTCATCAGGTGACTCTATAGTTTCTATCGCAAAAAAACATTTGAATAGCGATACAGTAGAGAGAAAAGATAATACTTCAAAGTCATATTCCCTTTTCTATTTCAACGATAAGTACATTACTAAATACATAGTTATAAGAATTTCAGACAGTAAAGTGGTTTATGAAGGAAGTGTGAGAGGCACTGTCTATTGGGTAAGTGATACTGAGATAAAGCAATTTGCCGTCCCTGAGATTGTGCGCCCAAATGAGGATATTAGTCGGTTCGTTAAAGTAATTGATGTTACTAATATCAATCTGGATCATTGAAAGGGAAAAATTATTTTTTTTGTGAATAATTAAATAGCTATTACATAGAAATAACACCTTACATAAATACCATAGTTGAGTCTTTTTCATTAAATCCTTCGGATTATTTAATTGAACCGATTAAGATTGGTCATATCAACAATACTTATAAGTTAGTTGGGAAGAGAAGTTTTTTATTGCAGAGAATAAATACCGCTATCTTTAAGAGACCTGAATTGATATCAAACAATATCAGAGTAGTTACAAATTATCTTCAAGGCAAATATCCCGACTACTTATTTCTTAATTTTATAGATAATAATGTGGGGCAGCCATATACATATGATTCAGAAGGTTACCCTTGGCGCTTGTTTCCTTTTATTGAAAATTCTGTTTCGTTTAATACGGTAGCGTCAGAAGGAATGGCATTCGCGGCCGCTAAGGAATTTGGTAAGCTAACTATGAATTTGAATAAATTGGACTGCAATTTGTTATCCGAAACCATACCGCAGTTCCATGATTTGTCTTTTCGTTATCGCCAATTTGAAGATGCCCTAAATTTGGCAGATGCCCAAAGGTTAAAAGTGGCTCATCAGCTCATTGAGTGCTGTAAGGATAAGTTTCATTTAGTGGAAGAGTATAATGAATTAATTGCAAATGGCAAGTTGATAAAAAGAGCCATTCATAACGACTGTAAAATCAACAATGTTCTTTTTCATAAGGTAACAACAGAAGCAATTTGTATCGTGGATTTAGATACCTTAATGCCCGGTTATTTTATTTATGACCTTGGCGATATGGTTCGCACTTTCGTGTCTCCGGTGAGTGAAGAGGAAAAGGATTATTCTAAAATAGTTTTTCGAGAAAATATCTACAATGGATTGTTGGATGGGTATTCATATTTCACCAAAAACATACTCTCCAAAGATGAAATGAGGTCAATACCGTTTGCCGGTAAAATGATGACATTTATGATAGCTTTAAGATTTTTGACCGATTACTTGCTAGGTGATAAGTATTACCAAACGTCCTATTCGGGTCAAAATTTGGTAAGAGCCGGCAATCAACTAAAACTCTTAGAGGTTATTACGAAAAGTTTAAAATAATATTTCTATATCGGGATATTAACGTGTCGTTCGGCATGGTATGAAGATCTTACTAGAGGGCCTGATTCAACGTATTTTATTCCTCTTTTCAGCCCCTCTTCTTTATACATACTGAATACTTCGGGGTGAACAAATTCTTTCACTTGAAGATGCATTTTTGTAGGCTGAAGATACTGACCAATGGTTAAAATGATTAAATCATCTTTTGCAAGGTCGTCCATAGCTTTAAAAACCTCTTCCTTGGTTTCACCAAGACCTACCATAATACCACTTTTCGTTCTCCTACCCTGCTTTCTGATACGTTTAAGTTGTTCAATACTTCTATCATATTTGGCCTGTGGCCTGACTTGACGATACAACCTTTCGACGGTTTCAATATTGTGAGAAACTACTTCTTGGTTGGCTTCAATCATCCTATCTAAAGCTTCCCAATTACCTTTAGTGTCTGGTATAAGAGTCTCAATAGTGGTGTTCGGAGCCAATGCCTTTGTTTGAACAATAGTCTGATACCAAATTTCCGCACCCCTATCTTCCAACTCATCACGATTAACGGAGGTGATAACAGCGTGCTTAACTCTCATTAATTTAATAGCTTCAGCCACTCGTTTTGGTTCTTCTATATCGTATTCGGGAGGTTTGCCGGTAGCCACTGCACAGAAGGTGCAACTGCGAGTGCAAACATTACCTAAAATCATAAAGGTTGCCGTTCCGGCTCCCCAACACTCACCCATATTAGGACAGTTTCCACTTTCACAAATTGTATGTAGTTTGTGATTGTCAACTAATTGCCGAACTCGAGAATACTCTTCCCCGATAGGGAGCTTCACTCTCAACCAATCAGGTTTTTTTCCTCTCTCTTCTATTGGTGCTTCTTTTGTTTCTTTCATTGAGCTACTTTGGTAATAGTATATCTATTCAATACCTAATGAATTTTTGTATTCTGAATGGCTTAAAAGACTCACAACCTCTGATTGATTGCTAATTTCAATTTTAATAATCCATCCATGATTGTACGGGTCTTTATTTATTAGTTCCGGTTTGGTAGTTATCATGTTGTTGACTTCAATAACTTTACCTGTTAAAGGCATAAAAAGATCACTTACCGTTTTTACTGCTTCAATAGTACCAAAAACTTCGTTCTGGTTTACAACCTGACTTAGTGTTTCAACTTCCACGAATACGATATCGCCCAATTCACTTTGCGCAAATTCCGTGATTCCAACGGTAGCAATATTTCCTTCAATTTTTATCCATTCGTGGTCTTTGGTATATTGTATGTTCTGGGGGATTTTCATTTTATGTAATTTAGAATAACAAAAGTAATAATTTATATCTTTTAAATGTAGAGTTAAGGAGGTGATATTGAAAATTAAACAAAGATACTGAAATGAAAAACCTGATTATGCACTGTTTTATTGAGCAAGGTTGTAAGTTAACTTAAACCCAAATTGAGTGGTCGCACGGCGGAAAGAGCTGGAAATGAGCGGGTTATTGATGCTTCGTTCAAAATATAGTTGCAACATAACTTGCTTATTTAGGGTATATGAAATGTTGGGTCTAATTTGTGTGTTAATATTTCCGCTGGTAACATTACTTGCATCGTCTATTTTTCGTTGAATAGTCCGATTGTTAGAGACGCTGATGTTCAACCTAAAATTTAGGTCGTTTTTTAGGGTAATTACCTTCCCTTGGCTTTTAAAAGGAAGCTTAAGATTGTTTTTTAGGTAGCCAACCTCAATTGTTAAGTCCTTAGTATTGAGTTCGGTAACTTGTGCATTTGAAATATTTAAAGACAAATCTCTTTTCGTCTTATACTGAATATTGGCAGTAAATTTATTTTTTGTCGTTATGCTAATACCAATAAGAGGAGAAAATTGCTCAGAAATAACAACTTGATCAATAATAAACACCGGAATCAATTGCTTTTGCTGATTAAGAACATTTGCATAAGTAGTCTTGTTGTAAGAATCTATAGAACCGACACCGGATACATTGCTATACTCCAATGAATTACTAAAATTAGCTACAGAATAAAGAGATGAATAGGCATTCGTAATTCTCACTGACTGAAAGTTTTTCTTAATAAAAGGGATTTCATTCAGCCCATTATATTCAATACTCCAGTTTGGTAGCGGGGTTGACGGGAATGGACTAAGGCTAACCTTAGAAGCACTTTTGCTACTGTATGCCGAAATAAAAGCCGGTATCAATACGTCTTGCGATTTAGATTCATATCCTTCTCCGATATAGCTGAATCGTTCTTTTATGATAGCAATATTTTTCACAAATTGAGCAAAAGCGTCAGAATTGAGGCTTGTATTATTCATAAACGAAGTTCCAATTGTTAATGTAGAAACTCTGTAACTACCTGATAGATTAGGGCTTAGATCAACATATCCAGGTCCAATGGGATTGCCCTGACTATCAACCCGATTGTCATCCCAACGGAAGATTTCTTGAAAAGCAGTGGTGCCGGATTTCTTCATATCAAGCTGAATTTTAAAATTCTTAGTCAACTCGACAGCAGCTCTTAAGGATAAGTATGTGCTTCGATTTTGAACAAACGGAGTTGTTAAATTAGTGGATTTAGTTACCCAACCATTTTCACCTGCCTTCTGTAAAATTGACTTATCCTGACTTCCTAAGACGAAACCAATTCCCGGTGCAGTCCAAGAATTGTCTAGTCCAAAAAGAGATGGGCTTTTTGTAAATCCCGGAAACACAGTTCCTTGTGTAATAGTGTAAGAACCATTAATGCTTCGAATAGCCATTAAAAACCTCAACATCCCGCTTAAAGCCGGGCTGGTAGTCTTCTTATCCAGAGTGTCCTTTTTACTTTTTGGAATCGGGCTTTTCGGAGGCGGTGGCGAATTAATTTCTTTAAGAAACTTTACTTTGTTATACAATTTTACCAAGTCAATCCTTCCATTGATTCCTTGTTGATTTTGGTTTTGTATAATATTACCCAATTTTAAGTTGGCATTGGTCTCTTGCGGAGCCGCCTTCCAATTATAGACTACGTTGTATTGATAATCGGCTCCAAGCCAATCCGTAATTGGAAATTTATCTAATGGCAAGGTATAATTTGCGTTAATTGTCTGTTGGAAGTTTTTCATACGACCGAAATTTTTTAAATTTTGATTTACAGAATCTTTATACTCATTTGCCGATATATAACGTTGCTTTGATTGAGAGAAACCACCCATTGGGTCAACATCAGGTTCATCAATAATTGCATTAACGATTGAGCTATAATCTATTGATAATGATTTGGTTAGGTTCCATTGAAAGTTATAGAATCTGTTAAATACAAAAAATTTAGTAATATTTGATTGAGTCGAATTTAGGCTAGTAATTGAATTGCGATATTGAATCTTACGGAATGACCTCTCTAATTCTCCCCTTACAGAGATATTTGATGGAAGCGGATTAAAATTAAATTCCTTAAGCCAAAGTAGCCATTTGCTTTTCCACTTGGCTTTGCTGAAAGGCTCTACACCTTTGAACTTAAACCGGTATTGCCAAGCGACAGACCCTTTTTGATTTCTTTGGGTGTCTTCAATAAGATTAAAGTTTGTGTGAGTGCCTTCACTAAATGAATAGGAGAATGAGAAATTTTCAATATCGTATATTCTGCTGGGGGCATCTCTTTTCACCTTATTCTTTTTCACGTTCGTAAAATTGATGCTTTTTTTAATTGCTCTATCTTGAATTAAATCTTCATAGGACTTACGTTCTGCATCCGTTTTAAAAGAATTTTTAATGGCTACTATCCGTAAATCAGGATTGGCAGGATCAAAATTGGGGTCTATTCTAATACTTTGATAGCTTGCAAACATTGGGATTACTAATCCGGTATTTCGCGGTAATAATTTGTCAATATTAAAGTTGCCTGAAATATCGAAAGTGGTAGTTGAACCACGGGCACGTTCCGAAATTTTTGATTGCGCCCCACCATATCCAAAAGAAATATGCCGTATCGAAGTAGAAATATTTCCTAAATCTGCCAGCTTAGTGTTTAAAGCAACGTTGGTAGCCCAACCGGCTGTACGATCAAAATTTGTAAGTCGCAGTTCATCAGCCCACAGGCAAACACTCAGCGGTCTATTGTCCGGACTAGTAGGATTTCGAACTCCGATGAGAAGAGCCTTTAACTGACTTAAATCGGGTCTTCCAAAAACTCTTACTCCATGTTTACCAACTTTTTTTGGACCTTCTAAAGGGTAAAATTGATTAAGTGGGTACCCTTCTCTATCCCGCGCTACTTTCAAAGAGTATAATTCATTGAGGTCTAAATCAATTTGATTGTCAATAGGCCATACAACCTCAATATTTGGATTATTTCCATCAGGGGTAATTTTTAGGGGAACTTGAATTTCATAAAAATTTTGGTCAAAATCCGTACCTAATCTTAGAAATGCTACCATTTCATTGTCTTTAACGCCACTGCCATGGGCAGACAAAAACATCTTTATTCTCCCGTAATTAAATAAGTCATAATTTACAATTTTATAAATGGCACGAGCATCTCCATCTTTTAAGTTGGTAACACACAATTGAATTGACTGTTCGTTGAGTCTTTGGTAAACAGGGGAACTCACGTTTCGGTCTCTCGCTAACGGTGGTACATAAGAAGGTTTGCTATTGTTCCCAAATCCATTTTCTTCAATATTGACGGTTGAGACATAAAAATTATCCGATTCCGGTTCTTGCTGTTCATTAAGCCCATTTTCAGCTAAATTATCCCTATATGTCCGCCAATTGTTGGCTACAGTACGGAAATTGGCAAGCCTTAATACAATGGGTTGAGAAAAACCGGTTAGAATCATTCTTGCATACTTAATTGACTTGAACCCATTAATTGCTCCAATTTTTTCGTCGAATTGACGAATGGGAATTCTAACTAAATACCAAGTTACATCCGGAATTCCGGAAGGGGTAATTTTGTCAACAATAAATTTATTGCCAACTGAAATTGCACCCGGTTTAAGGTCGATATTATAAGAATAGTATTCTTCCAACTCATTCAAGGTGTTGTCGGCATTCAAGTCTTCATTTTCAGGCAAATTAGATCCGGTTGGTGCAAAAGGGTCGTTCCCACTAATTATCGGTGAGTCATTTTCTATTCCGTTTATGTTTTTGTAGCGACTTAGAATTTTTGAGTCTTTGGTATCAAAATCAGAATTTAGAAAATATCTAAAGTTATCGGCCGATGGGTCTGCTTCGATAGCAGCCCTGGCATTTTGCGGAACTTGATCAATAAAGTCAGCAAATTTTTGCTTTTCTTTTTCATCGCCTATTCCGTCTAAGCCCACATCTTGATTCTTTCTAGCCTCGGGGATAGTATTAAAAGCATTATTCAAGAATTGCTGAGTGGTTACATAGCCCCAGTCGTTCTCTTGAACCCCGGTCGTTAGATTTCCGTCAATAGGTAATCCATTCTCGAAGGCATGGCGTCCGTCGGGAATAAAGTCTTCGGAGATGCTACCAAGATGGAAAATCAGCTTCCCCCCCGTAGTATTAGATTGTGGCGTATGAATTCCGTCATCAATTAGTCCATTTTGATTATTGATAAAAGGATCCATCATCCAAAACTCAATATACTCTACGTTAGATTTATCGAAATCTACCTCTGATTGTGAACCGAAAGCAGTTGTAATTCCGGCCCAGTTATTGACTGGATTTTTTAATGAGCCATCAACATTCAAATCAGGATTGTAGTTATACGGACCTCGCTCAGATGGATAGTAAGCCAAATCGAAAATTTCTTCATTAAAAGCTCCAACTGATAAGTCTCTATATGGAAATATCTCTTGAGGACTTACCAATCTAACATAATGGTTTTGTAAATCCTTTTGTGTAATGTTACCCGGCTTGAAATTACCTCCGGTCCTATAAAACAAATTGTCGATTCGATACCACGCTATTTTAGCCCTACGAAAGCCACTTGACAAACCGGATTGCCCATTAGCCGGATTAAACTGGTTATCCTTAGGAGTGGTCGCAAAGTTCCATAATCGGGGGTTCATCAGTGAACGAGTAATTGCTGAGTTCTCAAAATCGTCAATAAAAGAAGTGCCGTCGCCATTAATCACGTTGGTAGTTCCAGGTAATAGCTGGGCATATTCGGCGTTTACAGAAACTGTAGATACTTCTTTGGTTTGAAGAAATGGCAAACCGTCAACTAATTTTGTTAAGAGCCTTGAGTCTTTTTTAATATTGAAATCAATACCATACTGCAAGTTTTTGGCTGGTTCTGTTCCAATCAAATTGCGAGAAATGGTTGGACGCTCTCTATAATAAAGCAACGTTGCCCCAATATTAACATCTTTGTTTAAATGGTAATCGAATCGACTTCCCATCAGCGTCCTCGTTTGAAAGGTGAAAGAGTCGGGCTGTTCATAAGAAATTTGTATTTCTTTTCCTGAGTTGAGAATTCCTTCGTTGAGTATTGTCATCTTGCCGGATGAATCAACAATAAAATCCACTCCTTCCACAAGTTGCGAGCCTCCTGCGAATGCCTTGACGGATCCTTTGGAAATATTGAAGCCTGGAATAACAAATTCTTTTCCCGTGCCTGACCTGAATGTCCCTACAATGAAAAATTTGTTTTTGCCGGGAACCAATTCAGCCGCCGCACGAGTAGTATTGTAGAGAGTGTCATAGGCATATTTATCAATTAGAGCTTGTTGGATGGTAGCATCTGTCTCTTTTGAGAACAAATCTCTTAGTGCCGCACCAAAAGGCTCCAGATATGGGAATATTATAAGTCCTGTTTCTGAATTGATAGTAAGTCTCTCCACATAGTCAAAATTTCCATCAGGTTGAGGGTCGCCATAAGGATTGAGACGGTCAAGGCCAAGTGCCTGAATCAATTGCACGGTTCGAGAATAATTCCCATCCTGAATTTGAGGATTATCAATACCTGTTCTATCATCTTTGTATATTACCCGAAGTTGAAATCCATCTTTTTGCAATTGCCCAACATTTAAAGCGTAAATATTTTTCATCATCAAGGTCCATGTTGGTAAAATTGTTCCGCTATTATCTCTTGTGGCTATTTTTCGAGGCCGAAGGAGTTTTAAAAAAATAACCTCATTTTCTTTTCTATTCGAGTAGTCTTCGGAAAGCTCACCCACTTTATATTTTTTACCATTGTAAGTATATTCGTAAGAAACAGCCAATGCTTCATCGTTTTGGAGTTTTCTTGTCAAAGTTATATATCCCAAGTCTTTTTGATATGAAAATTCAGTAGTTGCCAATTTTCTTGCGCTCGTCAATTTTTCAAAATCAACTCCATTGACTAGTGAACTTGTTCCAAATAAATTTTCGATTTCTTGATTAATGGCATCAGAATTCTTGTTTGCAAGATTAAGCAACTTTGAGTATAAATTGTTGTTACGGTTATCAGTAGGACCGTCAAGGGGCTGGTAAATTTCAAGTAAGCTTTTCCTATAGACATCTTTATTTTCACCTAAATCCATTAGCCCAACTACATCACGGAGAGTTTTGGTATCATTTTGACGATTAATAACATAGACCTCAATTCGGGTAATATTTAACCCGGATGTTAATTGAGGCAAAGTCTTAAGCCACCCTTCATAATGATCCCTAAAAAACTGACTTAAAAAAAAGTGACGGTTTTCGTCATAACTTGAAGCAGGGATCTCGAACTTGCTACCTTGGTTTGCTCCACTCGTGCCGGTAGAAATAGTTGCCGTCTGTTCCTTGCCACGTTGAGTTGAGGCTAAAGCAGTAACAAACAATTTTCCAAATTGGAATTGCGCTTTTACGCCAAAGAGATTTTGGGCTCCACTTATCAAACTATTAGAAAGTGGAAGTCCTACATTTCCAATTTCAATTTTTTTAAGTATATCCTCCTTTAATCCCGTATAATCAAATTTGAATATGTTTTGATTGTCGAAAGAATTGTTGTTATCGAAGTTGGCAGTTATTTTTAGTTTTTCACCTATTTTTCCGGTCACTGCTAACCTTATTTGCTGATTAAATATAAAGCCACCGTTCCGTTGCAATCGAATGGGGATACTTGGATTTTGAATTTTTTGCCATTGTGCACCAAAATCAAGGGTTACATTTCCACGAGGGATTATTTCGATAAAGCTACCACCAAAAATTCTATCCAACATAGGGCTAAGTCTAATTTTGGGAATTATTGACCGGCTATTAACGGCACTTTCTCCATCAATTACTGCACTTTTGCTTTTCCAATAAGACTTGAGGAGTGCTTTGCTCTGAATATCACTAAATTCATCAAAAGTTAAATAAGAAGGAGGTCTAAAATATTGAGAACCAATTTTTTCATTAACATTAATGTTTCCGTTCAATTCCGGTTCAACATCAAGTGAAATGGAATTAGGGTTTTTTAAATAAAGCGGAGACTGAGTAGTGTAATTTGAAAACGGGTCTCCGTTCCTATCTCGAAGTTGAAAGGTTGGTATCGACGATGGTGTATATTTTAAAGTGTCAATAGGAGAGCCGTTCTGCACAAATTGAGCAAAGAGAGAAAATGGAGGGAGTAAAAAAAGAAACGAACCCATTCCACTTATAATCGGTCTTATCCAAGTTAAATGCTTCAAAAATTTTATGTGTTTCTAATCGCTTGTTTTACCAGCTCTTCTAAGTTAATATTCGAATCTGA
>Ga0316188_10000331_pt1 | contig 19539 bp, 15 predicted proteins | sample Phiworburrow1_MG_FD_204933 | JGI IMG/M metagenome (GOLD analysis project Ga0316188, IMG submission 204933) | Coastal sediment microbial communities from Maine, United States - Phippsburg worm burrow 1 | ecosystem: Environmental > Aquatic > Marine > Coastal > Sediment | place: USA: Maine... | reverse complement strand
GAAAGCGTTTGCGGAACGCTTCCTGTCACAGGGAGTTACGGTCAGGATTTTTAATCGTACTCATGACAATTTAAAAGACCTGGTCGAAAATGACGTTATAGCCTGCTCTACTGCAGATGAACTGATCAGCTTATCCAGTACCATTATTCTGATGCTCAGTGACGCGGAGGCTATTAACGACCTTCTGCCACTCAGCAAACATGGTGATAAGCAAAACAACCTGCAAGGCAAAACAATTCTACAGATGGCGACTATTTCACCCCGACAATCAAAGGAAATAGGCGAAGCGATAGCATCATGCGGCGGGCTTTATCTGGAAGCCCCCGTACTCGGCAGCATACCCGAGGTACAAACAGGAAGCTTGATAATCATGGCAGGTGGATCTAAACAAGTATTCGACGATGTTCTGCCTGTTCTCCAGGTCTTAGGCACAACTCCTCGATACATCGGTGAGACAGGTTCAGCGGCCGCACTCAAGCTGGCAATGAACCAGTTGATTGCTGCACTAACCGCCGGCTTTTCTCTTAGCCTGGGCTATGCAATCAAAAATGGTGTTGATACAAATCTGTTTATGGATACCGTGCGTGAAAGTGCGCTGTATGCAAAAACCTACGACAAGAAGCTGCAGAAATATCTTGACCGTGACTTCGGCACAGCCAACTTCTCAACCCGACACCTGCTTAAAGATATCCGGCTGTTTATCGATGACGCCAAAGCTGCGGGGCTAAACACGGACGCACTGGAAGGCATCGAAAGAATAACAAGCATGGCGGCTGAAAACGGTATGAGATTTATGGACTACTCATCGATTTACGAAATGATCTACCCAGACAGCTAAGCCGAAATATTTTTTATATCCCTTTTTTTTCTCAGGAGTAGCCAAAGTATGATCTCTCTGAAGTTCCCCTATTACCCTGAATGAGATGTATCTCAAAAGAGCTCATACTGGTCCTGAAAAATTGATTCCATTGAACTGCCTAAAGCGGCCAGAATCGTATCGGCGATCGGTGTTAACTGTTTTTCTATATAGTGTTCATAATTTATTGCTGAGGTATGACATTCGAGTGTTTCCGGCCCGTTTACCGTAATAACATATTCGATCCAGCCTGCGCGTTTATAACGTGACGGTGCATTTTTTTCTGCAAAGTGATTCTCTGCTTTTATCGCCGCCTGTGCGTGTGGTGGAATGTTTTTCTGGTAGTCGCTGAGTTTTTGCCTGAGTCTTTTTCTGTATACTAGCATGTCATCAAACTTTCCGGCATTAAGCGCGTCTACCGTCAACCGGATATAGTCTTCATAAGGCTGATTATTAAAAATGCGTTGATACAGTTCCTGCTGAAATTCACGAGCCATCTCTGTCCAGTCGGTTCTCACCGTTTCAAGCCCTTTATAGATAAGACGCTGTTTACCATCGTCGTCGACGACAAGCCCGGCATAGCGTTTTTTGCTGCCTTTGTCTGAGCCACGGATGGTAGGCATAAAAAATTTACAAAAATGGGTTTCATATTCCATTTCAAGACACGACTCGATAGCGAAGACATCGTCAAGATACGCTGTCCAGTAGTTATTGATCATTGCAACCAGCCGATTACCCACGATATCTGCGCTCGCATTATCGACCACCTGATTAAGCGAAACAAAAACAGAATCGGTATCGCCATAGATAACTGTATAACCTTCATCCTCGATTAAATTCACCGTATGCTGAATCAATTCATGGCTGCGTTTGGTAATAGAGCTGGTCAGCCGTGAATCGTGAACGCGGCAGCCGGGTGTACCGAGCACACCGTAAAATGAATTCATGATGATTTTTATCGCCTGTGACAATGCCTTGTTTTTATCCTGCTTGGCTTTATCCCTCGCCTGCCACAACTCTTTGATAATATCCGGCAGTATATATTCCGTCCTGGAAAATCGGGCACCATCAAATCCAGGAATGGTATCAATCTCAGGTTCCTGTAATGCCGCGATGCGCGCATAAGGGTCAACATTAAAGGTACGGATGATACTCGGGTACAGGCTTTTATAGTCAAGCACCAGTACACTGCCGTGCATGCCGGGTTGTGAGTTCATCACGTAGCCACCTGGAGCGCTAAGTTGACCTTCATAGTCACCAATATTTGGCGCGACATAGCCTTTACGATGCAGGCGTGGCAGGTATAAATTATCAAATGCAGCAACCGAGCCACCGATGCGATCCATTTCAAGGCCGGTGAGGCGTGAGCGTTCGATCGCAAAATTAACCAGATCGGCTTTTTCAAAAATCTCCCAGACCAGCTGACAGTCTTCCAGGTTATAAGCAGCCAGTGATACCTTATCCTCTTTAAACTGGCGCCTGATCTCTTTTGCTTTGAACAGAGGATCATGAATTACTTCCTTATTCTGCTTTCCATGAGACCCTGAATCATTAATTTTTGGATCATGAATCAGTTTTCCACGACCGAGTAATTCGTTGCCCACCGACTCCAATGAAAAACTTGCGAAGGAATAAGTCGCGCTTCTTAATGTATCGATTCCATCCAGCACCACCCTGCCTGGTATAACCAGAAAATAACGATCCGACTCATCCTGTGCCATGCGCCACACGATGCTCGAACTTTCACGACCAATAGTAAATTTTATTTTTAACTGATCACATTTTTTCTGTAAAAAACGAAAATCAAAATTAATCACGTTCCAGCCAATAAAAACATCCGGGTCTATCAGCTGCACCCACTCTAAAAACCGCTTTATCAGGGCCGTCTCGTCAGTCAGGTATTCAATATAATTGTTTACAGAAGGGTCTTCGGCAACCTCATCATCAAGGGCAGGAACATTCTTCCCTAGCATCAAAACCCGTTTGTACTCTTTGGTTACAAATGCAATGGAAAACAGATCATCCGTGGAAAAGTCTGTTTCGATATCAAATGACATCAGTTTAAGGACAGGTCGATAGTCATCGGGGGTTATTCGCGGATTGACCAGCACTGCCGCTGGTTCATCAGCATGAATTGAAACCGGTCCAGTTAAAAACCGTTCGCTTAAATAACGCTCTGCTGGACGCACATCCGCTTCAAGACAGCGAATATTATCTTGCTGAAGAATGTCTCTGCCACGATAAAACTGCTGTTGAGATTTAAAATAGACACCGGCCATGGCCTCGTTTTCAAAGTTTTTTAATTCCAGTTGTTTTATTTCAACACCCGGAGTGCTAGCGAACAATTCTATTGCCAGCGCCATATCCTGTTGTCGAATAAAAAAAACAGGCTGCTGACCATTGACAATAACTTTAAGAGGCCCGGCTTCGCTCTGAAACCAGAATACGAGCCGAACACCGGTGCTGGTATCGACGGATTGACGAGTCAGTAGAAAAGCTTTAATCACCGAGGAATATACTTAGAATTTTAAGAGCCTGTATTCTAGCAGTTTGGGTGTTTAGAATTAAGTCGGTGTCAAAGGGGACTGATTGAAGCTCCCTTTAATCGTTATCTGATCAGCTCATTTGAAATAGTGAAAACCGATAAAAACAGGACCTCGCAACTAACCTTAACTTTTGCTTGGCGTTAGTGGGACAGCAGTGGATCTGACCCCTTCTTTGAACCCCTTTTAATTCGTTAATTAATTCGCAAATGTGTAGATAAAAAAAGCCCCTCCTGAACAGGAGGGGCTTGATACTGATCACCGTATAACGATCAACCGGGCAATCGGTTCATCTTCAGATGTCGAAGCGATCGTTGTTCATCACCTTTGTCCAGGCCTTGACGAAATCGTCGATGAACTTCTTCTCGCCATCGTCAGAGGCATAGGCTTCAGCGACTGCCCTGAGCTCCGAGCTGGAACCGAACACCAGGTCAACTGGTGTCGCAGTCCATTTCATCTTGCCAGTGTTGCGGTCACGACCTTCGTACACGCCTTCTGATTTCGATGGTGCCCAGGTGGTGGACATGTCGAGCAGGTTAACGAAGAAGTCATTACTCAGCTGCCCCGGCTTGTCGGTGAACACGCCATGCTTCGAACCGCCGGCATTCGCACCCAATGCACGCATGCCGCCGATCAGCGCAGTCATCTCCGGTACTGTAAGGGTCAACAGGTCAGCCTTCTCGACCAGCATGTTAGCAGGAGAGCCATATGCACCATCGTTATAGTAGTTACGGAAGGCATCAGCCTTCGGTTCAAGTACGGCGAACGAATTTACCTCGGTCATCTCCTGAGTCGCATCACCGCGACCCGGTGTGAACGGAACCGTGATCTCGTGACCGGCATCCCTGGCGGCCTTCTCGATAGCTGCAGCGCCGCCGAGTACAATCAGGTCAGCCATGGAGACATTGATGCCGGAGTCTTTCTGGATTTTCTCCAGCTGCTTCAAAACACTGGCCAGTTCTTTCGGGTCATTGGCTTCCCAGTCCTTCTGCGGAGCAAGGCGTACGCGCGCACCATTGGCACCACCGCGCATGTCAGAACCGCGATAGGTAGATGCTGATGCCCATGCTGCTCTGACCAGTTCAGGCACGGTCAGACCGGATTTCAGGATCTGCGCTTTCAGCGTGTCTGCCTCTTTATCACTTATCTTGTGATCGGCGGCTGGAACAGGATCCTGCCATATGAATACATCTTTCGGTACCTCACTGCCCAGGTAGCGGGTACGCGGACCCAGGTCACGATGCGTCAGTTTGAACCAGGCCTTCGCGAACGCCGTGTCGAACTCCTTTGGATCCTTCAGGAATCGTTCGGATATTGCACGGAAGGCTGGATCTTCCTTCAGCGCCAGGTCTGTCGTCAGCATGATCGGCGGATTGCGTTTATCCTTTACGTGGGCATCCGGTACCGCGGTATGCGCACTTTTATCGGTTGGCACCCACACTGTTGCACCTGCCGGGGTCTTCGATTTTTCCCAGTCGAACCTGAACAGGTTATCGAGGAACAGGATGGACCATGCGGTAGGCGTCTGGGTCCAGGCACCTTCCAGGCCGCTGGTCATGGTATCTTCAGCATTGCCTTTTCCGCACTTGTTCTTCCAGCCGAGCCCCTGATCTTCGATAGTTGCTGCCGCGGGCTCCGGGCCTACGCAGTCAGCTTTGCTGGCACCGTGGGTCTTTCCCAGGGTGTGTCCACCGGCGATCAGTGCAACAATCTCTTCATCGTTCATCGCCATGCGGCCGAACGATACACGGATATCGTTGGCGGCAGAGATCGGGTCGAGATTACCGCTGGGGCCTTCCGGGTTCACATAGATCAGGCCCATCTGCAGGGCAGCCAACGGTTTTTCGAGTTCACCGTCCTTCTTGTAGCGCTTGTCGTTGCCGAGCATCTTGGTCTCGGGGCCCCAGTACACCAGGTCAGATTCCCAGTCGTCCACTCGACCACCGGCGAAGCCCAGGGTTTTAAAACCCATCGATTCCAGAGAGACGTTACCGGCCAGGATCATCAGGTCAGCCCAGGAGACATTACGCCCGTATTTCTGCTTGACCGGCCACAGCAGGCGGCGCGCCTTGTCGAGGTTGGCGTTATCAGGCCAGCTGTTGAGTGGCTCGAATCGTTGCTGACCACCATCGGCTCCGCCGCGTCCGTCATGTATGCGGTAGGTTCCTGCGCTATGCCAGGCCATCCTGATCATCAGGCCGCCATAGGTACCCCAGTCCGCAGGCCACCAGTCCTGTGAGGTGGTCAGTGCTTTGCTGATATCCGCTTTCAGGGCCTTAAGGTCGACGCTATTGAAGGCCTTGGCATAGTCGAAGTCATCACCGTATGCATTGGATTTTTCATCGTGGTCACGTAGCGAGCCGAGATCCACCTGATCAGGCCACCAGAAACTGTTCGGTTTGGCCTTGCCACTGAACATGTTTTCAGACCAGGCCTCTGGTGATAGTGCGATCGCGACGGCAGCGATCAAAGGTAACGTTCTTTTAAGCATTATTTTTCTCCCAAAACACTGTTATTTGTGATTTCGACTGATTTCAGTCAGATGTTTTAATTAGTTGCCTAACCACATTAATACTGGCGACCGATAGCTCAATTTAAATTTAGCTGTCAATGTGATTAGTTCGATCAATCAAAGTTCTAGACTCAGTATAGAATTATTAACACCCTTTCTAACTCAAGTCAAACCAAAGAACCCAAAAAATACTGCGACTTCTTCGTGAACCTGCCCGGCATGTCGATGATATGGACCAGGTCATCTATAGACGAAGTCGTTTACGAAGGTCATGATCGTAACACAGGCTAGCTCAAATGGATTGCCACCCCGGTCGATCTAGTTTTCGGCTCTAACTTCGAGCTGCGAGCAGTCGCAGCAGTTTATGCGGCTGACCATTAACAATAACTTTAAGCGGTCCGGCTTCGCTCTGAAACCAGAATACGAACTGAACGCCGGTGCTGGTATTGACGGATTGACGAGTCAGTAGAAAAGCTTTAATCACCGGGTTGAATACTTTAATCTGAAGAGTTTGTATTCTAGCAGTTTGGTGGCTTAGAATTGAGATTGAATTATAGAGTAGCAGTTGTTCATATATGTCATCATCGCGCCTAAGCTTATGCAGTAAATAATAAAAGGTGGATAATTCGTTTAGATCAATCGAGTCTGGTGTACCCAGAATATTCTTTATTCAATTGTTTTTGTTGAAAATTGCAACACTTTTGCTAAATTCAAACAAAAAATTAACAGGTAAAAATAATGAGTGCGAAAGACATTTGGTACGGTGTGCTTGATGCCGGCGAAAAGACCAGCCCCGTGGTTCGTGATACCACATTAGATGCCAGCCAGGGCAAAGTCTGGCTCTATAACCACCTTCGAAACCAGTTCATCGAATACGCAGAGGCTATCGTAGAACCCAAGCTGCGCGAACTGACAACGGGAGATATATCTCAGAAAGAACTCGACGATGCCTTCAAGGCTGCTCGCCAGGTATTCTCATCTTCACGCAAGATCAGTACATGGTCTGACACAAAACCCGCCGCGCCGCGTGTGAAGAACGAGGACAATGAGGAAGAACTTGACATTGATATAGGGATACCGGATGACGATGATATGGAAGAGTTCATCGACGACGATTAATAGAGCAAACGGGAAAATCGGTAACCATCAGAAAAAATAAATAAAGCACGTCAGAGAGCAACATTTTCTAATATTAGCGAAAACCAATTAAACGGGGCGTAAAAAATAGTTACGCCCCCTTTAATTAAATCATTTTTTAGCCGCACTGATTTTAAATACCTGCCTGTAGTCTTTCCATATAAAGATCATGCCTACAAAATACAAGTTCACTAGTAATGAGAAATTCCATTCCACGATGTTTTCACTTTCATAACTATTATTATTATTTACAAGTAAAAAGATGCTAATAGCGCCGATTATTAACATCAATAATAAAATAATGAATTGATACTGAAGGACCTTTGGTTTTATTGAGACTCCCTGCTTCTTGCGAAAAATAACATAATTTTGTTTGAGCAATAAGAGTTGAGCCAATGGCGTCAATATGAAATATAACATGGCACCAATACGGCGCATAAAACGATTGATTTCACCAGTTGTGCCTAAAAAATCAATATAGATAAGAAGAGCAATCGAACCGGCCAACCCCAGCCAGAAAATGATTAGAGCAATTTTTGTGGTATGCCCATGAAGGAGTTCTAACCAGCTTTTAGAATAGAGCCAGAACCACATCAATAACACACTGTATGTCATCACCAGTGCACGGTAATAAAATATTGTATTACCGCTGCGTCCTGCCTGGCTGATCGTGGTGCAGCCATCGATGTATGGCATGCACCAGGGGACAGATCCTTCGGAGGCACTGAGTAAGTAGGCGCCATTAGAAGCAAGCAGAGGTAATATGATTACTAATATTGCTAGTGTTCTAGGCTGCATTTTATTTTACCAGAGTGTAAGCGGTACTCAGACCAATACGTATTCCCAATTTATATTTATTTATGTGTCTAGCAGATAAATATACAGCGCCGTCTATCTACGTTCCAAATTTTTTACTTAAGGAAATTAAAGGGGGTCGGTGACAAAACGTAATAGTTCTCATTTGTCACCGACCCCCCTATAATTTTTTATTTAAAACCGTGGTCTGCCCCCTATTACTACTCTTACTTAATCACATCGTATTCAGGCCGCCATACCAAACCAGAAACTGGTGTTCTTGGCAAGAAACTCATCGTAGTGCATATAGTGCGAGCCGTCACAGGAAAAGGTCAGGCTGACCATGCCGTTGAAGATATTGATCGAAGACATACGCAGGTAGATGTTCTCGTCTGCCATACGTAGTGATCGCAACGTCTCAAGTATACGGCCTATGTCCTGAGCAGGTATTACTGCGTCTGCCGCGTAGGGCTGACTTGGAAATACCAGGCAAATATCAGGATCGCTGAGGGCTTCATGATCCAGGATTCTATAGCGGAAAGGATCGTCGACCGTCCATATAGTGGCCTGACAGCTAGAAAAATGCATCTGGCATTGAAACACACCTCGCTGAGTCAATAGTTCTTCCAGGATCGAAAGCGCCTGCTCCATGTTCCGATCCATCGGACTTTCTATACGACACTGCTGAAAAACCTGTCTGCGGATGGACGGATCCCCCTTAATCTGCCGCCAGGTTTCAGGCTCCTTGTACAAGGCTGCTGTCACAGGCAGGTTGCGCAGATCAAAGTCGGCACCGAGATAACCGACAATACGGCCATCATCACTCACTATCTGCAGGGCCGTCAGTGAAGGGAGATGTTCCATCAGGCTGATATAGGCATCAGAGAGAAGGAATCCCCAGTTGGGCACTGATTCCTTCATGTACGGACGACTGGAACGGTCACGTCCAAAATAATCCTTGGTAATGCCGTACTTGTTTACATTATCGCAAATCTGAATGCCGTCCGAGTTGAGACAATACAGGTTCGTACAATACGGGACGCTATTAAAATATTGTATAAGAACAGCTTCCAGTCGCTCGCGATTACTCCATGCTGGCGAACATTGTTCGGCAACCAGCGCCAGTGGCTCGCGTAATATTCGCGCAAGTTGTTCACGCTGAAGATAAATGCTTTCTTTCCATATAGCCTGCATATGATTTTTCTCGATTCCGGTGTGTACTTGAGCTCGCCAACTGGCAGCATTCTGCTATAGCTTTGAGTGGTAATTTTTGAGGAGTTAGATGGATTGCCAAAACGTTAGTTCCAGCGTTAGAGGGTCAGCTCCTCTTTATTTGAATTTATTCCTTTAATTATCATTGAATCACTAAAATCCGAAATTATTGGCATTCGAGGCCTGGTATCTGTGTGCGTTTAAGTCGGGGTCAAAGCGCTTTCAGTCGAAGCACGGTTATCCTATGAGTATTAAACTGGATGTAGGAACTTCCACTGTTCATTTATTTCTAAATATTATTAATGAATTGTGTTGTTTTACAATTTTTTAATGTATATTCGCGAAACTTGCATAGGCGTAATTTCTTTTAGCTTGTAACAATTAATAACAGGAGAGATGAAAAAGAAATATGAAGACAAACAGTGGAATTAATGAATCTGCGATTGTAGGATCATCATGTGCTGTAAAAAACGAGATTGATAGTCAAGAAGAAGAACCTCCGGGCCGAACGAAAAGTTTACTGGAATCTATTATTCTTGATGTTAAGGATAATACGACTCAGCACAGAAGCAAGCCGCTTCGCATCACTACCTCTAACCTAGACTTTCCTGTCAGCGAAAACTCTAAAGCATTTATAAAGAAATACTACCCTGACGTTTCACTTTCCCAATGGAACGATTGGAAGTGGCAAGTCAGAAACCGCATCCGTAGCACCGACATGGTCGAGAAAATGATGACTTTGACCGCGGAGGAGCGAGAATCGATCATCCGTCGAACGGCTAATCTACCAATAGCGATTACGCCTTATTATTTCTCGCTACTAAGTCCGAACAATCCAGAGCAACCGCTCAGGAAAACACACCTGCCAGTTGGCGGCGAATTTATTACCACGCCCGGAGAAGACCCTGATCCACTAAATGAAGACCATAATATGGCCGCACCAGGATTAGTACACCGTTATCCCGATCGAGTGCTGTTTTTAACGACCGGCTTTTGTTCTACCTATTGCCGCTACTGCACCCGCTCTCGCATGGTTGGTGAAACCAATGGTGAGTATAGTTTTTCCACTAGTAATTGGGAAAAAGCCGCACAGTATATAGAAGCTCATCCAGAGATCAGAGATTGCCTGCTTTCAGGCGGCGATCCTTTAAGCATCGGTGATGAAAAACTGGAATGGCTGCTTACCAGGTTGCGATCTATTCCACATTTAGAGTTTATTCGTATTGGCACAAAAATTCCGGTAGTAATGCCGCAACGGATTACTAAAGACCTATGCAACATGTTGAAAAAATTTCATCCTCTGTGGATGAGTATTCATTTCACACATCCGGAAGAGCTGACGCCAGAAACAATAGCAGCCTGCAATCGTTTGGCCGACGCGGGTATCCCATTAGGCAGTCAAACTGTGTTGTTAAAAGGCATTAACGATGATATTAGTATTCTCAAGCCGATGTTTCATGGGCTGCTGAAAATGCGCGTTAAGCCTTACTACTTATATCAATGTGATCCAGTTTCCGGCTCGGCGCATTTCCGTACACCTGTCGAAAAAGGGCTGGAAATTATTCGTCAACTCCGCGGTCATACAACGGGCTATGCGATACCGCAATTTGTTATCGATGCACCTGGCGGCGGTGGAAAAATTCCCGTGCTCCCGGATTACATCGTCGGGCGCGATGGAGATGATCTGTTACTCACAAATTTTGAAGGTGGCACATATCGTTATCCCGACCCAGGCGGACAGGTTGGCCTGGCGCAACAGGCACTGCGTAATCAAAATGCAGATTACGATATGGTTTCTGGGTTGTATTCAATATGATGTCCTTAGGCTTTACTTATGACCTGCGCGATGATTACCTGGCACAGGGTTTTTCAGCAGAAGATGCGGCAGAATTTGATAGCCAGGTAACCATTGACGCCATCGAGCTGGCATTGCAGCAATATGGTTTTAACGTCGAAAAGATTGGCAATATTAAAGCTTTAACCGCGGCATTAGTAGCTGGCAAAAGTTGGGATATCGTATTTAACATCTGCGAAGGCGTAAAAGGTATCGGTCGAGAAGCTCAAGTCCCCGCGCTGTTAGAAGCATATGGGATCCCATGTGTATTTTCTGGCTCGGATGTGATGGTGCTCACCATGAACAAAGCACTTGCCAAACTGGTAGTGCAAAGTCGGGGAATACCAACTGCACCTTTCGCAGTAATCGAAAGTGCAACGGATCTTGCAACAATTGATCTTCCATTTCCAGTTTTTGCGAAACCTTTAGCTGAAGGTACAGGAAAAGGAATATCGAGCAAGTCGATGGTTTATGACAAAGCGTCGCTCGAACAGATCTGTGCTGAAATAACTAAAAAGTTTAGTCAGCCGACGCTAGTCGAAACCTACCTTCCCGGTCGTGATTTAACTGTCGGAATAATTGGTTCGGGTGACCAGGCGAGAGTGATCGCTGTCATGGAGACATTTTATCAAGAAGGAGCTGAGCCTGGGAGTCAGTCTCTTTATAACAAAGAAAACTGGAAAAAAGTTCTTAGCTATGCGGTGATCAAAGATGAAACCGCCAAAATGGCGGCTGATATAGCACTGCGAAGCTGGCGAGCGCTCGGTTGCTTAGATGGCGGCCGAGTTGACCTGCGCTGTGATGAACAGGGGATTCCCAATTTTTTAGAAGTGAATACGATTGCTGGCCTGCAGCCCTTCTATTCCGATCTGCCTATGTTGTGCGGATTGGTCGGCATCGAACATGCTGAACTAATCCACTTGATCATGGATAGTGCATTACAGCGTCATGGATTAACCATCAAAAATAAAATAAAAAAAGCCAGTTCAGTTCGATGAAGGCTGCTCTGGTTTACAGCGGAGCGGCGGATGATTCTGCAGACAATCAGGACACTCTCGTTCAGCTTGAAGAAATTTCTGCCATTCTTAAAAGACTCAATATAGAAACTTATCATATTGCTTTTAATGAATCTGTCGGCGAAGTTGAGCGAAATCTATTCAGGATTAAGCCGGATTTTGTATTTAATCTAGTGGAAACTTTGAATGGCACCGATAGTTTGATTTACCTGGCGGCTGCTCTGTATGAGATGATGAGAATACCTTACACAGGATGCAGTGCGATTTCTCTGGCGATGCTCGCCAGCAAGATTCACCAGAAACAGATGCTTCGCCAGGCGGGACTGCCAACGTCAGATTTTTTTTGTCTTGAAACCGAAGCTAATTTGTCCGGCAGCCGTTTGTTTTCCGGTGGCCCATGGATTGTAAAATCGGATACTGAACATGCATCCGTCGGAATGAATTCAGACAGCGTGGTTCAGACAGTAGCTGAAGCAAAACAAAAAATCGAACAAAAAAAAATAGTATTCGGTGGCAAATGGTTTGCTGAACGCTTCATCGATGGACGTGAATTTAATCTGTCATTATTACCGGTCGAGAATGGCAAGCTGCGAGTTCTACCACCTGCCGAAATCTGCTTTGTTAATTTCCCAAAAGATAAACCAAAAATAGTGGACTATGCAGCAAAATGGGATACTGAGTGCGAAGCCTATCATGCAACTCAAAGAAGCTTTGAGTTTGCACCAGACGATCAAAACCTGTTACTCAAACTTGAGAATATATGTCATCCGTGTTGGCAGATATTTGGTTTAGGAGGCGCTGCGCGCATCGATTTTAGAATTGACCCCAACGGCAACCCATGGATTTTAGAGATCAATGCTAATCCCTGTTTATCATCAGATGCCGGATTTATGATAGCCGCTAATAAAGCAGGTTTAAGTGCACAAGATGTCATTAAAAAATTGATACCCAGTACTATTTTAACGAGAGTGTTATCCCAGAATGTTTAGTATCCGTCGAATTCTTGATTCTACCGCACCAGCTAACTTAGTGATCATCGCGCAAGTTCAGGATATATTGCGCGCTCAATTCAGTGGCTTAAAAGAACAGGAAATTGCTGATCTTCCAAAAAAATTGAACAATGCGATGAAGTATCGTTTTCAGAGCCGTCTACTCGTTGCGCAACGTAGTAATGATTCAGTAGTGGCATTTGCATTGCTCATGCACGCCACTGATATTGGCTTTTGCTATCTTGATTTTATCGCTGTTGGAAAAGAATTAACCGGGCAGGGTCTTGGCAGCGTTTTGTATGAACGTGTTCGTGAAGAAGCATTGGAAATGGGCGCAGATTGCATTCTGATGGAATGCCTGCCTGATGATCCCGCACTTTCACCAGATCCGGTTATCCGCAAACAAAATGCAAAGCGACTGGCTTTTTATAAGCGTTATGGTGCGAATGTGATCACGGGTACGCAATATGAAACGCCGGTACAAATCGATGATACCGATCCGCCTTATCTGGTTATTGACACCTTAGGCAAAGCACTGCCAGATGGAAGATTTATGCGCAATGCGGTTCGTGCAATCCTCGAACGTAAATACGGGAAAATGTGTGATCCGGCGTATGTTGAAAAAGTCGTAAAGTCTTTTCCGCTATCAGGGATTACTGTGCGCGGTAGTCAGTCTGCAAATGCCGCTTCGATCTATGTGCCTGTGCTAAAACATGCCCACAGTGTAACTTTGTTTGCTAACGAAGGGCACGAGATTCACCATATTAAAGAGCATGGCTATGTGGAAAGTCCGGTTCGAATTAAGGCGATTTTGAAAGAGATGGATAAATTGTCTTTCGTGGAAAAAAAGCGCGCAAAAATTTGGCCCGATAAATATATTCTTGGTGTACACGATGCAGACTATGTTTCTTTTCTAAAGAAAGCCTGTTTAAGTGTGAAGCAAGGCAAATCCGTTTATCCCTATGTTTTCCCGATACGAAATCAGGATCGCAAGCCAGTGGATACGCCGTTATTAGCTGGTTATTACTGCATTGATACTTTCACCCCATTAAACGCCGACGCATATTACGCTGCTCGAACAGCAGTTGACTGTGCCTTATCGGGCGCCGAAGAAATTGTATCTGGTCGCAATAAAATTGCCTATGCACTAGTTCGCCCACCGGGTCATCATGCTGAACGCAAATCATTTGGTGGATTTTGTTATTTTGCAAATACTGCCATTGGTGCGAACTACCTAAGTCAATATGGCAAGGTCGCCATTCTGGATATTGATTACCACCATGGTAATAGTCAGCAGGATATTTTTTATCATCGTGCTGATGTACTCACTGTTTCATTACATGGCAATCCAAAATTCGCTTATCCATACTTCACTGGCTTCGCAGATGAAATGGGAGAAGGAGCCGGCTATGGTTATAACTACAATGTTCCATTGCCCGAACACCTGACGCCGGAAGATTATCTAAAACAGGTTGAAAAGGCACTCAAACGGATTAAAGAATATAACCCGGCGTTCCTGGTTATTGCACTCGGTCTGGATACCGCAAAAGCTGATCCTACAGGGACATGGGGATTGTATGCCGCCGACTTTAATAAATTAGGAGAGTTCATTGGTGCTCTCAATTTACCCACATTAGTGGTACAGGAAGGTGGCTATCGCACTCAAACTTTAGGAACCAACGCACGTCACTTTTTTAGTGGTTTACATAAAAACCATTCAACACCAGCCGCAGGCAAAGCTAAACTAAAAACTCAAAGAGTGACTTCAGCAGCTCAACGCATTCGCAAAACAGTTAAACTGAGTGATATTGAAACTGTGCGTTCACTCGTTACCAAAACCGCCGTTTTTAATGAAGAGGAAGTGAGCATTGCTGCTGAGTTAGTTGCTGAAGCAGCATTAAAAGGTGAGAAAAGATCGGGCTATTCTTTTTACATTATCGAAGAAGGCGGAAAGATGCTAGGTTATTCCTGCTTTGGTCGAGTACCACTCACACAGGCGAGTTATGATCTGTATTGGCTGGTTGTTGATACTGATTTTCAGAAAAAGGGGCTTGCTAAACAACTGCTTGATCTCACTGAAAAAGCAGTTAGCGCGGAAGGTGGGACTCAGTTATATGCTGAAACTTCTTCCATGGATAACTATAAACCAGCGAGAGCTTTTTACCAAAAGGTCGGATTTAACGAATGCGCACGACAAAAAGACTTTTACAAAAAGGGTGACGACAAAGTGACTTATGTTCGACAGATTAAAGTATAGGAAATAAATGGTGTCGGTGACCAATCAGAGCTATTACGTTTTGTCACCGACCCCCTTTAATTTCTATTAGTGACCATGACAAAAATTGAATGGCGGAGAGAGAGGGATTTGAACCCTCGGAACCCGTAAGAGTTCACTTGATTTCGAATCAAGCACATTCGGCCACTCTGTCATCTCTCCGGATATGTGAAAAGACACCAGTCGAGTCTAACCCTATTGATCTAATAAGGAGTCGCTGACCAAACGTAATAGCTCTGATTTGTACCGACCCCTTTTAAATCTTAGATATGAAAAACCCTGGTCTGTCCTCTATAAATTTTTTATTCTTTTGTATCGATTTATTTAAGGCCAGCTTTTTCAGACATTGACTTGGTATTGATGCCAATAATTGAATAAAGAGGGCATTTTCCAACGATACCAGTCACAATCAAAACAACACCTAACCAGCCAATTGGGTGATGTAAAGCATAAAAAACATTTCCGACCAGAATTATGCCGACTACAACTCGAATGATGCGATCGGTTTTTCCAACATTATTTTTGAAAAGATCCATTTTGATGCTCCTGAGTTTATATTATGAGAACGTTGTTAATTATCCCATACAAGTAAATTTTATAATACAGAGAATCAAATCTTGCAACATACAAAAACACGTTGTGATATTACTACTACTGCACATCGACAATTACACTACAATAAATTTCTATTAAAAATTATGGAGAGATTGAGTTATCATACCTGTCCAAATTAATGAGGCTAGATTAATACTCTAGCTTCCCGCATCGGTTTCGAGGAGAAAACGGTGACATATTGTTTAGGTATAAAAATTAATCAGAGTATCGTAATGATGTCTGATTCACGCACTAGCGCAGGTGTCGACAACATAAGCAGTTACAGCAAGATGTGGCGCTTCGGTGATCCTGGAAAACGCCAGTTTGTTCTTTGCAGCGCAGGTAATCTTGCAACCACTCAAGCGGTGATCGCCAAAATAGAGCGTGACATTAAGTCCATGGCGGCAGTTAATTTACTCACTGTCGTCGATATGCATAAAGCAGCGGAATACATCGGACAAGTCAGTGCCCAATGCCAGCAGAAAACCGGTGGTGGTCAGTTATATGAAACGACATTACTATTGGCTGGTGAGATTTTAGGTGCTAGTAATGGGCTCTACCTGATTTATCCTCAGGGAAATTTTATAAGCAGTTCTGCACAGGTGCCTTATTTGCAGATCGGTGAAACTAAATATGGAAAGCCTATTCTCGAACAGGTTATTCAGGAGCAAATGACAACCGATCGGGCTGTTCTGTGTGGCCTGGTTTCCATGGATGCCACGATTCGTAGCAATTTAACAGTAGGGCCGCCAATCGAGTTATCTGTGCTTGAGACAGGCTCATTGCATCTAGGTCGATATTTATGCCTGGACGAAGATAATGAATACATGCGCAATCTGCGTCTGGCATGGAGTTTATTAATGGAAGATGCGTTAAATAAAATTGACCCATTGGACTGGTCCGCATAGCGATGTCGTTGACAATTATTGGGGGCGCATAGAGTCCTTTAATTCACTGATCGTCACGCCAAATTCTTCCACCTGCTTCCAATCTGTAAACTCGATCGTCGCGGCTGGATCAGTCGGTCCTTTTGTCATCCACATTATCAGCCTGATCATATTACGATCGAAAAATGAATATCTTGGATAATCGATTTTCCCTGCAAATACGGCTATTTTTTTAGGCTTCCAGGAAATCTCTTTTAGAAACTTCTTTAGATAAGGGTTTGTGTCAGGCTGTCTCTTTTCTGGTTTACGTGCCACAACATTGACTGAGAAAAAGGCGTTAGCCTTATTGTTTAAAACCTGCTCGTTCCTTTTTATAAACTCATAAACTTTTTTATTATGTTTTCCGTAACGAATACTGGCGCCGATAACGATCTTGTCGAAATAAACAAGGTCGGCTGATTGTGCATCGTCGATAGAAACGACTGTGACCTGGTGCCCGTTGTCTTTTATTACTTGCTGCAGATGAGAGCAGATCTCTATGGTATGACCGTCAGTCGTTGAGTATATGATTATGATATTAGCCATGCGCGCAATCTTCTTCAAACAGGACTTTCTTTCATTGATGGCCTGAAAGGTTAAAGGGGAAAGAAATGGTTAAAATTTAATCCCTTCGTCCCATTAAATTTTTTGATAGCACTTTTATTATTCTTGTAGTGCGATGGTTGCCATTTTCATAGTGCTTTCAAATGATTCTGCCCCCGCAATAAATAAACCATTATGGCAAAACATGGCATCATCAATACCTGTTACTTCTTTAAGCTCTTTATCGGATAAGCCGGCCCATCGTTTAGGTAACGATTTTCTGTCTTCGAATGAACCTAGCTCAACAGGTACTGTTTGAATTCTCCACTGGCCAGTCTGAGATGGGTAAATCATATATAAAGCCTCTTCAGATAAGGCGTGAACCGTTCTTTTCCACGGGGTATATTTTTCTAATACAATCACTCTTGGATCTTCTGCATCATCAATAGCTTTAGCCACAATTTCTTTCGCACTAATGCCACCGTTAGCCGATGCAATGAATCGTGTTAAAACGCGCGATGCAAAATCAACCGCTTCATCAAAACAGGTATCAAAGTGACTATCTTCTTGCCAGGTCGGGTTAAACATTGAAATAGTTTGGCTAAGGCTAATACCTTTAGAAATACCTTCGACATGACCACAATCGATGGCATCAATCGTTGATACCAGGCCAGCATCAACAGCATTTGCTACGTCCTGGTTACCCTGGCATATTTCCAGGCCATATTTCTGCCAGATTAAACCAAATGAGGAATAGGGAATACCATTTTCGCGCTCACCTGCACCACCACGTTGATGATGATCAAAACGGTCTGCATCCGAGTCATACTCACCACCTACATCAACCACAATATCTGCCCTGGCGATAAACTCTAAATCACGTGTGCGAATGAGCTTAAAAGAAGGGAATATGCTCTTAAGTGCAGCGATACTGAAAACATCATCTGCATGAAAATTACCGTTGTGCGTTGCTATCGTTTTATCAGTCATGTGCTTGGTGTCATCTTGGAAAGGGGTGAAGGTGTCGCTAGTTAAACATTAAAGTTAATGGGACAGAGGGATTATTTTTTAACCACTTTGTTGTATTGGTCATTATTTAGTCCCTCCGTCACATTTAATTTTTACTTCTTAAAATCAATCGAGTCTGACCCCATTGATTCATCATCTGTGAGAGAAATTGTTATCCAGTGTTTTTTTTTCATATAATAACCCGGAACTATTGACTCGAATCCGCCCACTAAAACTTCAGGAATTAAAAAGGAAAGAAGTGGTTAAAATTTATTCCCTCCGTCACCTTTAATTTTTAATAAACAGTATAACCAGAAACAGGAGAAGAGAGATGATTAGAGCAATGAGTATATCTTTAGTGGTGGCCAGTTTAGTATTCTCAGCAAACGTGTTTGCCAAGGACGAGAACAAACCAGTCGGTATTACTGCAGGAGTAATGAGTGTAGATGTTATCAATGATGGCAAAAAAACGAAAATTACGCGAAACCAGGATAATACAAACACGATTAAGCAGGCATTCTCTAAAACTTCACGCCCTTGCCCGCCATTTTGTATTCAACCCGCTACGATTGCTCCGGGCGTTGAAACTATCGCTGAGCTTGAAGTGATGGACTACCTGACCAAGATTGCCAATGGTGATGATACTATTCTGGTGATTGATTCACGCACAAAGGACTGGGTAACCAAAGGTACCATTCCTGGATCGATTAACATTCCATGGACTTTATTAAATGCTTCCCAATCAGACCCCATTACTATCGGTGACATTATGGAAGAGAAATTTAATGTTGGTGGCGATGATGATGAGCGTGATTTCTCTAAAGCAAAAACTTTGGTGTTATTCTGTAATGGCATGTGGTGTGGTCAATCACCTAACAACATCAAGAGTTTGCTAAAGATGGGCTATCCTGCTGATAAAATTAAATGGTATCGTGGGGGCATGCAGGACTGGGAAGTGTTGGGCTTGACTACTGTGCCGGGTAAATAAGGTAGTGTGTCATGCTATTCGGATAAAAAAGGGAGGGATTTCTAGTTTAAGGGGACGGAGTGAACCCCTCCCCTTTAATTTCTATTACTAAATTGCTACAACTTTGTTAGCACAAGGACCTTTCTGGCCTTGGCCTACTTCAAATTCTACCGCTTGGCCGTCATTAAGAGATGCATAATCTCCACCACTTTGAATTTCTGAATGATGAACGAAAAGATCTTTACCGCCATCTTCTGGGGTAATAAAACCAAAACCTTTGCCTGCATCGAACCACTTTACTGTACCTTTACTCATAATATATTCTCAAATTA
>Ga0316188_10000330_pt1 | contig 19540 bp, 17 predicted proteins | sample Phiworburrow1_MG_FD_204933 | JGI IMG/M metagenome (GOLD analysis project Ga0316188, IMG submission 204933) | Coastal sediment microbial communities from Maine, United States - Phippsburg worm burrow 1 | ecosystem: Environmental > Aquatic > Marine > Coastal > Sediment | place: USA: Maine... | reverse complement strand
GGGCTGTGCTTGCCTCGGGTACACCTAATCCACAGGATTTGCCCTGTCCGTTGTTCATCCCGCCGGTGACGCAATCGGCCGATATTGCGCTGCAGGCAGAACGAACATCACAAGAGCAGGTTGCCGCGCTCGATGCCATGCTTATGGCCGGCCTAAGCGAATACGATGAAAGGCTGCTGCGGGAGCAGGAGAGGATCAAGGCGGCAACGCCTAACGATAACCCGGCTGGCGGCGGTAACGGCGCTGGCACGGGTGGTGAAGGCGCTGGCACTGAAGGTGATACAGGGGATCAGGGCCGCAACAGCGGTGGCGTTGCCGGCGACAGTTCCGAGAGCGGAACCAGCGGTGGTCAGCCCGGCGGCGGGCCTGTCGAGGGCAGTGAGAGTGCCGGTGGCGCCGGCACTGAACGTGAGCAACCGGCGGATGCCGGGGACGGCAGTGATGACGATGTCGTCGCGCGCCAGTTACGCGAAGCAGCCGAGAAGGAAACCGATCCGGAGCTGAAGGCGAAACTGTGGGAAGAATACCGCAGATACAAACGGGGAACTGATTGAGTAGATATCGATGAAAAAGACAATATTCTTAATAACCGTGCTATGTCTGTTTCTGCTGTCCGCCTGCACCACCCCGGGCGGTCGCCGGAATATCGAGGGTCCGGTGGCCATCGACAATTCCCGGTCGGAAATACCCGAAAACCGCTTGCTTAATGTATCCATAGAGGTGTTCGAGCCGGGCGCCTTGCCCGAGGACGAAAAGGAAGCTAATGGTTTGTCCATGGATATCCGCAAGGCGGAGGCCCGCTACATGCCGGAGCAACTGCGCGCCACCATGGAGAAGACCGGCTACTGGGGTGCGGTGCGCGTCGTTCCGCGTGGGGTAACGAATGGTGAACTGCTGGTTTCCGGAACCATCCTTCAATCCAACGGACTGCAGCTTGATCTTGAAATCACGGCCCGGGATGCCAGCGGCCATCAATGGTTTACCCGGGAATACCGGGACGGTGTGGAAGCCGCTTATTACCTGTCCGGCGATCTTGCCGGGGAGGCTTTCCAGCCGCTGTATAACACCATAGCCAATGACCTTGCCAGCTACCTGAAGCAACTCACTGCCGATGACGTTACCAACATCCGCCGGGTCGCAGAATTGCGTTTTGCAACGGATATTGCCCCCAGGGCTTTTTCCGGTTACCTGGATCGTGGCGAGACCGGGGAGTACACCATCGTCCACCTGCCCAGTTATGACGATCCCATGTACGGCCGCGTACAGGCCATCCATGAACGCGACCTGATGATGATCGATACGCTGAATGGGCACTTCGATAATTTTTATCGTGAAATGCAGGAGCCGTACACCGAATGGCGCAAGGCGCGCAGCGATGAAGCTGAAAAGCAGAAGGAACTGGAAAAGGCGGCTTTAAACCGTACCCTGCTGGGTGTGGCTTCAATCGTCGGCGCGATTTTTATCGGTGTGGCATCCCCCGAGTACAACTCGGGGCTCGATACCTTGAGCGATGTCATGGTGCTGGGTGGTGCTGCCGCGATCAAATCGGGTATGGATAAACGTTCCGAAGCCGCCATCCACCGTGAATCCATTGAAGAACTGGGGGTGTCGTTCTCATCGGAGACGCAACCGCTGGTGGTCGATGTCGAAGGCAAGACCGTTGAACTGACCGGTTCCGCCGAAGCCCAATACGGGCAGTGGCGTGAACTGCTGGGGCAAATCTATGCCAACGAGACCGGTCTTTCCGGATCGATCGACTGAGTCCTGCGATGACACCTGATGAGCGGCCCTCTGCAGGCGTCCCGGGGCCTGGATTACAGCCGCCCGGTAGCCATCTGTTGGCAGGCGAACGCAAAACAGGCCAGCATGGCCTGGTCTGGCTGGCCCTGGCCTTTGTTATCATCCTCAGCCTGCTCGTGCTTCTGGTATTACCGAAACTGGTTTCCGGAACCTCTGATGAAGGGGCGGGCAGCCCTGCCACTCAGGTGGCAGCCGGGACACCGCAATCGGCCGGGCAGGAGTCAGCTGGTTCACGCAAGCAAGCCGAGCAGGCCCTGCAGGATTTTCTGCATACACGTGCCCGCCTGGAACTCGCCAATGTTACGGCATGGGGCGAACCAGAGTGGAGCCGGGCGGTGGAGGCTGCCGACCGGGGTAACAGTCATTTCAGTCAACGCCAGTTTGCCATGGCCGCGGAGGCTTTCACGGCCGCATCGGGCTTGTTGATGCTGCTTGAATCGGAACGTGAGCAGCGCCTGGCGGCTGCAATCGACGCCGGTTGGCAGGCCTTGGAAGCCGACGATAGTGCCGGGGCCATCGGTTTCTTTGAAAATGCGAAAGCAATCGATGCCGGCAGCCTCGATGCACTTGACGGTCTCGAGCGGGCCCGGGTCCGGCCGGACCTGCTGCGCCTGATGGCGGAAGGTGATATGGCCCGTTCCAACCAGAACCTGCCGGCAGCACAGACGGCCTACCGCGATGCGCTTGCACTGGACGAGGCCTATGAACCGGCGGAAGCCGCCTTGCGGGATGTCACGGAAGCCATCAACGAACTGGCATTCGGGGACGCCATGAGCCGTGCGCTCAGCGCCTTGCAGGCGGAACAAATCGAAACGGCAGAAAAGGCGCTCCGGCAGGCAGCCAGCCTCAAGCCGGATGCGGCAGTGGTGCGTAACACGCAGCAGGAACTTGCGCAGGCAAAGCAGGGCTTATGGCTTGCCGCTCAGCGCCGGGCAGTTGCAGCAGCCGAGTCAGGCGAGGACTGGCCGGGCGCAGTGGCCATCTACCGCGAGGTGCTGGCACGTATGCCTCAGGCCGCCTTTGCGAGGCAGGGCCTGGAGTTTGCTGAAGACCGTGAGCGTCTGCATCAGCAACTGGACCACTACCTGCAGGATTCGACGCGGCTTTGGTCCGATCAGCCACGCGCCAATGCAGAACAGCTGCTTGCGTCGGCGGCCAACCCGCCCGCCGGTGAAACCCGTCTTGCAGAAAAGATTCGCCGTCTGCAGGCCCTGATCGTCGAGGCAACGACACCCACGACCGTGACCCTGAGATCAGATGGACTGACCAGCGTGCAGATCTATCATGTCGGGCGCCTCGGCCAGTTTATCAGCCAGCAACTGGAACTGCGCCCCGGCACCTACACGGTGGTTGGTTCCCGGCCGGGTTACCGTGATGTACGTCAGACCCTGACGGTGAAACCCGGGCCGGAGCAACCATCCCTGGATATCCGTTGTGAGGAAACGGTGTGAAGCGGGTTTTCTTCATCGTTACCGCCACCGGCACGCGCCGTCTCAGCGAAGCGGATTTTCCCCTGGATGTGGGCGGGGACGGCTCGGATATCGTATTTGAGGAAGTGCCGGTTGGTGCTGTCGTGGCCCACATTGCGCTGTCCGGCGGTCATGCCTATATACAAGCAGCCAATGCGGCTGTCGAGCTGTTTCATAACCATGAATATATTGACAAATCCGCGTGGCTCAAGTCCGGGGACCGGGTTCAGTTGGGTGAGCGGGTACTTTGCTGGGATGTTAAAGGTGACCAGGTTTTTGTAAAGGTCAGACCTATCGAAGACACGCAGGAATTACAGCCCCCGCCCGTACCCCCGCCGGATGACGAGGATGAGCAGGATACCCGGGTCATACCTGTCGTGACAGCGACTCTCTCACCGGCCCGGCACCGCCGGCTGCGTAACCTGATCATCGGTCTGTTTGGCCTGCTGGCGCTGGCGGCCCTGTTTGTTCTGTTTGCAACACCAATAGAGGTCAGCGTCAGCCCCGGCGCCGACAGCCTGTCGGTCAGCGGTTTCCCGCCGCCCGTGCCGATGGGCCGAAAAAAGCTGGTCGTGCCGGGCAGCTATACGGTGAAGGCATCACGGCAGGGCTATCAAGCCCTGGAGCAGCAGATTGAAGTCCCCTCAGGCGGTTTCCAGTCATTCCATTTCGAACTGGAGGAACTGCCGGGCCGGTTGCAACTCCGGGTCGACCCGCTGGTGCCGGTCAGGGTCACGGTCGGTGGTGCCGCGATGGAGGTTGATGCGGATAACATCGTCTTGCTGGAGCGGGGCCTGCAACAATTGACCATTGAAACCGACCGTTACCTCGACGAGACGCTGGAACTGGATATCAACGGCTTTGGGGCGCTCCAGGAACAGGGTCTTTCGCTGCGGCCTGGCTGGGCGCTGGTCCAACTTGAAAGCGTACCTGCCGGTGCGACTGTTGCGGTTGATGGTGAAACCCTCGGCTCGACACCGATGCTGGCTGAGATCATGCAGGGCCAGCGTACGATCGAGCTGTCGCTCGCAGGCTATAAAACGGCACGGTTGGCAACCGCGCTGGTGGCCGGAACCATGCTGAAGCCGGATACTTTCACACTTGAACCCAATGATGGCAGCCTTATCCTGGCAAGCCAACCGGAAGGGGCCACGGTCAGTGTGAATGGCAAGTTTTACGGCGTCACACCCGTTACCCTGTCTCTGTCGTCAGGTAATTCGCATCAGCTTCGGCTCAGCCGGCCGGGATACCAGGTCCTTGAGAAAAAGGTAAGCCTTGAACCCGATGAAGAGCAGCAATTCAAGGTGGATTTGACACCCGAGTACGGTATTGTCTTTGCAGGTTCGAAGCCTGCCGATGCCAGCCTGACCGTGGACGGGCAGGCGGCCGGTAGTGGCACCCAGCGCCTGCGCCTGACCACACAGCCGCATGAGCTGACCTTCAGTAAACCGGGTTATCTGCCGCAGACGGTTAAAGTCACACCGCGTGTCGACACGAGCCAGAATATTGATATTGCCCTGAAAACCCTTTCACAGGTCAAGGTGGAAGCAAGACCGGCCATGCTGCGCACCGCAGGCGGGCAGGAGATGCGTTTGCTGGAGCCGAAAGGCAGTTTTCAAATGGGGGCATCACGCCGCGAGGCCGGAAGGCGTGCCAATGAAAGCCAGCGCCTGGTCGAAATTACCCGGCCGTTTTACCTTTCGGTCAACGAGGTCAGCAATGCCGAGTACCGCTTATTCGATGCGGCACATAACTCCGGTTCGGCCGAGGGTGTTTCGCTCAACAACGACAGCCATCCCGTTGTCAATGTCAGCTGGGACGACGCGGCGCGTTATTGCAACTGGCTCAGTGAGAAAGACAAGCTGACACCCGCGTACACTGAAACCGATGGCCGCATGGAACGGCTCGGGGGGGTCAATAATGGATACCGCCTGCCCACCGAGGCCGAATGGGTTTATGCGGCGCGGGTTGCCGGGCGCGGCGAAGCGGCCCGTTACCCCTGGGGTGATGGTTACCCGCCCAAAACCATTGCCGGTAATTTTGCCGATGCGCAGATAGCCGATACCTTGGCCAACGTGGTGACAGGCTATAATGACGGTTATCGGGCTTCGGCGCCTGTGGGCAGTTTCAGTGCGCAGGCGCCCGGTTTCCATGACCTGGGAGGCAACGTGGCGGAATGGATCAATGATTTTTACGCGGTATACCCCGGCCAGTCCGGGCAACTGGTCAGGGACCCCGGCGGGCCATCTACCGGCGATCATCATGTTGTACGGGATTCAAGCTGGCGCGACGGCAGCATTACCGAGTTACGCCTGAGCTACCGTGATTACAGCCGTGGACCGCGTGACAACCTCGGATTCCGGATTGCACGTTATGCAGATAAATAGACAGGCATACCTGCGGCTGATCCTGTTGCTGATGTTGGCAGCGGTTTCCATGCCGGTTTTTACGGCAGATACCCAAAACCAGGCACCCGCCGCGACCCGGCCAACCCCATCTTCCGAAGAGTCGTCGCAAACATCCGCCCCGACAGCTGACGCGGTTCCCGGCACGCAGCAGGCCACTGTAGAAACACTACCCATGAGCGGTGCCGCGGCCTCGCCGATCAAGGAATTCAAACCCACTGAAAAAATCGAGGCCGACAGCGCCGTGTCGTTCCCGATAGACATATAAGCGAAAGAATATGAAAAAAACGCTGCCGACAGAACTCATCTACAACATCTTCTCTTTGCTGATCGCGTTTATCCTGGTGCACAGTATTTATGTCACCCTGGTACGGCCGCAGGCCAATGCTTTTATTGCACACGAAACAGCCAGTGTGCTGGCTGACCCGGACCACTTGCCACAGCGGTCCTTTTTCGTGGTCATCAAGGATTATGAGCAGGAGACCTGTTTTGTACTGATGCTGTGGGCATTTGCCCTGCTTGGCTACAAGGGCCGGGACGCCTACCGGCAGCAGAAACTGCTCGAGCAAGATTTACTGCAATTACCGGGCAGCCTACCCATCGGGCCGGAAGATACACGTGAGATCGCTCAGCGTATCGCATCTTTGCCGGGTCATTTGAATGACTGGTTTTTGCCGAGGGCGCTGCTCACGGCGATTGAGCGGTTTGCTGCGACACGCAATGTCCAGGACGTTTCCACCGCCGCCCGCGCCATCTGCGAATCGGAGGGTGAGCGAATGGAAACCGAGCTTTCGATCATCCGTTATATCGCCTGGGCCATCCCCTCCGTCGGCTTTATTGGCACCGTGCGCGGTATCGGCGATGCATTGGGTCAGGCGCACCGCGCCGTGGAAGGGGATATCACTGGTGTGACCGCAAGCCTCGGCGTGGCCTTTAATTCGACCTTCATTGCCCTTGTCATCAGTATCGTGCTGATGTTCTTTGTTCACCAGGTACAGTTGATGCAGGAACGGCTGGTGCTGGACAGTGAACGTTATGTCGACAGCTGGTTGATACGCCGTCTGAAGAGCTGACATGGCCCGCCGCAAAGTATCACCGTTCTCGCTGTCTTTCCTCGACATCATGTTTTGCGGTTTTGGTGCGGTGGTTTTGCTGGTCCTCGTGCTTAACCACGATACGGTCAAATCACGTGAGGAGATTTTTACCGACCTTCGTGCCGAGGCCGTGCGTCTGGAAAAAGAAGTTCTTATTGGCGAAGAAGACCTGGTCGAGGCACGTAATAGCCTCACGGCAACTGAACAGGAAATCGTGTTGATGCAGGGCCAGTCCGAGCGCGTGATCGAGACGATCCGGGAGATGGAAATCGAGATTGCCAGGATGTCGAATGAAACCCTCGCCAGCCGTGAACACGTCAACCAGCTCAGTGCCGATCTCAAGTCGCTGGACAAGGTGCAAAAACGCCTCGGCGCGGCCGTTGAGGCGGACCGGGACGCCGGTGTAAAAGTGCGTGAGTTCAAGGGTGAGGGGGACCGTCAATACCTGACCGGGCTGAAGATGGGCGGGAAACACATCCTGATCCTGGTGGATGCGTCAGCCAGTATGCTCGATGAGACCATCGTCAATATCATCCGGCGCAGGAATCTTGACGCGGCGAGCCGTATCGGCTCACCCAAGTGGCAGCGGACCCTGAAAACCACGGACTGGCTGGTCAGTAACCTGCCAAACAATACGGCTTTTCAACTGTACAGCTTCAATACCGGTGCCAGTGCGACGCTTGCCGGTACGGATGGTAAATGGCTGCAAACATCCGTACGCACGGATGTTGACGGCGCCATCGGCGCCCTGCACCAGATCGCGCCGGAGGGTGGCACCAGTCTTTACCATGCGTTTACGGCCGCTAAATCGCTGTCACCGCCACCGGACAACATCCTGTTGATCACCGATGGCCTGCCCACCCAAGGCCGGGGCAAACCGCTTTCAACCACCGTGTCAGCCGACAAAAGGCTGGATCATTTCGAACAGGCGGCCAAGGTGCTGGACGGGAAAATCCCGGTCAATACCATCCTTTTGCCGATGGAAGGAGACGCCTGGGCTGCCGCTGCGTTCTGGCAACTGGCGATCAATAGCGAAGGTTCCTTCATGACACCCTCAAGGGACTGGCCATGAGCAGGCGTAGCCGTCGTGAAGTGGATATTTTCAATATGTCCTTCCTGGATGTGGTTTCCTGCGGTTTCGGCGCCATTATCCTGCTGCTTGTTATTATTCAGATCTCCGAACCCCGGGTCATTGAGCAACTGGCCGTGGACCTCACCGGCCTGGTTGAACGGCTGGAGCAGGAAATTTACCGTATCCGCGGCGAGACCACGGTGCTGAACCGCGACCTGACAGAAAAGCAGGAACAGCTTTCATTGCACCGTGAGAAACTCGCGCGTCTCAAGGGCGATCTTTCGCTGGTTCGCGGTGAGCATCACGCGACCGAGAATGAGCTTGAGACACAGAGCATCATCGAAAAACAACTGGCTACTGCCCAGCAAAGCCTCAGCGAAGAGGTGAAACGCTTGAACGGAATGAATATCCGCAGACCACCGGACGCCGCCATAGGCGGTGTTCCCGTCGACAGCGAATACATCATGTTCATCATCGACACCTCTGGCTCCATGGGGCAGGGGGCCTGGGCCATGGTGCTGAAAAAGGTCAGCGAGATTCTGGAGATTTACCCGCGTGTCAAGGGTATCCAGGTCATGAACGACATGGGTGATTACATGTATTCCCAGTACCAGGGCAAGTGGATTCCGGACACGCCGGCGCGCCGCGCAGCCATTATCACCCGGCTTTCCAGCTGGTTTCCTTTTTCCAATTCAAGCCCGGTGGAAGGTATCGAGGCGGCTATAAAGCGGTTTCACGCCAAGGACAAAAAAATCAGCCTGTACGTGCTGGGTGACGATTTCGCCAGCGGTTCCATCCAGGCCGTCATCGACACGGTCGACCGGCTCAACAGTGCCGACCGTTTGGGTCATCGAAGGGTCCGTATCCATACCGTGGGTTTCCCGGTGCAATTCACCGGCAACCGTCTTTCAATCAATGCCGTGCGTTATGCTGCATTGATGCGCAAGCTGGCCGAGGACAACGGTGGCAGCTTTGTGGGTCTGAACAGCGTCAGGCCTTGAGTGGGGTCAATACTCTCCGAGATTGTCGATGATCCACTTATCCATGACCTTGAGTGCATCGTGGTAGGCATCGATACCACCCCGGGCTTCAAGACTGAGAATCTTGTAATCCTCTCCGCCAAAAGTGCAGAACGAACTTATTCTGACTTCCGGCAGGGGTTTATTTTTAACTTCGTAAAAATTCTTTCTTCTTCGCCACTTCAGTTCCAGCTTGGAATACTGGTCGTCGGTCAGTGGGAAATCAACCCAGAACGATCTCATTTTTGGACTATACATATTAATTTTCCGATCTGTTGAAAGAAAATTATGGGGTCAGGAAATTATGGGGTCAGAGTCAAGTGCCAGAGTAACTACTCTGGCACTTGACTCTGACCCCGGCCCTGCCAGAGTAACTACTCTGGCACTTGACTCTGACCCCGGCCCTGCTTGACTCTGACCCCGGCCCTGCTGACCCCGGCCCTGTGACCCCGGCCCAGCCTGCTGGGGCAGGTTACCTAAACCACCCGCAGCAATCAACGGCTTGCCGTTGATTCAGGCGTAATGCGGGTAAATCGGCTGGTACATATACGCCCGGATTTCAGCCATCAGGTCCTTGGGCATCTCGCGCTCGGCAAGACCATTCTTGAAGGCAATGGTGGCCACTTCAAATGCAATCTTTGCCGACACTTCGCGAATTCGGGTCATCCGCGGGTAAATACAACCGTTCTCAAGATCGTGTTCACTGACCTGTTTTGCCAACGAGCGTGACGCTGCGAGAAACATCTCATCCGTTACCCTGCTGCTGTGGCTGACGATGGCGCCCAGCCCCACGCCCGGGAAGATATAAACGTTGTTGCCCTGCCCGGGAACGAAGGTTTTATTGCCGTACTTGACCGTATCAAAAGGACTTCCGCTGGCAAAGATACCCTGCCCCTTGGTCCAGCGATATACCTGTTCCGCGGTACATTCAGCCTTGGAAGTCGGGTTGGACAAGGCAAAGATGATGGGCCGTTTATTGATCTCGGCCATCGCTTCGATGATTTCCTGTGAGAAACTTCCGGGCTGACCGGAGAGGCCCAGGATCGCAGTGGGTTTCAGTGTTTTGACCGCGTCCAGGAAATTGTCGATAAATGGCATATCCCTGGCGAAACGTTGTTTATGATGAGCAATATTTTCGCGATTGGAGGTCAGCAGGCCCTGGGTGTCGACAAAACAGCAACGTTTGCGCGCATCCTCGAGCGCAATCCCCTCGTCAACCAGCGCTGCGACAAATGCGTCAGCGGTTCCAATACCGGCTTCGCCTGCACCGAGGAATAACAAGCGTTGATCGGACAGTTTTTCACCGGTGATACGCATCGCGCTGATGATACCGGCCAGGGCAACCGACCCGGTTCCCTGGATGTCGTCGTTGAAGCAGCAGATTTCATCCCGGTACTTATCCAGCAGGCGGAAGGCATTGGTGTTGCCAAAATCCTCGAACTGAATCAACACGCCCGGGTAAATCTCCCGGGCAGCTTCGACAAATTCATCCAGCAGTGAGTCGAATTTCTCACCGCGCTCGCGGTGTTGTTCCAGGCCGTTGTAAAGCGGGTCATTCAGCAGGGCCTCGTTGTTGGTGCCAACATCCAGCATCACCGGCAGGCATTCCGTCGGGTGGATACCCGCACACGCGGTGTAAAGCGAAAGCTTGCCGATCGGGATGCCCATACCGTCAGCACCCAGGTCACCCAGGCCGAGGATTCTCTCGCCGTCGGTAATGACGATGATGCGGGCGTTTTTATGTGGCCAGTTGTGTAAAATCTTCTTCACGTTACCGCGGTCACGTGAGGAAACATAAAAGCCCCTGGGCCGGCGGTATATATGCTGAAATGCCTGGCATGCCGCTCCCACCGTTGGCGTGTAAATCAACGGCATCATTTCTTCAATGTGGTTCATCACCACGCGATAAAAAAGTGTTTCGTTACGATCCTGCAATGAAATCAGGTAAAGGTAACGTTCCAGGTCGTTCGCCTTGGCACGTACATTACCGAGCACACGCAGTTCCTGCTCAGCAAGGGTGTGAATCCGGGGGGGGAGCAAACCGGTCAGATGCAAGGCTTCACGGTCGGCTTCGGTAAATGCGGTTCCCTTGTTCCGTATGGGATCATGGAGAATTTTCACACCGCGGTGCAGGGCGTGTAATTTGTCATCTTTCATGGTCTTATCCTGTGAATTTAGTGGGGCCTGGGCCCGCATAATCTGAATTCGGTTACCTGACAGGCAGGCGGAAATCTCCCTCATTGGTAATGTAAATCATACCACTAAAACCCATTTTTCTGGGCTGAAAAGAAACCTGAAACCGCCTTAATTGATCTGTGTCAATCAAGGTCTCTATAGTGGTGAGAGATATAGGTTAAGTAATTGAAATAATGTTAAAATCGGTGTTCTGAAACGAGCATCTGTTTTGCTATTTATTCGCCACAAAAACAGCAACATACGTGCCTTATCCCATGGGCACATTCAACAGGAGTACGCCTGGAAAATCTGACACTCGCTGGAATCGAACAGCGCTCATGGATTTCCCAAATCCTGGCTGATTTTCGAGATCTGATGAGCCTTCTAAATGTTTGCGGTTGACACCGCTTCGTGCATTGAGGAGACCGTACGAATGACACACTCAGTTTCAAATAGAAAAGGTTGGCTGGTCACTTTATCGGGTACTGGTATCAACCTTGCCCTCGGAGTTCTCTACACCTGGTCGGTCATCAAGGCTGCCATCCCCGCGGAATGGGGTTGGACCGCTGCGCAGAAATCTGATCCCTATGCGATTGCCTGTTTCGTGTTTGCAATTGCGATGATCCCGGCCGGACGTCTGCAGGACAGGATCGGCCCCCGCTGGGTCGCGACCATCGGCGGTGTGGCGGTCGCGCTCGGCTGCATCATCGCCGGCCTGGCCGGCTCCAGTTATATCGGCTTTGTGGTGGGTTTCGGCTTGTTTGGTGGTATCGGTATTGGTTTTGGTTATGCGGCAGCCACGCCGGCGGCCGTCAAGTGGTTTCCGGCTTCCCAGACAGGCATGATTGCCGGCCTGGTGGTTGCTGGTTTTGGCCTGGCATCCGTCTACATTGCTCCTACCGCACAGGCATTGCTTGGCGCCTACGGTGTTTCCAACACCATGATGATTTTCGGTGTCGCATTCCTCGTGATTGTAGTCACCCTGGCGCAGTTCCTGCGAAACCCGCCTGAGGATTACGTTCCGTTTGACGCCAAGGCTGATCAACGGCCCAAGACGACCGCTGCGGCCAGGCCCCCTGTGAATATGAACTGGCGGCAGATGATCCGTACATCGAATTTCTGGATGCTCTGGACCATGTATGTATTTGGTGCGGCCGCCGGTCTAATGGTGATTGGTTCGGCTGCCAATATGTCCAAGGCGGCACTGGGGCCGGCAGCATTCGTTGCCGTGGCGGTTCTTAGCGTGGGTAATGCGGGCGGACGGGTGCTGGCCGGTGTCGTGTCCGACATCATCGGTCGTCAGTTAACCTTGTTTTTCGCGTTCCTGATGCAGGGTGGGCTGGTTCTGATTCCCCTGTACTACGGTGACGACTCCATCGCACTGCTGTTTGCAGTACTGATGATCGGGGCTTGTTACGGCGCCAACCTTGCACTCTTTCCTGCGGCCACCAAGGATTACTTTGGTCTGAAAGCATTTGGTCTTAACTATGGTGTCATGTTCACCGCCTGGGGCGTTGGTGGCCTTATCCTGCCGCGAATCGCCGGGATGGCTAAAGACATCACCGGCAAGGAAGACCTGGCTTTCTATATTGCATCCGGCCTGATGGTTTGCGGTGCCATATTGGCCCTGGTTAACCTGGCGATGACCCGGGGTCAGGATAAAAAGAAGAGCAGGACCGTCACCCGGAAGGACAAGGCCATCCAGCCCGGCCGTCATGCGTTGGGAACCTGAGTGAAACGGGTGTAACGGTGAAATTGGGGTCAGAGTCAAGTGCCAGGGAACTTTCCCCGGCACTTGACTCTGACCCCTTTAGCTTTTTTTGCTTTCATCTATGCTGATATTCATGCTGGCCAATTTCATTCGCGCCACCTGCTGATCGATCTCTTCCGGCACTTCGTACACCCCGGGAACAAGTTCACCATGGTGTTCGACCAGGTGGCGTGCGCTCAGGGCCTGCAGGGCAAAACTGGTATCCATGATTTCAGCGGGATGACCGTCAGCGCAGGCGATATTGACGATGTTGCCGTCACCAACAAGGTACAACCAGGCGCCCGAGGAAGTTTTATAACCCTGCACCTTGTCACGCATGGGTGCTTGCTCAATAGCAATATCATCCAAAGCATCGACGTTAATTTCATTCCGGAAATGCCCGGCATTTGCGATAAGCACACCGTCTTTCATGGCCTCAAAATGTGCGCGGTCGAGGGTGTTGCGCACACCGGTAACGGTCAAAACAATATCTGCCTTGCCACAGGCCTCAAGCAGTGGCATCACCTGGTAACCGCTCATTGCCGCGTCGGCCGCCTTGACGGCATCCACCTCGCAGACGATGACCTTTGCACCCAGCCCGGCCACCCTTAGGGCGCAGCCGCGACCACACCAGCCAAAACCAATTATCGCAATGGTTTTACCGGCCAGCACCAGGTTGGTCGTGCGCATCAGTGCATCCCACACGGATTGACCGGTGCCATGCACGTTGTCGAACAGGTATTTGCAGCGTGCTTCATTGATCAGCATGACCGGGAAGCCGAGATCTTTTGCCTGCGCCCGTGCCCTGGCGCGCAACACACCGGTGGTGGTTTCCTCACAAGCCCCGAGTATGCCAGGCAGTAATTCGCGGCGGCTGCCGTGCAGAAGCTCAACGATGTCGCCACCATCGTCTATGACCACGTGTGGGCGGATATCAAGCGCCAGGCTCATATGCACCTGCATTTCATCCAGTGTCGCCCCGTGCCGGGCGTAGACGTGCAGACCGAGCGCATCCAGCGCCGCAACCACATCGTCTTTTGTAGAGCCGGGGTTACTGCCGGTGACGGCCACGGACGCGCCACCTGCCGCCAGTACAAGTGCCAGGTAGGCGGTTTTTGCTTCGAGGTGTACGCATACCAGCACCCGCTTGCCGGCGAAGGGTTGTCGCAGCCTGAACTCGGTTTCAAGTTGCCGGAGGATCGGCATATTGCGGCGAACCCAGTCTATTTTCTGTTTGCCGTCTGCGGCCTGTCTTGGTGAAGCAACGATATTGGGGTGCATATGAGGGTTGTCCTGTTGTGATGCTTTTCGCAGTGCCGGTTGCAATTATGCCCGTGCATCACAACACCGGTCTACACGGCCGGTCGGGTGCGGTATTGATCCATGTCAATTTTGCCCCGTGTTTAATCACCTAATATTGATTCGCATCTATTCTGATTTTTTAGTGGCCCTGGACTACAAAAGCCATACAACCTGGAGACGTGTTGTGACCATCAGTATTCAGTTTTTTGGTGCCGCCGGTGAAGTGACCGGTTCCTGCCATTTGGTCACAGTGGGTGATCAGCGCCTGTTGATCGATTGTGGTTTGATTCAGGGTGCTTACAAGGATGAAGAGCGAAACCGGGAGCCATTCCCCTTTGAACCCGGCAGCATCGATGCGGTGGTACTGAGCCATGCCCATATTGATCACTCGGGACGTTTACCATTATTGGTCAAGCGGGGTTTTCGCGGACCCATCTACACGCACCGGGCATGCCGGGACCTTTGCCGTGTCATGCTGAAGGATGCGGGCTTCCTTAGCGAAAAAGATGCCGAATGGGAGAATCGAAAGCGCGAACGCAAGGGGCTGGATCGGATAGAACCACTGTTCACCGTGGACGATGCGACGACTGCCCTGCGCCAGTTCAAGGGCCTCGTTTACGGAAAAAAACAACGCATCCTGCCAGGGGTGACCCTGTGTCTATCCGATGCCGGTCACATCCTCGGCTCTTCGATTATGGAACTGTGGCTGGATGATCGAAAAAACACACGGAAGCTGGTTTTCAGCGGTGATTTGGGCAGACGCGGTATGCCGGTCCTGGAAGACCCCACGGTGATCCGGCAGGCTGACCGGGTGGTGATGGAAAGCACCTATGGCGACCGCCTGCACCGGTCCTGGGAGGATTCCGTTCGTGAATTTCATGACGTTCTGAATGATGCCACCTCGGGTAAGGGCAATATTTTGATACCTGCCTTTGCAGTCGGGCGCACCCAGGAAATTCTTTACCTGATGGCACAGAATTTCAAAAAGTGGAACCTGGATCGCTGGCAGATATTTCTGGATAGCCCAATGGCTATCGAGGCCACCCGGATATTCACGCAAAACGCCGATTTATTTGATACCGAAGCCACCGAACTTTGGCGTGAAAATAACAGGAAACCATTATTGCCAAACCTGCAAATCTCACGCACTCCCGAACAATCGATGGCGATCAACCGAATACGCAGGGGCGCGATCATCATTGCCGGTAGCGGTATGTGTACCGGTGGCCGTATCAGGCATCATCTCAAGCACAATATCTGGCGCAGGGAATGTCAGGTCGTGATTACCGGCTTCCAGGCCAGGGGAACCACGGGTCGTGCCCTGGTGGACGGTGCCCGGCATATCCACTTGTGGGGTGAGGAGATACGTGTCGCAGCAACCATACACACCATAGGCGGCCTGTCTGCGCATGCAGATCAACTGGCGCTGAAAAACTGGTATGCCAATTTTGAAGGGCGTCCACCCGTCACCCTGGTGCATGGCGAGGAAAAGGCGATTTCCGCCCTGTCGGAATACCTGCGGCAACAGCTCAGTGCACCGGTAGATATAGCCCATCCCGGCGAGTTGCTGGAGTTGGCTTGAGGTGCAGAGGGTATTCATCGGTATTCCGGTCGATAAGCGGGCACAGCAGCAAATAGATGAATTACTGAACCCGCTAAAGAGCTCAATTCAGGCTGTACGCTGGGTGCCGGTGCAAAACCGGCACCTGACCCTCGCTTTTTTGGGAACGAGGCCGGCCAGTGTGATTGAGAAACTGACCCGCTCAATGGACCAGGCCTATCAACAGGAAACATTCTTTGAGACCGGACCTGCAAACCTGAAACGCTTTCCTGGGCCAAGTGGTAATATCATTGCGTTGGTCTTCAAGGTTGATGCGCGACTGGCCCGTTTGTTTCAGGTCACGCAGGAGTATTTGCTTGGGTATGATTTTGATTTCAAGCGCACCCGGTTCAGGCCGCATATCACCCTTGGGAGAATGGGAACAAGCCCGCGATTGATAAAGGATATCAATCAGCAAACAGATATCAAGCTGCAAATTGGCAGAATAGCCTTTTATCAAAGTACACTCACACCATCCGGGAGTGTTTACCTTGCTTTGAAAGAAACAGGGCTTGGCAATGCCGGGTGAAATACCGGGGGAAATTCACCGGTCGTAACCCGAAGAGCGGCAGGAATGATTGAAACACTAATAATAATTGGCGTTACAGCAGGCGCGTTTATCGGCACCAACCTGGACAACCTGTTGCTGCTCGCAACGATGTACTCACGTTATTTTCGGCATCCCTGGACGGTCGCAGCAGGCTATCTAGCAGGCATGATGCTGATTGCGATGATAACCATCGCTATTGGCGAGGTGGGGGAGTTCATACCCATTGCATACCTGGGCCTGCTCGGTGTGATACCGATGATGATGGGTGTCCTCGCACTTTGGAAGCTGTATCGGAACCCAAAAGACGAAGAGGTGAGCATAGCGTATTCCGGCAATTCCGGTCTCGCAATTTTTTTTGCTTTGATCACGATTCAGCTGAGTAACGGCACGGACACGATCATTACCTTTTCTGCTTTGTATGCGGATTCAATGGATCCTGTGGATTACGTCGTTGCGCCTACGTTTTTTGTCATGGTCGGCATTTTTGCCTGGCTGGCTTATTATTTGGTGAAACACCCCCGGTTGGGCCGGTTTCTGGTTCGCTACGGTCAACACGTCACACCGTTTATACTTATACTGGTCGGAGTTTATATTCTCAGCAATACCGCATCTGACCTCATGCCTGGCTGAACCGGGTTGCAAAACGATTAATCGCAGGAGTAATAAATGCCAAAAACACTGTACCTGGTCCGCCACGCAAAGTCCTCCTGGAGTAATCCCTTGCTGACCGACAAGGACCGGCCACTGAATCAACGCGGTCGCAAGAGTGCACCGGATATGGGCAGGCGCCTGGCTGAGCAGGGGCACCGGCCTGACCTGATCCTATCGAGCCCGGCCAAACGTGCGTTTTCGACGGCAAAGAAAATTGCAGGGGCACTGGACTACGATGAAGCGGAAATCGTTAAAGATAATAGCCTGTATTTTTCCGGTACCGGCAGTATGCTGAAAATGCTGGACGGCCTGGATGACCGTTACCAGAAGGTGATGATTGTCGGGCATAACCCCGCCCTGACAAGCCTTCTGAACATCCTGTGTGACACCATGGTTGACAATATGCCAACCTGCGCGGTTGCGGTGATCGGCTTTGACGTGGAGTCGTGGTCTGAACTCGACATGGCAAACTCCGAACTGCTGGCCTATGATTTTCCGAAGGGGTCCGGAGATATTGGACGCAAAACAAGGGTTCATGAATAGATCAGCGGTTCCTTCAGGATTTGTAGGAACGATGACATGAATTTTTTCAGGTTGTTTCCGGTTATTATCAGTTTCGTGCTCATGGCAGCACATTTTGTGCGTGCCGGTCACATGCCGATCGCGATCGTGCTTTTGAGTCTTCTACTGTTGCTGGGACTTAGGAAAACATGGGTACCGCGGGTCATTCAATTGACCTTGTTGCTCGGTGCCGTTGAATGGGTGCGCACCCTGTTGTCTGTTGCACAGTTGAGGGTCGAGCTTGGAACGCCATGGACGCGGATGGCCCTTATCCTGGGGGTGGTGGCTTTGTTCACGGCGCTTTCATGCCTTGTTTTCAGGTCCAGGGCATTGCGGGAAAGGTTTTCAGAGATAGAGGAAAAGTAACCGTTTTACGGTAGAATGAAACCCACAGGTTTTTGTAAAGCCAAAGACAGGAGAGAAAAAATGTTAACCGGAAAAACAATAGTCACTGCTGTAATGGGCTCGTTGATGCTCGTGCTGATGGCTGGAAATGTCGAGGCCAAGGGCAGTGTCCAGAAAGGCGCTGACTTGACTACCGATTGTATCGATTGTCACGGCATGGATGGCAAGGGTAATTTTGAATCACCTTCAATTGCAGGTCTTAAAGAAGACTATATCCTCAAGAGACTTCGGGGCTTCAACAGCGGCAAGACAAAATCCGTTGACGGGATCATGCACACTTATACGGAAGACCTGTCTGATCAGGACTTACAGGATCTTGCAGCTTATTGGGCATCACGTAAATAATAAGCAGATCATCCCCGGAAAAAGCGCTGCTTAAGGAGCAGCGCTTTTTTATTTCGGGTCAACCGGATCCACTTTATGTATTTATTCGGTGACCCTAATAGGCATAGCGTTATAGGTTCTGTATGATATTCACGCGTCCCCGTGGTTTTGGCAGACATAAGCGCTTTATCAATGGGAACGGTCAGACGGTTCAGTGATCAAAGAACAAGTTGTTTCAGCTTTAATTCAGGCAATGCCGATGAAAATACCAATACAAATGCTGGCAATGATTTTACCGTTCTTATTGAACTCAATGGCTGCCCATGGCCAGGGTTCAGCTGCGGTTCGGGCGATTGGGGAGACCGAACGCAATGCCATGTTTCCATCACGGGCGATGATCGAATTTGGCCGCACTGCTGCGCAGGTCAACTGCGCCGGTTGCCATGGTATGGATGGCCTCAGCGATGCCGAGGGCAAACCCCAGTTAGCGGGGCAGCGCACGGTATACCTCTACCGCGTCTTGAAGGCTTTCCAGTCGGGTCAGCGCAAGGACGAGTCGAAAAACCACAATGTATTTCTGAATGATCAGGCCATACTTTCAACGGCTGTTTACTATGCCAGTTTGACACCGGCACAATCTACCAGGAGCGCCGGTCAGGCCGGGCTTACTGAAGCAACTGAAATAACTGAAACCAGCGAAACAGCCGAGCAGGCCGCCAGTGTGGTTGATGATCCTTTCTTCAGTATCAGGGCCTCCATGAAGAAGTGCATCAAATGCCACGGTGAGTCGGGCCAGGCCCCCGGTTCGGGAATGCCCAGCCTGACGGCCCAGGACCCTGATTATTTCGTCACTTCCATGATGGCCTATGTCGATGGAAGCCGCAGCCACACCCTGATGAAGAAACTGGTGAGTGATCTCGATGAAGCCACTATAAAGGAAATGGGTGTGTTCTACGCCGTGCAGGAACCGCAGCAGAGCGAAACCCAGGGGGATGGTGATATCAATGTCGGGCGCCGTCTATCGGAAAACTGCGAGTCATGTCACGGTGTTGACGGTAATGCCAAAAACCCCAGTATGCCGACCCTCGCAGGACAGGATGCAAAATACTTCATCAAGGCCATGAAGCACTACAAGGATGGCACACGAAAACATCAGAAGATGTTTGAAGCAGTAGAGGCTCTCAGCGAACAGGAAATGAATGATCTGGCGGCCTATTATGCCGCTGAAGAACCGCGCCGCAGGGATGTGCGCATGCCATTAAAAAGCACCGAGTGGATTACACGCTGCGAACGTTGTCACGGTATCGACGGAAACAGCAGTGACCCCCGTTTCCCGATGCTTGCCGGCCAGGATGAAACCTAT
>Ga0316188_10000329_pt1 | contig 19560 bp, 21 predicted proteins | sample Phiworburrow1_MG_FD_204933 | JGI IMG/M metagenome (GOLD analysis project Ga0316188, IMG submission 204933) | Coastal sediment microbial communities from Maine, United States - Phippsburg worm burrow 1 | ecosystem: Environmental > Aquatic > Marine > Coastal > Sediment | place: USA: Maine... | reverse complement strand
TTGCGGATGGCCGCGGCGGTGGGCTTCTGGTTCATTTGTGTATCGAAGCCGCCGCCTTGGAGCATGAATCCCTTGATGACACGATGAAACACGGTGCCGTCGTAATGGCCCTTGCGTACGTAGTCGAGGAAGTTCTCTGCGCTCAGCGGCGCTCGCTCGTCGTCGAGTTCGATGCGCAGTGTGCCGGCGCTGGTTTCCATCTCCACGGTCTTGGTCATTTCATTTCTCCAGGCTGGCTTTGCGGATGATTACCGGCGTGGCCGGCACGTTCTGAAACATTCCCTTGTTGGCGGTGGGCACCGCGGCGATCTTGTCCACAACGTCCATGCCGGACACGACCTTGCCGAACACCGCATAGCCGTTACCGTCGGGCGAATTGGCCGCGTCGAGAAAGGCGTTGTCCTTGAGGTTGATGAAGAACTGCGCCGTGGCAGAGTTGGGGTTGCTGGTGCGCGCCATCGCGAGGCTGCCGCGCGCATTGACCAGGCCGTTCTTGCTTTCGAGCGGAATCGGCGCACGCTTCGGCTTTTCCTGCATTTCGGCATTCATGCCGCCGCCTTGGATCATGAAGTTGGGAATCACGCGGTGAAAGACGGTGCCGTCGTAGTGCCCGGCCGTTACGTACTCGACGAAGTTGGCCACCGTCTTCGGCGCCTTGGCGGCATCGAGCTCGACGACGATCTCGCCCAGGCTGGTGTCCATCCGCACCTTCTGGGCCCAGCCGGGTGCCGCCAGGGTCAGGCTCAGCGTCAGCGCGCAGGCCGTACGTGTCGTCCATCTCGAAATCGGGTTCATGCTGATCGTTTTGCACTTGCGTTGCCCAAGAGGGCGAGAGTCTAGCGCCGGTGGCGCGACGAGCCCTGCTGCACCGGTTTGGGCACGATGGCTTCGCCCTGCTTCAGCTTGCGCAGCAGCTTGGCGTCGTCGCCCTTGCTCTGTACCTCCGCGGCCTGCCACGCCTGAACCGCTAGCGCCATGTAAACGTCGCCCAGGTTCTCGCGTGCCTGCAGATGTCTGGGGTCGTTGCGCAGCGCCTGCTGCAGCGCCAGCAGCGCCGCATCCAGCCGTCCCGATGCTGCGTAGAGCACTGCCAGGTTGTTGTACGGATCGGCGAGTTCGGGGAAGTCCTGTGTCAGCGAGACATAGACATCGATGGCTTCGCTGCTGCGCCCCAGATCACCGAGCATCACCGCCTTCAGGAAGCGGATCTGCGCCGCCCGCGGCTGCTGGGCGATCGCCGCATCGGCCTGTTGCAGGGCCTGTTCGGTCTTCCCTTGCTTGTGCAACTCCTCGATGTCGGCCAGCGTATCGGCCCGCGCCGTCGCGCCCAGCATCAGCAGCACGCCGCACAGCCAAAGGATCGAAGCTCTCAGGGCTGCCGCCATGGGCTTGGGTCTTGCATCGAGCGGCTCGCCGCATGAAGACCGACAGGGGTGCGCAACACTGGTTTGCAAGAGGGCCGCCGCTATACTGATTTTATTGTAGCCATGCTGCCCGGTGCATCGATAGGGCCCGGGGCAGTCGAGCACCTCGCCCGATCCGTGCAGTCCTGCCCCTTTCGCCGACCATGACCTTGCGCCTGCACAACACGCTGACCCGAAGTACCGAAGTCTTCACGCCGATCGTTCCCGGCGAGGTGCGCATGTACGTCTGCGGCATGACCATCTACGACCTGTGCCACATGGGCCATGCGCGCATGATGATGGCCTTCGACGTCGTATATCGCTGGCTGCTCGAGCTCGGCTACAAGGTGACCTATGTGCGCAACATCACCGACATCGAGGACAAGATCATCCAGCGCGCACTGCAGCGCGGCATCTCGATCCGCGCGCTGACCGACGAGATGATCGACGCGATGCGGCGCGACATCGGGGCGTTGGGCATCCTGCCGCCGACCCACGAACCGCGCGCCACCGACTACGTCGGTCAGATGCTCGACCTGATCGGCACGCTGGAACGCAAGGGCCTGGCCTACCGTGCCGAAAACGGCGACGTGAATTTCGCGGTGCGCAAGTTCCCCGGCTACGGCAAGCTGTCGGGCAAGTCGATCGACGAGTTGCGTGCCGGCGAACGCGTGGCCGTGCTCGACGGCAAGCTCGACCCGCTGGACTTCGTGCTGTGGAAGGCGGCCAAGCCCGACGAGCCCGCCGATGCGCAATGGTCCGGCCGCTACGGTCCCGGCCGGCCCGGCTGGCACATCGAGTGCTCGGCAATGAGCTGTGCGGTGCTCGGTGAGCACTTCGACATCCACGGCGGCGGCATGGACCTGCAGTTTCCGCACCACGAGAACGAGATCGCGCAGAGCGAGGGCGCGACCGGCAGGCCTTTCGTCAATGTCTGGCTGCACAACGGCTTCCTCAACGTCGACAACGAGAAGATGTCCAAGTCGCTGGGCAACTTCTTCACCATCCGCGACGTGCTGGCGCGCTACGACGGCGAGACGCTGCGCTTTTTCATGCTGCGCACGCACTATCGTAGCCCGTTCAACTTCAGCGACGGAAACCTCGACGACGCGCGCAATGCCTTGCGACGCCTGTACACCGCCCTTGATAGCGTGGTGGCAACCCAATCAGAGATCGACTGGGCGCAGCCGCAGGCCGCAGCCTTCCGCGCTGCGATGAACGACGACTTCAACACGCCGCTGGCCGTGTCGGTGCTGTTCGAACTGGCCGGGGAGCTGAACCGCAGCCGCTCGCCGCAGACCGCCGGGCTGCTCAAGGGGCTTGGGCGGGTGCTGGGCGTGCTGCAGCAGACGCCGCGCGCCTATCTGCAGGGCGGAACGCTGCTCGACGAGGCGCGCATCCTGCAGCTGATCGAGGCGCGATCGGCGGCCAAGCGCTCGCGCGACTTCGCGGCCGCCGACCGCATCCGCGACGAGTTGGCTGCCCAGGGCGTGCTGCTGAAGGATTCGGTCGCCGGCACTACCTGGATCAAGGCCTGATCGCCTCGGCCGCGCTACGCTGATCACCATGCCGAAAAGCGCTGCCGTCGGCGTGACGCCGGAATACTGGGACGAAGCCTGCAAGCACCTCGCGCGCCGAGATCGCGTGATGAAGAAGCTCATTCCGCGCTTCGGCGAAGCCAGGCTGCAAAGCCGAGGCGACGCCTTCACCACCTTGGCACGATCGATCGTCGGGCAGCAGATCTCGGTCAAAGCCGCCCAGGCGGTATGGGACAGATTGGTGGCGCTGCTGGACGCGTCATCGACACGTCTGGCGCCGGCCGTGGTTCAGGGCATGGCCGCCGGCGCGCTGCGCGAAGCCGGGCTGTCGCTGCGCAAGGCGGAATACCTGCTCGACCTGGCGCGGCACTTCAGCGACGGCACGGTGCACGTGCCGCAATGGCGGCAGATGGAGGACGAGGCGATCATCGAGGAGCTGGTGGCCATTCGCGGCATCGGCCGCTGGACGGCCGAGATGTTTCTCATCTTCCACCTGATGCGCCCGAACGTGCTGCCGCTGGACGACCTGGGGCTACTGAAGGGCATCAGCATTAGCTACTTCAGCGGCGAGCCGGTGTCCCGCGCCGAGGCGCGCGAAGTGGGTGACGCTTGGGCACCGTATCGCTCGGTGGCCACCTGGTACATCTGGCGCAGCCTGGATCCGCTGCCGGTAGACTATTGACCATGTCGAAACGTCACTTCCTGGAGTTCGAGCAGCCGATCGCCGAACTCGACTCGAAGATCGAGGAACTGCGCTATGTGCAGAACGAGTCGGCGGTGGACATCTCCGACGAGATCGAGCGCCTCGGTCACAAAAGCCTGCAGCTGACCAAGGAGCTGTACTCGAGCCTGACTCCGTGGCAGGTGACGCAGATTGCGCGCCACCCGCAGCGCCCGTACACGCTCGATTACGTCAACGAGATCTTCACCGAGTTCCAGGAGTTGCACGGCGACCGCCACTATGCTGACGACCAGTCCATCGTCGGCGGCTTGGCGCGCTTCAACGGGCAGGCCTGCATGGTGCTGGGCCATCAGAAAGGCCGCGACACCAAGGAGCGCGGATTGCGCAACTTCGGCATGTCGCGACCGGAGGGCTACCGCAAGGCACTGCGACTGATGAAGCTGGCCGAGAAGTTCGGCCTGCCGGTATTCACCTTCGTCGACACACCCGGCGCGTACCCGGGCATCGGAGCGGAGGAGCGCGGCCAGTCCGAAGCCATCGGCCGCAACATCTTCGAGATGGCGCAGCTCGAGGTGCCGATCGTCACCACGATCATCGGCGAGGGTGGCTCCGGCGGCGCGCTGGCCATCAGCGTGGCCGACCAGGTGCTGATGCTGCAATACGCCGTGTACTCGGTGATCTCGCCCGAGGGCTGCGCATCGATCCTGTGGAAGACCTCGGAACGAGCCTCCGACGCGGCCGAGGCGCTGGGCATCACGGCGCACCGGCTGAAAGCGCTTGGCGTGATCGACAAGATCGTCACCGAACCAGTGGGCGGTGCGCACCGCGACGGCCGCCAGATGGCGGTGACGTTGAAGCGCGCGCTCAATGATGCGCTGCGCCAGGTGCTCGACCTGAAGCCTGCGGCGCTGCTGCAGCGTCGCTACGAGCGACTGCAGTCCTACGGCCGCTTCACCGACACCAAGGAGCGCTGACGCTGTGGGCGCCGCGGCGTCTGCGCGGTGCGTGGACTACCGACGCATTGGCGTGGCGGTCAGCGGCGGCATCGATTCCACGGCACTGTGGCACGCCAGCGCCCGCCTGGCCCAGTCGCAAGGCTCTCTCGAGGTGGTGGGTCTGCATGTGCACCACGGCCTGCAGCCGCAGGCCAATGACTGGCTGCAACACCTGCAGCGCCAGGCACGACGCTGGGCGACGCGTGGGCTGCCAGTCAGTCTCGAGTGGCGCCGCCTGGACGGATCACCGGGCCGCGGCGACAGCGTCGAGGCCTGGGCACGCCGCGAGCGTTACAACGCGCTGGCCGAGATGGCGGTGGCCCACGGCATCGATCTGGTGCTGCTAGCGCACCACCGCCGCGACCAGGCTGAGACCTTCTTGCTGCAGGCATTGCGCGGCGCCGGAGCGGCCGGTTTGTCAGCCATGCCGAGCCGGGTGGAGCGTGGCGGCATCACCTGGGCGCGGCCGTGGCTGGAACACGGGCGCGAGGCCGTCGAGACCTACGCGCGCCGCCACCGGCTGGGCTTCGTCGAGGATCCCAGCAACGGCGACACGCGCCTGCTTCGCAACCGGGTGCGGCACCTGCTGGCACCGGTGTTGAGCAACGCGTTCGAGGGCAGCGAGAAGCGCTTGTGTGCCAGCGCCGCCCGGGCACAAGAGGCTGCGGCCTGCTTGCGCGAACTCGCCGAAATCGACCTTCAAGGCTCACTTGTCGCCGGGGGGCAGCTGCAGGTGGCGGCATGGACGCGCTTGTCGGCGCCACGGCGCGCCAACCTGCTGCGTGCCTGGTTGTCCGACTTCGCGCCAGCTGGCGTGCCGGACAGCCTGGTGCAGCGGCTGCAACACGAGCTGCCGCATGCCAGGGCGGCGCGATGGCCGTTCGGCAATGGCGAGTTGCATCTGCACCGCGGCAAGCTGGGTTACGTCGATGCCGTGGCGCAGGGGCCTGCCAAGCCGCTGTGTGCCGGGCGCATCGACCTCAGCCAAGCCGGCTGCACTCCAGTGCCGCAGTGGCAGGGCAGCTTCCGCATCGACGCGGTGGAGCAGGGTGGCTTGCCCGCGGCGCTCTTGCGCGAATGCGAACTGCGTGTTCGCAGCGGCGGTGAGCGTTTTCAGCGCGCGGCGAAAAGCCCGCCCCGATCGCTGAAGAAGCAGTACCAGGCAGCCGGTTTGCCCGTCCGGGAACGCCAGGGCCCGCTGGTGTTCGCCAATGACCTGTTGCTGTACGTGCCCGGCCTGGGCTTCGACGCACGCCGCGTCGCAGAACCGGGCGTGCCGAGAGTGTCGCTGCGCTGGGTGCCTGGCGCAGCGCCCGTTGCGTAGCGGCGCCTGGCCATCAGTGCGCCGACGGCGCGCCGCTAAAATGCGCGGTTTGCACGAGCAGCGCACACGGCGTTCTCGCAGCCTGACCACCCCCTCGCGACATGGCACTCATCGTTCACAAGTACGGCGGCACGTCGATGGGCTCAACCGAGCGCATCCGCAATGTCGCCAAGCGCGTCGCCAAGTGGTGGCGCGCCGGCCACCAGATGGTCGTCGTGCCGTCGGCGATGAGCGGCGAGACGAATCGCCTGCTGGCGTTGGCCAAAGAGTTGGCACCCGAGCGGCATACGCCGGGCGCGCTGCGCGAACTCGACTTGATCGCTGCCACCGGCGAGCAGGTGTCGGTGGGCCTGCTCGCACTGGCACTGCAGTCCGAGGGGCTGGATGCCGTCAGTTATGCCGGCTGGCAGGTGCCGATCCGCACCGACTCCGCGTACACCAAGGCACGCATCGAGGCCATCGACGACGCGCGTGTGCGCGCCGACCTGAAAGCGGGCAGGGTGGTGATCATCACCGGCTTCCAGGGCATCGATTCACTGGGAAACGTGACCACGCTCGGTCGGGGCGGCTCCGACACTTCGGCCGTGGCCGTCGCTGCCGCGATGCAAGCCGACGAGTGCCTGATCTACACCGACGTGGACGGCGTCTACACCACCGACCCGCGCATCGTGCCCGAGGCACGCCGGCTGCAGACGGTGAGCTTCGAGGAGATGCTGGAAATGGCCAGCCTGGGCTCTAAAGTCCTGCAGATCCGATCGGTGGAGTTTGCCGGCAAGTACCGTGTGCCGCTGCGCGTGCTGTCCAGTTTCACGCCCTGGGACATCGACATCGCCGAGGAAGCCGCTTCCGGTACCCTGATCACTTTCGAGGAAGACGAAAAGATGGAACAAGCCCTTGTGTCCGGCATCGCCTTCACCCGCGACGAAGCCAAGATCACCGTCGTCGGCGTGCCCGACCGGCCCGGCATTGCCTACCAGATCCTGGGCGCGGTGGCCGATGCCAACATCGACGTCGATGTCATCGTGCAGAACGTGTCGCACGGCGGGCACACCGATTTTTCCTTCACCGTCGGGCGCAACGACTACCCGCGCGCGCTGGAACTGCTGCAGTCGAGCGTCGGGCCTGCGGCCGGCGCCGCCGAGGTCATCGGCGACCCGCGCATCTGCAAGGTGTCGATCGTCGGCATCGGCATGCGCAGCCATGTCGGCGTGGCGGCGAAAATGTTCCGCACGCTCAGCGAGGAATCGATCAACATTCAAATGGTCACCACTAGCGAGATCAAGACCAGCGTGGTGATCGACGAGAAGTACATGGAACTGGCTGTGCGTGCCTTGCACAATGCCTTCGGCCTGGAGCAGGCGCCGGCTGCGCAGGGCAGGGCACGCAGCAGTTAGAATTCACTACCTTTTTCGCGGAGCTGTGACCGAGTGGCCGAAGGTGCTCCCCTGCTAAGGGAGTATGTGGGCAAAACCTGCATCGAGGGTTCGAATCCCTCCGGCTCCGCCAAGTATCGACAGCGCCCGCTGAGCGACCCGTGGGCTGTCTGGCGCCCGCCCTCCACGTTTTCGAATGGCTTGACGCAACGCAAGCCCATTGGCGCGTCGTAAGCGCAGAGCCAGCCGTTGGCGTTATCTTTGAGGTTTGGCGATCCGGTTTATCAAGGAGACGAAGATGAGCAAGCGTGATGTGGTGGTTTTGGGTGCGGCGCGTTCGGCGGTCGGCACCTTCGGTGGCGCATTGGCCGACATGGAGCCGGCGGAACTGGCCGGTACCGTGATGAAGGAGGCGATCAAGCGCTCGGGCGTGGACCCGAAGGTGATCAACTACGTCACGGTGGGCAACACCATTCCGACCGAAGGACGCTTTGCTTACGTCGCCCGCGTGGCGTCGATCCAGGCCGGTTTGCCCATGGAATCGGTGGCGATGGCGGTCAACCGGCTGTGCTCGTCAGGACTGCAGGGCATCGTCACCACGGCGCAGAACATCCTGCTCGGTGACTGCGACTACGGCATCGGCGGCGGCGTCGAGGTGATGAGCCGCGGCGGCTACCTGTCGCCGGCGATGCGCAGCGGCGCGCGTATGGGCGACACCAAGCTGATCGACATGATGGTGGCGACTCTGACCGACCCCTTCGGCGTCGGCCATATGGGCATCACCGCGGAAAATCTGGCCGCCAAGTGGGGCATCACCCGCGAGGAGCAGGACGCGCTGGCGGTGGAATCGCACAAGCGTGCTGCAGCAGCGATTGCCGAAGGGCGCTTCAAGACGCAGATCGTGCCCATCGTCAAGCAGACGCGCAAGGGCGAGGTCACCTTCGATACCGATGAGCACGTTAAGCCGACGACGACGATGGAAACGCTGGCCAAGATGAAGCCGGCCTTCAAGAAGGACGGCACCGTAACCGCGGGCAATGCATCGGGCATCAATGACGGTGCAGCCTTCTTCGTGCTGGCCGATGCCGCGGTGGCGGCGGCGGCCGGCCACAAGCCGATGGCCCGTCTGGTGTCCTACGCCGTAGCCGGTGTGCCCAACGAGATCATGGGCGAAGGACCGATCCCGGCCAGCAAGATGGCACTCAAGAAGGCCGGACTGACGCTGGACAAGATGGATGTGATCGAGTCCAACGAGGCCTTCGCCGCGCAGGCATTGGCCGTTGCGCGCGGTCTGGAACTGGACATGAGCAAGACCAACGTCAACGGCGGCGCGATTGCGCTGGGTCACCCGATCGGCTGCTCGGGTGCCTTCCTGGCCACCAAGGCGGTGTATGAGTTGCATCGCACGGCCGGCAAGTACGCGCTGGTGACGATGTGCATCGGCGGCGGCCAGGGTATTGCCGCGGTGTTCGAGCGGCTGTGACGCCTTGAGCAAGGGGCTTGCAGCCCCGAGTCCATGCAACGCGGGCCCTGAGGGGCCCGCAGCTATTTCATATCACTGATGCGAACGACCTGCGCCTATACGCAGCCTTTAGTTAACATAATATACATCGTCGCGCATAGAGACTGGTCGTCCGTCAGACCGGCTCGCCGGGAAGATCGTCGATCACCCAGTCATCGGCCGAAGCTTCGATCACACGATCGAAGCTTTCCGTGGCTTCTGTCGCAGCGTGCGGCAGCAAGGGCTTGTCCAAAGGCCGGCAGACACGGCTGTGCAGGCGCTCCAGCCGCTCCGACTTGGCGATCGCGGTGAAGACGGACTCCGGGTCCATCAACAAGGCAAAGGGGTTGTTCAGGTGGGTCTGCGTGTGGGCCATCGCTGTTCTCCTTGCCGGGATTGGCATGGGCCACTCTATCGACGCATGCCCCGGCCACGCAGTCGGCGTATAGCCATGCGGCTTGTCGGAATCACGCTGACAAACGTGTCGCCGCTACAGGCAGCGCACCTACTCCACGTACTTGAGCAACCAGGGCTTGTCCAGCGTTCGCACCAGATCGGCCGCGCTTTCGTTGCGGTCGTTCCGCGCCTTCTTGTCCGCGCCGCGCCGAGCCAGCAAGCTCACGCTTTCCTCGCTGCCGTGGCGTATGGCCATCATCAGCGGTGTGTTGCCGTTCGGCGCGCGCGCGTCGATCGCCGCCCCTTGGTCGAGCATTAGTGCCACAACCTCGGCATTCGGCCCGGTGGCGGCATAGTGCAGCGGCGTCCAGCCCGCTCGATTGACCTTTGCGCCTTTCGCTATGAGCTTCTTCGACCACTCCAACTGGCCGCGCAAGGCCGCCATCATCAGTGCGGTTTCGCCGGCGGCGTTCGCGAGGTCCACCTTCAAGGCCGGGCTCGCTACAAGCACCTCGGCCACCTTCAGCGATTCCTCACGCATCGCCAAGTAGAGGCCTGTCTGACCATAGGTGCTGAGCGTGTTGGGGTCGAAACCACGTGCCAGCAAGGCCGCCACGCCGTCGGCGTTGTCAGTGTCCACGGCGCGGAAATAGTCGACGTACGCATCAGCGTGCGCCTTGGAAAACGCTATAAGGACAATGAGATAAAAAGCGTACTTGAAGTAATTTCTCATGATTGAGCTGGGTGGATGAACGTCCCGTTTTGTTGGAACAGTCGGTAGAAGTTTTCGCGCGTGGCCGTTGCCACCTCTTCGATCGGCAGGCCTTTCAACTGGGCCAGCGCCGCCGCTACATGCGCAACGTAGGCCGGCTGATTTGTCTTGCCGCGGTGCGGCACCGGCGCCAGGTACGGGCTGTCGGTCTCGATCAGGCACCGCTGCAGCGGCACGTTGCGCGCCACCTGGCGCAGCGCCTCGGCATTCTTGAAACTGATGATTCCCGAAAACGAGATGTCGAATCCCATTTCCAGCGCCGCATCGGCGACCGCCTGGGTCTCGGTAAAGCAGTGGAACACCCCGCGGACCTGGCCAGCGCCCTCCTCGCGCAACAAGCGCAATGTGTCCTCGCTGGCGCTGCGGGTGTGCACGACCAGCGGCAATCCGCAGCGCCGCGCCGCGCGGATATGCACTCTGAAACGCTCGCGCTGCCATTCCATCTCCGCGAGGCCGCGCCCGTTCAGTCGGTAGTAGTCCAGCCCGGTCTCGCCAATGGCCACGACCTTGGGCAGTGCCGCGCCCTGGAGCAGTGCCTCGACTGTGGGTTCACGCACACCCTCGTTGTCCGGGTGGACTCCCACGCTGGCCCAGAAGTCGTCGTGCGCCAGCGCCAGCGCGTGCACGATGGGGAATTCCTCCAACGTGGTGCAGATACACAAAGCGCGCTCGACCTGTGACGCGTGCATTGCATTGCGAATCTCGCCAATGCGGCCGTGCAGGTCGGGAAAACTCAGGTGGCAATGCGAATCGACGAACATTGGCGCGATTGTCGCGCCAGCGGCACCGCCGGGCTGCTACAGGGTCTGAGTCGGCTTGGACGACGAGATCATCGTGCCCAGCACCTCTTCGATCTTCAGTTTCAGGCCGCGCGTCTTCTCGTCGGCCGGGAATCGCACGCCGACGCCCTGGGTGCGCCCGCCCGACGCGTTGCTGGGCGTGACCCAGGCCACCTTGCCCGCCACGGGGTAGCGCTGCGGGTCGTCCGGCAGCGACAGAAGCAGGTAGATGTCCTCGCCGAGGCGGTACTCGCGTGCGGTGGGTACGAACAGCCCGCCATCGGTCAGCAACGGGATGTACGCGGCGTACAAGGCGCCCTTCTCCCTGAACACCAGTTGGATCACGCTGGGCCGGTTGGCAGCAGCCGCTGCCGCCACAGGGGCTGCCGCGGCAGGGCCAGGCGTCTGGGCTGGGGTCTGGGCAGGCGCAGCGCCGGACGGCGTTGCGCCGATGCGGGCTGGGACGCGGTCGTTCATCGGCCGAGTGTACCCAGTGGCTTGCGGGTGTTGGGGGCGCGAGTCGTGGCTTCTTGCCAGCATGTGCGGCCTTCTGCGACCAGTGCTTCGACCAGCAGCGCCTCGTTCCAGGGGTGCTCGTCGTGCCGGGCGACGCGGCCCAGTGTTCGGGCCCAGGCCGTGAGACGGGTGAGGTCGGCGCCATCAGGCAGCGACGCCGCGGCGAAGTAGAGCGGCTTGCCACCCGCGGTAAGCACCATCGCGTCGTGGCAGAGCTTTTGCAGCACCTCCACTGCCTGCGCCACTGGCCAGCCGGCCAGCGCCGCGGCCTGGCCCTGCGCCACGGACTGCGGCAGCGACGCCCAGGCGGCGGCGTCGATACCCGCCTTAGACATCGCCAGCGCCGCAAGTGGCGCGCCGCCGGCAGCGGCCAGCAAGGGTGCCGCGTCGGCCAAGCCCTGCTCGCCCAGCCAGCGGATCGCGTCTTCGCGGTCGGGCGGCGGTAGGCCGATGTGCTGGCAGCGGCTGCGCAGCGTGGGCAGCAACAGTGAGGTATCGCGGGTGCTCAAGAGCAGCCGCGCCTGGCCAGGGGGTTCTTCCAGCGTCTTCAGCAGTGCGCTGGCCGCCTGCAGGTTCATGGCCTCGGCCGGGTGCAGCAGCATCACCTTCGCGCGTCCGCGCGAGGAACTTTGCACCACCCAATCGATCGCGGCGCGCACCTCGTCGATCCTGATCTGCCGGCTCGGTTTCTTCTTGCCGCGACTGCCTTCGCCATCATCGCCCGCGTCGATCCAGCCCAGCGACACGCGCAGGGCTTCGGGCATCAGCACGCGAAGGTCGGGGTGCGTGCGTGAGCGCACCAGGCGGCAACTGCCACAGCGACCGCAGGGCTGCTGCCCTGCCGGGCCTTCACACAGCCAGGCCTGTGCGAGCGCCGACATGAACTCCAGCGCGCCGAAACCGGGCCCTGCTTGCACCAGCAGCGCGTGCGAGCGCTGCCGCGCCAGCGCGTCGCGCAGCGGCGCCTGCAGCCACGGCAGCGGCGCCCGGCCGTCCTCGCCTACCACCATGGCCGTTGCGCCAGTGCCCGTTCGATCTGAGCCCACACCGCGTCGCGCCCGAGCGAAGCATCCACGCGCACGAAACGTTCGGGGGCACCGCGCATGCGTTGGACATAGGCTTCGCGTACGCGTTCGAAGAAGGCCCGATCCTGTCGCTCGAAACGGTCGGGCTCTCGTGCCTGGCCACGTCGTGCAGCTGCCAGCTCGGTCGGCAGATCGAACCACAGCGTCAGGTCGGGTTCGCGCCCCTGCTGCACCCAGGCTTCGAGTTGACGCAGCACGGCGGCGTCGAAGCCCCGCCCGCCGCCTTGATAGGCGAAGGTGGCGTCGGTGAAGCGATCGCACAGCACCACCGCGCCGCGAGCCAGCGCCGGCTCGATGCCGACCTGCAGGTGGTCGCGCCGCGCCGCAAACACCAGCAGCGTCTCGCTCAGCGTGTCCATCGGCTGACGCAAGAGCAGTTCGCGCAGCTTTTCGGCCAGTTCGCTGCCGCCCGGTTCACGGGTCAGCAACACATCACGCCCGCGTTGGCGCAGCCAGGCCTCCAGCGCCACGATATGGGTGGACTTGCCGGCACCGTCGATGCCTTCGAAGGTGATGAAACGCCCGCTCACGGGCTGCTTTTCCGCTGGTACTTGTTCACTGCGCGATTATGGTCGGCTAGGTTGTCGCTGAAGACGCTGCTGCCGTCGCCGCGAGAGACGAAGTACAGCGCGCGGGTGGGCGTCGGCTCGATCACCGCCTGCAGCGAACGATGACTCGGCATCGCGATCGGTGTCGGCGGCAGGCCAGTGCGGGTGTAGCTGTTGTAGGCGCTGTCGGCGAGCAGGTCGCGCTTGCGCAGGTTGCCGTCGAAGGCCTCGCCCAGACCGTAGATCACAGTCGGGTCGCTTTGCAGCGGCATGCCGATGCGCAACCGGTTCAGGAACACGCCGGCGACCAGCCCTGGGTCGTCCTTCGGGCCGCTCTCCTTCTCGACGATCGAGGCCAGGATCAGCAGTTCGTCCACGCTGCGCAATGGCGTGTCGGCAGGGCGCCGGGCCCACGCCGCGTCCAGCCGACGCTGCATCGCGGCCATCGAGCGGCGTAGCACGGTCAGGTCGCTGACGCCACGGCTGTAGGCATATGTATCGGGAAAGAAGCGCCCTTCCCCCGCCAGACCACCCTGGCCCAGCGACTGCATCAGCTCGGCGTCGCTCAGGCCGATGCTCAGGTGTTTCAGGTGGGGCGCTGCCGCGACTGCTGCACGCAGTTGGCGCAATGTCGAGCCTTCCGGCAGCCGCAGTTTTTCCAGCGTTTCGTCACCCTGAACCATCTTCGCCAGCAATTGACGCGGCGTGGTGCCGGGCTCGATCTCGTAGCTGCCGGCACGAATGCGCCGCGATTGCCCCGACCAGCGAAACCATTGGTAAAGCGCCTCGGGCGACGCCTGAACGCCTGCGGCGACCCAGGCTTCGGCCACCGCGCGCGGCGTGGCTCCGGCTTCGACCGACAGTTCCACCGACGGCGCAGCCAGCACCAAGGGTCGATCGAGCCAGTGCCACGCGACAGCCGTGGCCAGCGCAACCGCAAGGCCCACCAGGGCCAGGGCCGAGAGTAGCCAGCGCGACCCTTTGGACTTCGCAACCATGGGCGGCGATGATAATGGCGGCATGCCTGAAGACACCTCCGTTGCCCCGCGCTTCGACGGCGCGCTGCGCCTGTCAGACTGGGGCGTAATCCGCGCCGAAGGCCCCGATGCCGCGAGCTTCCTGCACGGCCAGTTGACGCAGGACATCACCCACCTGGATGCTCAGCACGCGCGTATGGCCGGCTACTGTTCGGCGAAGGGCCGCCTGCTGGCCACTTTCATCGTTTGGCGGCCCGCACCCGAGCAGGTCCTGCTGGCCTGCAGCGCCGACCTGCTGCCGGCCACCTTGAAGCGGCTGTCGATGTTTGTGCTGCGCGCCAAGTGCAAGCTGAACGATGCCAGCGGCGAGGTCGTGCTGCACGGGCTGGCCGGCGCATCGGCGCAGACGTGGCTGGGCGGCGATGCCCCACCCGAAGCATGGGCGCTGCGCATCAAGGGCAGTGCGCAGATCATCCGCTTGCCGGATGCCGACACAATCCCGCGCTGGATTGCCGCCGGGCCCGCCGAAGCCCCGCCGCTGCCCCCGATCGACGCGAGCGCCTGGGACTGGCTGGAAGTGCGCAGCGGCGTGCCGCGCGTCACCGCCGCCACCGGCGAACAGTTCGTGCCGCAGATGCTGAACCTGGAACTGCTGGGCGGCGTCGATTTCAAGAAAGGCTGCTACCCCGGCCAGGAGGTGGTGGCGCGCAGCCAGTACCGCGGCACGCTGAAACGCCGCACCTATTTGCTCGACAGCGACGCGGCACTCACCCCCGGAGCCGAGGTCTTCCACAGCGCGGATCCTTCGCAGCCCGCGGGCATGGTGGTGCTGGCCGCGTCGCGGCCCGACGGGCGGCATGCGGCGCTGGTGGAACTGAAGATCGCTGCGATCGAAGGCGGCGGGCTGCATGCCGTCAGCGCCGACGGGCCGCGACTTAGCTTGCAGCCCCTGCCCTATCCGCTCGACACCGAAGTCGTCTAAGCGGCCCGGCGCGAGCACCGATGACACCGGGCCGGCGCCAGCTCTTCGTCTACTGGCGTGCGGCTGCTGCCGACGCACCTGTCGCGATGCAGGCGGTGCGGACCTTGCAGGACGCGATGGGCCGGCGACACCCCGGGCTGCAGTGCGCGCTCTATTTGCGCCAGGACCCGTCGGCGGCAAGCGCTACGTTGATGGAGACCTATGCCATGGACATCGGCGTGGCCGCTGAGGGTCTGGCGCCGGCGCTGCAGGAAGAGATCGAAGCGGCCGCTGGCCAGGCGCTGGCGAAGTGGTTGCGCGGCACGCGGCACGTCGAGGTGTTCGACCTGATCGGCGACTGATCGGCCGCGCTACAGCGCGCGATACATCTCGACGTGGCCGATGCCCGCCTCCTCGAAGACGTCGCCGCGTTGCACGAATCCGGCGCGTGCGTAGAAGCCCGCAGCACTGAGCTGCGCGTTCAGCAACAGCTCACGATCGCCGCGCTGGCGCGCGCAGTGCGTCAGCGCCTCGAGCAGCGCGCGGCCGATGTCGGCGCCGCGCATGGTTTGCAGCACCGCCATGCGGCCGATCTTGGCCGAGCCCGGCGCGTGTTCGAGCAACCGACCGGTGCCCAGCGCCATGCCGAAGCGGTTGTAGGCCACTGCGTGCACACACTCGACATCGGCGGCGTCCCACTCTAGCTCGGCCGGGATTTTCTGCTCCTGCACGAACACCGCGGTGCGGATGGCCTGCGCCTCGCGGCCGAGTTCATCCCAGGTGCCGGTGCGCACGTCGAGCATCGGTTGCCCGGCCTCGAAGCCCTGCAGCAGTTCGCGCAGCTGCACCGGCACCGGGAGCGAAGTCTGGGTCTTCGGGTCGGCAAACACATACACCAACTCGCCACCGACGAGCAAGGTCTCACCGAGGTACACGGCCGCGGCGAACACGATCGAGGTGTTACCGATGCGTGCGCAGCGCACGCCGACGTCGAGCTGATCGTCGTAGCGCGCCGAGCCTTCGTATTCGAGCGTGGCCTTGCGCACGTACAGGTCGCCATCGAGGTAGGCCATGGTCTCGTGGTAGGGCATCGCCATCGCCCGCCAGTAGCCGGCCACCGCGGTGTCGAAGTACATCAGGTAGTGGCCATTGAAGACAATCTTCTGCATGTCCACCTCGACCCAGCGTACGCGCAGCCGGTCGAAGAAGCGGAATTCGCTGCGGTTCATGGAAACAAGGCTCCGGTCAACGCCGCCGCGGCGGCCTGCTGCGCGTCGGCAGCTTCGCCGAGAACGCGCCCCATCTTGATGAAATCGTGCGTCAGTCCGCGGTACAGCTCCAGCGACACCGGCACGCCGGCGCGGCGCAGCTTGTCGGCATAAGCCAAGCCCTCGTCGACCAGCGGGTCGCACTCGGCAAGGATGACACAGGCGGGCGCCACGCCTTCCGGCGTGTCATGGTTGAGCGGCGCGAAGCGCCAGTCGGGGCGGTGGGCGTGATCGATGGTGTGGTCGAAGAACCAGTCGATGGTGGCGGCATCCAAAAGGAAACCGTTGGCGAACAGGCGGCGCGACGCCGTGTCGCCATGGGCCGAGGTGCCCGGTGTGATCAGCAACTGCAGGGCCAGTCGCAGGCCATGATCGCGGGCCTGCAGTGCGCTCACCGCCGCCAGCGTACCGCCGGCGCTGTCACCGCCCACCGCCAGGCGCGTGCCGTCGAGCTGCAGTGCGGCGGCGTTGACATGCAACCAGCTCAGCGCGGCCCAGGCGTCCTCCGCCGCAACCGGGAAGCGGTTTTCTGGCGCGAGGCGGTAGTGCAACGCCACCACCGCAGCGCCACTGCGCCGCGCCAGTTGTCGGCACAGGCTGTCGTGTGTTTCGAGCGAGCCGATGACGAAGCCTCCGCCGTGCAGGTACAGCATGGCCGGCAAGGTCGCGTGCGAGTCGGCGTAGAGCCGGGCGGCCAGCGGCGTGCCATCGCGCGCCGGCACATGGAAATCCAGCACACGCTGCAGCGGCGCGCGCGGCAGGTCGAGAATCTCGGCCGCGCTTTCGTAGGCCTGCCGTGCCTCGGCCGGCGTCATCGCATGGAGGGGTAGGCGCTGAGCGCGCTGGATGCGCTGCAGCAGGCCGGCCATGCGCGGCGTCAGAAGTGTCGTGCTCAATCGCGATGTCTCAGCCTATGCATTGATGCGCGCATGAAAAAGCCCGGGGGCTCGTGGCACCCGGGCTGGGGCGGGACGATGTGCTCGTTCAGCCGTGCTTCTGGTCGAAGAACTGTTCGTCTTCGGTCGAACCCTTCAGCGCCGCGGTCGAAGCCTCGCGCTCAATGGTCGTCGTGACCGCGTCGAAGTAGCCGGTGCCGACCTCGCGCTGGTGCTTGACCGCTGTGAAGCCACGCTCGGCGGCGGCGAATTCCTTCTCCTGCATCTCGACGAAGGCGCTCATATTCTTGCGGGCATAGCCGTAGGCCAGCTCGAACATGCCGTAGTTCAGGTTGTGGAAGCCGGCCAGAGTGATGAACTGGAACTTGTAGCCCATCGCACCCAACTCGCGCTGGAACTTGGCGATGGTGGCGTCGTCCAGGTTCTTCTTCCAGTTGAACGACGGGCTGCAGTTGTATGCCAGCATCTTGCCGGGGAACTTGGCATGGATCGCGTCGGCGAAGTCCTTGGCAAACTTCAGGTCCGGCGTGCCGGTCTCGCACCACACCATGTCGGCCACTTCGGCGTATGCCAGGCCGCGGCTGACGGCCTGCTCGAAGCCCTTCTTGGTACGGTAGAAGCCTTCGACGGTGCGCTCGCCGGTCAGGAAGGGCTTGTCGTTGTCGTCGACGTCGCTGGTCACCAGGTCGGCCGCTTCGGCGTCGGTGCGCGCCAGCAGGATCGTCGGCACGCCCATCACGTCGGCCGCCAGGCGCGCCGCCGTCAGCTTGGCCACCGCCTCACGCGTCGGCACCAGCACCTTGCCGCCCATGTGGCCGCACTTCTTCACAGAAGCGAGCTGGTCCTCGAAGTGCACTCCGGCGGCACCGGCCTCAATCATCGACTTCATCAGCTCGAAGGCGTTGAGCACGCCACCGAAGCCGGCCTCGGCGTCGGCCACGATCGGCGCGAAGAAGTCGATGTCGTTCTTGCCTTCGCTCCACTGGATCTGGTCGGCGCGCTGGAAGGTGTTGTTGATGCGCTTGACGACCTTCGGCACCGAGTCCACCGCGTACAGCGACTGGTCGGGGTACATCTCGCCGTTGCTGTTGGCGTCACCCGCCACCTGCCAGCCCGACAAATAGATCGCCTTCAGGCCGGCCTTGACCTGCTGCATCGCCTGGTTGCCGGTGAGCGCGCCTAGCGTGTTGACGAAGGGCTCGGTATTGCACAGCGTCCACAGCTTTTCGGCGCCGCGCTTGGCAAGCGTGTGCTCGATGGGCAGGCTGCCGCGCAGACGCACCACATCGGCGGCGCTGTAGTTGCGCTTGATGCCTTTCCAGCGCGGGTTGGTCGCCCAATCCTTCTCGAGGGCGGCGGCTTGTTGTTCACGGGTCGGCTGGCTCATGGGGGCTCCTTGATGGCTGAGGGTTGAACTCGGACTGAAAAGACAACCTCTAGGCTAACGGCTGGCCTCCATGTTGTGAAGACTTATGTCTTATATAAGACCAAGATTTTAGTCTTTTTAAATCAACAAGTTATGCGTTTTGTTTCGTAATATGAAAAGACATGCGCAGCAGATGAAAGCGAATGCTGCAGTGCAGCGAGCGCCAATCCCGCATCGTGAAAATATTTGCACGCGATATGGAAACGCTCAGCCGACAGCGCGCGGCGATGCCAGCCAGCGCGCGTAGATGCGGTCAGCGAGGGTCTGCTGCGCACGCAGATGTTCGGCGATCCCCGCGCACATCTGCGTCCCGCTCTGCACCGTGGCATGCAACCGCTGCTGTTCGCGGTAGGTCGGCGTATCCAGTTGCGCCCAGCGGCGCAACTTCTCCTCGTCCACTTCCACGTGAAATTGCATCGCCAGGTGCGGCCCGATAGAGAAAGCCTGGTGCGGGCAGGCCACGCTGCCGGCCAGCGGCACGGCGCCCTCGGGCAGGTCGAAGGCCTCGTCGTGCCACTGAAACACGCGGCGCGGGCCGACGTGGCCGAACCAATGTCTCGCCACTTCATGATCTGCGACCTGCATCGTCTGCCAGCCGACCTCTGGCGCTGGCGAACGAGTCACCTGCGAGCCCAGCGCCCGCGCCATCAGTTGCCCGCCGAGGCAGTGCCCGATGACCGGCACGCCGCGCGCCATCGCGTCGAGGATCAGCGACTCGGCGCAACGCAGCGACGGCAGCGGGTCGTTGGCACTCATCTCGCCGCCGAGGATGGCCAGCGCGGCAAAGCCGTCCATGGACGCGGGGTACTCGTCGCCGGCCTGGGTATTCATCACTACGTGGGCAACGCCCTCGCGGCGCAGCCATTGCCCCAGGTAGGCCGGGCCGTCGGTGCTCAGATGCTGCAGGATCAGGACAGGGCGCATGGTCGGCGGCGGCCACGGTACAGGCCGCGAATCGATGCAACAGCCCCGTATCATCGCCCGGCCCGTAGCACAGCAGCAGCCTTCGATGTCCGATTTCGCCTTCCTGTCCGACAGCCGATTCCTCAGGTGCGCCGGTGGCGAGGCCGTGGCGCCTTTTGCCGTGGCGGGCATCGCCTGGGACGGCGCCACCACCAAC
>Ga0316188_10000328_pt1 | contig 19578 bp, 17 predicted proteins | sample Phiworburrow1_MG_FD_204933 | JGI IMG/M metagenome (GOLD analysis project Ga0316188, IMG submission 204933) | Coastal sediment microbial communities from Maine, United States - Phippsburg worm burrow 1 | ecosystem: Environmental > Aquatic > Marine > Coastal > Sediment | place: USA: Maine... | reverse complement strand
CATCTGCTCATAGAGGCAGAGTGCAGCGGCGACGCCGACATTGAGCGACTCGACCGCAGGCGCCTGGGGAATCGAGACCGTCAGCGTCGCGGCCTCGAGGAGTTCCGCTGCGAGCCCGCCACCTTCCTGGCCGAAGAGCCAGAGCGCCGGGGCGCGCAGGTCCGCGTCCCACAGATCGCCTTCGGCAACGGCCGTCGTCGCCCGCACCTGCACTCGCAATCGCGGCACGAGCTCGGCCCAGCCGACGGACTCGTGGATCTCGAGGTGGAAATGCGCGCCCATTCCCGCCCTCAGGACCTTCGGCGACCAGCACCAGGCGGTACCCGGCGCGGTCAGTACGCGGCGCACACCGGCGGCCGCGCAGGTGCGCAGGATCGTCCCGACGTTGCCGGGGTCCTGGAGGCGGTCGAGATAGACCGTGTCGGCCTCGATGCGCGCGGGCAATGCGGGCCGCGGCGTGTCGATCAGCAGCGCAATGCCGACACCGTGCTCGACCGCGCTGATCGCCTTGAAAAGCGGCGCGGCAAGGATGACCGGCGGCTCGTCGAGCCCGGCAATCAGCGCCGCCACCTCGGGATCGTCGAGCGCGGACTCCGCCACCAGCACCTTGCGCGCGCGCCCGTGCCGTTGCAGATAGGCTTCGCAAAGGTGTACGCCCTCGATCAGGCTCGCCTCACGCCGGCGCCGCTCGCGTGCCGAACCCGCCAGGTGCAGCAGCTCGCGAAACAGCGTGTTGTCGCGCGAAACGATCCGGCGCGCCGACCCTGGGTCCCCGGCCGAGCTCATCGCTCGCCCAGGCCTGGCGTGAGCAGTTCGCGCACCGGGCCGAAACTTCGGCGGTGCTCGGGGCTCGGCCCGAAGCTGCGCAGCCTGCGCAAGTGTTCCGGCGTCGGATAGCCCTTGTGCACGTCGAAACCGTACATCGGCCAGGCGAGGTGCAGCTCGGCGAGCACCGCGTCCCTTGCGGTCTTGGCGAGAATCGACGCGGCGGAAATCGCCGGATCGAGCGCGTCGCCACCGACCAGGGTTTCGACCGCGCATTGCAGCCGCGGTGCCCGATTGCCGTCGATGCGCGCCAGCGCCGGCTGCGGCACGAGCGCCTCGACCGCGCGACGCATCGCCAACATGGTTGCCTGCAGAATGTTCAGCGAGTCGATCTCGGCGACCGACGCACTGGCGACCGCCCAGCCGATCGCCCGCTCGCGGATCTCGGCGGCGAGCGCCTCCCGGCGCGCCGCGCTCAGCGTCTTCGAGTCGCGCAAGCCCGCGATCGGCGCCCGCGGATCGAGGATCACCGCGGCGGCGAACACCGGACCGGCCAGCGGCCCACGGCCGGCCTCGTCGACCCCGCAGGTGTGGCCGCCGCGATGCGCGAGATCGAGCCCGATCTGCGCGGAATCAGCGCGCACCCGTGCGCTTCCCGGCATCGATCATCTCCAGCAGCACCCGCGACGCGCGCGACGCGCAGTCCTGGCGCAATTCGTCGTGCATTTGCGCAAAACGCGCGGCGAGCCGCTCGCGCCCGCCGGCGTCGTCGATTTGCCCGAACAGCGCGGCGCCGAGCGCCGGCGCGTTCGCCGCGTCCTGCACGAACTCGGGCACCAGCGTCTCGCCCGCGAGGATGTTCGGCAGCCCGATCCAGGGCAGGTAGCCCTTGTTTCTCATCAGCCGGTAGCTGAGCCAGGGCATCCGGTACGCGATCACCATCGGCCGGCGAAACAGCGCGGCCTCCAGCGTCGCGGTGCCGCTGGCGACGAGTACCGTGTCCGCGGCGGCCAGCGCGTCGTGAGACCGCCCCTGCACCAGCGTGAGCCGCAGGCCGTCGTGCTCGCGGCGTGCCGCCAGGTGTTCGCGCAGGCGCTCGTACAGCGCCGCCCCAGCCGCCGGAAGCACGAATTGCAGGTCGCCTCGCCGCGCGTGCATCCAGGCGGCCGTCTGCAGGAACAGTTCCGCCATGTAGCTCAGCTCGGACGCCCGGCTGCCGGGCAGCAACGCGATCGTGACCCGCGCCGGCTCAAGCCCCAGCGCCCGCCGTGCGCCCGCCTGGTCGACCTGCTGCGGAATCGCGTCGGCGAGCGGATGCCCCACATAAGTGGCCGGGATACCGGCCTTGCGATAGATCTCCACCTCGAACGGGAACACCAGCAGCATATGGTCGACCGCGGAGCGGATCGCCTCGATGCGCTCGGCTCGCCAGGCCCAGATCGAGGGGCTGATGAAATGCACGACCGGAATGCCCGCCGCGCGCAACCTGCGCTCGAGCGCGAGATTGAAGTCCGGAGCGTCCACGCCGACGAAGAGCTCGGGATGCCAGGCGAGAACCCTGCGAGCCAGCGAGGACCGAAGCCTGAGCAGGCGCGGCAGCGAGGCCAGCACCTCCACGTAACCGCGCACCGAAAGATCGTCGATCGACCACCAGCCCTGGAAGCCCTCGCCCGCCATCGCAGGCCCGCCGATGCCGCGCGCGTCCAGCGCCGGGTCCAGCCCGTGCAGGCCCCGCAGGACGGAGGCGGCGAGCAGATCACCGGAAGCCTCTCCGGCAACCATGGCGATACGCCGTCCGGAAGCCCGGTCGGCGTCCTCGGGCGGCACGGCCGCGGCGCTCCGGCGAAGCTCGGCTGTCGTCGGGGCGGCGTTCGGCGGTCGACCCATCGGCCAGGCCGTGCGCGTCAGCGCACGATTCCGCGGCTCACGCTCATCAGGAAGCTCGCGAGCGTCCCGATCTCCGCGCTGCCTGCACCGCCCTCGGCGGCCTGCCCGGCGAGCTGCGTGCGTGCCGCCTCCAGCGTGAGACCGCTCTTGTAAAGCGTCCTGTATGCGCGCCGGATCTCGTTGATCGTCTCGTTGGCAAAGCCTCGCCGGCGCAGGCCTTCGCTGTTGATGCCGTGCGCCTGCGCGGTGTTGCCGGACGCCATGACGAACGGCGGAAGGTCGTGAAGCACGACCGTTCCGACCCCCGTCATCGCGTGCGCACCGATCTTGCAGAACTGGTGCACCCCGGTATATCCGCCCAGGATCACCCAGTCTCCGACTTCGACGTGCCCCGCCAGGTTGGTGCTGTTGGCAAAGATCGTATGGTCGCCCACCTGGCAGTCATGGGCGATGTGGACGTAGGCCATGATCCAGTTGTCGTGGCCCACGCGGGTGACGCCGACGTCCTGCGCCGTCCCGCAGTTCAGCGTGACGAATTCGCGGATCGTGTTGTCGTCTCCGATCTCGAGCCGGGTCGGCTCGCCGCGGTATTTCTTGTCCTGGGGCGCCGCGCCGATCGAGGCGAACTGGAAGATCCGGTTGCGCCTGCCGATCGAGGTGTGGCCCTCGATCACCGTGTGCGGCCCGACCGTGGTGCCCTCGCCGATCCGCACGTGCGGTCCGATCAGTGCGTACGCCCCGACTTCGACGTCGTCGTCCAGTTCCGCCTTCGGGTCGACGATCGCGCTTGGATGCACTCGTGTCATGCGCAACTCCCGGGGGCGGTCCGGATCACTTGTCGCCGGACGCCGGCGCCGCCGCGTCTGCCGCGCCATTGGTTGCCGGTTCGATCTCACGCAGCGTGCACATCAGCTCTGCCTCGGCGGCCACCTGGCCGTCGACCGTCGCGCGTCCCGCGTACTTCCAGATCGAGCGCGCGACCCGGCGGATCTCGACCTCGAGACGCAGCTGATCGCCCGGCACCACCGGCCGCTTGAAGCGAGCGCTGTCGATGCCGACGAAATAGTAGACCGAGCGGTCGTCGGAGACGCGCCCCATCGTCTGGAAGGAAAGGATGCCGGCCGCCTGCGCGAGCGCCTCGATCTGCAGCACCCCGGGCATCACGGGCAGGTGCGGGAAATGCCCGACGAAGAATGGTTCGTTGATCGTCACGTTCTTCAGCGCGACGATCCGCTTGCCCTTCTCGAGCTCGAGGACCCGGTCCACCAGGAGAAACGGATAGCGGTGCGGCAGGTGTTCGAGAATCGCCCGGATGTCGAGCACGGTCATGGTCTCATTCCTCTGGTTCTATGACGCTCTGGCCATCAGCGCCCTGTTCTTGCGCCCGATTCGCGCCTGCCGCACGCTCGAGCGCCCGGATCCTGTTCCTGAGCGCCGGAAGCTGGCGCAATGTGGCTGCCGCCCGCTCCCAGCCGAGGTTGGTCATCAGGGGAAACACCCCGCTGTAGAACCCCGGTTTGTCGATCGAGCTGGCCACCAGGCTCATTGCCGAGATCACCACATCGTCGCAGATTTCCAGGTGACCCAGGATTCCGGCGCTGCCGCCGATCATGCAGCGGCTCCCGATCACGGCGCTGCCGGCCACGCCCACGCACCCCGCAAGGGCGGTGTGCTCGCCGATGCGCACGTTGTGCGCGATCTGGATCAGGTTGTCGAGCTTGCAGCCGTTGCCGATCACCGTGTCGTCGAGTGCCCCGCGATCGATCGCGCAGTTGGCACCGATCTCCACGTCGTCCCCGATCACGACCGCACCGAGCTGCGGAATCTTCGCCCAGCGCCCGTCCTCCCGCGCGAAGCCGAACCCGTCCGAGCCGATCACGGTGCCAGAGTGCACGATCGCGCGCGCGCCGATCGCGCAGTCCTCCAGCACGGTGACTCGCGGGTGCAGCAGCGTTCCGGCGCCGATCCGTACCCGTTGCCCCAGATAGCACTGCGCTCCGATCGTCGCGCCCGACTCGACGACCGCGCCCTCTTCGATGACGCAGCCCGGACCGACGCGCGCATCGCCGGCAATCGTGGCCGCGCCCGACACGACCGCGGTCGGATCGATCCGGACTCCGGCGGGCGGCGCCTCGAGCTGCGCGGCGAACCAGCGGGCCACCGTGGCGAAGTGCGCATAGGGATCGTCGACAACGATGCGAGCGGTGTGTGCCGGGAGCGCGTCCGCCAGCGCACTCGACACGATGACCGCGCTGGCCCCGCTGCGCGCGGCCGACGGACGCATTCGCGCCGCAGCGAGAAAGCTGAGGTCGCCCTCCACCGCAGTCGCGAGCGGCGCCAGCCGGCGAACCCGGCGCGACGGCTCCCCGCCTTGCAGCGCACCGCCGAAGCGATCGATCAGATCGCCGAGCGATATCCCCTGCGCCAGCGGACGGGCCATTGCGTGAGCAGGGCCTGGCGCCGCCCTACTTGGGCGCGGCCAGCGTGCGCAGTACCTTGTCGGTGATGTCGACGCGAGGGCTGGCGAATACCGCGTCCTGCAGGATGAAGTCGTACTTCTCCTGCTCCGCGATCTGCTTGATGACGCGGTTGGCTCTCTCGACCACCTGCGCCAGTTCCTCATTGCGGCGCTGATTCAGGTCCTCCCTGAACTCGCGCTGCTTGCGCTGGAATTCCTTGTCGAGATCGCTGAATTCTCGCTGCCGGCGGCTGCGCTCGGAATCGTTGATCACCGCCGCGTCCCGGTCGAGCCGCTCGCTCAACGCCTTCAGGCGCGCGCCCATTTCCTGGAGTTCCTTGTCGCGCTTGGAGAACTCCGCCTCGAGCTTCTGCTGCGCCGCCTTTGCCGGGGCGGCGTCGCGCAGGATCCGTTCGGTGTTCACGTAGCCGATCCGCACCGACTCCTGGGCCTGCGCGGCCGGCAACAGCACGGACATCGCACAGACCGCCAGAAAGACTCGACAAGCGTTCATCAGATGCATTCCATTGGCCCCATATCCGAAAAATTGTCTCACAAACCCGTGGCGCAGCGAGCCACGGGCTGCGCCAGGCCGATCCGCGCGCGCCGCCTGCTGCTCGAGCCCGGCGTGCGCGAGTGTTCACCGTTGCTCAGAAACCGGATCCGACCTGGAACTGGAAGCGCTGAATCCTGTCGCCGGGCTCGCTGCGCAACGGGAAACCGATGCTCAGCTTGAGCGGCCCGATCGGGGATGCCCAGTTCACGCCGAAACCGGTCGAGTAGCGCAGGTCCGCGACTGTGATGCTGGTGTCCGGAAACACGTTGCCGGCGTCGAAGAACACGAAGCTTCGGAAGCTTCGATCCTGCCCGGTGCCGGGCAGCGGGAACAGGAACTCCGCACTGCCGACCAGGCGGCTCTGTCCGCCCAGTGCGGTATTGTCGACCGAATCGCGCGGACCCAGTGACGACTGATAATAGCCCCGCACCGTGCCGATACCGCCCGCGTAGAAGTTCTTGAACAGCGGGTAGGCGGTGCCACCCAGATTCCAGCCCATACCGATGTCACCGTTCAGGGCCAGCGTGTAGTCGCGCGACAGCGGTATGAACCACTGGCTGTTGTAGGTCGCGCGCGCATAGCGAAGGTCGAGCACCGGCAAGGTGACTTCGAGGTTCGCAGTATTGAGGGTTCCGCGCGAGGGCGCATAAGCGCTGTCCCGCTTGTCGCGCCGCCACCCGACAGTGGCGAGCCACGCACTGCTGGCCTCCCCGAAGTCGGACACGTAGTCCTTGTAGCGTTGCGGCGCGTCCGGCTGGAGTCGAAGTTCGTTCGCCTCCAGGTTCGTGCCCATGGTGATCCGGTCAAACTCGGTGTACGGAACACCGAAGCGAAGACCGAGACCCGATGAACGCCAGCGATAATTACCCAGATTGAGCTGGGCGGCGTCGAATGTGCGCGTGTAAACGTCGAACGTGCGGCTCACGCCGTCCGCTGTGAAGTACGGATCACCATATGACAGGAGCAGCGTTCTGTTGACTTTGCTCGTGTTCACGGAAAGCCCGAGCGACTTGCCGGTTCCGAGAAAGTTCTGCTGGTTCAGCGACGCGGACAGGACAATCTTTTCGCTGGAAGAGAAACCGGCACCGAGGGAGATCGAACCGGTGGGCTGCTCCTGCACGACAACGTTGAGATCGACCTGATCGGGCGCATCGGGCACCGGGACACTGTTGATCTGCACGTTGAGGAAGTAGCCCAGACGGCTCAACCGCTCGCGCGACAGTCGAATCCGGTCCGCGTCGTACCAGGCGTCCTCGTACTGGCGAAGCTCGCGGCGGATCACCTCGTCACGGGTCCGCGAGTTGCCGGAAATGTTGATGCGACGCACATAAACGCGGCGGCCCGGGTCGATCAGGATCTCGAACCCGACCTCTCGCTTGTCGCGATCGATCTTGGGCACCGGATTCACGTTGGCGAACGCGTAGCCGAGCTCGCCGAGTCGCTCGACGATGCGCTTCTGCGATTCGGAAAGCTTCTGCCCGGAGAACGTGTCACCGGGTTTGAGCGTCAACAACTTCGCGAATTCGTCCTCTCGACCCTGGAGCTGACCGGCGAAGCCGATCTCCTTGACGCGGTAGATCCCGCCCTCGCTGATGCTCACCGTGAGATGGACATCCTCCTTGTCGGGCGATATCGACACCTGCGTCGCGGTGATCGCGAACTCCAGGTAACCCTGGTTCAGATAGAACGAGCGCAGCGCCTCGAGATCTCCCGACAGCTTCTCGCGGGAGTACTGGTCAGCCTTGGTGTACCAGGACAGCCAGGTCGGCGTGCCGAGCTTGAATTCCTCGAGCAACCGCTTTTCGGTGAACGCGTTGTTTCCGACGATCCGGATCGACTGGATCTTGGCCGTGTCGCCCTCCTGAACCGCGAGGGTCACCGCGACCCGATTGCGCGGCAGCGGAGTCACCGTGGAGGTGACAGACACCGCATACTTGCCACGGCTCAGGTACTGACGCTTGAGCTCCTGTTCGGCGCGCTCCAGCACGCTGCGATCGAATATCCGGCTTTCGGCGAGCCCCTGATCGCGCATCGCTCTCTTGATCGTGTCTTCGTCGAATTCCTTGGCTCCGGTGACCGTCACCGAAGCGACCGCGGGTCGTTCCTCGAGGTACACGACCAGCACGTCCGACTCCGCCTCGAGTTTCACGTCCTTGAAGAAGCCGGTGGCGAAGAGCGCGCGCACCGCCGCAGCAGCCTTGTCGTCGGTGAGAAGCTCGCCGATCTTCACCGGCAGATAGCTGAACACCGTTCCCGGCTCGGTACGCTGCGCGCCTTCGATCCGAATGTCGCGAACGACGAACGGGTCGAAGGCGAATGCCGCCTTGGCGAGAAAAACGGCGGCGAGACTCGCAGCAACGCGCACCGCAAGGTGCCGGCGAGTGCCGCGCTTGGCACGCGGAGCGGGCATCAGGATCCGATCAGTCGGGTGAGATCATTGAAGAGAGCCACGACCATCATCAAAGCGATGACTGCGATCCCGGCCTTCTGCGTCAACTCGACGAAGCGCTCCGACAGAGGACGACCGCGCAACGCCTCGAGCCCGTAATATACCAAATGCCCTCCGTCGAGGACCGGGATCGGCAGCAGATTCAGCACCCCGAGACTGATGCTGATCAGCGCGAGAAACGTCAGGTATGCGTACCAGCCGACACGTGCGCTCTGGCCCGCGTAGTCGGCGATCGAAACCGGCCCGCTGAGGTTGCGCCAGGACAGTTCGCCGACCACCATCTTGCCGAGCATGCGCAGCGAGAAGGCCGACATGTCCCAGGTCTGGCGGATCGAGCGCCCCACCGCCTCGAACCCCCCGTAGCGAACCTCGGCCATCTCGACGCGGGTGTTCACGCTCGCGCCGATCCGCCCGATCGTGCGCCCGGCGTCGCCGGGTCGGTCGGAAGGCTGCGCCTCGGGCACCACTTCGATGCGCAGCTGGTCGGCGCCGCGCTGCACCTCGAGCCTGAGCGGCTGTCCGGGTCGCTCCCGGATCGCATCGATCAGCATCGTCGAGCGGCCGATCGGTCTTCCCTCGACGCTGAGCACTTCGTCGCCCGGCATCAGTCCGGCACGCGCGGCCGCGCTGTTGGGGATCACCGCCGCGATGCCGACTTTGCCGTGTGCCAGGTCCAGTCCGAGCGAATGCAGGAAGTCACGTTCGACCTCCCCTTCCGGCAGCCCGCTCGCGTCGAGGCTGAGGTTCGTGCGACGTGCGTCGCGCTCCACCTCGACCACCGTCGCGCGACGCTCGATCACCGGATCGATCAGCCGCAGCCGCACCTCGTTCCACGAGCGCACCTCCCGACCGTCGATCGCGAGAATCTTGTCGCGATCCGCGAAACCGGCCGTCGCGGCAGGCGACTGCGCCGCCGGGGCCGCGACGCGGGCAACCGGCTCCTGCACGCCGATCAGGTTCAGCAGCAGGTAAAGAAAGATCGCCAGCAGGAAATTGGCGGCCGGGCCGGCAATCACGATCGCCGAGCGTCGCCGCAGCGACTGCCGGTTGAATGCGCGCGGCAGGTCTTCGGGCGGTATCTCGGAGGTCGACTGCTCCCGCTCGTCGAGCATCTTGACGTAGCCGCCCAGCGGGATCGCGGAGATCACCCACTCGGTCCTGTCGGGTCCTACCCGCCACGACAGCAGCGGCATGCCGAATCCGATCGAAAAGCGCAGGATCTTCACGCCGCACCAGCGCGCGACCAGGTAGTGCCCCAGTTCGTGAACGAAGATCAGCAGCGTCAGCGCAACCAGAAATGAAAGCAGGGTCTGTAGAAAGGTCATGCGGATGTCGCCTTGGTGAGGCAGGTGCGCGCGAGGGCGCGGGCTTCGGCGTCGAGCGCGCGCACCGCGCCCAGATCCGCGGGCGCCGCGCCCGCGCCGAGTGCCTCGAGCACCTGCTCGTTGACTCTTGCGATCGCGGTGAACGCGATCGTGCCGTCGAGAAACGCGGAAACCGCCACCTCATTGGCGGCGTTCAGCACGCATGGCCCGGCGCCACCGGCCAGTGCCTCGCGAGCCAGCCGAAGGCAGGGGAAGCGCACCGGATCCGGCGCTTCGAATTCGAGCCGGCCGATCGCCGTCAGGTCGAGCGGTGCCACCCCGCTCGCGATCCGATCGGGGTACGCGAGCGCGTGGGCAATCGGTGTGCGCATGTCCGGGTTGCCGAGCTGCGCAAGCATCGAACCGTCGAGGTATTCGACCAGCGAATGGATCACGCTCTGCGGATGCACGACGATGTCGATGGATTCCGACGCCACGCCGAATAGCAGGTGGGCCTCGATCAGTTCGAGTCCCTTGTTCATCATGGTCGCCGAATCGACCGAGATCTTTCGACCCATCTGCCAGTTCGGGTGGGCGCAGGCCTGCTCGGGGGTCACCCCGCGCATCTGCGCCAGCGTCGCCTGCCGAAAAGGTCCGCCTGACGCGGTCAGCACGATTCGACGCACACCGCCTCGTTGCAGGCTTCGCGCGTCGACCTGCGCGGCCGGGGGCAGGCACTGGAACACCGCGTTGTGCTCGCTGTCGATCGGCAGCACCGTCGCGCCGCCGGCGCGCGCCGCAGCGACGAACACGGCGCCCGCCATCACCAGCGACTCCTTGTTGGCGAGCAGGATCCGCTTGCCCCGCCGCGCCGCCGCGATCGTCGGCTCCAGGCCGGCGGCCCCGACGATCGCAGCCATCACCGTGTCGACATCGTCGTGGGACGCGACCTCGCAGAGCGCCTGGTCACCGTGAAGCACCTCGGTGCGGCAGTGCGCCGAAACCAGGCTGTCGCGCAGCCGCCGGGCGGCGGCCTCGCCGTCGACCACCGCGTAGCGCGGCACGAACCGGCAGCAGAGTTCGGCGAGACGATCGATGCGCTCTCGCCCGGAGAGCGCGAACACGCGGTAGCGATCCGGATGCCGGGCGACGACGTCGAGCGTGCTGCCGCCGATTGATCCGGTCGCACCGAGGACGGTAAGCGACTGCATGGGGCGATTATCGCAAGAGTTGGTACAGCAGCAGGGTCGCGGGCATCGTCGGAATCAGCGCGTCTATCCGGTCGAGCACCCCTCCGTGGCCCGGAAGCAGCGTTCCGCTGTCCTTCACGCCGGCCTCGCGCTTGAGCAGAGACTCGTGCAAGTCGCCGACGATCGACAGCGCAGCGATCGCCACCAGGGCAAGCGCGGCCCCGCCCAGCGTCAGGCGGTCCACCAGAAGAGCGGGGAACGATTCCCCCAGCGCGGGCAGCCGGGCGCAGAGCAAACCGATCGTCACGACCGCGACGCATCCCCCGATGGCGCCCTCCCAGGTCTTCCCCGGACTGATCGCAGGCGCGAGCTTGTGCCGCCCCAGCGCCCTGCCGGCGAAGTACGCGGCGATGTCGGCGATCCAGATCACCGCCATCGACGAGACCAGCGGGATCGGCCCGAGCACGCGAAGCTCGTACATCGCCAGCCAGCAGCCGAAGAGCAGCGTCGCTGCAAGCGGCCAGCCACCGGTGCGCGCCTCGTGCCTGGACAGTCGCACCGCCCCGGCAATCGCCCAGAAGGCGACCAGCAGGGCGCAGGCGAGCGCGAGCGCCACTGGCGGCCACGGTGCGATCGTGCGCCATGACAGCGCCGCGATCCCGCCGACGCAGACGAGCCCGGCGGCCAGCGCCGGCTGTGGCGCGCCCGGCAGCAGCCTCGCCCACTCCCATGCGGCGACCGCGAGGAACACCAGGGTGATCGCGCCCCAGAAGATCGGGGGAAGCACGAACGCGGCCGGCAGCAGGACTGCCAGCAACACCAACGCGGTCGCGACGCGCTTTCCGAGCATCGGCGTCGCCGGCTCCTCAGACGGAGCCGGCCACCTGCGCGCTGGTGCGACCGAAGCGGCGCTCGCGCGTGCGATACGAAGCGATCGCCCGATCGAGCGCGGCGGCATCGAAATCGGGCCAGTATGTGTCGGTGAAATGCAGCTCCGTATAGGCGAGCTGCCAGAGAAGGAAGTTGCTGACCCGCTGCTCACCGCCGGTGCGGATGAACAGGTCGGGCTCCGGCGCGAAGGCCATCGCGAGATGTTCGCTGAGTGCCTTCTCGTCGATCAGCTCGGGGGTCTGCGCAAGCTCCGGACGTTCGGCGAGCAACGACTGCATCGCCTGGATGATGTCCCATCGGCCGCCGTAATTGGCGCACACGGTCAGCGTCAGCCGGGTGTTCCCGGCGGTGCGCTGGATCCCGTTGGCGATCAGCTGGCGCAGACGCGGCTCGAACGCCGACAGTTCGCCCACCACCTGCAGACGAATGCCGTTCTCGAAGAGCTGCGTGACCTCTCGCTCGAGCGCGCTGATGAACAGGCGCATCAGCACCGAGACTTCTTCGGCGGGGCGACGCCAGTTTTCCGAGCTGAACGCGAAAAGCGTCAGGTACTCGACGCCACGCCTGGCACAGGCATCGACGATCGTGCGGACCGCCTCCACACCCTTGGCGTGCCCGGCGACGCGCGGCAGGTGGCGCGAGGTCGCCCAGCGCCCGTTGCCGTCCATGATGATCGCGACGTGCCTGGGCACGTCACGCGGGGCCGGCACGTCGGCGGTGGAGCTGAAGAAGCCGGTCATCGTCGCGTCAGACCGTCATGATCTCCTGCTCCTTGGCAGCGAGCAGCTTGTCGATCTCGACGATGCAGCGGTCGGTGAGCTTCTGCACGTCGTCCTGAGCGCGATGCTCCTCGTCCTCGGTGACCTCTTTGTCCTTGAGCATCTTCTTCAGGTGTTCGTTGGCCTCGCGGCGCAGGTTGCGCACCGCCACCTTGGCGTGCTCGGACTCGCCCTTGACGACCTTGGTCAGCTCGCGGCGACGTTCCTCGGAGAGCGGCGGCATCGGGATCCGGATCAGCTCGCCGACCGAGACCGGGTTCAGGCCGAGGTCGGATTCGCGGATCGCCTTGTCGATCACCGCGCCCATCTTCTTCTCCCAGGGAGCGACCCCGAGGGTGCGCGAATCGATCAGCGTCACGTTGGCGACCTGGCTGATCGGAACCATGCTGCCGTAGTAGTCGACGTGGACGTGATCCAGCAGCGCCGCGCTCGGGCGCCCGGTGCGGATACGCGTCAGGCTCGTCTTGAACGCCTCGATCGACTTGTGCATCTTCTCGTCGGCCGTGCTCAACACTTCGGCAATGCTCATTCGTTGATCCCCTATGCTCTGCGATCAATGGGCGGGACACGCGTCAGACGTGCACCAGGGTGCCCTCGTCCTCTCCCATGATCACGCGGCGCAGTGCGCCTTCCTTGTAAATCGAGAATACCTTGATCGGCAGCCGCTGGTCACGGCACAGCGCGAATGCGGTCGCGTCCATCACCTTGAGATTGCGGGAGATCGCCTCGTCGAAGCTGATGGTCTGGTAGCGCTGGGCGTTCGGGTCCTTTGCCGGATCGGCGCTGTAGACCCCGTCGACCTTCGTCGCCTTCAGCACGATCTCCGCACCGACCTCCGCGCCTCGCAGCGCCGCCGCGGTATCGGTGGTGAAGAACGGATTGCCGGTGCCCGCGGCGAAGATCACGACCATGCCTTCCTCGAGGTAGCGCAGGGCCTTCGGGCGAATGTACGGTTCGACGACCTGCTCGATGTTCAGCGCCGACTGCACTCGTGCGACGACGCCGACCTGTCGCAGCGCGTCCTGCAGCGCCAGAGAGTTCATCACCGTGGCGAGCATGCCCATGTAGTCGGCGGTCGCCCGGTCCATGCCGGCGGCTCCCGGCGCCACGCCCCGGAAGATGTTGCCGCCCCCGATCACCACTGCGATCTCGACGCCGAGCGCGCTGATCTCCGCCACCTGGCGGACCATGCCCTCGATCGTTGCCCGGTTGATGCCGTAGGCGTCGTCGCCCATCAGGGCCTCGCCGGACAGCTTCAGCAGGACACGCCGGTAGGCAGGCTGCGGGCGTGCCAATTCGTGATGCTGTGGTTCGGGCGAGGCAGCTGTGACCATCGAACCAGAGCTCACCGCGGCCCCCTTTTGTGAAAGACTGTTGACGGCGCCGCTTGCTGCTCGGCGCCGTGCCGTGCCGAGATTATCCTACGAATCAGCGCCCCGCCACCGCGGCAGCCTGCGCTGCGACTTCGGCCGCGAAGTCCGAGACCTTCTTCTCGATCCCCTCGCCGACGACGTACAGCGCGAACGACGCGACGCTCGCTCCCTTGGACTTGAGCAGTTGCTCGATCGTGAGCTTGTCGTCCTTGACGAAGGGCTGGCCGAGCAGCGTGACCTCCTTCAGATACTTCTGGACGGTGCCCTCGACCATCTTGGCGACGATTTCGGCGGGCTTGCCGGACTCGGCCGCCTTCTGCTGGGCGATCGAACGCTCGCGCTCGACGTCCGCCGCAGGCACACCGTCGCGCGACAGCGCCTTCGGCTTGCTCGCGGCGATGTGCATCGCAATGTCCTTGGCCAGGGCCTCGTCGCCGCCGACGACGTCGACCAGCACGCCGATCTTGCTGCCGCCGTGGACGTAGCTGGCGAGCCTGCCCTTCGCTTCGATCCGGGTGAAGCGGCGGATCGAGAGGTTCTCGCCGATCTTGCCGATCAGCGCGGTGCGAACTTCTTCGACGCTCCCGCCGTCGAGCGGCAGTGCGGACAGTGCCGCGACGTCGGCCGGGTTGCGTTCCGCCACCAGCCCGGCCAAATGGGCGGTGAGCGCGAGGAAATCGTCGTTCTTGGCGACGAAGTCGGTCTCGCAGTTGACCTCGACGATCGCGCCCAGCTTGGACGCCGCGTCGAGGTGGATCCCGACCACACCTTCCGCGGTGACCCTCGAGGCCGCCTTGGAGGCCTTGCTGCCGAGCTTGACCCGCAGAATCTCCTCGGCCTTCTCCATATCGCCCGCCGCTTCGGTGAGCGCCTTCTTGCATTCCATCATGGGCGCGTCGGTCTTCTCGCGCAGTTCCTTGACCATGCCCGCGGTGATTTCCGCCATCTTGCTTGCTCCTGTATCCGCTGCGGCGCCGGAGACCGGGGCCGCGCAAAATCCCTGAATGCCTGTCATGCCGAGCGCCCCGTGCGGGGCGCCGCGCCGATAACGCGAGGTATCAGAACGGGGCTGTCGAACGCAGCCCCGCCGATCCGGCGCATCGTCGTGTCAGACGCCTTCGTCCTCGACTTCGACGAATTCCTCGCCCTCGGGACCCTGGACGATTTCCTGCATCGACGCGTTGCGACCGTCGAGCACCGCGTCGGCGATCCCGCGCGCGTAGAGCCTGATCGCGCGGCCCGAGTCATCGTTGCCGGGGATCACGTGCGCGATGCCCTCGGGCGAATGGTTCGTGTCGACCACCGCGACGACCGGGATGCCCAGCTTGGCCGCTTCGGTGACCGCGATCTTGTGATAACCGACGTCGATCACGAACAGCGCGTCCGGCAGGCTCACCATGTCCTTGATGCCGCCCAGGCTGACGTTCAGCTTGGTCATCTCGCGCTGGAACGTCAGCGCCTCTTTCTTGGACATGCGCTCGACCCCGCCGTCGGCGACGGTCGCTTCCATGTCCTTCAGGCGCTTGATCGACGCCTTGACCGTCTTGAAGTTGGTCAGCATGCCCCCCAGCCATCGCTGGTCGACGTAGGGCATTCCTGCGCGCTGTGCCTCTTCCGCGAGGATCTCGCGGGCCTGTCGCTTGGTGCCGACGAACAGCACGGTTCCCCGGTTCGCCGACAGCTGGCGGACGTACTTCGTCGCCTCCTGGTACAACTCCAGCGTCTTTTCCAGGTTGACGATATGGATCTTGTTGCGATGGCCGAAGATATACGGTGCCATCTTGGGGTTCCAGAAACGCGTCTGGTGCCCGAAATGCACACCCGCTTCCAGCATCTGCCGCATCGTGACCGACATGAGTGATACTCCACAAAGGGTTTGGCCTGACACGCCCGCGTTGCCCGAGACGGTGACCGGTTCGACCGGAACGCCGTGCTCGCGGACCCTCGGTATGCGGGCGTGCGCGATTTCGCCGCCTTCGCCCGATTCCCTGTGCCCAGACATGGGCATAGCTCGGCGAGCTGTTGGCAGCTAACCTATAATAATAGCATGTCAATCATCATCAAGACCGGCGAGGAAATCGAGGCAATGCGCGTGGCCGGGCGCCTCGCGGGCGAGGTCCTCGACTACATCACCCCTTTCGTCAAGCCGGGCGTGACCACAGGAGAAATCGACCGGCTTTGCCACGACTACATGGTCGAGGTCCAGAAGACCGTGCCGGCGCCCCTGAACTACGCTCCGCCCGGCTACCGCCCCTACCCGAAGTCGATCTGCACGTCGGTCAATCATCAGGTCTGCCACGGCATCCCCGGGGAGAAGGTCCTGAAGAACGGCGACATCGTCAACATCGACATCACGGTGATCAAGGACGGGTTCCACGGCGACACCAGCAGGATGTTCCTCGTCGGCGAGTCCTCGATCGCCGCGCGAAGGCTGTGCGAGATCACCTACGAGTGCATGTGGATCGGCATCGAGCAGGTGCGCCCCGATGCCGCGCTCGGCGACATCGGCCACGCGATACAGCGCCACGCCGAGTCCAGCGGGTTTTCGGTGGTGCGCGAATTCTGCGGCCACGGCATCGGCAAGCGCTTCCACGAGGAACCCCAGGTGCTGCACTACGGTCGCCCCGGCGTCGGCGATCGCCTGCAGCCCGGAATGATCTTCACGATTGAGCCGATGATCAATGCCGGGCGGCGCGACGTCCGCGAACTCGGCGACGGCTGGACGATCGTCACGAAGGACCGCAGCCTGTCCGCCCAGTGGGAGCACACCGTCCTCGTTACCGAGCAGGGCTTCGAGGTCCTGACCGCGTCTGCCGGGGCACCGGCACGGCCCAAGCCAGTTTCAAGCGCTGCCTGAGGCGGCCCGCCGGATGCCCGGAATCGACCAGGAGGTGCTCGGCAAGCTGCGCACCGAGCATCGGCGCGAGCGCGAGACGCTGATCGACGCATTCCGGGCGGACAGGGATCCCGATCGGCTGCTGCGCGGACTCTCGCGCGTGACCGACCGCACCGCGCGCGCGCTCTGGAGCGCGGCGGGAATGCCTGCCGATGCGGTCCTGGCCGCGGTGGGCGGCTACGGACGCGGCGAGATCTTTCCCCACTCCGATGTCGATCTGCTGATACTGACCGCGGAGCCGCCGAGCGGGCAGACCCGTGGTGCGATCGAAGCCTTCATCGGCGCGTGCTGGGACACCGGCCTGGAGATCGGCCACAGCGTGCGCACTGCAAAGGAGTGCCTCACCGAGGCGGCGGCCGACGTCACCATCCAGACCAGCGCGATGGAAGCCCGGCTGCTGGCCGGACCGCGGCGCGTCTTCGCGGATCTCACCGCCAGCCTGCAGCGCAAGTGCGACCCTGCGGCATATTTCCGCGCGAAGTCGCTGGAGATGCGCCAGCGCCACGTGAAGTTCGAGGACACGCCGTACAGCCTCGAGCCGAACACCAAGGAAAGTCCGGGCGGGCTGCGCGACCTCCACGTGATCATGTGGACTGCGCGGGCCGCGGGTTTCGGCTGGCACTGGCCGGAGCTCGCCCGGCGCGGGCTGGTGACCGCCGAGGAGGCGCGCGCGCTCAAGCGCAACGAGCGGATCGTCAAGCGCATCCGCGCGTGCCTGCACATCGTCGCCGGCCGCCGGGAAGACCGGTTGGTCTTCGACCTGCAGGCGCAGGTGGCGAAGATGGTGCTGGGCCGGCACGGCGGCGACGCGCGCGGAGTGTCCGAAGAGCTGATGCAGGGCTATTTTCGGGCGGCCAAGCAGATCACCCAGCTGAACGCGATCCTGCTGCTGAACCTCGAGGCGGAACTGTTCGCGGTCCCGGACGCCGCGCCGGAGCCGATCGACGACGAGTTCCAGAACCGGCGGGGACTGCTCGATGCGATCGACCCCGGCATCTTCGAGCGCGATCCCGCCGCGATCCTGCGCGCATTCCTGCACATCGAACAGCACGCGGCGGTGACCGGACTGACCGTGCCGACGCTGCGGGCGATCTGGCACGCACGCCTGCGGATGGACGCGAAGTTCCGGGCAAAGCCGGAGAACCGCGCGCTCTTCCTGAGCCTGATGCAGCAGCGGCGCGGCGTGACGCGCGCGCTGCGCCGGATGAACCAGTGGTCGGTGCTGGGCCGTTACCTGCCGGCGTTCGGGCGGATCGTCGGGCGGATGCAGCACGACCTCTTCCATGTCTACACGGTCGACCAGCACATCCTGATGGTCGTGCGCAACTTGCGCCGCTTCGCGATGGACGAGCACGCCCACGAGTACCCGTTCTGCAGCCAGCTGATGGCGGCGTTCCCGGATCCGTGGCGGCTCTACATCGCCGCGCTGTTCCACGATATCGCCAAGGGACGAGGCGGCGACCACTCTGTGCTCGGGAAGGTCGACGCCAGGCGGTTCTGCCGCTCGCACGGACTGTCGCGCGAGGACGGCGCACTGATCGAGTTCCTGGTCGAGCACCACCTCACCATGTCGATGGTCGCCCAGAAGCAGGACCTCGCCGACCCGGAGGTCGTGACCCGTTTCGCGGAGCTCGTCGGCACCGAGGAGCGGCTGATCGCGCTTTACCTGCTCACCGTGGCGGACATCCGTGGCACGAGTCCGAAGGTCTGGAACGCCTGGAAGGGAAAACTGCTGCAGGACCTGTTCCACGCGGCCAAGCGTGCGCTGGCCGGGGAGATTCCGCAGCCCGGATTCCTGCTCGACGCGTCGCGGCGCGAGGCGCACCGGATCCTGAACCTGTACGCGCTGTCGGAGGACCGCTACGAGAGCTTCTGGTCGAAGCTCGACGTGGCCTATTTCATGCGCACCGACGCGAACGACGTGGCATGGCAGACGCGGGTGCTGCACACCCACGTCGACACCCACGAGCCAATCGTGCGGGCGCGGCTCGCGCCGATCGGCGAAGGCTTCCAGGTGGTGGTCTACCTGCCGGATCAGCCGGCGCTTTTCGCGCGCCTCTGCAGCTACTTCGACAGCAAGAACCTGTCGGTGCTCGATGCACGGATCCACACGACGCGGCACGGCTACGCCCTCGACAGTTTCCTGATCGTCGACCCGAACGATGGCCTGCACTATCGCGACATCCTGACGCTGGTGGAGGTCGAACTGACCGAGCGTCTGAAGGGCGTGGGCGAACTCGCGCCGCCGGTGCGCGGGCGGATCTCGCGCCGCTCGCGCTACTTCCCGATCCAGCCGACGGTGGACCTGCGCCCCGACGAGCGGGGCCAGCACTACCTGCTGTCAGTCACCGCGAACGACCGCACAGGACTGCTGTACGGCATTGCGCGCGTGCTCTCTCAGCATCGGGTCAACCTGTACACCGCACGGGTCACCACGCTTGGCGAACGCGTCGAGGACATGTTCCTGATCGACGGCCCGACCCTGACCGATGCGCGCGAACAGATCGCCCTGGAAACCGACCTGCTGAGCACTATGCAGAACTGACGCGCCATTCGTCAGGGCGTCAGCCCGCCGCGCACGAAGACGGCGAGCACGCGGCGCACGCGGTCCATCGCGCGCCGCAGCGTCGCGTCGATCGCCTCCAACGAGATCCCTGCGCTGCTGTCACCCATGCCGGCCGCGTGGTTCGCGACCACCGCCAGCGCCGCGTACGGCAGCGCGAGTTCGCGCGCGAGCGCTGCCTCGGGCATGCCGGTCATGCCGACCAGATCGCATCCGTCGCGCTGCATGCGGCGAATCTCCGCCGCGGTCTCCAGCCTGGGCCCCTGCGCGCAGCCGTAGGTCGAACCGAGCACCAGCGGTTCGCCAGAGGCCGCCGCCGCCCGCGCCAGCCGATCCCGGATCGACTCGTCGTAGGGAAATGTGAAATCGACGTGCGTCACCGGCTGATCCGGGCCCTCGAAGAAGGTCACGTCGCGCCCGCTCGTGTAGTCGATGATCTGGTCCGGAAGCACCAGCGTGCCGGGGCC
>Ga0316188_10000327_pt1 | contig 19611 bp, 13 predicted proteins | sample Phiworburrow1_MG_FD_204933 | JGI IMG/M metagenome (GOLD analysis project Ga0316188, IMG submission 204933) | Coastal sediment microbial communities from Maine, United States - Phippsburg worm burrow 1 | ecosystem: Environmental > Aquatic > Marine > Coastal > Sediment | place: USA: Maine... | reverse complement strand
CGCTGCTACGCCGGATTCTGGATTTGTAGTTGCCGGGCTCTACTACGCTGACCGACACACCGCTCTCCTCCATCTCGCCTGCCAGCGCATCAGTGAATGCTTCCATCCAGTGCTTGCTGCCGCTGTAAGCGCTGCCACCCGGCCAGGAAACGGTGCCTGCGATCGAGCCCGTGGTGACGATTCGTCCTTTCGATTCGATAACGAGCGGCGCAAACGCCTGGGTCGTGCGGTACACGCCTTCAACATTAACGGCGTATACGAAACGCTGATCCTCAATCGGTGTATCGATGACAAAGCCTCCGCCGCCAACGCCCGCGTTATTCACGAGTGCGTAGAGTCCGGTGCCCTTCTTCCTGATCATCGCGACAGCCGCATCAACCTGATCCTGCTTCGTAACGTCCAGCTGTACCGCTGTGATGTTCTCGATGGCATCTAGCTCGGCAAGGTCTTTGTCTTTTCTGGCCCCGGCGTAAACATGGTAGCCATCTGCGGCAAGAGTTTCGGCAAGATGACGGCCGATGCCCGTACTCGCTCCAGTGATAAGTATGGATTTCTGGTCGTCCGCATGCGCATCCGGCGATGCAAACGGAAGGAACGCGATGACCGCAGCCAGTACGGCCGCCTGGAGAATATTTTTCATAACCCGCCTATCGTTGTTATTGGAAGGCGGTTACTTTAGCACGAACATCCCGGAATCAAATGGGCCCGACCATCACTGGCGGGGCCCGGCACTCTCGGAGAGAATGGAGAAGAAGCTGGTACTACCTGGCAAATAGCGCCCGGTGTGCATCCACCCAGGCGGTGACGCGACGCTCGGCTTCGCTCACCTGGTCGGGGGTCATGCGTGTTGCTACGAATTCACGCTTGGCAGAGGCATCGATATCGCCCTGGCGTTCTGCGAGTTTGAACCACATATACGCTTGAATCGGGTCGTAAGTGTCGAGGAAATCCATCGCATAGTAACGACCCAAAGCGATCTGGGCGCCCGTGATCCCCTGGTCCGCTGCCAGCCTGTACCACTTGTTGGCGGACTCGTCGCTGGGCGGAACACCCCAGCCGTTCTGGTGCATCACAGCGAGGTTGAACTGGGCTTCGGCATGGCCGTTTTCGGCCGCGTAGCCATAGTATTTCAGGGCCATCTCGTCGTTCATGTCGACGCCAAATCCGTTGCCGTACAGGAGGCCCATGCCGTAGGAGGCTTTTACGTCTCCGGCATCAGCCAGTTCCTGCCACTCGGCAAGCGCTGTAGCGTAGTCGGTCGAGCTGTAAGCGTTCCATCCCTTCTTGAAATCGCCTGACCAGGCGGCAGTCGCCAACAGGAACATGAATCCTGTGAGGACGATGCGTGAGAACGTGCGCATGTAAATAACCTCCGACTCCTTGCGGCGCACAGCTGCATGCGCCACGTCCATGATGGCAACGGGAGACCCTCGGAAGTATTCGGGGTACTACCTACCGATCCCTGTAGAAGCGCCATTCAGCGTGGTAACAGGGCCTCTACGATATCCTCTTCCACCCTGACTATATGGTCATGCAACAGGGTCTTTGCAGCGCGCTTGTCTCGTTTTCGGCAAAGCTCGATCAATTGCCGGTGCTCGGCCTCGGCTCGCTCGATATGATCCCCGCCGAGAAGCTGCAGGCGAACATAGCGGTCGCAGTTCTTGTGCAACGACGCCAGCAGCTTCATCGTTTCCGGTCGATTCGCTGGCGCATAGAGTAATGCGTGAAACTCGAAGTTGTAGTCGTTCCACTGGTCGATCTCGATACGCTGATCCAGGGCGCGGTCAAACCTGCCAAGCACACGCTCCGCTTTCGCCAGATCGTCGTCGGTAATGTTGTCTATGGCGGCACTGATCAGATCGGTTTCAATTAGCCGCCGGAGGTTGATCCATTCCCGTGCCTTGTCCAGCGTCAGTTCGGTGGCGACAGCACCGCGATGCGACTTCAATTCGACCAGGCCTTCTGCCTCAAGCTGACGCAATGCCTCTCGAACCGGGATAATGCTGGCGTCAAACTGCTTCGCTATCGCTTCCTGGCGAAGCGGCTGACCGCCCTTGATCGCGCCGCTCAGAATCTGCTCGCGAATCTGCTCGGCGACTGACTGGGCAACTGTCAGTCGTCCGCTCACGAATACGTCGCCACTGCCTTACCAAGATTGTCGAAGTCCGGCTCGATACCCAGCCCGGGTGATACACCGGCGACCATCGCCCCGGCTTCGCGAACAGGCGCACCGGATGCGTTGCGCACGGTGACGTAGCTATTGAAATCCGTAGCGGAGAAACGGCAGCGCTCCGGCGTCGAATGAGCGAGATGCGCGATGGCTGCCGTGATGATATCGCCACCCCAGCTATCCTCGATCGTCATCGGGATGTTCTGTGATACACACAGGTCGCGAATAAGGCGTGCCTTGCTGATACCACCCACCTTCGAGATCTTCAGGTTGATCACATCCATCGCTTTATCGCTGCACGCTCGCAGCAACGCATCGATGCCGTCAATATTTTCGTCAAGGATAAACGGCAGTGATGTGCGACGCCGTATCGACACGCAGTGCTCGTAGGACATACAGGGTTGCTCGATATACACATCAATGTCCTGCACGGCCTTAACGACGCGCGCAGCATCGTCGACGCGCCAACCCGTGTTGGCATCGGCGATGAGCGTTTCCCCGGACTCCAGCACAGCAGCCGCCGCGCGTATGCGGGCAATATCTTCCGCCGGATCGCCACCGACCTTGAGCTGGAACTTCCGGTAGCCCTCGTCACGATAGCCGGCAACGTTGTCCGCCATTTCGGCTGCCGGCCGCTGGCTGATTGCGCGGTAGAGCTCAACCGCTTCGCCATGTCGGCCTCCGAGCAGGTCGCAAACAGAGCGTCCGCAGGACTTGCCGAGCAAGTCCCAGCACGCCATGTCGATGGCAGACTTCACGTAGGGATGACCGAGCAACGCTGTATCCATGACGGTGTTCAGGGGACCAAGCGCCGTCGGGTCAAGACCGAGCAGATGCGGCGCGAGTTCGCCAATGCCGGCACGCGCTCCGGCGCCAAACGCGGGAAGGTAGAACGGACCCAGAGGGCAAACCTCACCATAGCCGCGCAACTCCGTGTCCGTTTCAATCTCGACAACGGTGCTGTCGAACACGTCGACGTAGCGACCGTCCGACCAGGTGTAGCGCCCCTCGATCAGCGGCAGATCGACCTGGTATACACGAATCGCTGTAATCTTCACGACGCCGTACCTCCGGCGATTACGTCATCGATCGCGTCGTCACCCAGGTCCAACCAAATGGTTTTGGTTTCGCAATACTGGTCGTGAGCTTGTAAGGAATTATCGCGCCCGCCGAATCCCGACAGTTTGTAACCGCCAAACGGGGTGGTCGCGTCCCCTTCGGAATAGCAGTTCACCGACACAGTGCCCGCCTGCAATGCCCTGGCGAATCGATGTGCTTTCGTGACATTCGATGTAAAGAGGGACGCCTGCAGACCGTAGCAGGTGTCATTCGCAACAGCCAGCGCATGAGCATCAGAAGTCACTTCGATAATGGCAAAGACCGGGCCAAAGATTTCTTCTTTCGCGATAGTCATCTCGGGCGTCACGCCATCGAACAAGGTCGGCTCTATAAATAAACCTTCACCGGCCTCGAGCGCTGCGCCACCTTCAAGGATCGTCGCACCTTCATTCTTGCCTGTCTCGATGTAAGAGAGAATCTTGTCGTACTGCTCTTTACTGACGATGGCGCCAAGTTGGTTGGTCGGGTCGAGTGGATCGCCGGTTCTCCAGGACCTCATTTGCTCGCGTATTTTTTTGACCAGTTCGTCGCGGACATTCCTGTGCACGATGACGCGTGAATTTGCCGTGCAATTCTGGCCCATATTCCAGAGTGCCGCGTACGTGATCTGCTTCGCCGCATGATCCAGATTCGCCGCATCGGATAGAACGACGGCCGGATTCTTGCCGCCGCATTCAAGCACGACGCGCTTCAGGTTGCTCTGCGCCGAGTATTCGAGAAAACGGCGACCTATCTCGGTGGAACCGGTAAACGACACGACCTGCACATCATCGTGGCGCCCAAGCGGTTCACCGACATCCGGACCTTCGCCGGGAAGAATGTTGAGCACGCCGTCCGGCAGGCCTGCCTCGCTGGCAAGTTCGGCAACGCGTAGTGCTGTCATGCTGGTCTGTTCGGCTGGTTTTACGATGACAGAGTTGCCGGCAGACAGAGCGGGCCCGATTTTCCAGGCCAGCATCATCAACGGGAAATTCCAGGGTAGAACACAGGCAACAACCCCTGCAGGTTCACGAATTACCAATCCCAGCGCGTCGTCACCCGATGGCGAGACCTGGTCGTAGATTTTGTCGGTTGCTTCGGCATGCCAGTGCAGACAGTGCACGGTCTCGGGGATGTCGGTAAGCGCACACTCGCGAATGGGCTTGCCGGACTCAAGACTTTCCATGACTGCAAGTTCGTGGCGATGACGCTTGATGAGCTTGCCGAGTTGAATCATGACCTGTTTGCGCTCGCTCGGGTGCAGGCGTGACCACTCGCCCCGGTCGAACGCCTCGCGGGCCTTCGTCACGGCATAGTCAACGTCCTGCGTATCACAGGCGGCAACCTTGCCGAGCAGCGCACCGGTTGCAGGATTGAACGAGTCCATGGTGTTGCCGGACTTCGGTGCGGTAAATTTGCCATTGATAAAGGCATTGACCGGCAAAGACAGGTCCGCGGCAATGGCTTTGTATTCTTCATGTGTAAGAAGGTCGGACATGATTATTCCTTTTCGTCCAGGATCGCGCGGAGGGTTCGCCTGGCGGTGTGAATGATCTGGAAAACCTCGCGCTGGAGTTCTTTCTTCATCGGCTGCATCGGCGGGCGCACAGGTCCGGCCGGCCTGTCCATCAGTTCACAGGCGTACTTGACGCTCTGCAGGAACTTACCGCCTTTCTCAAGGCAGTTCATGATGGGCAGCAGTGCGGTCATGATTTTGCGGCCCGTCACAAAGTCACCGTCGAGCACACAGATCTCGTGAAACCTCACGGCCTCATGGGGGAAAAAGTTGGCTACCACGGACACCCAGCTGCGCGCGCCCCAGGCATAGAACTCGAGCACCAGGTCCTCGGCACCGGCGCTCAGCTGCAGCTGCGGATACTCGCGCGCAAGCATGTGAATGCGTTCGATATCTCCCGCACTCTCCTTGATCGCACAAAAGTTGCTGCTCTGGGCGACGCGGTCGAGAAACTCCGCGTCCATCGAGACGCCTGTCCGACCCGGGTAGTTGTAAAGAATGATCGGCAGGTTCGCGATGCGGTCGATTTTCAGACAGTGTGCAACCAGTTCTTTCTGGCTCGGTAACGAGTACGGCGGCGCCGCGACCAGGAGCGCGTCCACTCCCGCATCCCGTGCTTTCGCCGTGTGTTCGTAGCAGCGATCGACCAGCAGGTCGTTTACACCGGCGATGACCGGAATACGGCCAGCCGCACGCTTGACGGCAAACTCAAGCTGCCTGACTCGTTCCTCGTCTGTCAGGGAGAAGAACTCCCCCGTCGACCCCCCCACGATGAGCCCGTGGGTCGCGTTCGCCACCTGGAAATCGATGACCTCGCCGAAACCGTCCCAGTCGATCGAGAAATCGTCTTTGAACGGCGTGATGATCGGCACGTAAATGCCTTCGAATTGCATGAATTGCTCCTGGAATCCCCGCTAACGCGGGCCGGGCCCAGCCGAGTAGAAAGAATATATAATATATTATTCTTCCCGTCAGGAACAATTGCTATCTACTGATTGTCACCGCTTGGTGGGTCAGACCACTCAAAGAACCGAACGTAATCCACAAGCATCTTCTGCGGGAAGATGGTGTCGTCGATGCCGCCACCGGCACGTCCCCACTGGCCACCGACCGCGATATTGATGACAAGGTGGAATGGGTGGTCATAAGGCCAGGAGCGCCAGCCTTCGTTCTCGTTGACGTACGTGAAGTACAAGGTGTCATCGAGGAATACGTCGATTCTCTCGGGGGTCCACTCCATGGCATAGACGTGAAAGGCCTGGTCAACGTCATCCACGATGATGCGGCCCTTGCGTTGCTCCCACTTGGCCCAGTAGTAGGCCTCGTTGTGAACCGTCCCATGCACGTGGCCCATCTCGTAGCCCACATGCTCCATGATGTCGATTTCGCCGGAGTTCGGCCACGCATCGCAGTCCGCACTGCCCTGCCAGGTGTCGCCTTCCTCGCACCTGGTCGCATAGCGAAACGGCGCACTGGGCAACATCCAGATAGCGGGCCAGGTGCCCTTACCCCGCGGTAACTTTGCTCGCACCTCGATGCGCCCATAGAGGAGATCAACTTTGCCTAGCGTATGAATGCGCGCGGACGTGTACTTCGCATTATCGAAATCCTCTTTATGTGCTTCGATGATGAGATGGCCATCTTCAACCCGCAGGTTCCTGGGATTATTGGTGTACGCCTGATCTTCGTCATTGACCACCCTGGCAGGCCAAAGATCGGCGTTCCACATCGAGCTGCGTGGCGCACCCTCATAATCGAACTCGTCACTGTGCGTCAGCCTCCACGCCGAACCGGGCGGCTTCTTCGCCCGCACGGCAACAGCGCTGAGAATCGGTTCTTCGGCCGTGGCCCTGAACTCGATGTTCAGCTCACCATCATCAATTCTGACCCCGGGTATGGTCACCGCCAGGCCAGAGCGCACTTTGCCGTCGCGTGATGCCATGACGTCGAGGTCATCGATCACGGTGTTTCCCTCGACGATTGTGTCGAAGACCCGAGTCCCTCCGGGAACGTCATCTGGCTCAGCGAAATGCAGGGTGATGTCATAGATGCCATTGGCCATGGGGTGAGCAAGCTCAATATCACCCTCGCGATATGTCTCGTAGAGAAACGCATCCTGGGAGCCCTTGACCGCATCGAGCGTCGCGACAACCCCGCCGGAAATCGAAGAATCCGGCGCATACTCCGTGCCGTCGACGCCAACATATCCGTCTCCGCCAACGTTAACGGCCCAGGCCGTGTCCGGCGTCGCCACAGGCTTTTCGCAGCCCGCGGACATCAGGCAGACCGCTCCGGCAATGAGGTATTTCAGAGAATTTGGCATGGTTTGAAAAGTCGTCCAAAAGCTCTGCTATACTAGATGACAGCGTTGTCAAAAACAAATCAAGAGACGCTACCTGCAATTGGGGTGTTGTAGAGGGGGCAGTATAAGTGTCTGTTTTTCCAAAATTTATTGGTGCCTGTATAGTCGCCATTTGTACCTTTCCGGTGATGGCTGTGGCAGCAACGGACGTGACCCATGCTGTGTCCCGTTCCCAGTACATGGCGCCATTCGCCGCGGCTGGCGTCGAGGTTGACGGAAATTCCCACGATGTAGCCTGGGACCAGGCAGAGTGGCGTGCCATTGAGTACAAATGGCTGGGCCCGGACTACCCGGAAACGGATTTTCGCGGCCGCTTCAAGCTCGTCTGGACTGAGGAAAGGATTTATCTGCTGGTCGAGATCGTCGACGACATTTTATTCGATTCGCATCGCAATCCGCTGGTCCAGTACTGGGACGACGATTGTCTTGAGATATTTGTTGACGAAGACTATTCCGGCGGCGATCACCAGTTTAACCACAACGCATTTGCCTACCATTTTTCGCTGGACAATCAGGCAATCGACATTGGTACCGATGAGAAGGCACGAAACTATTCGCATCACGTCGAGAGCGCCTGGCGACAGCACGAAGACATCATAAGCTGGGAAGTCGGCATCAGCCTGTACGACGATACCTACGTTGACGATTCCGCCGAAAACACACCAGTGACATTGCTTGCCGGAAAAATTATCGGGCTCATGGTGGCGTACTGCGATAACGACGGTAGCGAACTCCGCGAGAACTTCATCGGTTCAGAGTCTGTACCGTCCGGCCCGAAAGACAGGGGCTGGATTGACGCAGGACTCTTCGGCGAGGTAGTCCTTGATGAATAGTGTGATTTCTCCAGGCGATGCAGTGCAGGTCCGACCGGGAGCAGAAAACGCTGTCGTCGGCGAGTTCCTGGACTTTGCCGGCGAACGCTACTACGTCATTCGCAATGTCCAGCAGATGGAGCCGTTTTTTGTCAGTGTGATATCTGCCTATGACCACTGGCTATTCGCCTCATCGACGGGAGGATTAACGGCGGGACGCGTATCGCCTGAAACCGCCCTGTTTCCTTATATCACTGTCGACAAGCTGCATGACTGTGCGAACAGTACCGGCCCCCGGACCTTGCTGCGAGTCGGTAACGGCACGGACGCAGTGTATTGGGAACCATTCAACCAGGATCAGCGTCGCCTTGCCGCATTAAGCTGCAATCTCTACAAGAACACGCTCGGCAACAAGTTGTGTTTCGAGGAAATAAACCACGAACTCGAGCTCGCTTTTCGGTATACGTGGTCGACGACCGAGGAATACGGCTTCGTACGTCGCGCGGAACTTGTGAACCTGGGCACATTGAACCAGCGTGTGGAGATTGTCGACGGGCTGCAAAATCTCCTGCCGGCGGGCACCCCGATCTTCACGCAAACGAATTCGAGTAATCTCGTTGATGCCTACAAGTGGACGGAGCTCGATGAGTCGACCGGACTCGCATTCCTGACCCTGTACTCGGGTATTACCGACCGTGCTGAACCCTGCGAGTCCCTGAAAGCGACGACGGTCTTCAGCCTCGGACTGGAACGCCATAAAGTCCTGATTTCGGGATGCCAGCTTACCGACTTTCTCCAGGGCACCCCTCTGCAACAGGAAACTCACAAACGCGGCATCCGTGGCGCCTACTTTGTAAACCACGCCTGCGAACTTGCGGCTGGCGAATCCAGCCAGTGGGACATCGTTCTTAATACGGAACAAACTCAGGCGGACGCCGTTGCTCTGCGGCAACAGCTGCGTAGCCCCGCTGACGTACAAGCGAAGATCGATGCGTCTGTGGCAGAAGGGTCTGACAGACTGGCGAGGATCATGGCTGCGGCCGATGGCTTCCAGGCGACGGCGGAAGAGCCCGTTGCGGTGCACCACTACGCGAACGTGCTGTTCAACGTACTGCGCGGCGGGATCTTCGACGATCAGTACATCGTCTCGTCACGAGATTTCCGTCGCTCGATTCGGCATTTCAACAAAGCCATTTTTGAACACAACAGCGACTTCCTCCAGGGCCTCCCCGACCGCCTGCGTTTTGATGAACTGCTTTCCTCCGTCGAAAAGCAGGGCGACAGCCAATTGCAGCGGTTGACGCTTGAATACCTGCCGATCACATTCGGTCGCCGCCACGGTGACCCGAGCCGCCCCTGGAACCAGTTCGCAATCCGGCTAAAAGACGAATTCGGAGAGGGTCTTCTGTCCTACCAGGGCAATTGGCGCGATATCTTCCAAAACTGGGAAGCTCTCGCGTTCAGCTATCCCGGCTTCATCGAGAACATGATCGCGAAGTTCGTCAACGCTTCCACGGTCGATGGCTACAACCCTTACCGAATCACCAAGGAAGGCATTGACTGGGAAGTCGAGGAACCCGACAACCCCTGGAGTTACATCGGCTATTGGGGCGACCACCAGATCATCTACCTGCTGAAGCTGCTCGAATTGTCGCGCCACTTCCATCCGGATACCCTGCAGCGCTTGTTACGGGCACCTTTGTTCAGCTACGCGAATGTACCCTACCGAATCAAACCGCTCGCGGACCTCCTCAAAGACCCGAAGAATACCGTCGTATTCGACGATTCGCTTGCCGAACTGATCGAAGAGCGAGTCGCTGCATTTGGTGCGGATGGCAAACTGGTACTCGACGACGATGGCCGCGTATACCAGGCCAACCTGCTCGAGAAGCTGCTCGTGCCGCTGCTCGCCAAGCTCGGCAACCTGGTTGTTGACGGCGGCATCTGGCTCAATACGCAGCGTCCCGAATGGAACGATGCGAACAATGCACTGGTCGGTCAGGGGCTCTCGATGGTGACGCTTTACTACATGCGGCGTTACCTGAGCTTCCTGCACGAATTGCTGGTAGACGAGTCCGGCACTTTTTCCGCGTCCGCCGAAGTCGGCGAGTGGCTGGACGGTACTGCAGCCGCCCTCGCCCGCTTGCGGTCTGCAACCGGCAACGGCCAGGTGGACGATACGTTACGGCAGAGTTCGTTAGCGGAGCTTGGCCAGGCCGCCAGCGATTTTCGTGAGACGCTCTATGCACGCGGCGGATTTGCCGGTGTGCGTGACCTCGACATCTCCGCCGTGCAGACGCTGATCAAGGACGCGCTTGCGATCGTCGATCACAGCATCGCGGCGAATCGACGCAAAGATGGCCTGTACCACGCCTACAATGTTGCCGAGTTTGGCGGCGATTCGCTCAGCGTCGGTAACCTGTACCCAATGCTTGAAGGCCAGGTCGCCGTCCTGAGCAGCGGCGCAATCAGCGCCGGTGAGGCTGCGGAAGTGGTCGAGGCACTTTTTGAAAGCAAAGTGTATCGGGAAGACCAGGACAGTTTCATGCTGTACCCGGACCGTCAGCTACCGAGTTTTCTGGAACGCAACAAGCTGGCGGACGAGGACGTGCGCGCTGTTTCGCTGTTGACAGAAATGCTCGATGCCGGGGACGAACGTATCGTCCTGCGGGACGCCGAGGGCAGCGTGCGCTTCAATGCCGAGTTCACCAACGCCGGCGACGTGGAGGCCATGCTCGATTCGATCGGCGATCAGTACAACGCTAACGAGAGATCGATGCGGCGCGCCGTACTGGACCTCTATGAATCCGTGTTTGACCACAAGGCCTTTACGGGACGTTCGGGCACGATGTTCGGCTTCGAGGGGCTGGGGTCAATCTACTGGCACATGGTTGCCAAACTGCTGTTGGCGATCGAGGAGAATTTCTTCACGGCGTGTGGCAATGGCGTTGATGAGGCGACACTGAAACGACTTGGTGACCTGTACTACCGGGTGCGCCGCGGTATCGGCTTCAACAAGACGCCCGCTGAATACGGTGCATTTCCGACCGACCCCTATTCGCACACGCCCAGGCATGCGGGTGCGCGGCAGCCGGGAATGACCGGGCAGGTCAAGGAAGAGGTACTGACCCGCTTTGCCGAACTCGGCCTTCGGGTGAGCGGCGGCCTCGTGTCGATCAAGCCGGCACTGTTACGTGCCAGGGAATTTTGTGCAGCAGCATCTTCGCTCTGTTATCTCGACGTCGATAACACCTGGCAGACGCTGTCGTTGCCTGCGTCGAGCCTTGGATTTACCTGGTGCCAGGTACCGTTCGTGTATGTGCTGGACGATGGTGCGGATGCGGGCCTCGTTGTCGAATTCGATGATGGTGAGGTTTCACATTTCACTGATCTCGCGCTGCCAGCGTCCCTCAGCAGGGACCTTTTCGAGCGCACTGGGCGGGTAAAAAAGATTACGGTAACTATCGGGACAAGCCGATTGTTTGGTGACCAGGCAAGCAGGGAATAAACCATGTCCAACTACTACAAACGCAAAATGTCACTCGCCGGGATCGATATATCCGCGCTGACAACTGATGAGCTGTTCGACCTCGTTCGCAAGATACTGGAATCAAAAATCCACGGACTCTCCTTTAGTCCTTACGTCGAGGGACAGGGTCCCGGAACCGTGGTCGATGAGGCCCAGATTCGCGAGCGGCTCGCGATTATTCAGCCCTATGTTCGCTGGATCCGTTCGTTCTCATGTACGGAAGGACATGAGCTGATTCCTGCCATCGCCAAGGAGAATAATCTCAAGACCATGGTCGGCGTGTGGCTCGACGGCGATCACGAGCACAATGAACTGGAACTCGCAAATGCGATACGCATAGCCAATGAGGGTCATGCCGACATTATCGCCGTCGGCAATGAGGTCCTGCTACGCGGTGATCTTTCCGAGGACGAACTGCTCGACTACATTCGCCGAGCGAAGGAGGGCGCGCCGGGCGTCGATGTTGGTTACGTGGATGCCTACTTCGAGTTCGTCGACCATCCGCGAATTACCGATGCCTGCGATGTCCTGCTCGCCAATTGCTACCCCTTCTGGGAAGGCTGTCCTGCTGAGCATGCATTGCTCTACATGAAGGACATGTACAACCGCGTACGCGCCGTAGCGAATGGCAAGCGCGTCATCATCAGCGAAACCGGCTGGCCGAACATCGGAACAGCGGAAGGTGCTGCGGTCCCGTCCCTCGAGAACGCAATCAAGTACTTCGTAGACACGTGCCGCTGGGCCGAAGCGGAAGACATTGAAATCTTCTACTTCTCGTCGTTTGACGAGTCCTGGAAAGTGGGTGCCGAAGGGGATGTCGGCGCTTACTGGGGACTGTGGGACAAGGATGGTGCGCCCAAGTACTGGTAAAGACCAAAGGGGCCGTTTGACAGCGCTATCATTTACGCACTAATGTGGTGCAAAGAAATCAAAGGCGCTCAATAACAAGAACTATGCCAAGACCGACGATTGATGACGTCGCCTCGCTTGCCGGGGTGTCGATAAAGACGGTTTCTCGTGTCGTAAACCACGAACCGAATGTGCGTGGCCTGACCCGGGACAAAGTCGAGAGGGCCATCGCACAGCTCGACTATCGGCCGAACCCCTCCGCACGCAATCTCGCCAGCCACAGGGCACGATTGATCGTGCTCGTATACGACGACCCCAGCGCATACGAGGTGCCAAGTTCAGGCTATATCATCAACATGCAGGAAGGCGCTTTGAAGGCCTGTCGCACGGCCGGCTTCGAACTGCTGATCCACCCCTGCAACTACCGCAACAAGAATGTCGGCAAGGAATTGACGGAACTAATCGGTCAGGTTCGCCCTGCTGGGATCATCGTCGCGGCGCCGCTCTCCAACATGTCATCGATAGTAAGTACGATCGACGCAACAGGCACCCCTTGTGTGCGCCTGTCGACCGGGTCTGGCAGCGCCAGGGAATACACGATCGGCACAAATGATCGCGAGATCAGTGCGGAGATGACACGCTACCTTGCGTCACTGGGTCATCAGCGAATTGCATTCGTAAGAGGCAACAGGCAGCACAAGGCAGTCGGTAATCGCTTCGAAGGCTACAAGAACGGTTTGGAGCAATCGGGCTTGACCTACTCGGAAGAACTGGTAGCGGAAGGTGATAATTCCATCGGCTCTGGGGAACGCTGCGCCGAAGATTTGCTGCGACGATCCCCGCGTCCTACAGCCATCTTCGCGGCGAACGACGACATGGCGGCCGGTGTCCTGCGGACCGCCAATCGCCTGGGAATCAGCGTGCCCGAGGAATTGTCGATCGCCGGCTGCGACGACATTGCACTGGCCCAGCAAATTTACCCGGCACTGACGACGATTCGCCAGCCTTTGAGCGCGATGTCCGAATTAGCGTCGCTGGCGCTGGTGAACAGTGCGCGCGGAAATCCGCACCAGCCGGGCCTTGATGTGGTGCCTGCAACGATCCAGATCAGGGGATCAACCGCACCGGCACCTGAGTGACGCCGCGAATTACCGTGTAAAACGGATGCTGTCCAGGTAAATCGTCACTGGCGACTGGCGACCCTGCAACGTCACGACGAAGCCTGTCTTCAGGCTCGTCAGATCCTTGCCTTTGAGGCCAACGCGATAGCGTTGCCACTCAGACGTCAGCTCGATCGTCTTTGTTTTGGCGACCGCCGAATCCGGAAAGTCGCGATCCTTCTCAAGCAGACCGACACCAAACGTAACTTTCTCACCGCCATACTCGCCACGCGCCCACACTTCCAGTTCTGTCGCACCTGTCAGATCAAAGCCGCCGTCCAGGTCGCCCCAGTTGTTTGGTGGATTCTGCCACGCAACCCCAACCCATCCGTAAGTGCCTGTGTAACGCATGCGAATTGCCTGCGAGCCTGCGTGGACGTTTTCGGCATAAGCACCATCCAGGGTCAGTGAATCGACACCGCCCATCCAGCCCGACGGCACCCATGGCATGTTGTCAAAGCGGTCTTCGTATACGGCAACCGGCATGCGCGGTTCAGCCTCGCCTTTGACGAGCAGCGGAATATTGGCCGTTGCTGCATTGCCAGCCGGATCGTAGGCATAGGCAAACAGCCGGTAAGGACCGGGTTCATCCGGCATGCGAATGGTGGCTTTGCCGTCTGTGGCGTCAAGTACCGCGCCCTCGACATCGGGAAGCGCTTGCCGGAAATCCCCACCCGTCAGGTACTCACCTGACTCGGGCCGCAGGACCCAGCTGATACTGACGTCCTTGCCCTCGGGATCGGCGGCCTCAGTACTGACACGTATCGCTGTGCCCGGGTCAAGCTCAGCCTCGGAATCAATAACCAGCGGATCAATGGTCGGCGACAGGTCAGAGGGCGGCTTACCCGACCACAGTTCGGTCATGACATCCAGCGCTCCCAGTTTGGCACCGTCTTTCAGCATCATGCCAAACCATGTGGACGTGCCCTCCATCTTGTGGCCCCACAGGAATGCGTAAGAACCCAGCGCGCGCCCGCTCTGTTCCAGCACGGCCTTTTCGTAACTCTGCCGGTAGAAATCCGCTTTTTGGGTGCTCGTTTGCTCGTAGGGTGCGCCCCAGTCGGTCTTAGGCATCTCCCACGGGCCGACCGGCCCGAACTCGGTAATTACATAGGGCTTCGTAGCGCCGCCGCTGCGCAGACGCTCCGCTACCGACAACGCGCCGCCGTAGGTGTTGATGCCATGAATGTCGATCGCCGGGCTATGCTTGTGAAGGCTTTCTATGCGCCCTCCACCGACTTCGGACGTAACCGTCATGGTCGGGTGGTCAGGATCCAGCTCCTTCACCATGGCCGCCACGTCATTGACCGCGGCCCAGATGACCGGGTCGTCGCCTGACTCGAAGCCCTCCATTTCGTTGCCGATGCCCCACAGAAGCAGCGCGGGATGGTCGCGGTATTTCAGCACGACTTCGCGAGCCTGCTGCAGTTGTTTCGCGACCTGCGCTTCGTCGCGATAGTCGAATCCATGGCGTTCGTGGCCAAGCCAGATCCCGACCGTGACGGTCATCCCGAGCGCGTGCGCCTGATCCAGGATATCACCCGCCCCGTCGGCTCCCCAGGTACGTATTGAGTTGGCCCCGGCCTCGGCCAGCTCGTCCAGGGAACCATCTCCACCTGCGCCACGAATGAAATATGGCTGGCCACCTCGAAGAAGCTGCCAGCCGCCCTCGGACTGGCGAAGCTCAACCGGTATGGCCTCGGCCATTGCTACCTCGCCCAATAACAGAGGCCCTGCGAGTAGCAGGGCCCATGCCATTGAACGCTTGCAGGTCATGAAGTAACCGAACGATCAGCCTTCGTTTTTCTTCATAACGCCATCGGTATAACCGCTGGCCGCTGTTGCCGGGATGTAGGTATAGCCCCAAAGGCCGATGAGCTCGAGAACCCTGATATCACCGCCTTCAATGAGACCCCTGAAACCGGTTGATTCAAATCTGAACAGGTTATCTCCGACCAGTTCATTCAGCTGCGCAGGAAACTTGATGAGATCACCATTCTCATCCGGGGCACAGAGATCACACTCAAAAAAGGTCGCCGAGCCCCAGAAGTTGTCCAGGACAGAACGGTAGGCTTTCAGAGCCTGCGCCCGCACCAGTTCGTCTGTCGACAGGACATTGCTGTTGGCGTCGAACAACTCGTGCAACGCTTTGGCGGTGTACCACTGATTTTCACCAGACGGCCGCCGTGCGAGCGCTGTCGCCCAGAGATAGAAGCGCGCTTTCGCTCCGGAGGGGCCTTCTGGAATGGTTGCCAGCAAGTCGAACTTGTCGTCCTGGTTTGGGTTATTCGGATCGAACTCAACGATCGTGGTGGTCACAAACGGATTTTCAGGATCACCAAGAACGCAGTTTTCCGGATAGATACCGACGTTGTCGCAAGCCAGATTGAGTACAACGTCCGTCGGCAACACGATGCCGTTTATGACTTCGCCGTCTGTGTCGCTCGGTGATTCACAACCACCGGCAGCCAGAAACCCGAAGCCGAGAATCAACGTCATCAAGCTGCGGTTTCGTTTTCTAATAGTCATCATTTGAATTCCTTGGCCTTGCATACTTGGTCGTTAAAACTGATAGGTAAAATAGAGAAGCGCCGACCACTGGTAGTCACCAACAAACTCCGGGTCGAGGTCAATGCTGGTCTCGTCGTAGCCCCGATACAGCGCTCTGATTCCAACCTGCGTGGCTTGATCTTCGGCCTCGAAAGAACTGACGACACCGGAATTGCCCAGTAGTATCGAATAGTCAAACATGAACTGTTCGGGGTAGACAGCGTTGAACTGACGATGGAAGTCATACGGGCCCCAGGCATCCTTCTTGAAATAGCCCGAAATCGTGTGCTTGTTGTTCAGCCTGGCCTTGGCACTAATTTCAAAGTAGTCACGCGTGCCACCCGTAGGGTTGCCGGTCGACTGATTGAAACCCTTGACCAGGTCGATAATGTACTTGGCCCGTTGACTCGGGTTAAACACCATTCGGCTTGAGACCGTCCAGACGTCCTCAGCAGGAAGACCCGCCCCAAAGGAGGCGTTGGTCTTACCGGGCTCAAAGTAGAACAGGTAGGCATCGGTAAAGGTCGGATACTCGGTATACGTTCCGCCGAAATTAAATGCGAACCTGGCGTCTTCGCGAAACTCGTTATCCCAATCGTAAAATGGCGTCGCTGGCGTTGAATCATACGTCAGGAAGATTTCGGCTGAACGAGCTTCGCGGTTACCCAGTACTGCAAACGGATCGGAATCTGTATTGCGCGGGCTGATGCCGGGATTAAGGATTCCAGCCCCACCCGTCGGTGGAATGAACGGATTCGCATCAACCAGGTTGTCACGATACATGACGCGTGGGAGCAACATGTAGTTGCCAAAATTGATCATCATCCCGGCTTCGTATTCTCTCTTGTTGCCCTGACCCGAGTTCGGCAGACCCGACGGGTCACGCCAGCCGAAGTCTCTGAGAACACCACCACCGTCCGCGACGAGGCCGGCATGATGCGCCGAGACATAGGACTTGGTGCCCAGTAAAGGAAAGCTCAGCTTCGCTCTAAAGCCCAGCGTGTCCTCAAAATCGATCTGGTCGAGGATGATGTCGCCGTTGTCGCCAATGCGATCATAGATGTCGTCAACCTTTTCCGTGGCCGCCATGATGCCGCCAACCTCAAGCTTGATGTCTTCAGTTAACTGCCGCGCCGCATAAAGCGTCGTCTGGCGAGTCTGTCGCGTCGTAGCCTGTGTTGCGGTTGAAGACTCTCCCTGTCGCGCTACGTCCTCGGAGTGGATGAAGGTCAATTCGGTCTGTCCGAGATTGAAGTCATACTTGACGATGACCTTTGGGTTGGCGCCCCAGTAGACTTCAGGGCCGGCAACAACGGTCAATCCCTTGAGCTTGCCTTTACCGATAAATTCGACGCCCTCGGGCGCTTTGGCGTTCCAGATGTCCATGCCGATGATATCGGTGTTCTCGGTGACCAGACCGAAAAAGTCGCCTTCATAGCCCCAGTGGTAGCGCGGCGTGTGATAGAAGGCGTTGAGATCGAAGTTCTCACCTTCGTAGGTCGCCTCAAAGTCATAGATCTCGATGCGCTCACGATCGTTGAAGACAACTTCCTGGGTGGTCGTGCCACCAAGCAGGTTCGCAACTTCAGTCTCGATGATGATCGGCAGGCCGCGACGACCGTAGGCAATTTCCAACGGCTCTTTGTCCGCTACATTGCCGAGAATGTTTAGCGTGAACTGGCCCGATACGTTGTCCGAAGGCTGAAAGGCAAAGTCCAGGAAGACCATCTGGCCATCCGAGAATTGAGTGCCGTTTTCGCCGTTCTCGGTAACATCAATTTCATTAGCCTTGAGCAGCATTTCAAGGTTGGCTCTACCGCCCGTAAATTGCAGCTTTTTCTTGCTCTCTTTGTTGTCGCTCTTCAGCATGCGGACCTCGCCTTTCAGCGCGAAATAGTCCATGTTGAAGTTGTCGATTGTCTGGTTGAACGCCGCCTTTTTGTGCGTGTAAGGATCCAGGTGCCAGATCGCCGAGAGCACGTCATAGGCCGCCCTGGGTCGTGCTGTATAGACGCCGTCCGAATTCGGCAAACCGAGAGCGGTGATGCCAAACCACTCTTCGTTCATGTTGTTCTGGCCTGGTGCCCAGTCGAAAAGATAAGCCTGGTTTGACCATGATGCGTGGGTGTTCTGGATATCCAGGTCCTCGATTTGCAGGTATTTCCACCACTCATCGCGCCACTCGAAAACGAACCCACCGATCGAATTACCCTCTTCGCCATTGCCGGCGGCTTTGTTGTACATCTCCTTCCACTGGTCGCGCAGAATGGTCGCCTGCGCAACCTGGTCTTCTTCGAATTCGCGGGCGTTGAATGCGTCGCTGCCAAACTCGAAAAACAGAACAGGCATGTCCAGTTTCTCATCAACATCGGCCCACAGGCTCGTAAAGCTCTTGCCGCGATAGACGTTGGTGCCGAGCAGGTCGAGGTCCGGCATCAATTCAGCGATCAGATCAATGTACTGGATATCGCCGTTAACAATCGTAAAGGGATAATTCGGCGCCATCGCTTTGCCGGCTTTCAGCACTTCATTGAAGAGGCTGTACAGGTAACGTGCCTTGGCCGTATTTTGCTCACCCTCAGGAAGATTTTCGATCTCAAAGCTTGACCACGAAAGGCCATAATTGCTTTCGTTGCCGAACGCAAACATGAGCAGTCCGGGCGTATTGTTGTACTCTGCCACGTACTCCAGCATGTCTTTCTTGAGTGTCGCGCGGGTCAACTCATCCGAGTAGTCAACATTCGGCGTCCATACACCATTAATCGAGTAGCCATAGCGACCCATGAGAGGGTTGATCGCGGTCCTGATGCCGTGTTCCCTGTAGATGTACGTAATCCACTTCGGAGGAATCATCGCGAAACTGCGAATAGTGTTGATACCCGCCGCTTTCATCAGCCCGAATTCGTAGTCCAGCACCTTGCGAATGAAGTCGTCTGATTCGCCCCAGAGGTTATAGGTGTAGTTTTGATTCCGCGGCGAATAGCTCCAGACGACACCCTTGACGTAGTAGTCCTCGCCATTGACCTGGAGTTTCCAGCCATCCGCATCCTTGACCGTTGTGACCACATCGGCAGCCACTGCTTGCGTTGCGAACGCAGCACTTAGAAGCAGTGAAACTGTCAGCAAGCTGCAGGTTTTTATTACCCGATTGAAGAAGCGTGATCCAGGCATAGCGATGACTCTTTTGATTAGTTTAGTTTCTTGAGGAATTTCGAATGACTGCATGATCTTCGTGCTCCTCGACATTAGTTAAGTTGTATGGAGACGTTGTCGAAGAACGCATCTACACCGCAACCGACGACCGGCCCGCAGCTGGTCTTCAGCTGCAGCGTTACGCCACCGGCGACATCCGGCCCCAACGTGGTGGTGTAGCTATAGCTTGTCCAGGCCGCGTTGGGTGTCAGCGGCGCACCGCTAAGAATCTCTGCCTTGGATGTGCCACCCGCTGCCAGCTCGGAAAAGAGCTCGGCAAATATCACGCCGCCGGCGCCCGAGAGCGAGCCGCGCAGGTCAAAGGAAACGGTAATGGACGCACCCGGCGTAAGGTTTCCAGCCTGCAGATTGG